>ERZ778497.21-NODE-21-length-156614-cov-93.098966_pt1 | contig 156614 bp, 136 predicted proteins | sample MGYA00509938_ERZ778497 | MGnify/ENA primary metagenome ERZ778497 (study PRJEB29527, sample SAMN07138969) | mouse gut metagenome | material: feces | host: mouse | place: China:Nanjing | collected 2016-01-25 ... | reverse complement strand
AGTTTGGTTACGAGGTTGATGAAGCAGGAAGCCCATTGGCTTTAGACAATGGGTATCACATAGTTTGTTTACATCCTGAATAGAGTAAGAAAGACCCTCTCTTTTATTGCAAAGTCCATAGTTAAACTGTAACCATTACTTTCATATACGGCTGTGTCTTGTCCCGTATCATCAAAAATCCCTGTTCCAATGCATCAAGTGCCAAATAATGCGTAATGCAGTGCTGTGGAGAAACTGCCCCGCTTTCCAACCTATCAAGTACATAATGCCAATCATCCTCCGTGCTATGGGTAAAAGAAGAATTCCAACTGCCCTTTATGATCAACTGATCGCGAAGAATTTTCCAATATGTACTTTTTTCAAAATGAATGTCAGATGCTGGATTGCCCACAAGCTGTACAGTTCCATTTGGTGCTGTACAGCACACTGCATCGGATATCGTTTCATTTTTGCCAACACACTCAAAGAAAACATCCACTCCTGCACCCTTTGTCTGTACCATCAACCAGTTGCATAAACTTGTGTTCTTATCTTGATAAATATGATCTTTCTGCACCCCAATTTTCACCGCCATTTCTCGTTGGAAATCCTTATTGCCCAACACATAAATATTAGAGAATCCCGCTTCCTTTAAAAACAGAACAAGCAGCATTCCAATCGTGCCAAGACCACAGACCGCTATGCTTTTTCTTCTGTCTGCATCTTCGGGAAGTGTGCTGCGCATGGCATGAACTGCAACTGCCATTGGCTCCATCATCGCTGTTTGCTCATAAGTCACATTGTCAGGAAGCGCAATCAAGTTCCACTCTGGCACTGCCACAAACTCTGCAAATCCACCGTCTCTACGTGAGCCAAGATAACTATAACTACGACACAGCTCATAGTGCTGTTTTTGACATTCCGCACAACTTGTACATGGTATTAACGGGAAAATACCGACACGCTGCCCCAACCATTTTTCACTGACATTGTTTCCAAGTTCCACCACTTGTCCCGAAAACTCATGTCCTGGAATCAGCGGGTGCACATGTGCCCCTGTCTGATAAATTCGCGGAATATCCGATCCACAGATACCTGCCGCTTTGACCGCAACAATCACCTCATTCTCCGCTGGATGTGGTCTGTCCACCTCCTCAAACCGAATATCATTTACACCATGCAAAACCCAAGCTTTCATCAAAATTCCTCCTTTATTGCAGATCGGACATCCAATATACATATTCATCGCCACTTTTATAATTCTTTTTATGTTTTACCAATCTTATCAGCCATTTTACATTCGGATATTGGTCTAAAAAATTTCTAATAATAATTCCATCTGCCAAAAGGGCATCTGGCATATTGAACTCATCATAGTCATCATCAAACACAGATACTTTCATGCCATCATATATTGTAATATCATTTCCATCAGAATCATTTACAATATCTGCTTGCGAAAATAAATAGATAGGCGCCTCATCCTCTTTCGCAATGGCACAAAATTCATTAAAATCTAACCAAATTCTAGTTTTATCCAGTGGCATAGTAATCGTACATTTATTCTGTTTTATATGCTGTTTTCCTTACACCAATCGATTCTTTTTCCAATTCCCTGTGCGATACCAGAAATAGGAAATCAAATAATTTGCTGTCCACCCCATTGGAACTGCATACCATATTAGTTGGATTCCCCACACTGGAGAACACAGTTGTGCTACCAAGACACGAATTGCCAAGTTAATCAGATTCGCAAGCATATAGACTTTAATATCTCCTGCGCCTCTTAAGATTCCATCTGTTATCGCCTTAAATCCCAGAAAGGAAAAGAACAAACCAATAAATCGAAAATAGGATGTTCCTGTCTCAAACGCCACCGCAGACTCCCCCTGCTCAACAAAGACAGACAATATTGGATTATAAAAAAGTTGCGATATCAAAATTAATACCGCTCCAAAACCAATGATAATGCGATAGGCCGCATGATATCCCTGCCGCACACGCTCTGGCTTTCCAGCACCAAGATTCTGTGCCGTAAACGTAGACATCGCATTTCCTGTTGCGATCATTGGTACAATACAGAGGGATTCAAGCCGCATTCCCGCCGAATATCCCGCAAGCGCCGATGAGCCAAACTGATTGACCGCAGACTGCGTTAACAGCATACCAATACTCACAATGGATTGCTGTACAATCGATGGAATTGCAATCTTAACCCCAGTAGCAAACATATCCCTGCGAAACCGTTCAACGTTACCCTCCACTGGGTAAGTAGTAAGCAGTCGTACCAGAATGACAAAAGAAATGGCCGCCGCAATTCCCTGTGCAATCACCGTTGCAAACGCCGCACCAGAAACCCCCATATTTAAGCCGCCCACCATCCAGAAATCTAGCACTATATTTAATATAGAAGAAAAAATTAACAAAAATAGTGGTATCTTAGACCTGCCAAGCGCATTAAAATTCGCTGACAAAATATTATACATAAACATGAACGGCAGACCCACAAAATAAATTTGAAGATACGCTACCGCATCTGGCATAATATTTTCTGGCGTCTTTAACAACCGCAGCACTGTTGGATTAATAAAAAATCCTAGCACTGCCAACAGCATGCTAAACACCATAAATGTGATTAGAAATGTGTACACGGAACTTTTCATCTCCTTATGATGTCCAGCACCAAGATACTGACTGGTAAGTACAGACGCGCCAATCCCTCCACCAATTGCAATCATAATAAATACCGTTGTAAAGGAATAAGATGCCCCCACTGCCGCAAGCGCATCCTCTCCTACCAAATTTCCAACAATAATAGAATCTGCCATATTATAAAACTGCTGAAATAAATTCCCGATAATCATTGGCAGCGCAAAAAGGAATAGGCTGCGCGCCGGCGGTTGTGTAATAAGGTTTTCTTTTGCATTCTGTACCATATTTTTTCCCTCGCTCTATCTTTTGTAATGACAGCTCTCGCTCAAAAAACAAGCAATATTAAAAGTTATTTTTGAATAGTTCCTAAGAATCTATATACAATATTACTACAGTTACGCTATAAAACACAAGCTATAAATTGGTTACTGTTCACTCCGTTCCAGTAACAGGTAAAAATCCATTTGCTACGCAAATGGATTTTTACTTGCAGCCAGTACGTTTTCTTACGGACTTAGCAGTAAATGCTAAGTCCTGTCCGAACAGTAACATAAATTTAGCAGATTTCCGTTTTCCAAAATCCATGCAAATTGCAGTATGCATATGCCGCACATGCCTCATCCTGCTCTGACAATACAAAATCAGCTGCGGGCGCATCCTGTGGGGACAGTTTCACAAGCTGACCGCCTTTCTTTGTCTCAAGGAAAATCCAGTCAATACTGTGCTCCTCTGACATTGGATGCGCTACACTGCCAACCTTCACAGTAATGTTTTTTCCGCTGCACTCCACAACTGGAAGATGTTTTTCGCCTGCGCCCTCTGATGTTGTGCTGTCCAAAATGGGCAGATTCAGTGCATCTTTCTTTCCAGATACCAAATACAATACTGCGTCGTTACTCTTTAGAAATACACTCTTATCCATTTCAATATTCTCCTATTTTAAACTATATTTTAATTAAACTCCATCTTTAATCCCGCCTCACTCTTAAGGCGCTGATATCTTTTGTCCACCTCATTTTGCAAACTTTCTGTGACTTCCTTGTACTCTTCACTGCACAAATGTTTTGTGCGCCCCATCATTGCAAGCCAATCTGTGACAGGAATCTTTTTGCCTGTCGCATCTGGCTCATAGCTTAAACGCGTCTTTCCATGTTCTATTTCAAATAGTGGGAAATAACAGCAATTTACCCCTGCCTCAATCACCTTTCGCTCTGTGGATGGGGTATCGTTCCAATTTAGAGGACATGCGGACAGTGCCTTGAGATACGCTGTTCCCTCCGTCTTGGCATAATATGCTGCCTTGGCCGCTTTTTTAATAAAATCTGTCGGATTGGATTCCGCGGTAGTCGCAATGTAGGGAATCCCCGTTGCTGCCATAATACGAGGCATATCCTTATGAAAAAAAGTCTTTCCATACTGCTTTACACCCACATGAGAGGTAGAACTTCTTGCTCCTTTTGGCGTCGAATATGACAACTGATAACCAGTGTTCATATATCCCCCATTGTCATATTCAAAAATTAATAATCGATGTCCACGGAGCGCGGTTCCAAGCGCTGATCCCATACCAATATCCATACCGCCATCCCCGCTAACCATAACAAAGATAATGTCTCCCTGTGCAATCTCACCTTTTTTCTGTTTCCTGTAACAGATTTCCGCCAATCCACTGAGCGTAGCAGCACCATTCTGAAACAGATTATGGAGATAAGGCACCTTGAAACTTGTACGCGGATAGGGTGTTGTGACAATCATGCCACATCCTGTCTGAAACAGAAAAACAATTGGGTCCTCAATCGCTCTTGACAGCAGATTCAGATTGACAGGTATCCCGCACCCAGGACATGCGCCATGACCTGGTGCTAGACGCTTTGGCATAGCGGCGGTTGCATTTAGGCTGCCCCCCTTCACTTGCACCTCTCCCATATTGTTTTTCTCTACCTGCGTTGCGCCGATTGATGTCCTATCCGCTGTGACAGGTGCAAAGAAAGGCCCTTTATCGATTGTCTCTTGGACGGTTCCCGGTGTCACCCCATAATAGTCAAAGTCTGGCGATTTTGCATCTAACGCAATATCTAACAGCCTCTCCACATCCTCCGCAAAGAAATCATTGCCGCCAAGCCCATAAACACGACTTTTAATTTTTGCTCTGCCACCAAATTTCTGCATCATGGCACGCACCTCTAATGAAAGGTTACCGCCTCCTGCTCCATAACTATCCTGTCTGTCTGCGATTAACATGGTGTCTGCCGATGCACAGAGTTCATACAACGCCTTTTCAGGAAATGGACGAAGAACATTCAATGTCACTATACCAGCTTTTCTTCCTTTTTTATGAAGACTGTCCACACCTTCTTTTGCTGTCTCATAGGAAGACCCCAACAGAACTAATAGTTCCTGTGCATTCTCACAATGATACCCTTCTGCTTTGTCGTATTTCCTGCCAGAAAGCGCACCATACTCTGTAAATAACTTTGGCAGCAATTCATCTGCCTGCTGCATAGCAAGATGAAGTTGATAACGATTATTAATTAAATCCGGCTCATTCATATAAGAACCCACCGTAATTGGATTGGAGAAATCCAAAAAAGGATATATTTCTTTTTTGGGTCCAATAAACTGTCGCACTGTCTCATCTTTTTCAAATCGCAAACATCGTCTTTTTTGATGGCTAGTAAAAAAACCGTCATATGCAACCACCACCGGAAGCCGGACTTGTTCTGCCAAACGCAATGCAATAATATTAAAATCATATACTTGCTGTACTGTATGCGCGAACAATATTGGCCAGCCTGCATTCAACAAATACATAATATCACTGTGGTCCCCTTTAATCGACAACGGACCCGAAACTGTCCGGCAAGCCACATTCATCACCATTGGATAGCGAGTGCCAGACTGAACAGGAAACTGCTCTAAGGCATACAACAAACCATTAGCGCTCGTCGCATTGATAACCCTGCCGCCACCGACTGAAGCACCATAGCAAATACCTGCAGCACTGTGCTCTCCTTCCGCGGCAATCATAATTAAATCTGTCTCGCCTCTGGCACGCATATCGTCAAGGTTTTCTGCAATCTGGGTGGAAGGCGTAATTGGATAGTATCCCATCAAGTCATATCCAATCTGTTTGATTGCAATCGCTGCAATCTCATTTCCGCCTGCGTACTCAATTACTTGCTTTTCCATTAGACCTCGCCCCCTTCTATCCTTTTTTCAGTCAGATAAGATTCTGAGGTAATATATCCATCAGGTCCAGTTTTTATATAATAATCCGGTGCGCGTAGCATATCCTGATTCGGCAGGAAATACTGTTTATCTGCATGTTCTGCCTCGACGCCTCGCACCAAAGCGTTGGTCGGACACACATCCACACAGCGCATACAACCCTTGCAGTGATAATAATCAAGTCCTCGATTCACCATCATTGTTCTGTCCTTAAATTCTCCCTCAGCAAACTGAAACACCATATCTGGACAAGTGGAATCGCACAGACCACAATTGATGCAGCGCTCCTTGATAAAGACTGGAAGATACCCCTGCCTGGAAGGGGATAAATCCGCTGTCACAGTACTGCCAAACCGCGGGTTTACACCGCCAATTGGCGCTGTCACATATCCCCACTCCTGCCCTTTATTAGACATATTGGAATTATTTTCCTGATTGACTCTGCTCTTAAAAATAGCAATCTCTGCCTTTGATAATTGACGCACCTGCTCATAGCCTTGTTCAAGCCCCTTTAAGTTGCCCTCAAGTGCCGCCGGATACTTTCTGCCAAGACTATCCCTGCAAATCTGTCTGGCGCGATCCAATTCGATAAATCCCATCACTTTTGCCATTGCTCCCAACATAACCACATTTATTCTTGATTTTGTCTCCATCGCAATCTGTCTTGCATCAACCACATAACACTCCCTGATTGTATCCGGCAAATTTCCCATCATTTTCTCCTGCCCGCGATCCAGCGCAATAATAACTCGCGTCTGCATACCACATCCTGTCCATGTCTTTTTGTCACGCATTAATGCCTGATGAAAAATAACAAGCAAGTCTGGATTAACCACTGGCGAATGCACTCGAATTTCGTTTTCCGGAAGGCAAAAACGAATATATCCTTTCACTGGTGTCCCTGTTTTTTCAGAACCATAGCTAGAAAATCCTGCACTGTTGAGATTTAAATATTTTACTGCAAGTTCTCCCACCATTTTTCCGCACAAATTTGCACCCAACCCGCCAATACTCTCCAAGCGGATTTCATAATAGCCCTTCTGCTGAAAGAACTCTTTAATACTGACTGCCATAGCTGTTCCTCTCCTCTTTCTTGTATTGATTATCTGCTCTAAAATTTAGTATGGCATTTTTGCAAAAAAAATATGCGTGACGGATTACTTTTCACCGTCACGCAGCTGCTCCCATCAAGGTATATACAATTGTTCCAACTACACCACTTCCCAAAATAATTGTGATGGCATTTAGTTTAAACTTTCTAAGTAAAAATAGTGCCACAACAAAAATCATCAACTCAACATATCTAAAATTTCCAAGTACCACCGCTTCCAGTTCTGCCTGAAACAGCCCCAACATCAAAATGGAGGCACCAGCAGAAGCAATCAGTGCTACAACTGCAGGTCTTAAAGAGCCAAGTACCACTTGAACACCGCTCACTGTGCGATACTTATAATAAAAATGCGCCAGCGTCAAACAGATAACAAACGATGGAATAATACAGCCTATACTACAGAGCAGCACACCTGGAATCCCCGCAATACGCATCCCCACAAAGGTCGCAGAATTGATAGAAATGGGTCCTGGGGTCATCTCCGCCACTGTAATCAAATCTGAAAATTCCTCCATAGTCATCAGATGATGAATGTTCACAATTTGTTCCTGAATCAGTGGAATCGCCGCATATCCTCCACCTACACTAAACATTCCAACCTGGATAAAGGCAAAAAACAATTTTAACAGTAGCATTTATGACACCTTTCCCTTCTTTTTGTTATTGAACGTGACATATAAATCAACAAGACCAATTCCAAGGCAGACAAAGATAATGAGCATGGCACTGACATCAAATAAATAGGTCGCCACAAATGCCACCACCATCATCACAATATACAAAATTCGCTTTGTTTTTATTACATTTCCAGCCAGATTGATTACGACATCAAAAATAACCGCCGCAACACCTGCCCGCATTACCTGAAGTGCTGTGGCAATATAGGGATTCGTGCGAAACTGATCATAAAATAGCGAAATAATTGAGATAATGATTATTGGCGGCAGTATCGTTCCTAAAATCGCTATCAAAGAACCAATAATGCCAGCCATTCGATATCCAATAATAACGGATGCATTCACCGGAAGTGGTCCTGGAGCAGACTGCGTAATTGCAGTCACATCTAGCATTTCGTCCTCCTCAAGCCATTTAAGCTCCTCCACATACCTTTTTTTCATCAGAGAGACAATGACAAATCCACCTCCAAAAGTGCAGGCGCTCAGGACAAACATAGATTTAAACAAAGTCCATAACTTACTGTAGTCCTTTTCCATATATCCTCCATTTTATTTTCCAATTTTCTTTTTATTATGCGAAATTATCCAAATTATATGTATCCTTTTCAAAAATTCCTATCTTTAATGATCATTAAATTTCCAACAAATCCTTACAATCCGTTTTATCACTTCATCTGTATTTCCTGCCGGTTTCAACTTGCGGCATTTTACCTCAAAGATACTGCCATCTAATATCTCCACCATAAACTTATCTTCTCTGTCAATTGTAGTGATATCCTTGATCCTCATATCCTCTGCCTCATTAAGCAAGTCAAATAGCTTATCCTTAAAGTAATTTAATTTCATTTTTAGCTCCTTTTCAGAATACAAGTTTGTATAGGTAACAATATACTACTAATAATCGTTTCTTACTACACTATATCAACTTTTTCGCCCTAAAACAAGATAAATCGATTTACACATCTCGACACATCTCGACAAAAGTGACCGCTCTGCGTGCGATTTTTAGTTGTTATTCAACAAGAAATTTGTTAGAATAAAGGCGAAGAAAGTAATACCAGAAACAGTGCAGACGCAGATTTGCACCGTTTCATAAACCATTATTTAGGAGAACTGTTTTGGATAAGGAATTTGGACATTTGGAAATAAAATTAAATGATTTACTCAAAGAACGGGGATTAAACAAAAATAAGTTATCCCACAAAGCTGAGATGAATTGGAAACAAATTGATAATTATTGTACAAATACTGTTACGCGGCTAGATGTATCTGTTCTGTGCAAACTTTGCACCGCCCTAGACTGCGAGATACAAGACTTGCTGGTATTTTATCCGCCAGAAGACAGAACAAAAAATTAAAAACCCACATAAAAACAGATGCAAAGTATTGAAATAGCACTTCACATCTGTTTTCTTGTATGTCATTATTGATGGATTGCCTTTCTTGTCTTATGGATAAAACCCCTTACTTTTGTTCGCTGTAAAAAAATATCATAACTCTTAATAATCAGCACAGAACATGCTGCCTGCTCCATAATTTTATCTGTGCGGAATCCAGTCACCACTTCTTGGATTCCCCAGTCAAGCGAAGCTCCCATAATAATCAGATCATATTTGTCAGAAAATTCTACCACTCGTTCAATCAAATCACCGCTACAAACCATAATCTCTGCGGGTTGGTCAAATTTGGCCGCTGATTTATCAAGATACGCTTTTGTGCTCTCCACATCCTCCTCATGATCCACCACATTTAAAAGCGTAATATTTGCATTGTAAGCATTCGCAATTCGGTTGACCACCTTTGCTGTCATCTTAGAATACCTTCCACCACCATAAGGAAATAAAATATTTTGAAAAGTTTGCTCCTGTCCATGCATACGCAACACGCCAACATCTGCTGGCGCCTCCTGCAACATCCGATAGGTAATATTTCCATGCATATATTTTACTAAACCAGAACCATGCCACCCCATAATTACAAGCGGATTTTTTTCTTTCTTGACGACCGACATAATAGCATGGAACGCATCTCTGGAATTAATCAGCACAGGGCGCATATACGGTTCCGACTCATACTCTTTTAACTTTTGAACCACACTGTCTTGAACTCCCATTGACTGCATCATAACATCATAGTCTGCAATTGTGAGCAAATTATCTGGAAAAACATTGACTTTTATTGGAACTACTGTCGTGGATTCCTCCGCCAATGCAATCTTCCTGCCAAAATTTAAAAGTCCATCTGCTGTTTTTGGATTGGATACTGGAATAATAATCTCATTCTTTCTATTTTCTTTTTTCTGCTCCTTAATTTCTGGCACATCAACAATTGAGATACCCTTGGAAGCATATTTTAGTTTTGGCATAACAAAATAATAATATAAAATGCCAATCCCAATTACAGAAACAGCAATAATCAGTGCTGGACGGTCTGAAATCGCCAGATTAAAAATCAAAAATAAATTCATTCCAATTCCAAGTAACGGCGTGATCGGATAGAATGGCACACGGAATTTCCGCTCAAGCTCTGGCTTTTTCTGTCGAAAAATAATAAGCGCCACATTGACTAAACTGTAGCCTGTCAGCGAAAAAATACTTGTCACTGTTGAAATATGTTCCAAATCTCTAATCGACACTGCTATAAAGACAATGATGGAAGACACCACAATCGAAAAAACAGGTGTTTTTGTCGTTCTGTTAATTGCCTTAAATAGACTTGGTAGACGCTGGTCTCTCGCCATTGCAAACGAAGTGCGTGAGGACGCCATCACTGCTGTATTAATCGAGGAAAGCGTCGCTAGTATTCCCGCAAAAGCAAACAGGTATCCCCCCACTACTCCGCCGATTTTTACAGCAGTATCAATCATAGGTGTGCTGGTAACTTCTGGCACAAGCTGCTGCCATGGCAGAATTCCACAGCCAATAAAGAAAACAGAAGTCTTTATCACTATTACTGCCGCAATAGAAATTAAAATCGCTTTTGGAATTGTCTTTTCCGGTTCAATAACCTCCTCGCTCGCAGTCGTAATCAACCCATAACCAATATAGGTCATATATAGAAATCCCATCGCATTAAACACGCCTGGCATTCCCTGTGGCATATAGGGTGTTTGATTCTCCATGTCAATATGAAAAATCCCAATCACAACATAAAGTGCAAGCAATGCAACCAACAATGTAGTAATTACATTCTGTAATGCTCCAGAGCTTTTTGTACCTTTAATATTCGTAAACATAACGTATATCACAAGCAAATACGCTGCTGCCATCTGCGGAATAAACGGAAAGATATAATTAATAAAATTGCCAAAACCAAGTGCAAACAATCCGCAGGACATTGCATATCCAAGCCAGAATCCCCATCCACAGATAAATCCAACAATATTGTTTCCTGTCGCCTCTTTCACATAGACATAACCGCCGCCCGCTTTTGGTATGACTGTGACAAGTTCTGCAAAAGACAACCCTGTAAACACCGCTGCAATACCCGCGAGAAAAATAGCGAGCGATGCCCCTGGTCCTGCTGTTGCATAACTGGTTCCCGCCAGAACAAAAATGGCAGATCCAATCATTGTTCCAATACTGATCATCAATGCGGAATACATTCCAAGTGTTCTGTCCAGTTTTTGTTTCATATCATATCCCTTCTCCCCATTTATTTTCTTTTCTCTAACAAAATCCTCTGCGCTGCGCCTCCTCAAACAATTTAGGCTGAATGTCTGGATAGGTCCACGCTGAAGGCATTTGATCTGTAATCACAATTTTCTCAATCTCATTATGCAGTTCCGGTTCTAACTGTCTCACCGTTGCAAAATATAGCATTCCAAAAGTTTCTTCCCCGTCAAAATTGTCCTCTGCTATCACAGAATACACACAGACTGGCTGTATGTTAAAATCAATCGCCCCTGTCTCCTCGTACAATTCCCGCTTTGCTGTATTCAATATCATTTCCTCAGGTTCCCTGTGTCCGCCTGGAATCTCCCATGTATTTCTAAACTTATGTTTGCAAAATATGTATTTTCCATCTTTTACTGCAATAATTACTGCAAATTTTAATAACTTGTCATCTATATCTTCATAAAAATTGACAGTCATTGTTCCTCCTTTTCTTTTCATAGTCTCTTGAAATCTTATTTTTTAAATTATTACTTCATCTACATTGTTTACTGCTTCTCTATCATATCAAAAAAATCAGTCCCCGTAAACTCCAAAACAAAATTCGTACTGCAAAAGTTATCACCCATTACTTTTCACACCCACACCATGCACTTGCTGCAATTCACACCAAATCATTATAAATGAATACGAAATCTAGCGTGGATGTGTATTATAGCATCAGCCTGTGGCTTTACATAAATCTGCAAAACCACAGGCTGACCTATCAAGAACAATCCCAATTGTACAATATATTGCTAAAATCCCGTTTTATTAGCGCTTCCTTATTGATAAATAGATTAGCGACGCCGCAGTCTCCCCACAGCACATAATCCTCTCCATCCTCACCCATATCGGAATCAATCTGAAGCAAAAGTGTGTCATAGTATTTCCTATCTTCTTTATCTTCTCTCGGATCAAACTGGATAAATCCTGGATATCCAAGCATCTTGTGACCCAATCCAGACAATTCCTCACTCAGATAGTTATCATCATCTGTATCTTCCTCAAAATACTCATACCAATTTTCTTGGTCAATCTCCTCGCCTGTCACCGCTTTCACTGCCTGTACAAACACTGTCGAAAAGCCTTCTATATCACTACTCATATAATCTATCCCTGTGCGGAATGAAAGCGCTGCCTGACGAAAAATCGGTGTGCCATAGTCATCCACTTCCTCTGCCCTCACAATATCCAATGCCTGTACCTGTTCCTCAGTGACATCTTGTCTTACAGTATCATGGAACACCACACGAAAATCTTTCTGCGAGACTGGATCATCAAAGTCCATACCAAACACATCATCATCCACTGTAATAAAAAACTGTAGCATTCCCTCTTTTGGCAGTTCTGTGTCAAACGCACACAAGTCTGAAAAATTAATCTGTGCGAGCAGCATCATCCTTTCGCCCTTACTATCTGTTGGATATTCTTTCTCCATATCCCAATAAGGCAGTCCACCAAACTTGCTATCTGTTAGAGATGGCTGCACTGTATTTGGCTTCCTTTCAATAAAAATAGCCGGAATGCCTGTCATCTCTTTGATTTTCTCTACAATCTTGACCGCTTTCTCGCTTGGATTATAATCATCTTCCATTATACTACCTCCAACACACTCAATCAACCTTTAATATCAGTTTCAGCACGCGCCGCACACAGATTTCCATGTCCGCGCGTGTAAGTACACCTTTGTCTAATGCCTCTTGTAACCGTTCTGGAAAACCTGTCGCCATTTTGATATCATTTCCTGCCTTGACTTCCTTATAGTGCTCACCGTTTGTCCACCAGTCGGTTGTCACCACACCGTCAAATTCCCACTCACCACGCAAGATATCCTCTAACAATTCTCGATTCTCAGAAGCCCGATAGCCATTTACAATGTTATAAGAAGACATAATCGCCCATGGCTTTGCTTCTTTTACAATAATCTCAAAGGCTTTTAGATAAATTTCTCTGACAGCGCGCTCAGATGCTCGTGAATCGCTGTTTTTGCGATTTGTTTCTTTATTGTTGAGGGCAAAATGTTTCACTGTCGCACCGACATGATTGCTCTGAATGCCACGAACCATTGCCGCTGCAAGCTTTCCTGTAAGAAATGGGTCTTCCGAATAATACTCAAAATTCCGACCACAAAGCGGACTGCGATGGATATTGACAGCAGGGGTAAGCCACATTGCAATATTGTTCTCTTTAACCTCTGCACCGCCAGCTTCCCCGACTTGTTCTACCAACTCCTCATTCCAAGAACATGCAAGCTGTGTCGCACAAGGCCATGCCGTCGTATACACACTGCACTCTGGCGCAATGCGCAAACCAGCCGGACCATCCGCAGTCATAATATTCGGAATCCCATAATCAGGCAGATTTCCCCAGCCAAATGTATTTGCAACGCCTGTGTTTGGTTGTCCACCCAGCAAATGCGCAAGCTGCTCATCAGACAGTTGTGCTATAAATTCATCCAGAGTAATTGTCCCCTCTGCCACTTCTTTTAAGAAGTGATGTTGCTGTGCAGCAGTATTTGTCCACAGATGATAACGTTTTCCAGCACGCGCCGCAGGCGAAAATCCATCTGTCTCCTCAACTGTAAGTGGGGTCAGTGCGTTTGCATCCGTCTCGACAGGTTCCAAAAGCGGCAACTCTTCATAACTTCCATCAGCAAGCATCCGCTTTTTCAGACTTGCAGGCGCACATTTTCTGGACAACTGTTGCGTGATAATATCTTCTTGCACTTCATACTGATACGCCAGTTCCACAACATCACGCACAGATACGCCAACAAAGAATCGGTACATCCCTTTTTCCAGAACATACGCAGATGCCTTGATTTTTCCAAGGTCATCATAGGAGGCCATATCATTCACATTCCATGACAACACAATGCTCTGACTCTCCCCAGTCTGCAAAAGTCTAGTCTTTTGAAATGCCGCAAGCTGTTTTGTCGGTTTTCCAAGCAGTCCCTGTGGTGCGCCGAAATACGCCTGTACCACTTCTTTTCCTGCTCTTTTTCCAACGTTTGTGACAACAACTGGCACATAAATCTTACCGCTTTCTTCATACGCTGCCCCTGCTGTCAGTGTAAAATCCGTGTAGGATAACCCAAAACCAAATGGATAATTCACTTTTTTGTCCGCATCAGGAATGGTTTCAAAATAGCGATATCCCACATAAATATCCTCTGTGTAATCCACAAAACGCTCCGACGCATGGAAATTGTCTGTGGATGGGTAGTCCTCTAACGTGCGTGCAAAGGTATCCACCAATTTTCCACTTGGATTGCCTTCACCCACCAAAAGCTCTGCGGTGGCAAGTCCTCCTTCAATACCGCCTTGCCATGCCATCAACACCGACTGAATTTTTGCATTGTCATGAAACCAGCAAGAATCCACCATACCGCCAACATTCATAACAACAATCACTTTTGGAAAATTTGCTGTCACCGTGTCAACCATCGCCCGCTCTGCGTGCGTCAGACAAAAATCGCCATCCTCAAAAATTTCTGCAGACTGTTTTGCCATCGCATCCTCAGTAATACACAAATTCTTGTTTTCGGTATCCACAATGCTCTTTCTATCCCAACCCTCACCGGAAAAGCGACAAATAGTAATAATCGCCGTGTCTGTGTATGCACTCGCCTTCTTTAATAATTCCATTGGAACTTCGGGCTCAATCGTCATACCTGGCACACGTCCCTGTTGGTATTGCCTTTTTACATCATCCCGATAATATGCAGCCAACTCCTCAAAAATATTTATCTTGTCTTTTAAAAGGGATAGCCCCTCATATAAATTCCTTGCATAGGAAACGGTCACTTCTCCACTTCCTCCGCCTCCGCGCACATAGTCAAAACTTGCCTTGCCAAATAAAGCAACCTTGCTGCCCTTTGCAAGCGGCAGTAAATCCCCATCATTTTTTAAAAGCACTATGCCCTCTTTTGCTGCTTCCTTTGAGAGTGCAATATGCTTACTACTTGCTGTCACTTTCTCACCATTCTCCCCCAATGGAAGATTTGGCTGATACATCACTCGTGTCCATTTCTGCATTTTCGTTTCCTCCTTATTCTTTCCTTATTATAATAACAGATTTAGCAACTATTTCCAACTAATATTTGCTTTTTTATGCCTCCGCTTGTCGCTGGATAAACCCTTTTGTTCTCCATTTCCCTGACTGCCATCGCAAAAACATAAACAGAGCGCGAACACACTCATCTGTTGCAAGCCCTATATAAGCGCCCACCGACAGCAGATTTAAATGGATTCCAAAAAACCATGTACCGCCAACCATACACACATACATAAACAGCACACCTATTATCGTTGTGAATACAGCGTCGCCGCTGGTCTTTAAGGCTTGACCAAACACCAGATTGGTCACACGCCCCACCTCAAGTACAATGTCAATTGCCAGCAATGTTTTTACCAGCCGAACCATCTCCATGTCCTCTGTAAAAATCCGAATGAGTGCATCTGCACTGAGAAAAAACACCACTTCCAATCCTGCTGCCACGACGATTCCAATATATGCTGCTTTCTTAGTACCCTTGTCGCAAGCCTCATAATCCCCCTCGCCAATGCGCCAGCCGGTCATAATGGCATTTGCCTGTGCCAATGCCGCCCCTGCACAATACGAAAAGTTTGCAATCTGCGCAGCATACGCCCTTGCTGTCACATGAAAACCAAATTCGTCCATCTGGTTCAGAAAACGAATTGTCAATGTCATTGCGACATTGTACAAAGCAGTTTCCAGCGCTGAAGGCAATCCGACCTTGATAATCTGTGCAAAAACCTCCATATTTTTTAATCGCTCTGAATCCTCCTTTGCCTTGACCAGAATTTTAGATGCCACTATCACAATTCCCAAATTCAAGATTCGTGAAAAGACCGTTGCCGCCGCCACACCTGCCACTCCCGCGTTCAATCCAAACAGAAAGACTGCATTTAGGCAAAGATTTACTGCATTTGCTATAAGCGTTGCGATTAGTGGCTGCTTTGTATAACCAAATGCACGCAGATAACTAGAAAAAATCGGAATCAGCGCATTTAAAAAACAACATCCACCCACAATTTTCAAATATATTGTGGCATAATCCATCAAAAGCGGCGCCACGCCCACAACTTCCAATATTGTCCCTGAAAATACATACAGAAAGATAGACAGCACAATACCAATCACTGCATTAAAAATCGTTCCTAACTGTCTTGCCTGATAGGCGACTCCAATTCGTTTTGCTCCAATATATTGTGTCATCACAGCAATCATCCCCGACGACACCACATGAAACATAATAATAAACACGTTGATATACGTATTTGCCGTACCAACTGCACCAACTGCATTGTCTCCTACAGTGGAAAGCATAATGGTATCAACCATACCCGCCAGCATATGGCACAAAGTTTCCAGTGCAATCGGTATATATAGTTTGGTAAATGATTTCATTTGTCCTTCCTGCCTTTCCATCTTCTCTATGCAAACACTACTGTTTTATAAACTCAGATTCCACCTCGGATAACTTAAAACAAAATCTACACAAGCACTGCTGTCTCGTATGCTCCCAGTGTGCCCGAAAACGATTGTCCCTCTATAAGATTTTGTCTCCCCACCAACTCTGGCAATTTTACTGCACCTGTTTTTGTGTGAAAAATCACAGTAATATATTGATCGCCCAAATGTCTTGTACTATAAAAAAGTCCTTTTTCATCCTCTGTATACTGCTCTGCAATACTTCCTTTTGTAAGTACTGGATAGGTATGTCGAATGCGAATCAATGTCTGATAATATTGTAACAGCGACTGATTTTGCCTGTTTTTATCCCAAAGCATACCACGTCTACAATCTGGATCAGGTCCACCCTCAATCCCAACTTCATCACCGTAATAAATCATTGGCATACCAGGTAACAAAAGTTGAAGTGCCGCCGCAAGTTTTTGTTTTTCAAAATCTTTATGCGCACTATTCAAAAAGCGTTCGGTATCATGTGTATCAATAAAGTTCCACAAATATCCTTCTAAATTTGTGTGTAAATTTCCTTTTATAAAATTCAAATTTCCTACGAAGGCGGAAATAGACATCTTCTGGGTCACGATCAAATCGATCACAGAACGAGAAAACTGATAGTTCATAACGCTGTCCCACTCATCACCTTCCAGAAAATCCTCCGCAAAATGCCAGATTTCACCGACAATCAACACATCTTTTTTTACTGCCTTTATCTCCCGTCGAAAACGCTTCCAAAATGTGTGACTTACTTCGTCCGCCACATCAAGGCGCCAGCCATCTATATTGCACTCTCGAATCCAGTAGGACGCGACATCAATCACAAAATCCGCTGTTTCTCTATTTTGGAGATTTAGTTTTGGCATCATACTGGCATAGCTAAATGTCTTGTAGTTGGGCTTTTTGCCCCGTTCCATTATCAGCGGAAAATCCTTGATATAATACCAATCCAAGTAGGCAGATTGTTCCTTATTCCTCATAATATCGCGAAAGGCAAAAAAGTCCACTGCCGTATGGTTAAACACTCCGTCTAAGATCACATACATGCCAAGCTTATGCGCCCTGTCAACCAGCTCTTTTAAATCCTCCTTGTCACCAAAAGACGGGTCGATTTTATAATAATCATCAATATTATATTTATGGCTGGAATTAGAACTAAAAATTGGTGTCATATAGAGAATATCCACACCCAACTTTTTCAGATAATCGAGATGGTTTATAATTCCTCGAAGTGAACCTTGCAAGTTTGCATCGTGACCGATGGGCGCCTGATACCAAATTTCATCAGACACCTGCTTCTCTGTGGCAAAACGAGATGGAAAAATCTGATATAAAACTTTGTTCTCCGCCCACAAAGGCAGTTCAAACAACTCTTCTTCTCTAAGATTTTGCGGACAGTCATACATCTTCTCAATATCTGTAATACAGGAATTATAAAAACCATGATTTCCATAAAAGATTTTATTTCCCTCTATATCCTCGATTTCAAAAAAATACCGTAAACAGACCATATCGATTGTGACCAGCGTCTCATAATAGTCAATATAATTGTCAGAGCAGGCAAGTGTCATCTCCTGTTCTTGCCTTGTATCCATCATCTTTAGTGGCAAATACTTATCTTGTGTATGGAGAATAATTCGCGCTATATCTCCCTTTTTCGTTTCCAATCGAATTAAAAAATGTCCTTTCTCCACCGCATAACAGTATCTCTTATCTGCAAAATGTCTAATTGCCGCATACTCCATCGTAGTTTCCTCCATCTGTTCAAAATCTTATAATACTGCTGCAACCAGTTAGCATCTCCTAATTGCAGCAGCATATTAGACCGTTTATATGAAAAAGCGAAAGGATTTACGGTCTATACTTGTATTGTACTCTTATACATGCTATAATTCTTGTAATATTATCCTACTTTTTTAACACAATCCTATGATGAGGTGCAAAAATGACTCCTACACCTTTACACGAGACAAAAATACACGGCATTATCACCTTTCCTTACAGTGTCTACCGCGGGCGTATTCCAGAGTGGATTTCCTCCTTTCCACTGCACTGGCATGATGACTTTGAGCTAATTTACTGTGCCAACGGTCAGATACAAGTTACCATCTGGGGAAAGGCTTATGAACTTTGCGCTGGAGATATGGTGCTTATTCTCCCTCATGCAGTGCATTCTATCGAACAGGGGAACTCAGATGGCGGAGAATACTTTAACATTATGTTTCACCCATCACTTTTTAAGGGTGCAGAAGACGATTTGTGTTATGACAAGTATGTACTTCCTTTTCTGAATGATGAAAAGACACTAGACTGCTTTTATCCAATCAGTTCCTGTTTTAATCAGACGATACTCCCCTGCGTCCAATCATTACTTGCGCACCGTCACGAAAGTTACACCACATATGAATTAATGATTAAATCAAATCTTTTTCTTTTGCTGCATTATATGATTCAGCAGAGTGTCGCTGCCACCAGTGATAACAGCACCTTACAATTATCCTACAGCCGATTAAAAAACGCTCTGTATTATGTTCAGAAATTTTATGACCATGACATTACTATCAAAAAAGCTGCCAGACAATGCGGTTTCTCCGAAAGTCATTTTATGAAGCTTTTTAAAGAATTTACAGGTATGAGTTTTAACGCCTATCTGGTAAATTATCGCTTGGAGCTGGCAGCAAAACAGCTTGCCGAGACAGATCTGAAAGTCATCGATATTATGGAAAACTGCGGTTTTCACAATCAATCTTACTTCACGCGGGCATTTCACAAAAAATATCAGAAAACACCGCTAATGTACCGAAAAAACTGCTGTCCGACTACGCAGACAGCAGAAAATAAATGAATTTAAAAAAATATTATAAATTGTATCAATCGTCCTGAGATTTTATGCCGCTCATCAGCGCTTTCAAAATCTCAGGATATTGACACATATAAGTATGCCTGTCAAAGAGTCCAAGACGCTCTCCATCTCCCACAAAAATACCATTGTCCCACCAAATACACGGAACTTCAATCTCTTTGGCAGCATGCACATAATACTCTGCCCACTGAGCGCGCTCAGATTCGTTATCCCGATTCATAGCCGCAAACTCTCCAATGATAACCGGCGTTCCCTTGTCAATAAAAAGTGTTTTTAAATCACTCATTAACTTGTCAATTGCTACGGTGTCATGATTCCATGCGCTTCTGCCATTTGGATTTAATGCAAAATCATACGGCTCGTATGCGTGAACTGAAATTATGACACGCGTGTCATTTTCTGGCACTTTGATCTGTTGAATGCCAACACTGCAGTTTGCAGCGTATCCTGGAATCATCAGCATCCGATATGGATTTGAGCCGCCTGACGCACGCACTGTGTCCACAAACACTTGATTTGTCTGATTGACAACTTCCCAGCCTTCCGCATCGCCGCCATTCCACTCAAGAGAAGTTCCAACCTTTCTGGGTTCATTTTGCCCCTCGAAAATCAAGTGCTCATCATAGTCCTTAAATACCTCTGCAATCTGCGCCCACACTGCCTTCATCTGAGCAGAAGCGCGCTCAAGATTGTCATAATAAGGATAATTCCAATCCTCATGATGCACATTAATAATCACATATGCGCCCTTATTGTACGCATAGTCGACTACTTCCTGTACCCGTTCCATCCAACTCTCTGTAATTTGATACTCTGGTTCTGGTCCAAGATGGTTTGTCCAAGATACCGGAATACGAATCACATTAAAACCTGCACCAATAACTGCATCAATCAACTCTTGTGTTACTTTCGGATTGCCCCATGCTGTCTCAAATTTGTATGGCGCATCAATTCTTGTGATATCTGTTCTGGTAGAATCAAGCGTATTTCCTATATTCCATCCAATTTTCATATCCCTCACTATATCCATAGCAGTCATATCCTCCATGTCTCGATTTTCGTTTACTGTGGTCACAGCTTCCGCAAGAACATTCTCTGCCAAATTATCTGTCCCCTCTACACTGTCCGCCAGCGTATTTTCTGTAATACTGCTATTGCTATCTGTCTCGCTTCCTCTAATAACAGGCATTGCAGCGGCATCTTTCGCCCTGCCGCATCCTGCCAAAAGTAAAGCTGTACCGATTATAAAAATATTACAGACTGTTTTTTGCCAAAATGTATTTGATATTCTTCTTTTCATAATAATGTACCTCATAAATTTTGTGTGGCAGAAACTGAATCTCCAATCACCAATTTTCCACTCACTACAATCCTGCTGCCTGCGCGATCTTCACCGCACATCATAGCAATCAGCAAATCAACTGCCTTACCTGCCATCTTTATGGCATCCACCTCAATTGTAGTCAATTTTAGTGAAGCAAAATTTAAAAAAGTATAATTGTCAAATCCTACCACAGAAATATCTTCTGGAATACAATAACCTTCTTGTTTTAGTTGCTTTATCAACACATATCCCGCATCGTCACAGTTACAGACAAATGCAGTTGATTGGCATTTTATCTATAATAACCTCTAGAGCGTGTTTATATCCCATCTCCTCCGCTTTTTTCCTAATGGACGCAGCAGATTTCCGACGCCTTCCTTATTGTTAAGTGCCTTGGAAACTGTCACTGTACTGACTCCCATCTCCCTCGCGATATCACGCATCGTAACATCTTTTGCCATATCACAATCCTCCATGCCAAACTATTCCAGTCAGAAGCTGCCTCCTATCTTGATTGGAATTAGGAATTGTTCAGAAATTACTTGTGACAAGGAGGTCGTATAAATGTCCAGCTACAAAAAAGAAAACCACAGGCATAGCGGGCTATGCCAAGATTCTCTGATGCCGCAGGTACACATTTAGACAAGTCATTGCCATGAGTAATTTATTAACAGTTTCTTAGAACTACTTCACAATTTCAAGAATGCCATCGGCATTCTTGCTGCGGCGTGCGCGTCAGCTTTGCTGACATAAAGCCAATTCGCACGCCTGCAATAAAACCTATTTGTAGAACCCGTCAAGCGCATCCTGTACACTCTGTTTATATGTCTCCTGGAACTGTGCGGCTGTCATTTCGCCTGTCAAAAGTTTTGGAAAATCCCACTCAAGTCCCAATGCCTCCCAAACATCGACACAGCTTCTCGAACCCATGTACTTCATCACCGCATAGTTCTCTTCTGTAATAGCTGCATCCTCCCACCATGTAAGGTTACTGTCACGAACATCGATATCTCCCTGATACCAATTTGCCCAATCCTCAAACACTGTATAGACAAACTCTGGGTCTTTCACACCGGCAGGAATCATCCAGGCACTGCCCTTTGATGCGCTCTTGAGTGCATTTGTATCCTGGTTGCCACTAGGACCAATTGGCCATGGACACCATGTCACATCAAAACTCAACTCAGAATCTTTGTTTGCATCAGAAATCCATGCTGCATCAATAAAAAATGCAACTTTACCATCCATATAAGCGTTCTGATTTGCATCCCAGTCATCCGCATTCCATGGATATGCAACGTGATCTACATTATACATATTATAAATAAAATCAAGTACTTCTGCAACCTCAGGACTTGAGAAGGATTCTGTTGGTCCCATTGCAACGCCTGTGCCATTGCTCATCAGAAGATTGCTAAATAAAGTCGTCCAAACAGCACCGTATCCATACACATCTGTCACACCATCACCGTCTGTATCTTGGGTCAATGCCAGCATATATTCTCTCCATTTATCCCAAGTCCACTCACCTTTTTCATACAGTGCATTGGGATCTTCCAGACCTGCCTCATCCAGCATCTGCTTGTTAAATGCAAGCATATTTGTATCTTGCAAAATAGAATCTCCTGTCACAGATCGGAACAGATAAGTACCATCACCTGTGCCAATATCCACCCCTGAAAAAATCGTCTGATCACTTATAACATCTGCATCTGCTGGAAGTACTTCATTTAAGTTAGTCGCAAATCCGTTAAGTGCTGCCGGAATACCAAACTGCAAATCAACTTCATAAATATCACAGTCTGGCTGTCCTGCCAGAATAGAAGTGTTGATTGATTCTTTTACGCCATTGAATGTCAGATTCACAAACTCAATCTCCACATCATACTTTTCCTCTATAGCTTTAAGATTGTCAAACTGCATCTGCGCCTCATCTGGATCACTCATGGATGGATTGTCATCAATACTTGTATGCGTACTGTCATAATAGTGCGGATACCAGCAGCCAACCTTGAGAACCCTATGTCCTTGTGAAGATGGTGCTGAGGAATCCTTCTCTGATGACCCCTGCGCTTTGTCATCGCCAGAATCAGCAGCTGGCGTCTGCGCTTCATTGTTTGTGTTCGCAGCTGGTGTCTGGGTCTGTGCGCTATCACCAGAGCTGCCTCCGCAAGCTGTAAGTCCCATTATCATTGACATACTTAATCCAAGTGCTATTAATTTATGAATATTCTTTTTTATCATTATTTGATACCTCCTATTTTATTCTATTTCTGTTAATATACATTACTCTGTCTCTGAATCCATGCCAACTTTCACGCTGTATACTTCCCATGCGCCGGACGCCTCACACTGCATTCTTGCACCCCACTTAGACACATCACCACCACAGTACTCTGCTATCATCTCAAACGGAATATATGCCTTGCTGCCGTCTGTAATTGCCTTTCCGTTCGTGCCATCGCCAACACGCATCCAACCTGCTTCTGCATCAGGAAGTACAATCCACATATCGTCGTTTTCACTTGCGTAAGTCACCTCTACAACAGAACCTGGTACAAGTGCTGCAAGAATATCCTCTGTCATATCCTTGCCATCTTGTGCCCAGCCGTCTCCTTTCGCTGTAAATCCCTCAAATTCCATCACGTCTGTAAGACTGTAACTTTTTGCTGCCTGACCAACTTTCACACTGAACACTTCCCATGCGCCAGACGCCTCACACTGCATTGTCGTGCCCCATTTGGAAACGTCATCACCACAGTATTCTGCCAACATTTCAAACGGAATCTGTGCCGTTGTCTTGGAATCGTTGATTGTAGAACTTCCATTCGTGCCGTCCCCAACGCGCATCCAACCTGCTTCTGCCTCGTTCATAACAATCCACATATCGCCACTTTCGCTTGTAAAAGAAATCTCTACAACAGAACCTGGTACAAGCGCCGCAAGAATATCCTCTGTCATAGCAAACCCATTCTGCGCCCAACCATCACCTTTTGCCGCAAAGCCTTCAAATTCCACTACATCTATTATGTTTGCAAGATTTGAGCGATCCGCTTCTGTCGCGGTTGATACATACTCTGCAGTGGTATCTGCTGCAATAACATTTCCAGATGCATCCTTAAATGCGATATTGTCTATATACAAAATTGCAGGTGCAGCGCCTGCATCCTTGCCGTTATCTGTCTCAAGGGATACAACCATATAGTTCCCTTCCCCAAAAGACATTTCATCAGGAACCATATAGACCGCCGTCTTGGGATTTGCCGATTCCAAATATACTGACCAATCCCCATCTTTGCGCTCATTCTCCGCTCCAAGAAATGCATAAATCTTGCCTGAAACCGCATTAAACGCACCATCTGGATTCTCTATGCCAAGTGACATTTCTACTGTTTTTACCTCCGCCGCCTTATCACCCAAAAGCGCATCTACTTGAATCGCCACATAAGGTGCCTTTCCGTTGGACACAACTTTTAATGCTTTGGAACCACCAAAATCAGCCACCGAAAGTGTGGAATCATCTCCTACAGGATTTACAGTCTTGTCAATTCCCACAAATCCATAAACACCGTCCTCAAAGTCAATACTCACCTCACCTGCAGGCGCTACTGCCTGCTGTGTACTCGCTACTGATTCTGTCTCCATCGGTGTTGTCTCTGTTACGGGTGTGCGCTCCTCAGCAGATGTCTCTGTGTTCGTCTGTACTTTTGCATTGGCATCTGTCGCATTGTCTGTACTTTTGCCGCCACATGCAACAGTGCCTATTGCCATCGCTGCTGTCAAAGATAAAGTGATTAGTTTCTTTGCTTTCAACTCTCTCATCCTCCTTTTGTTCCTGTGTACGCACAAATTTTCCTGTGTACAAACACCCAAATTTATACGCACACTTTTGTTTATCATTGCTTTTATATAAAATGACACAAGTGTCACTTTACTAACCTACAATACCACTTCGCTCAACGCCCTCAATAAACTGCTTTTGCAACAGTACATAAATAATGACAATCGGTATCATAACAAGCACAATGCCCGCGTCAAGAAATAGCTGTAATATCGCTGGATCAAGAATCTTCTCCAGTGTGGAGATGGTCGCCGTAATTGTGGAAATCTTCTTACTAATAACAATGCTGTCACTGATTAAAAATAACTTTGCATAAAAAGTATCATTGTACTGCCATACCATTGAAAAGATTGCAACTGTAACCGCAGACGGCAGTGCATTGACTAACATAATGCGAAAATAAGTATATAGTGTGCCTGCTCCATCTACAAATGCTGCCTCCTCTATCTCTTTGGGAAGTCCGCGGAAAAACTGATTAAAAATATAAATATACAATCCCGAACGCAGCCCACAGCCAAACAATGTCATAATATACATTGGCACAGGTGTCGACAACAGATTTACCGGCGATCCTTTGATTAATTTCATAATGCCTAACACGTCAAACTTTGCAAAAGTCATGTACAATGGAAGCATAATCGTGTTCGTTGGGATCACAATCATAATAACCACACACGCAAACAGAATGTTTTTTCCTGGAAATTTATAGCGCGCAAATCCATATCCCACCATAGAACAGATAAACACCTGTATCGCCATCAGTGATGCTGCATAGATTAACGAGCTGGCCATGGACTTTGCATAGTCAAGGTACTTGGAAGCCAACTCATATCGATACAATGTTGGGTCTTGAGGTATCATATACACCATAGGATTATAACTGTCCGCATCAGAGAAAAAAGAGCTGCTAATAATACCAATTACCGGACCTAAAATTACATAGCAGATTCCAATGATGATGACCAGACGAAACAGGAATAAGATAAAGCTCTTAAAATTGGACGCCCAGCGCATTCTGTCATTTGCAAACTGCCTGTCTTTTTTTGCATCCTGAATAATGCTTTTTATAGTTGCCATATAAATCCTCCATCTATGAAAAATGCTTTTTTAATTGTAATAGAACGTCCGTTTCTGTATAAAACCGCACACAATTACCAATATCAGGCAGGTAATTGCTGTCGAGCACAGACTAAATACAGAACTAAGTCCATAATTGCTCTCTGTGAACGCTGTCTTATAGGCAAGCTCCACAACATCTGACTGTGTAAAGCTATCTACCACTGTATAGACAATGTTTGTGATAATATGCGGCATCACCATTGGAAATGTTACTTTCCAGAATGTCTCGTATGTCGTCGCACCCTCAATTTTAGCAACCTCGTACATGGAGCCTGGCACCGACTGCAACGCTGCGATAAAGATAATAATCTGCACGCCGGAAGCATTGATAATATCGCTGACGCGCAACACTGCACCCATTAAATACGCAATCAAAGGCTCTGGGATACCAAGCGATCCAAACATTTCCATATAGTATGCAATACCCATGCCACTTGACGCCGCCTGCGCCATTTCCGCACTTGCATTAGAAAGACCACCACTCATCATATTTCTTGCCAAATCCATCGCATCCACAATAGCTTCTGAATTGAGAATTACTGGCAGGAAAAAGATTGCTCTCACAAGTGTTCTGCCCCTAAATTTGCGGTTTAACAAAATTGCCATAAATAGACTGAAAAAAGTAATCAGTGGTACATCAATCAGCATGTTTCCAATAGAAGTCGTAAGCACTTGTTTATATGTGGCATGTGCTCGAAACGCATAGAGAAAATTGTTCAGCCCAACAAAATCCAGTGTGTATCCGCCTCCTGGACTAACAGTCAAATCCGAGAGGGAAAATTGTACCGACATAAATAGGCTTCTGGCATAAAACCAGATAAAACCGATCAGCCAGGGAAGGATAAACAGAAATCCCGTGCGGCTTCTCTTCGCGGAAAGAGACATTTTTTTCTTTTTACTATTCATGATTAATCTCCTCCTAACCGATAGCTCTTTGCAGGTACTTCCACACCGTCAACTATCTGGTCAGAAGCACTTTTGTTAATATAGATTGTTACGCCGTTGTCATAACTTACAGTATGCGTATCATTTTCTAAAATCTTATGGTCCGTTATGTGTGCACCGTTCACATGCTTTAACACTTCATTGACTTCATTGTAAATACTCAGCGCATCACCTTTCCAATTGTCATAGTTTGTGGAATAAAATCGATTAAGCCCCGTTTCCTTTATTTCACTGGAAGACTGGTATGTGAACATAAAATGTGGCGATGCGCCAGCCTCAACTAATCCCAACACAATTTCTCTTTTATCATAGGTATCGCTCAAGTTAATAACAGCGCCGCAATAATCAATATATCCGTGAATTAACATCTCATAAAATGGCACAGTCTCATCAACAATATAATAATCATTATCAGAAAGCGGGACATTAATAATATCATTCGCGTACGCAAACGCATAACTATTGCTGTCATTGAGCATAATCTTTTTCCCGACTGCTGCAAGCTGTGCAAGCGATGCATCGACAACATCCAGTGCCTCTTCCCTGTTGATAATATTAGTCCGCTTCTTGTCTGAATGCAGTACATTTCCAAGGTCTCTTAACGAAATACCATCCACATCATATTTACCAATCTTTGTGGTAAACTGATCTATATAGCGGACAAGGAATTTGGGTGAAATTAAGTAATAAATATTTTCCTCCCATCCAAGTCCCGAAGTCTGACGCAACGTTGCGGGATTGACAAGTCCGAAATTTGCAATATATCCACCGCCATAATATCGTGAAGTCTCATTTCCCTCAGAATACCGCTTACTAATCTCTGTCACTTTCTGAAATGCTACATCTGCATATAATGTTCCGCCATTGTTTGCCACTGTCTCATTCAGTTTCTTTAAGTCACTTTTTCCACCAAGCACCGCCGGAACTTGAATTTTATCCACAACATCATGATAATATCCACGGTTCATCCAACCTTGAAAATTCATCACTTGATTGGTGATACCACTCTCTGCAAGATCTGATGAAATGTCTGCTGCCTGTTCAAAAGTAGTCATAGCATACATTCCCTCATAACGTGTGCCAAGGAAAAACTTATTCATCATAACGCCGCCAAGCACATCATAGTAAAATTTAATATCGTCCGCAGTTTTTTCCTGCGCTTTGAGTACACCCTCATTTACAAGACGCTCTCTGTAATAGTTTGCTGCCCCAGCATAACCTGCATTATCTTTGGTCAGCATTGTATATCTTACCATTAAATTTGCATTGTAAAAATTCTTTTCTACAATAGGGATATCCGCCTCATTGCCCGTTGTGCCAAACATAGAAAGCTTATCATTTCCACGCAGCACAAAGGACGAGTACACATAATTGTAATTATGTATTTTGCCAGAAATATCTGCACTGATATTTGCAAATGCAGCACCATCTTCAATCGTTGCAAAAATGCTGCTCTCATCACGAAACAGTCCATACACTGGAATCTTTATATCCTCTGTATTCTCGCGAACTGTATACTCTGCTGCCAGCTTGTCAATACCATATACATATTCAGAATAATTCTCTGACGTCGTCTTTCCATTGTTAAAGTGAATAAGAGAACCCGATCCGTTTGGCACCAGCATATATCCTTGTTCGTCGGTGCCTGCTGCTCCAAAATAGCGCAACAACTGGATTCTAAAAATACTTCCACCGCCGTTTTCCTGCACAGCACACATAGGAATCGACACATCTACCGCATCATTATTAAGCCGATATTCAAGTGGTATTACAAACGAGATAGGCACTGCACCTTCCACACCGGAATTTTCCATCTCTGCCACATAATCCTCATTTGTAAATCCAGCCTGCTCAAAATATTTATTTAACCTCCGAATTTGTGAAGCACCCTTCATTGCGGCGGGAATCAGCTCCAAATAATCCTCCCCAATCCCGCTCTCCACATATTTCATCTGAACAAATTTCACGCCGTCATCATCTAAAGCGGCAAGTACTCTGTCAAGTGTCGCCCTGCTAATATATTGTGGTACAACCCCTGTCGCACTCTCCAAATCGCCCAGTGTATAGATAAACCGAATTCCATTTTGAATCGATTCCGCTTCAAGCTGTCCTCTTGACGTACAGTAACTAAAGGAATCGAAAGTTCCCTCTGTGCGTGATGTATTGAAAAAATCCAGTATAATCTGTGATTTAAGATAATTTTTGTTGGTAGTGCTGGCGATTGCATCATCATCTGCATCCTGTGGATTGGAGTAAGTAATCTGTCCATTTCTCTTATCCACAATCGCCACCTCCGCGGTTTCCATATCCGCGTAAAGCTTCAATGTATCGTTCTCCGCCGCAAGCTCCATACCCGCAACTTCCTTCCCGCTGTCTGCCAGAGCCTGAAATGCACTTCCTTCTTCATATTCATAGGAAGAAAGACTTTCCCGATAATCGTTGTAAAAATAATAACGAATCAGCCAGCGAGAAAAATAGATGACCGCCACTGCCAGAATGAGGGTTACGACAGCTATCACAATTTTCTTACTCTTTGCCATATCAAACCTACCTTTCTATTTATAATCTAAAGATCAGTTCTTGGTAAATGCTGTAGAAAAAGCTGTAAACCTGTGTGATGAGGTCCACAAACAGCAATACCACAAAGATAATGATCAGCATGGCGACAAAGGTCAGAAAAATAGTGACCAGCGTCTTGCCAAGCGTGTAATTGTGGACTTGCATAATACCCATCAGCGCCATAATTAGACTGTACGCCACACCAAACGCAATAATCATATAGTAAAATCCACCCTCATCGAGCGTCACATATTGGCTAAACAGCGTACCGATGTTGAAACACACAATCATTGGTGTCATTGCATAGCCCGTAGCAATCGCAATATCTTTAAGCCTTCCCTCACCTTCCATCAGGCAGGTAATCGACCAATTTCCAACACAGAACAGCAAGTACATTAACAGTACTGCAATCAATTCTGTTAATGCATTAACCGTCAGCGGATTTAGGTCATTGACAATAAAACTTGCCGAAATTCGATTGATAGAAAAGCTAAATGCAAACAGAATCACAAGGACGATTGCCACCGGCACACTGCCTCGTTCCCGATGCCGAATTTCATAATACGCGTCCATAGGGTGACTCACCGTGTAAAATGCATACTTCCACTTTTCTTTTGATAACAGTTGATTCATCTGGCAAGCCCTCCTTCCTTTTTCGCAAACCGCTTTCTAATGACTTTTGTGTAAACAAGTACAAGGATAATTACAATGCCAATAACAGTAAACACCGGTCCAATGCTCTTTGCCATCAACTCATTCCTATAGCGTCTCCACGCGATAGAATAATATTTTCTATTCATTGCAAGCTTTAGATATTTCATTGCCGTCTTATTGTCTCCGGCTGTTAGATATGCCTTGCCAATACCACTGTTTGCAAGTTCATTATTCTCATTTAATTTTAGAACACCCTGCCACTTTTCAATCGCCTCTGTCTCATCACCATCATAGCGCAAACCAACTGCGTCGTTAATCAATGCACCGTACTGCGTCTCGCTGAATTTTAGAATCGCGCCACTATATGCATCGAGCACAATAATCATATCCCCAACTGCCTCGATTGCAACTGGTGTATTAAAAGTCCCTTCCTGACTTCCAAGACCACCAAAGATATATAACAGATTTCCTTCTTTATCATAGGTAAAGATACGCCCGCGCTTCCTGTCAAGCAGCGAATAAATGCCGCGCCCACGATACACAACATCTGTAAATTCAGAGGGACCTGCATAGGTTCCAAACATTCCCACAATTAAGTCGCCACCCAGATTCTCATTCTCACCTTTCTGAATGACATCCTCGCCTCTCGGATTCAAACGGCGCACACCTTGTACTCCCTCAGAATCAATATTGGATGCATACACAAAACCATCACTGTCAATATCGATTCCTGTGAACTCTGTCGGAATAAACAACAATTGTTTCGAGCGCTCCTCCTTGCTTGCAAGCCTTCTCCAAAATTTTTCCCACGCTGTAATCTTGACATCAATTGTTCCAAAATACCCCGTAAAATCGCCTGTGCTCTCAAACACTAAAATTCCCTCGAAAGCATTTTTTGCAATCACATACACACGATCTGCATAATCCACTGTCACCTTTAGCGGAACGAAATCAAAGCCCTCCTCCAGTATCTCTGACTGTGGATTATCGATAATCTTTATAAATTCTCCCTCCGGCGTCATCATAACAATACGCTTATTATTGGAATCCGCCACATAGAGCTGGTTATTTTCCGACACGCACACACCATAAGGTGCATTGAATGTATCCGCAACGCCCTCTCTGTCAAAACTTTCAATTACCCGCACAAGCTCCTTCATGTCAGCACTCAGCACAACAATGCGATTATTTTTGGTATCTGCCACATAGACAAGTCCATCTGGTGCCACACACAAATCTTGGGGTTCTGCAAAGCTTGTCGTCCCTACTGAAAGCCCAGTGACACTGCCATTTGGCACATATGCCGCAGGTGTAATTGCAATATCCTCCCAGTAGGTATATGTATATGTGTCATATGGAAGTTCTTCCGCATGTACGCACGCGCCGACACTGATCGCCGTGACTACTGCTGCCATTAAAAATGCAGCAAGCCTTTTCATGATATTCATACTAAACCCTCCATGCTGATCATCAGTCTTTCATACCTGAGGTTGTCATTGTTTCCAACACATTGCTCTGGCAGATTAAAAAGAAGATAATTGGTACCGCTGCGACAATAAACGTTACTGCTGCCGCCGCACCAGCTCTCGCTGTGCCACCTGCTGTAATCTGCTGTAACGCATACTGCAATGGCTTTAACTCCTCGTTTCTCAAGAACAGTCCACCCGTATTCCCCCACATCTGCTGAAACTGGAAAATCGCCAGAGTCAACCATGCAGGTTTTACATTTGGCATGACAATCGACCAGAAAATCTTCCACTCACTCGCCCCGTCAAGCCGCGCTGATTCCATTAGAGAATCCGGCAACTGTTCCATAAACTGCTTCATCAGATAAAGACCCATGCCAAACGAGAACGCGGGCAATATCAGTGCTGCATAAGTATTGTTAATACCAAGCCAACTGATAATCATATACTGTGGAATCTGTGTCACCGTCCACGAAAACATCATAGACAACACAACCATACTAAACAGAATCCCTTTTCCTGGAAAATGATGCTTTGCCAAAGGATATGCCGCAAGAGACGCACACACTACATGCCCCACCATTCCTAATCCTGTAATAATAACTGTATTGATAACATATCTGGAAAATGGTACCCACGAATTGTTCATCAGAACAAACAAGTCTGAAAAATTCTCCAAAGTCGGATTTCGCACAAATATTTTAGGCGGAAACTGGAAAATCTCATCAAGCGGCTTCAATGCATTGTTGATAATCATAACAAGCGGCAGTGCCATAAACACACCACAGATTGCCATGAGAAAAAACAAAATACCGTTTCCTGCCACAGAGCGGTTCAGTCGTTTTTCTTTTGGCCGTTTTTGGAAGGGATTTTTGAACTTTTTCTTTGTATCTGCCATATCACTCACCAACCCTTCTTAATATTCTTTGTACTAATTTGTTGGTGCCAATCATAAGCAGGAACAGCACCGTCGCAATCGCGGACGCATATCCCATCTCAAAACGTGTGGAACCGTAGTCAAGCAAATGAGTTACAACTGTCGCACCGGCGTAATTGACTGAAGGATTTCCAGCCAACTGTATTGAAATATCCGCCACCGCAAAGGACTGTGTAATCTGCATCACCGCACCGAACATTAACTGCGGTTTCATGGACGGAAGTGTCACATACCATAACTCCTGCCAACGATTTTTAATACCGTCAAGCGCCGCTGCCTCATACAAACTCTTATCGACGGTCTGAAGACCTGCAATAAACGACAGAAAACCTGTACCAAGCGACAGCCACAACTGCACGACAATCAACACTGGAAGTACATACTTCTCGGTTTTCATCCAAAGAATCGCCTCATCCATAACCCCAAGCTTTAATAAAATACCATTTAAATATCCATATCTGTCTCCTGTCAGAATCAGATTCCAAACCATATATGCATTGCCGCAGATACTTGGCGCATAGAAAATCAGTGTCAGAAATGCTCTAACTTTTCCCTTAAACTCATTGATAATCCATGCAAAAAGCAAGCATAAAATATAGCTGACTGGGCCTGTAATCACCGCAAAAATCAGGGTGTTTTTTAATGAAATCAAGAAAATATCATCTTCAAGAAACAACTTGATATAATTTTTCCACCCTACAAAAGTCGGTGCCTCAAGCATATTAAAATAGGTAAAGCTCAATCCTATAGAAATCACTACTGGCAACACTGTAAACAGAAAAAACAGAATAAAATATGGTGCCAGCATTAGGTAGGAGGCCTTATTTCTCTTAATCTGATAGCTCAATTTTTTTTGTTTTGCAGCAATCTCATATGCTTCTCTCGAAATTTCTGTATCCATAGAACAACCCCTCCTTCCTAATTTGCTGCAACAGGTAAATTTAACTCCTGCCGCTTATAATCAATCTCCGCGTTAATATAAATGACCTTATCCATCAGTTCTTCTCTTGGCGACGCTGTATCAGTCTCTGTTGTCACCGTATAAAACGCATTGTTGACATTTCGCCATGAATAATATCCACCTGGAACTTGCGGAATACCCTTGACCCACGCAAATGCTTCCTCCAATGCCCTAAAATCATCGACAGGCCACGGCATATTCTCAAACGCCTCAAGATTTGCTGTTGGCACACGCGCGGCAGAACCCATCAAGCTTTCCATCTCACGTCCATATTGTGTCTGCACATCCGCCGAAGTCCACCATTTTAAGAACTCCCAGCACTCCTGCGGATACTTGGTATTTGCCATAATAATACTAGCAAGCCCTGTACATCCAGTACTTCTATCAATCGTACCGTCCTCCTTCACTGTGCCAGGAACTGGTACAAAATCCCATAATCCCGCAATATCTGGTGCCGATACAACCAGATTATTGTAAATCGTATAATCCGCTATAATAATTGGGCACTCACCTGTACGGAAACGCTCCTCCACACTTGTTTCTTTATCAAGCTTATAATCTGTATAAAATTCACAATAATCTTTAAACACATTGACTGCTACATCAGAGTCCAACGCTGAACGGTCTCCATTTTCACTATAGTATTCTCCACCATTCTGATACAACATCATTGCAAAAATTTGTTCTCCTGGCAGCATACCAAACTCCATCTGATTTTTTGCAAGTATGGTCATTGCAACCTTTACATCATTCCATGTTTGAGGAACATCCATTCCTAGCTCCGCCAAAATGTCCCTCCTGTAAAACATAACCGGAAATGTTGTTGTCTCAGGCAGCGCATAAGTCGCGCCGTCAAATTGGAATGGTATCATGGACGCCTCAGAAAACCGCTGTGCAACTTCACTCAAATCGCTAAATTGTGTCAAGTCCAACACGGCATTTCGGATACCGTAGTTGACAGGGGTGTCATTTCCAGTATTGAGTACTTGGCCTGCAATTCCCGTTGTATTTGCAACTTGTATCGCCACGTCAGGTCCCTCGCCTGCAAGTTCTGCACGCAGCAGCGTAGACATATCAACAAGCTGCACATTGACATTGATGCCGTACTCACTGGTAAAGGTCTCATCAATCATTGCTTTGATCACGTTTGCCTGGTCACGCCCCGATCCAATCCATAGCGTGATAGTTGGTGCCGTGCTGCTTTCCTCAGCTACATTTCCAATCTGATTGTAGTCAATAATAAATGAGAAAAATAACCGTTTTATCTCATAAACCAACTTTGACCAGAATGAAGTGTTTTGATATTTCAAAGTTACATCTGAAGAATAAATATTAATTCTGTCAATTGCAAGCGGTTGTTCAATGACACTTGTAATCCAGTTGCCGCACGCCCGAACATTAATCTTATATGTACCAATTACTTTGACGAAATACTCACCATCTTTAATTAAGTCATCAAGCTGGTCACGCATTGTCAAAAGCGTTGTCTCCTTATCTGACTTCTTTCCAGTCAGCGCACGCAGATTTGTGATTGCTGCGTCGAGCTGTCCACGCACTGACACAAGTTCATCATGCAGTTCTGGCAGCGTTGTTTCAATCTGATAATCACGGTAAGTATCTGGCGACACACCTGTCACTTTAATCACTTTTCTATAGATATTGTTGAGCTGCTTTACGCAATCCTCAACCTCACTGATAATACTAGAAAAATCACCCAGTACTACTTCCATGCGAATAGTGTGCTGTCCTTGCTCAAGATAGAAGGAATATGGATTTCCTTGCGCATCGCCAATCACATCCTCACGCCAACTCTGCCCATACCGAAAACCATAGTCCTCCAGTTCTGAAAATGGAACCTGTCCATCAATCATAATCCGGCGTGACACATAGATACCCCGCACAAAATTCTGACAATCATAGAGAGAAATATTGTAGTATCCTGTCTCTGGAACTTCAAAATTCCACTCAATCCACTGTCCCACAAGCCGCCAAGAATTTCCGCCAATTGTATTGTTTAAAAGCTCTTTGTGGCTTGATGGCGACACTGCTGGAGAGGATTGATCTTGCTGTGGATAAAGCATCTGTGAGGAAGATTTTAACGCATTCTCACCCTGAATTGTAATCTTGTGCCCTGATGTTGCCTTTGCGCCACTCTGATCCTGCTGTGCTTTTACCTCCGCATAACTTTTCGTGGAAGATGCATTCTCAAGTATAAGCCTGCGAATCAACATTGGCTCCTTTAAAGACAACATTGAGATCGTATGTGTCCCCTTGGTCAAATAGATAGCAAGCGGAGTTGTAATATATCCATCACTATCATAACAGTAGCTTGTCATCCACTCTGGTGCCTCCACCATGCCAGGCTTGCAGTCATTTCCTTGATTGTCCTTCTCCCACACATAGCTTGTCGCACTATTCTCAGTTGTTGTGTGCGCAATGTCATACTTCCACACCCGATGGAATGTTAACAGTGCCATCTCCCCATATGGAAGCGCTCCGTCTACAAAAATACTTCGCTGAATATCGGAACTCTTTCCCTCAACTGGAAAATAATCAACTGCCAGGTTATAGAACCCCTCCTGTACAACGTTGACTTCAAATTCAACCAGCGCTTTCTCGCTTGTCAGCAGGCTCTGACCTGCCATGCCCTCATAGTCAGACAGAAGCTGCGGCTCCACCGCTGCGTTCTCCTCCTCATACCGCACGAAATCTTTCGCATCCACAGTGATACTTTCACTTGGATAAGCCGCGGTGAAACCAGATACATACGACCTGTAATCTGGTATGGAAGAGTCAACAGAATACGTACTCACAATATCGTCATACGCATCCATTGTATTGTCTGTCATAGCATTTGTCTCTATGGATCCTTGTGGAATCAGCATTGTCAAACCTGTAATTCCCGTCACGCCCACTGTGACCGACAAAAGGGCTGCCATGCACTTTTTTGCACATGGCTTTCGCCATTTCGACTCTCTCATCATTTTAAAAACCTCCATTCTTGCAAACTTTCACAAATTCAATACAAATGAACTTTGCAAAGCGTATGCACAAATTCGCTGCATAAAAAACTTTTTATATCTATTTTTTGCGCCTCATTCATAGTACCAAGCGTCAATGTCAACGCTCTGGCCATTTTTCTCGGCTTCCTCTTTTGATGGCATATACCCTAGCAGCACCTTCTCCATCATAAAAGTAATTACATAGCACCATACCCCTGGAAGCACGAAAATACAGGGTATTGGAAAATAAAAGTACTGAAGCCATACAAGCAACACCGTTCCCACCAGAATAAGGATTGTATAGTAGAAATAGCGTATGCTCATCACAAAAGACAGTTTGATAATTCCTATAAGTTTCATTTCAAAACGAGATAATACTGGAAAAATATATACAGAGACACATATACTTACAATTATGAGCACATTGTATGCCAATGCCATGTGCCCATCTGTCCGCATCCTGCCAAGCCAAAGCAGCCCAAACCATACAAGTATACCAACTGTCAAAACGCTTCCTTTTCCGAGTGTCCGCCGCAAAGAGCGCATAAATTCTGATGTGACATAGCCGCGATCCCGTCGAACACTCTTAATAACCGTATAGTAGAGTGAAGTGACAGAAGCCCCCGCAGTGACAATGGGAATACAAAACAGCAAAAATAGCATTGTCGCAATAATTAACTCTCCTGTCGTGTGAAAAAACTGTATTACAGGACCCTCAAATGTTAAAATCTTTCTCATACATTCCCCTTATGCTGAATCAAATCAATCTTTTTAATAATTTTTATGGAAGTGGATAGTTCTTTAGATCAGGAAGCTCATCAAGTGTAATGACAAGTTCGCTGTCATATGCCTTTTTAAGCATAAACGCTTCTGTATACTGCTCACTCAACGCATAGATGGAAGAATCCTTCGCCACAAACTCTCCACCCCACGTGCAGAAAAACCCCCACATTGCACCGTCTCGCACCAACAAATCAGGGTCTGGCACACAGCCATTTTCTGACAGAACTGTCATTTTTTTGTTTGTGGTATAGTTTACCGCATCCAAATATTTATTAATTTGTGAACCGTAAACTTTCTCTCCTGGGTAGATATCCTCACCAATTATATCCACGTAAGCATCTCCTGGATACCAGTCTTTATCCTGCCCATTCCACAGCCAGATTAGATTGTTTAACCCATAGTCATTCGTCAATTTATCATACAACAATATATAAAGTTTTTTATATGCATCTGGTCCACTTGCGCCCCACCAGAACCAGCCGCCAGCCGCCTCATGAAGTGGCCTCCACAAAACTGGAACCTTTGCCTCCTGCAAGATCAATAACTGTTGTGCAATCGCGTCAATATCTTTCATTAAGAGGTCATACCCCTCCTTGTCCTCACCATTCATTATCTTTGTAAGGTCAATATTGGTCGCCTCAGTATTAAAGCCTTTATACCACTCAGCAGTCAAATATTTTTCTGGTGCATTCCAGTGCCAGCAAAACGTAACTATACCGCCATTTTCCCAAAATTTTATGGCATAGTCCGTTGCCTTACCCACACTTCCATTTGCCACACGCGAAGGCGTATACTCAATAAAGTCCAGACCTAACACTGCCGGAAACTTACCTGTTGCCTTGTTAATCACGGTCATCTCCTTACCAAATTGTCCCTGATCACAGTACTGTCCTGACAGAATATTTTTTCCATAAATATCCACCAGATAATGCATCAGCCGCTTTGCTTCCTCTGTCGCATTTTGATTTATTAAATCTGCTGATACTTGATAGATGCTTTCGTCAATTGGCACAGCAGTCTGTACTACTAATTTGTCCAGTTTAATCCACCCCCAGTATTTTGACACAGCAATATTATGTGCGCCCTGCGTAAGATAAACCCGCGCAATAACAGCATCCGAAAAATCCGCGCTCTCCGCAGCGATTGTACCTATACTCTCATTGTCCACAGTCACATAATTCTCCTTGTATCCCCCCTCCGCCGCACTCACAAAATTAAGGTCGTAAAAGCCTTCTGCAGAAATATCAACTGCAAATCTGCAACTGTCGCCGTCGTCCTCAAATCCCGCTACATAGCCCCCCTCTGCATTTGCCTTCACATTTCCCGCAAGTTCTGCCTCTTCAGCCTCATATGTACCAACAATCTTTGTGGTATACTCCGCAACCGCGTTATTTTCCTTCTGCACAACCTCACTTTCCTGTGACACTTGTTGTCTCTCTTCTTTACTATTGCTATCACTTTCCTGTGCCATCTGCACTGTATTTTTTTCATTCTGTGTTTCAGACTGCTGTGCATTCGTCTGCATAGAATTTTGAGATGTACGTTCACTTTTTTCTGTTGTGTTTCCGCATCCTACCACTTGTGCTGCCACCATCAATGCAAGCAACAGTGCTGCTATCTTTTTTTCCTTCATAGTCTCTCTCACACCCTCTCATAACCAAACGAAACTTCAATTCTACATGTTAACTTTTTGTAAAATTTTACTTTTTATTAAGTAATTTTTTAGCGTTAGTTAAGTAACTTAATTATAAACTATTTATAAATAATTGCACGTTCTATTATTGATTTTAATATTTAAAAGTTGATTTTATTATACATTTTATACAATTCTACAAAGATTGATAGCTAATTTTGTTTATTACTTACAACTTAATTTTTTAGTCCTTATTGAGTTTTTACTTTAAATTAACTAAATTTTATGCATTGTTACTGATAAATTAAGAATCTAGTACAGCATTGTCTAAATAACATATTTCATTTGGACGACCATGTACATAAGAAACACAAGTAATCTTTGCGCTTGCTCGTGCCAACTGTATGACGCCAAGCGTCCAAACGCTTTATGTGGTTATTTAGGAGCTATAAGAAAAGACGTGTTGGTTGTTTTTCTATAGAGTATTACTACGTTGAAAAAAAGAACTTTATACAATACCTGATGGAAAGTGGGTAAAATTGATTGATAGACAGATTTATTATATGGTTTTGCCAAGTTGGAAGCACCAAAGAATCAGCCGAAAACTGCATCAGATAATTGCAAATTATATTGATAGTAAAGACGGAAATTATGAAATATTAGCGGGTTCATTTGCAGTTTTGGAAATAATATGACCTTAACCCATTAGCTTTAGAAGATAGGTTAAGGCCCATTGTGTTTTTATGAAATACCAGTTTCTGTATTCTTTTTTCTTTTTTCTTCCTCATAAAACGCCAGAAATCCTGCGCGATTTTCCTGATAAAGCTTTTCGAGCAAATAGGATAACTCCTGCGGATCATATTCACGAAAGGCATTCGGTATGTACTGATATAATCCGTTGGCAATTTCCTTTGTGTGCTCAATATCATTCCCATCAAAATCAAAAATTTTCTGCTCTGTAAATATTAACAAACGCACATAAAATGGTCCACCTTTGTAACCGACCTGCGCACATATCCAGTAAATTTTGCCACGCGGAATTGCGGTTATTTGTCCCATTTCGCCAATTAACAACAAATACGAGGGCAGCAATAATACCCTGTCACCGTATTTTTTTACAGTATTATAATTTATAAAGCCTTCAAACTGGGTCTTTCCTTCCGCAACCTCTCGATTAATAACCTCAGCTATCGCCTCTTTAGAATTTTCCGCAAAGGGAAGAATTAAATTATTACCATTTTTCGCTGGGCGCATTGTCACCAACAGTCCAAACAGCACACAAAACAGCATAATGCCTGCCAGAGCGAAAAACAGACCAACAAGTTTCCGATCAGATGGATTATTCCAGTCAAGTAGATTTCTCGTTGCAAAATACAAAAATATACTGATACAGTTAAAAAATAAAAATAAGGATAAAAATAATTTTTGTTTCTTTCTGTTTGCATTGATTGATTCCTGTTCCAAAAAAACCTGTGCCATATCTTTTCTTCCTTGTGAACAATTACTATTCTCTGGTTCGCATCCGCTAAGATAACAATACCGTTTTCTCTCATAAATTCAACATGATATACTTCTTGGTCAATTTATCATTAGGAATTGTAGGAAAATAAGTGATGCAGACTGCGTAGGATATTTCTTCGAGGAGGTATGTCAAAAAACGTAGGCGTAGCGGGCTGCGGCGAGGCTTTTTGGCATGCATAATCGGAGAAATAGCCAAGTCAAGATGCGTCAGTTATTTTTCTACAGTTCCTTATAGATTATTTATAATTGATACCCCTTACAATTTCATACTGATTCACAGAACCAACATGCCATATAGTATTATGATAACTTGACTCTAATAATATCATATCACATTTAATTTCATCAGAGTCAACACGAATTCCTTCTATATGATGCCATGTATAGCCCTTTGGAGTCTCAGCCAGCTTCAACTTTACATTGGCTGCCTTAAAGTCCTTATCTCTATCTCCTGTCATCCTAATCTCTACAGGAGCCATATTATTATATACTACAGCAGGCGTATACTGTAAATAACCATATACTTGTGGAAGACATACATAAAATAACTGCCGAAAATCCTCAAATGGATATTGTGTATCGCTCCGCAAATAAAAATCTAAATTCTGCGCAATCTTACTATTTGCCAAATAACGGGAACTTGGACATCTTCTATTAGCAAATGCACTCACAAATGCGTTTTTAAACTGATCATCTGCATCCAAATCGTTAAAATTGCAATAATTTCTTCCCCCAATACATATCATTCGTTGTATTGGACTGGCTCCTTTTTTAAGATGTTCATCGATTTCCTTAGCATATACGCCAAATCGCTGAACAGGATAACACCTTTCAGAACACACCGTTTTTTCTGAAATTTTTGACTTTGCAGATTTCTTATTACTTCTTTTTTCACCAGTTTTAAATGCAAATTCCATTGTTATGACAAAATCTCCCTCCTCTTTTGACTGATCTTTAGGTAAACCATTTTTTATTAACAATTCCTAAATACATATTATACTATAAGGCCAAAAAAGACAAACCGTTTTCGTACATAAATTACAAAGCTATTTTTTGCGGCAAACTTTCTGTTTCATACGAAGCTGAAAATTATCTCCAGAACTACTTCTTGTTTATATTGGAACTGAATTACTGTTCACTCGCCATCAACGTAATAGGAATCGTAAGTCAAATTAATAAAATCGTTAGTTTTTGTGTAAAAATTGTTGTTTACGCCGTCAATAAGAAAAATATGTCAAAATCAAATGAAGCGTGAACAGAACTGACGGATACGACGTCAAATTCTTATTTTTTCTACAGTTCTTTGTTGAGATAACAGGGTCATTATGTTATGATGAAAAAAATTGATACGCCATACAGGAGGCAAAATAAAATGCAGAACTTACGAATTACACTATTAGATGCTGTGCGGCTTGATGCTATCGCAAAACTAAAGAAGACCGATTTAGGAGTAAAGGAGCAGCAAAACAAAGTTATTGATGCAGCAAAAAACCTTATGAAACTCGCCGACCTTGCCCGAAAAGAAGGATTGCTTGCTCTGGAAGATATAGCACAAACAATACCGTCAAATTTTTTAAAACAGCTTATTCTTCTGGTTGTAGATGGTAATTTCCCAGAAATTATCGCAGAGATAGGAACAAATATCTACTGGACAAAAGCGCCAGACAATGCAGATGCCATGATTGATTATATGTATCTAAGGGGAATGCTCGGAATACAAAATGGAGATAATCCCAGAGTACTAGAAGGTGTTCTTATGAGCTTGATGCCAATTGAACTACATCAGGAATACCGCACACAGATGGAAGTCCTTCACCAGAAAAAAGATGTGGAAAAACTATTTTCCATTCACCCTACTTTTCAGGATTCAGATATCTGTGAATCCATTCATAATTTAGAAAAAATGGTCAGTAATCTGCACAACCGATGTATACAGCGAGTACTGCGAGAATTAGATAACAAAGATCTGGCAATCTGTATCTATGTACTCCAACAGGAGACACGAAAAAGGATCTTAGACAATCTCAGTACTGGACTGGCTCATGCCATTATGGAAGATGTGGTGCTGTGCGCATCCATCAGTGAAAAAGATGTGGACACAAGCGTGACGAAAACATTGAATACAATCAACGCACTTTTGAAAACCGGTGAGATTGTTATATTGAATAACGTATAAATTTGTATCAAAAAGGAATTACTTTTATGGACTACACAAGAGAAGCAATACAAGTGAAACGAGTACAAGACAAGCTAGTCAGTATGGCACAGTACGCTCCAAAACTGGTTCATCTTGAAGAACCAACAGGCATAGAATGGTTAGAAAAATTTGAAAAAGAGCAAAATATCCGTCTGCCAGAAGATTATCGAGAGATTATAAGCTGTACCGCCAACGGCGGCTGGGTACCCCTTGTGTGCAACTTTTTCCTCTGGATATCCTTACAAAACATTGAAAACCAAAAAATGTCACTGGACGTTCCCTATCCCCCTGCGGAGAATCCAGAGTGTTTCGAGGGAAAACTGGTACAATTTCATAATGTTACTAAGCTGGCAGGACAGATCCTGCTCATGGGCAATGAAGCGTTAGGCTGGTCGCTGATCACCGCCGGACCTTGTGCCGGAGAAGTGTGGACAGTGGGTTCCTTTGGTGTCCGGCGGGCTCCGGCCTGCACCTTCGCCCAGTGGTTGGAACTGATTTTGGATCAAAATATGGAAGCCTACCTCACTTATTGCCTCACTGGCGAAGGGGGACGAAGAGGACGTGCCCGCCATCTCCCGGAGCTAATTGGATCAGAATTTACCTGGCCCCAAGGAGTAGTACCAACAGAGAAGTGTGCCTGCTGGCTAGAGGACAACCGCTTTGTCTACGAAGGTCCCAGCCCCAATTGGGGAGAATACCTCAAAGGGCAGATTCACCTTACTCTAGGTCTGCTGCCCCAGGAGAGAGACGAGAAGCTTTCTGCTCGGCGTTTCGCTCAAAAGGCTCCTGGTTGGCACTGGAATGCCAAACAAGCTGCGAAGTGGAACAGGGTGGGCGAACTAGCCCAACAAATCTGTCAGGCAGAACACAATGCAAAGGAAACTGGTCTATCCCCAGAGGAAGAATGGGAACGCCTGCTGATTCCTGGGGAGAGGGAACTATTCCAAATAGCGGTAGATCTGATTTATGGGAAACGCTTTGAGGCACGGGGTATGAGTATTCGAGACCTTTCCTTCCTTAGAGAAGCAGTCCAACTAAAAGAACTAGACTTGTGGAATAATGACATCGAAGATCTATCCCCCTTAGCTTCCTTCACTAATCTACGAGAGCTTTGGCTGCCCTATAATCTAATCACCGACCTATCTCCCTTAGCAGGACTAGATAAGTTAACAAAGTTGAATCTCTACGGCAATCGGATTTCCAGTCTCGAACCCTTGCGTGGGCTTACCTGCCTAAACCAATTAGACTTGCGTGGAAATCCCTTGGAACCTGGGACGCTGGCCTGTCTACGCAAATGCAAACGATTGGGAGTGCTGAATTTGGCCAATACTGGACTAAGAGATATCCGTGATCTGGAGTTCTGCCGGGCTTGGGGTCTGGACCTGTATGAAAACCCAAATCTTACTGGATTGGAAGTGCTATCCACCATGAAACGACTGACCTGCCTGACAATCGACACCCAGATAGTCCGCCGCTACGACATTACAGTTATCGCCCCGCAACTGACAGAACATGTGGAGCTGGGCGGTATTTCTATCTATACCTGGCCAGAGAAATATTATAATTAGAAACTATTCGGAACACGGCATGGGAAAAGATAATTTGTTCTCCAAAGGCGAGCTTTAAAAACATTTTGGTTACAAGTTTCACAAAATATGGAAAATCCATTGATTTTTAAATAGGATAAGTATAAAATAGGGATAACAGAAAAACTTTATTTTATTGAGTGAAGGAGTGATGAGTATGGCATTTATGAACTTTTGGAACAACAGTTCTCTATATGGTTCCAACAATAGTTCGACCAACCTGTACAGTCTGTTCTCTGAACGAAACGCGATAAAGAACGGTACATATAAAAAACTACTCAAATCCTACTATAGTTCTTTAGAGGAAAATTCAGGTTCAACAACGTCTACAAACAAAAGACGCGGCTCGAACAACATTATTGATACGTTACTTCGAGAGAAAATGTATCCCACTGTTTCTAAAGAGACAGAAAAAGCAAATTCCGATCTGACTTCTGGAATTAGTAGCTTAAAGTCCTCTGTCTCAACACTGCAAAGTGAAAAGACTTATGAGGACACAGAAAATGGTTCAACTGCGGCGGAGAAAGTAGTTTCCGCAATGAAATCTTATGTGAACAACTATAACAGTGTTGTGACTGCATCAAAAAGTTCTACACTTACAAACAAGACAGCATATGTGGCAAACATGATGAGCACCACTTCAAAATTTGAGAAAGAACTTGGCGAAATCGGCGTTATGCTTAAAAATGATGGAACGCTTCAGCTTGATGAAACCAAGTTAAAGGGCGCCGATCTCTCAAAAGTGCAGAAATTATTCTCGACAGACAACATTCAGAGCTATGGTTCTACAATTGCTTCCCGCATTAAATTTGCAGGTGGCAGCACTAGCACTACAACAGGCACAACAAATAATACTACAAACACAGATACAAAGAAACCAACCAGCACTAGCGCGGCTGCGCTCAAGAAAGACGGCGAAGCCCTCGCTTCCAACGAATTATTTGCGAAGGTAAAGGATGCAGACGGCAATGAGACAGACGAATATGACGTGAAAAAAATCCTTTCTACAGCAAAAAGCTTTGTGAGCAACTATAACGCTATGTTTGATAAAGCTGAATCTAGCTCCAATTCGGGGGTGCTTTCAAATCTGTCCTACATTAGAGAAAGAACAGCAAACAACACCAAAGCACTAAAAGAATTTGGATTTAGCGTAGACAAAAAAGGTAGATTATCACTTGATGAGGATACCTTTAAAAAGGCGGATATGTCTAAAGTACATGACTTTTTCAAGAACTATGGTTCTTATGTTGCCAGCAATGCATCACGTGTTGATTATTATATGAACACCAATGCAAATACAGCCAGCGGATATACTTCCAAAGCATCTTACAATATACCGCCCGTTTCAGATTATAACTCATTTATCTAAAATCAATGCCCCTTATGCTGGACTTTCAAAGAGAAACTGCATAAGGGGCTTCTCTAACTTATAATGACAAAGATTATTTATTTGAGGAAATGCTAGTGCATCGGATATAATGCCAATATTCTTTGAGAATTGGCATATAAATTTATCAGAAAGGAGCTTCCTATATGAAAAGATATGTTCTATTAGCATAAATCTTCCCTACTCGATGCACTAATTATCCATCATTATCTAAAGAACTAAAAAGTATCCAATCGATTCTTTATCTTATAAAATACTTACTGCATCTTGCGGCAACTGTCTCACCTGTTCTAAAAATTTCCGCGCCGCTTTTCCCTCCATAGCATTGTATGTATATCCTAACTTCTTTGCCACATACTCCGCGGTACTCTCAAACAAATCGCACATATGCAAAATTGCTGTCCAGGCTTCCTCAATACGACCGCCAAAATATGTGTTCAGATAGCCTTGATACTCACTCTCGTCAAGCCACCGATACAAATACTTTGCCGATTTTCCAACGCTCACCTGAAAATCTGTCTGAATACCAATCTTCCATGAAAGCATCTCTTCCAACTGTTTGCGGACAACAAAGTTGGTCATATCCTGCACATAAGGCATCTCCTTACGCCAAAGCCCTTTGGCTAAATTGTTGCTACACCACCAAAATTCATTGGTGCACGCCTGAAACTGTATCTTTGTGGGCTTTTTTATATAATAGTCCGCGTCTGTCGCCTCTGGTATTGCTGGCAGTATATTTTGTTTATCTAGTAAAATTCGACAAAGTTTATCATCATGGATATGTTCTTTGGCATACTGGACTGTCTGAACCGTAAGATCAATACGAACACCATCATCAAACTGCATCAGCCAACCATAATGATTTTCCTTGTCATTTGGATAATTTGGACTTTCGTCTGGAAACTGCATATAAAGAATCGTTCCAAATTTGTGCGGCCAATCTTCATCTCTGATAAAAGAACCTGTCTCTGGCACCACATAAACAATATCATAGTCTTGAAAAATATCCTTTGGGACATTCTTGTTTGTCCTTGAACCATTCATATAGACTGCTAGAATCCTATCATCTTCCTCTGCAATCTTCAATAATAATTGATACATTTGTGTTTCGTTGCGCATAATAAGCTTCCTCTCATTTTCATGAAATTTCTTTTCATATATCTCCGTAAAAAATACTTACTTAGGAACTGTAGAAAAATAACTGACGCATCTTGACTTGGCTATTTCTCCGATTATGCATGCCAAAAAGCCTCGCCGCAGCCCGCTACGCCTACGTTTTTTGACATACCTCCTCGAAGAAATATCCTACGCAATCTGCATCACTTATTTTCCTACAATTCCTTATCTGCAGTTTGCGCAAGACAGTTATTCAATATCTGCTCCATCCTTTCGCGGATATCTTCCCGCACTTCGTCTTGCAATCCATCTTCAAGCGATTTCGCCAGCGTTGGTGAAATTTCCTGTATTGTCTTTCCAGAAGCATTCATCCACGCTTCCAACACAGACAACGCTACATTCCTGTTGCTTACCACCGGCGATTTCAGTGCTGGCTGAATCAAGTTTTCCCCAACATGAATTCTGTCGCACAAAACTTGTAAAATCATTGTCAATGCTTGATATGTTTCAAATTCTTCTCCAAAGCCAGCCTCATCTGCTGCACCAGTTGCAATCTTCTCCACATGCAACTTGTCATACGCTAAATCAATTATCTCTTGCACTTTATAATCATCTTTAATCAAAAGTGACGCAATCCATGCATTTTTTACAAAATCCTCCTCAACAGCCCGATATGCATACTCTTGATAGTCCATTCCAAGTCGTCTAGCAATCTCAAATGCCTCTCCCTTTTCCAGCGCACTCTGTATTGTTTCCTTTATTTGTTTTGATTGTAAAAATAAAGTTAACACCTCCTTTAACGCCGCTGCCGATTCACCATCTTTATCTTGTATATAATCTCTTAAATCTATCAGAGAAACATAATCCTGCGCCTCCAAATCCGTTCGGATTTTTGTCGCAGCCAAAAAGGCTTGTATTATCTCCTCCGCATTCTCAAGCGCAGAAACACCAACCACTGGTCCTTCGTCTAACATTGCATCCAAAATATCTGCAAGACCGCGATAGTCTTCCAAATCTAATGCCTTGTTTTGAATCCGCTCCAAATAATGCACTTTTTCAAAACAATCCAACCCCGAATACGCAGGCACGACATTATTGTGAACCCCATTGCGCACAAGCCATTCCTCAATCACATCAGAGTCCGCCTCAATCATGCGCACAAGATGAACACGTCCCCAGCCCTCGACCTTTTGCAAAATATCAAACAATTCCTTGTTAGGATTCTCCCAGCTACGCATCAAAAATGCTGCGTACAGCGTAAACTCATCAGAAAGCGCCAGCAATCTAACAGCCTCCTTTATTTGTTCTTGTCCTTCTAAGTCAATAAGTTCTAGCAGTGACATGCCAAACTTTACTGCTTCCTCCTTTGTTCCTTTCAACATTAAGTCAATTGCAAAATTAATTACATTTTCAACTGGAAGTCTGTCTTGATTTTCTTGAACATACTGCTGAAACAAGTCAATAAATCCCAAAATATGATGCTCTGACGCAAATTCATAAACCAAATGAATGGCCTCATCTGTTCTGCCTGCCGCCGCTGCATTAATTGCATTTACTAACAGTGGATAACCCTCTGACGCTTCCGACTGTGCAGCCACATGGTAAACATGGTAAAAAATAATTCCGTCCATTGCGCCAGGTGCAAACTTAATCTGGTTGTCTGGCGCCTCATCTGGCAGTCTAAAATCCTCTGGAAGCCGCCCTTCTTTTGTCACTGCATTTTGAATCTGTTCAAAAATAGAATATTCCATAAATGTTCCCCCTTTTTAATTCTTTATTGCTAAATTAATCGTACTCTATTTAACCAATCTTGTAAACCATGAACCCTTTTCTTTTTTTGTCATATTTTAATCATAAGTCGATAAAAAATAAGGAGGTGCGATATGCCTCCAAGAACAATGGCAAAATATGACATTGCAATTATAGGCGGCGACAGACGGACTGCGTGCATGGCACCCATTTTGGTTGAAAAAGGTTATCGTGTGCTGTGTTTTCGTACCGTTGAGACCGTCTGTAGCCAATCCATAAAATCCAAAATTTATTACACAGACTCCCTGCGTGAAGCCCTCGATTCTGCACCTGTCATTATCGGTGGCATTCCTTTCACCAAGTCGGACACCCTCTACTGTGAGTCAAACGTTTCTAACGCGACCGTCAGTCTTGCAGAAATTCAGCGCAGTATTCACAAACACCAGAAAATTTTTGCAGGCGTTATACCAGAGAGCTTTCGCCGCACCTGCGAAGAACGGGAAATTACTTGCTATGACTTTATGCTCGACGAACCCATGACACTCTACAATGCCATCTCCACCGCGGAGGGCGCAATTTTGGAAGCGTTGTTGCACAAAGACACAAATCTCCATATGTGCAATGCGCTAGTGCTTGGTTACGGCAGATGTGGCAAAATTATTGCGGACCGCTTAAATGGACTCCACGCTTGTGTTACTGTCTGCTCCAATGACACCAATGAACTTGCCCTTGCATGTGCACTTGGTTTTGAAACCATGCATCTGCCCAACCTCTGGAAAAATATTTGTTGTTACGAGTATATTTTTAATACAATTCCAGCGCGCATTTTAAATCGCAAATGTCTGGAAAAAGTATCACCAAACACCCTTATCCTAGACATTGCCTCCAACCGAACTGGAGCCGATTATGAAGCAGCGGAAAAATTAAACGTCAACATTCACTTCTGTCCAGGGCTCCCTGGAAAATACGCCGGAAAAAGCTGCGCAAAATATTTGACAGACTATGTAATTAACAGAATTTAGGAGGCTCGATATGGATATCAAAGGAAAAAAAATAGGAATTGCTTTGACGGGCTCTTTTTGCACTTTCGACAAAATGTTTCAAGAATTACAAAAGCTTAAAGATGCTGGCGCCGATATCTGCCCAATTATGTCCGATGCTTCGCAGACCATTGAGAGCCGCTTTGGAAAGCCAGATATATATATCACAAAAATAAAAGAAATCACTGGAAAAGATCCTATTGTGTCTATTCCTGGCGCAGAACCTATTGGTCCCAAAGCTTACCTTGACGCGCTGGCAATTTTGCCCTGTACGGGAAATACTGCCGCAAAACTCGCAAACGGTATTACAGACACGCCAGTGTTGATGGCGGCAAAAGCACATATGCGCAACAATAAACCTCTTGTCATCTCCATCTCAACCAATGATGGACTTGGTATGAACCTGAAAAACATTGGGCTTCTGTGCAACAGCAAGAATATTTACTTTGTTCCGTTTGGGCAGGATAACTATCAAACAAAACCAAACTCCCTAGTCGCACATGTCGAACTGCTGATACCGACTTTGGAAATGGCACTAGAACACAAACAATACCAGCCAATTCTCAAGGATTATATTTAGCTTTTCATTGTTATATAAAGAAAATCCTAATTTAAGTTATCGTAACAGTTCAGCCATGCTCATTCATAAGTTATCAGTTTGCACAATCAATTCTGCATGGCTGAACTGTCACAAATAATCATTATTATATTATGGAAAAGGAAATAAATAATGTGTGGAATCGCAGGCTTTAGCAGCTTTCATGTAAACTATAAAGAGGAGTCTGCAAGATGGTTTTCTATCTTGCAGAAAATGAATACCTGCCAAAATCACCGTGGCCCAGACGAAAATGGCGTGTATCTGTCAAGAAACTGCGGACTCTCCCATACACGCTTATCCATCTTGGACCTTGCATGTGGGCAACAGCCTATGACTAGACAACTTGGAAACCATCGAGCCATCATCGCCTACAACGGTGAAATCTACAACATGCCCAGTCTCCGCCACGCGCTGGAACAGGAGGGCATTGTTTTCCAAACAACCTGTGATACAGAAGTGATTTTAATGGGTTATCTCCTTCATGGCACTTCCTACGTGACACAGCTCAATGGCATTTTTGCCTTTGCAATCTACGACGAAACCATTCAAAAATTGTATCTTTTCCGCGATAGACTTGGAGTAAAACCTTTATTCTATACTTTTTTTCGCAACACCCTCATCTTTTCCTCAGAGTTAAAGGGAATCCTGTGCTACCCTGATTTTAAAGCGCAGGCAGACCGCGACGGACTCTGTGAAATATTCGGTCTTGGCCCTGCAAAGACCTATGGAAAGGGTGTTTTTAAAAACATAGATGAGCTGCTGCCGGGACATTATCTTGAATATTATGGCTCTGACTTTTCTCAGCATTTATCTGTTAAATGTTATTGGAAATTAACGAGTCATTCACACGAAGATGGCTGGCAACACACAGTCGAGAAAACCCGCTATCTGATCACAGATGCCATCAAAATGCAAATGCTCTCTGATGTGCCTGTCTGTACCTTTTTGTCGGGCGGTGTGGACAGTAGCCTTGTCACAGCGGTATGCAGCAACGAGCTTCGACAGCAGGGGAAGAGGCTCGATACATACTCCTTTGACTTTAAAGACAACGACAAAAATTTCAAGGCAAACACATTTCAGCCCTCTCAAGACAAACCGTGGGTAGATATGATGATTGCCCACTGTCAAACAAATCATCAATACTTAGAATGCACAAATACAGATTTGTATCAATATTTGTTCGATGCTGTGGACGCCAGAGATTTGCCATGTATGGCGGACGTCGAAGCTTCCATGCTCTATTTCTGCAAAAGAGTTGCCGCAAGCCACAAAGTAACACTCACTGGAGAATGTGCGGACGAAATTTTTGGCGGTTATCCCTGGTTCCATAAAAAAGAATGCTTTGAAGCAGACTGTTTCCCGTGGTCTATGGACTTCACACCGCGCACTATGCTTTTAAAAGACAATGTTTTGTCTGTGCTTCCATTGAAGGAATACGCACACACGGCCTACGCAAAAACAATATCTGAAGTTCCTGTATTGGAAGGGGAAAATAAAGAAGAAAAACGCAGAAGAGAAATTTCTTATCTAAATATCAAATGGTTTATGCAAACCCTGCTAGATCGTATGGATCGGACCAGTATGCACGCTGGACTTGAGGCGCGTGTCCCGTTCGCCGATCATCGCATTGTAGAATATCTCTGGAATGTGCCTTGGTCCATGAAATGCAAAGATGGTGTGGTTAAAGGACTACTGCGCGCTGCCGCTGACGGACTACTCCCAGGCGAAGTGTTATACCGCAGAAAAAGCCCCTATCCAAAAACCTATGACCCCGCCTATGAAAACCTACTGCGCACCGCAATTGTGGAAACACTATCTGATACGCGTGCGCCTCTGCGGGAATTAATCGATATCAACAAAGTGGTTGAGTACATTAGCCAGCCCTCTGACTATGGCAGACCCTTCTACGGTCAACTTATGGCTGGACCACAACTTCTCGCTTACTTGTTACAAGTCAATTACTGGCTAAAAAAATATAATGTAGAATTATTACTATAATTCGTTCAATCAACTACAACGTTTCTTTATTCCTATACGGGAAGAACAGAAACGTTGTTTATTTTTCACACCCACACCCATCTTAAAATCTTTGACATATCCATTGTAAATCACTATAATCTATGATAAGGATCTGCCGAAAAATAACTGACATTATATCCTGGATACTCTGCATTTGTTATTTCTCTATCGCTCCTAAGGAACTATAAAAGAATTACTTTACAGTTCCTAAAAAACTTAAATTTTTACAACATTACAAGAATAAAAGGAGAACTTTATGAAAATTGCCATATTATTTCCTGGAATTGGGTATCATTGTGATAAACCTTTGCTTTATCACAGCGGAAAACTTTGCACCCAATATCAATATGAAACAGTCAAGCTAACCTACACCAATCTAAGTCGTTCCATTCCAGAGGCTTTTGCGCAAGCCTATGCACAGACAGAAGCATCTCTGGAAAAAGTTAATTGGAACGAATATGAAGAGATCCTTTTTATCTCCAAAAGTATTGGAACGGCAGTCGCTGCAGCTTATGCCAAAAATCACGATATTGTCTGCCGAAATATCTATTATACACCACTAGAACAAACATTTGATTTTGCACCGCAGTTTGGTATTGCTTTCCATGGCACAGAAGATCCTTGGGTCGAGACATCTATTATTGAAGATAACTGCCGCGATTGTCATCTGCCGCTCCATGTTATTGAAGATGCCAACCACTCTCTGGAACTGAACTTTCCTCCATCTGACAAGAATCACACAGTTCTTTCAGATCTGCCTAAAGACATTTGGAAACCTTCTTGCGGCACTTGGGAATCAAGTCATCCAGTTTGTTCTAATCTTCAAATACTGGAACACGTAATGGCATTGTCCGAAACCTATATCGCACAGCACATCTATTACAGCATTCTTCGTGCTGATGAAATCTGCCTTGAATTATTCCACGGTTTTATTCGACACCAAACTGTCGGAAAATGCTGGCGCAAAGAAAATGAAAAATGGATTATCAGAGATGATCCCTTTATTGATGATTGGTCAGAAACAGACTATCTCTTTTTAATTGATTGTTTAAAAAATACCATTCAGACTGGCGGTTTTGTCTACGCAGCCTTTTGCAATAAACTCAAAAAAAATACGCTCAAAGGCTTTGTCTCTGTCGAACCGAATTTGTTTGGCAGCGCAAAGGAATATCTCGACCTCTCTAGCATCCATGTGTCTGAGGATATACGCGGAAAAGGAATCGGTAAAGTCCTTTTTTGTGCTGCCAAGAATTGGGCAAAGGCAAAAGGCGCCAAAAAACTTTATATCTCTGCACACTCCGCTGTTGAAACCCAAGCATTTTATAAAAGTATGGGGTGCGTTGACGCGCAGGAGTATCAACAAAATCATGTTGCGCAGGAACCTTATGACCGTCAACTAGAGTGTGTCCTATAAAATTTTAAATTTTGTTTAAAATTGTTTTCTCTCCATAAAAAAACAGGAAATTTTATAAGAAATAATTGTAAGTACAATGACGGTCAGCATTAATAGCAATATGAGCGGCCATGCATTCATATTAAAAATACCATGAATACTCTCCACATTATTTTTGCCTGCTATTTCATAAAGAGAGCGAAACATTCCAAAACACACAGCCATAATACCGATTGATATCATTGTGACAATCCTGCGTTTCTCTTGCCCAAACTTAATATATAGTGGAATTTCCAATACCAGTAGAACTATTGCTGCTGGTATTGTTATGATTGAAGAAAATAAATAATCCAAAAACTCTCTCTCTGCATTTGTCATAACACATAGAATGCAGGTAAGCAGCGTTGCAATCAGCGCTGGAACGACGATTATCATTAAACCTAACAAATATTTCTCCTTTATATAATCTTTCCTTCCTATAGGCAGCGTGAAAAGATAGGACATTCCTTTCTCAGCCTCATCATAATTGAATGTACTCAGTGTAATAAAAGAAAACATCAGTGCGATATATCCTACAGAAAGTGCTCCTTTTAAGCTAACTGTCATAAAAATTGCCCACACAACAATAATAATTAGAAAAAGCTTCATCTGTGAAAAAATCAACCTTAAATCCTTTATCATCAATCCTTTTACTGGTCTACTCATCTTTTTACCCTCCATTTTTATCTCTATTGGCTCCGAGAGGCTATTCTCTATTATTTTACGTGGTTAACATTGTAATTACCTCATCAATACTTCCTCTCTCCATTACGATTGAGGGGTAATTCTCCTGATAAAACTGCCGCTGGTTGGTAAGACAACTGTATCCAAAATGTTCCTTTTTGGTCTTGATAAAATATCTATGGTCAATCCTATCATATTGCTCAACTGTCATCTTTAACAATCCATATGCATTTAGCAGCACATCTGTGTCTTCGTGGAGTATAATTTTCCCATTTTCAATCATGTATACATCATCACAGATACTTTCCAAATCGCTAGAAATATGGGAACTAATGACAATGCTGCGCCCCTCTGTCTCCATATATTCCCGCAGCATACTTAACACCTCATCGCGCGCCACCACATCAAGCCCTGCCGTCGGCTCATCTAGTATTAAAAGTTTGGCGTTATGCGAGAGTGCCGCCAGAATTTGTAACTTTCGCTTCATTCCAGTAGAAAAATCTTTTATTTTCTTTTTCAGTGGAAGTTGTAGGCGTTCACAGTCCGCCACAAACTTTTTGCGCGAGAAATCATGATACAAAGTATGCATGACAGGAAGCAAATCATTGATGCAAAGATATCCGCAAAAGCCAGAATCCGCAAGCACTACGCCTATCATTTCTCTATCCTGTGTTGTTAGGTTTTCGACCGTTTTTCCAAATATCGTCATTTTACCACCATCTGCGGCAATCAACCCTAACATTGTCTTAAATGCTGTGCTTTTCCCAGCGCCGTTTCTGCCAATCAATCCCGTAACTTGTCCTGCAAATACTTTCATGGAACATTCCAGTCGAAAGTTATCATATTCTTTCCTTACATTGTCCAATTGAATCATCCAAAACACTTCCCTTCTAAAATATGCTGCAAATATTATGTGTCCTCAAGCACAATCTCAAACAACTCTTGAATCTCGTGATTCTCCATACCGCAACTTCGCGCTTTCCGAATTGTCTGCTCAAATTCAAACTCCACTTCTTTTTTCTTTTCCTCAAGCTTGTGCGCCTGATTGATATTTGCCACAAAACTTCCCTTGCCATGTACTGTGACAATAAACCCTTCCGCCTCCAACTGGTCATATGCCTTTTTGACTGTGAGCGCACTGACTTTGATTTCCTTTGCCAGAGTCCTTACAGATGGAAGCATGGCCTCCTCAATCAACGCTCCATGCATAATCTGGTCCTTAATCTGACTCATAATCTGCTCATAGACAGGCTGCATGGAAGTATGATTAATTATCAAATTCATATCATTATCAACATCCTTTTTGTTTCTAATAAATTTTAAGAGACTGTTTTTATAATCTCTCAAAGTCTAAATTATGAAACTTATATTCTTGGTTCATGAACACCACTCAAGAAACAAAGAATCATTTCTTGATGTAAACAGTATATAACAGTATAGAGCTGTTGTCAACTGTTTTATACTGTTTATTATGTACATGGGCATCCAAAAGAATTTTTTGATGTTACAGTTTGGCAAAGCTGAACTGTAGTTGCTTTTCACACCCGCATCATGCACTTGCTGCATGGTGTCGGAGCCAGTGCCAAAATGCCTGCTTTGTGGCATTTTGTGCGCATCAATTGTTGCAATTCACACCAAATCATTATAAATCAATCCGAAACCTAGCGTGGGTGTGAATTGTAACAAACTGTAACTTTTTGATAGTATTACATTTACATACCTGTTGCAAAACCTAGAACAATCCTTTATAATATTATAATTGTTCTGGCAAAAAATACACTCCCACACCAAAGGAAGGCAGGGTCTGTTTAATGATTTACGAATATGATCAAAAAGAAGGATTTTATCTGATTTCAGAACTGGAGAAGCTGCGCAAAAAAAAACGACATGATAAGCTGATTATCAAATGTGACGAATCCACAAATCCACAAGTGGCTAGTTTTAAAAAAATATATCTCTTAGACGGCGCCGTTAACACAATCCTATATAATGCCAAGAACTACTATATCTATATTAACAATAATGATATAACCGTTTATTTGATTTATGACTTCTGTCGAATTGCTTACTGTCTGCGAATAGAAACAGACTGGAAAATTATCAGTGTAGAATTTTTGCCTACTGCACGCTTAAATACATCACCTTATAAAGACGATCTGATTGGAAGAACTCTCACCACCACTCTGGTTACAGTTCTGTCCTTTTGCTATACTCTTGGATTCTCCAATGTGTTTGATATAAAGCAGACAGGACAAGTACAAAAAATATGCACTGCAATTATAAACAAAGAGTTTACCAACAGCAAATTTGAACCCCAATACCAGATTCAAGAAAAAATTAATCATCTGCTTATAAAGCATGCAGTAAGAAAAGAATTTGCAGAAAAATATCTGCTGCAAAAAAAATTTAACTAAGGAACTGTAGAAAAAAGTGCTTGTGTATATAAAAGAATAACGATTTCCTCAGAAAAGAGGAAATCGTTATTCTTCTTATTTGTACAAACCTTATGCACTTCTCACACGCAAGCTTATGCAGCCAAATACTTCTCAACAGAAGCTATCTTCACACAAAGCACAAACACAGCACACGCCTGTTTCAGTTCTTCTGGCGTTGGAAGTGTCGGCGCAATGCGGATACTCGTGTCAGCAGGATCTTTCATATATGGAAAAGTTGAGCCAGCCGGTGTCATAACAACGCCTGCTTCTTTGCACAGAGCAACCACATGCTTTGCACAGCCTTCCAGTGTATCGAATGCAATAAAATATCCGCCGAGCGGCTTTATCCAGCTAGCAATTCCAAGACCGCCAAGTTCTTTCTCAAGACAATCCAAAACAGCCTCAAACTTGGGTTTTAACAACGCTGCATGTTTCTCCATATGCGCATGTACTCCCGCCGCATTCTTAAAATACATTACATGACGCATCTGATTCATCTTGTCAAAACCAATTGTCTGTAGCGTCACTGTCTTTTTCACCTCTGCAAGATTGGCAGGAGACGTAATTAATGCTGCCACACCCGCGCCGGGAAATGTAACCTTAGAAGTAGAGCATACCTCATAATACATATCTGGATTGCCTGCCTTCTCACACTCTGTCACTATGTTGAGCATCTCCATTTTATTATCCACATAAATATGATGAAACGCGTATGCATTATCCCAGTAGATTCTAAAATCAGGCGCCGCTGGTTTTAAATTTGCAAATCTTCTGACCACCTCGTCAGAGTACACAACACCTGCTGGGTTCGTATATTTAGGAACATTCCAGATTCCCTTGACAGCAGCGTCATTGTTGACATACTGTTCAACAAGATCCATATCTGGTCCATTCTCATCCATCGGAATGTTAATCATCTCAATGCCAAAGCTTTCTGTAATGGCAAAATGTCTGTCATATCCTGGCACTGGACACAGGAATTTTATTTTCTCCTGTTTGCACCACGGGGTATTGCCACCGATTCCGTGCACCATCGCCCTTGAAACCAAATCATACATAATGCTTAAGCTGGAATTGCCAAACACCATCACATGGTCCACAGGACACTCCATCAATTCTGCAAACAGCTCTTTTGCCTCTTTGATACCATCAAACGCTCCGTAATTTCTAAGATCCACTTTGTCCTCGCCCTTAAACACAGACTTGCTGTTTAGTACATCAAGCATATCAACAGACAAGTCTAACTGGTCTGCGGCTGGCTTGCCACGTGACATATCAAGCTTGATATTTGACTTTTTTAACTCCTCATACTGTGCCTGAAGTTCCGTCTGAAGTGCACGCAATTCTTCCTTGCTCAAATCCTTGTATGCTTTCATTTTTTCATACCCTCCATCATCCATACGCAATCACGCATATCAAATTCGTACTCTCTTGTATTCCTTTCCTACTATATAACAAGTCTTCTGCATCTGTCAATAACTTGTATACGTGTATATCGGTATTTTTGTAATTTTGCAAAAAAGCTACAATACTTTTCGTACTTTGAGGAATTATTTAGTTACAATTCACACCAACGTCAGTTTTCATCAGCTTATAAGTTATTGGGGTGTGAATTATAACAGATTTTGCACACAAAATGCTAAAAGACAAGCATTTTGGCTCATGATTCCCACTACTTTGGCGTAGGTATGAACAGTAACATTATTTACTGCATTTTAACCACTTTAGAACATAAGGACTTGTCAACCACAATAACAGATAGTATGATAAATTCAAGAACGCTGATGGCATTCTTTAACAGTTCCTAAGAATGGAGGATCATTTATTATGTTAAATCAGAAAGAAACAATCATACCTAAAGGAGAAGTTCCAGAAAAAATGCCCTCAGGTCTGCAAGACCTATACACCTTTGACGCTTTTGGCGATGGTGGTGAACAACTCACAGAGACAGCGTTAGAAAAACTATTGAAAGATATCCGAAATTCTGAGGGTATTTCCATTTTCCTCTGTCCAAATCCTGATATGGAGAGCGCACTAGAGGAAGAATATATGAACTTGGAAGTTGAAGATGGTTGGATTTCTTTTGGATATGTCATACGCGACACTTATCCAGATAGTTATTTCTGCTCTTGCTTTGATCCAAATTATCTTGATTCCGATGAAGAATCTCCAATGATACCAGGTGATGGTCAATCTATCATTCTAAAAAAGTATACTATGCATGATCCTGAGCTTGCTGCCAACTGCATTGAATACTATGCGCGCACCAGACAGCTTTACCCAGGTATGGCATGGTTAAAAGTAGAATAGTGATGTTTACTTTGTTCAATTACCTATAAGGTAAAGAGGATATAATATTATGATTAAAGAAAAAACACTGTACATAACCGACTTAGATGGAACATTACTTCACCATAACGAGCGCATTTCCGCGTGGAGCTGCAAGACACTTAATCAGCTCATCGATGCAGGAATGCTATTATCCTACGCCACAGCGCGCTCTATTTTCAGTGCAAGTATTGTGACAGAGGGCCTTTTCCCGAAACTTCCAGTCATTGTCAACAATGGAAGCTTTATTATGGATGTTCCTACCAAAAAACGCATTGTAGTTAATCAGTTTACTGACAGCGAGGCACAAGACATCTATACGACACTGCGCAAATATCACATTGTACCGCTTGTGGACGCTATTATTCATGAGCAAGAAAAATTCTCCTATGATGAAAAAGCCATCAATCCTGCGGTCGCTGAATTTGTGGCAGCACGCGAAAATGATGACCGTAACAACCCATTAACTGACACGCGTGTCATATTGCAGGGTACAGTATTCTACTTTACTTGCATTGGCGAAGAAGAAAAACTTAGAGCAGCATATACAGCGCTAAGAAAAACTTACAATTGCATCTTCCAGTTTGATATCTACTCTCATGAACCGTGGTTGGAAATTATGCCGCACACTGCATCAAAAGCCCACGCCATTTTACAGTTAAAGGAACACTATCACTGCAATAGAGTTGTTGTTTTTGGTGATGGAGCAAACGATATTCCAATGTTTCATGTCGCTGATGAAGGCTATGCAATGGAAAATGCTATTGACGCACTAAAAGAAATTGCGACCGCCGTCATTGACAGTAATGAAAATGACGGGGTCGCAAAATGGCTTCTCCAAAATGCAAAATAACAAACGCTCTAATTTTCTAAAGAACAAAATCGGCGCTGCCTCCCACTTCCATACCATACACTTCAATCTGTGTCAGCGCCAGAAATGGTGATGGATCTTCCGATTTCACCATATGATTCATCTCAAGCCAGCTTATCTGTCTTATTGGAAATGTTATCTCTTGCGGCAGCTCACTCTTTTCCATCTGCATGTCACGTTCGCTCCCGTCTGAGAAGGTAAAATGCACACTTTTCCACCAATTATCATGCGGAAAATCCGCTCTAGTATAGAGGACAATTCGGTCAATTGCCACAGTCCTTCCAAATTCAATTTTTATGAGTGCATCCTCCTTCCTGTCAATTCCCCATGACTGATAAGGCCACTCTCCATGACTGTTATTCACAACCACACCATCAATTGCATTCTGCACCGCAAACACGGTCTCTCCCTTTATTCCTCTGCTCACCGCTTTCGTATTCATATCCGAATCCAAAATCTTAAAACATAAATCCATATATTCTCCCTTCTCTTCTGACTTTTATAGTTTCCTACGAAAAACTATAAAACATTCTTATCAGATAAACAATAAGGAACTTTTTAGATTTCTTGTCCAATTTTGAAATTTTATTCTATTGCCAGTTTACGAATCCTTCCAATCGCTAGTTTTACTGGAGGCAAAAGAATTACAACCACGCTCACGGCTGCCTCCGCAAAAATATAAATTCCATTATATACCATTGAATATGGAAGTGCTCCCCAACCTTCCCATGCATAGGAGCCAAAAAAAATACAACCAGACAACACCGCAAACACATATCGTCCCAATACTGCTGTGAGATATCCCTTGAGCAGACCATTTTTCGTCTCTGAAAAAATTCCAGACAGCCCCAGTGCGCCAAAAGCAAGAAAATAATCCACTATCAACTGCATTGGGTACAATACATATGGATCAATCAACAATTGCAGCACACCATATGCAAATCCTGTCATGAGTCCCGCGCCAAGACCAAAAAAATATCCTGGCAGACAACAGACAAGCATTGACAGCAACGTAATAGAACCACCTGTCGGAAAATGAAACAGTTTAACATTTGAAAGCACAGTGCCAAGCGCAATTGCCATAGCACAGAATGCAAGCTGCTTTACTGTCAATTTCCCGCCTCTAGCACTGCCGCGCCTATCCTGCTTTCCAGCATAATTCCTAGCAAAAAATACTGCCGCTAAGAGCAGAATTACGATTGCTGCAGCAAGCAGCCCATTTCCAAGTGTTGTGGGAACATACATTGTCTCTCCCCATTCGTTTACTACTACTTTGTACAACATAAAAAATCCTCCTTCGTTTTCGCGAGGAGGTCAGCATCGTAGCAATCCAGTATTCTAGCAGTTACGACATTTCATTCAAACGCGTATCTGCAACTGCCTCTTTATAGATTTGCGATACAATGCAAATCCAATTTAGAATCTGAACAGCTTTTTCATTATTCCCATACTGCTTCCTTACGCCGGTATTATCCGGTTCAAGTAATGAGGGTAAAGTCTCAGCGATGTGCACCCCTAGCGTGATAGCGCATATTGTTATCCAATATGCGTTCTGTACAGAAACAACTATAGCCTTCTTTTTTCACAATGTCAAGAAAATTTTTCACTATTGATAAACAATTCTGTAATAGCTTGATGAAGTGAGCTTAAACACAACAAAATAGATCACCCCAAACACCGCCACTGTCGCAACAAGGCAACCGGCAAATAATGTTGTATTCATAAACCCAAACACATACAATATTATCTTTAGCATTGGAAATGCCATTACAAGATGAATCACCGCTACAGCAATTGGCAGAAAAAATACCGTGCGCACCTGTGTATTAATAGCAGCCTTTACCATACTGCGTCCCATTCCAACTTTTATCATAATAGCAAAGCGCTCTCTATCCTCAAAACCTTCTGAAATCTGTTTATAATAAATAATCAACACTGTAATCATTAAAAACATACTTCCAAGAAACAGTCCCAGAAATAGAAACCCACCATTCATTTCCATATAAGAGTCTCTCTGTTCTGCTCTTGCAGTGACAATTCTTGTTTGAAATCCAGGTTCCGTTCTATGTGCATCCAGCACTTCCCGCACTGCTGATGCATACATTTTTCTTTCTTCCGGCGTCCCGTCCATCTCAATCTCTATATGATATTGCACTTGTGATTCCGCTAGAAAAGGACTTAAAGCATTAGCATCTTCCACAATAACATAGCATATTTGCTGCGGATTCAAAAAACCCTCAATCTCTTTATTGGGAAAATCTGTTGGGATGTCCATTTTTCTCGCCACAGGATATTCTGTTCCAAACAACACTATTGAATCTTCATCAAATGTAATAGGTGATGTCACCATCACGCCTCCCTGTGGAATAGCCTCATAGGAATGTCCTGTAAATCGCTCGTAATCAGCCCGCGTCATTAGATAAAGCATTCCCATTTCCGTAAAATTATAGGAATCATTTGTGTTGTCGAAGCGTTCCACTTTATTCCCCTCTATGTGTGTTACAACCACAATATCCGCATATTCTGATACTTCCGTCAGTTTTCTATTCTGTTCTTTGCCTGCTGCAAAAAGCTGTTCCATCAAAAGTTCTCGCTCTGACACTTCAGGAATAAAATCCCGATAGAGCGTTATGCTAATCTCTGCGGGAAAATTATTTTTTAAAGAATCCTCCAAACCTGCATACAGACAGACTGTCGTCGAAATGATCACAAGCACCATTGTGGAAAGAACACAGATATTTGCAAGACCAACTGCATTGCGTTTCATGCGATAAAGCATACCAGAAACCGTGATAAAATGCGTTGTCTGATAATAGTACTTTTTATTGCCCTTTAGTATCTTTAGAAAAGCAATACTCACGGAAACAAACAAAATATATGTCCCCGCAATAACCAGTAAAACTGCCACAAAGAATATATTAACTGCCATAATCACCTCCTGAACAGTCACCGCAAGATAATATCCCGCCAAAATGCATATAACGCCACTTATCGCTGAAAACCATTTTGCCTTTGGCTCTCGCTCCCCTACACTATCGCCATGCAACAGCGCAATTGGATTGGCCAGTCTTACCTGCAAAAAGTTATAGAACAGCATCAAGAGATAGAGGATACCAAAAAGTTCTGCCGTCTGTATACAACCCCATCCCGAGATATAAAATGGAATGCTTTCTGACACTCCTGTCAGTTTGTACAGAAACATTGCAGCCAGCTTATGAAATACAATGCCAATTAGAAGCCCTCCACAAACAGACAACAGATATAAAATTATAGATTCCCACGCCATTACCTTTGCAATATGTCTCTTTTCCATTCCGAGAATATTATATACCCCTAACTCTTTCTTGCGTCGCTTCATCACAAAGCTGTTTGTATAAAATAAGAAAATACATGCACAAATCCCTACAATCACAAGGCCCATTGTCAGCACAATTGAGAGTGTCCCAGCACCGCGCATTGATGCAATTCCAGTACTTCCCTGAATCGTGCGCATAATATAGAACATCATGACAGATACAATTCCTGCCAGAATATATGGCACATAAAACTGTCTGTTATTTTTTAAGTTGGTCACTGCCAATCGAAAATATAATCGCTTCATAACAATCCCCCTATTTATAATTTATGACTTTTTTCTTCAATCGCATATCCTGTTTATTTGTACAAACACTATGGTAATATTTGATTTTATGACCTTTTTTCTTCAACTGTATTTCCTTTTTGTGTAAGTACTGTCAAAGTATCCGATATCTTAACATATAATTGCTCATCTGTTAGATTTCCGCGATAAATCTGGTGAAAAACTTCCCCGTCCTTGATAAACAAAATACGATTTGCATGGCTTGCCGCCTTGGTACTGTGTGTCACCATAAGTATTGTCTGCCCATCACTATTAATTTCCCGAAACACTTTCAGCAATTCTGTTGACGCTTTAGAATCAAGTGCCCCCGTCGGTTCATCTGCAAGAATGAGTTGTGGATTTGTTATAATCGCCCTCGCCACTGCCGTTCGCTGCTTTTGTCCTCCAGAAACCTCATATGGATATTTCGCTAACAACTCCATAATACCCAACCTACCTGCAATCGGTATAAGACGCTTTTCCATTTCCTCAACAACCTTTCCCTGCAAAACCAGTGGTAACAGGATATTATCTTTTAAAGAAAAATTATCCAATAAATTAAAATCCTGAAACACAAATCCAAGATTATCCCGCCGAAACGCAGAAATTTCCTTCTCTTTTATCAACGTCAAATCTTTTCCATTAAGCAACACTTCCCCACCAGTCGGCTTGTCAAGCGATGCTAAAATATTTAACAGCGTTGTCTTACCTGAGCCAGACTCTCCCATAATCGCCACAAATTCCCCCTGTTCCACAGAAAAATTCATATTCACTAATGCTTGTACTTTCGCACCACCAAAGCGTGTTGTGTATACTTTTCTTACATTTTTTACCTCTAATATTGACATGTTTTGTCCTGCCTTTCTCAAATAATAATTCCCTTTTATCGTGATATTTCATCTAATCACAGCCAATGCATTTAGATAAGCTTTTTCTAGTTGAATTTCAATGCCTCTCATTCGTCTGATATCTAACTGAATGACATTGATTCACTGTATTATGTTTTTGCCTTATCAAAAAAAATCACATTGTAAATAACACTTTTATAGTTGTTGTCCTTTGTAACTACAATATATCAAAAAAGAGAAATGCCAGCCATTTTATTAGCTTACATTTCCCTTTTATTTCTTACACTTTTGTAAGGTTGCTGTAGTATTTTGTGCACTTCATGTAACCTGTTCATACACGGATTAATTATAAGACAACGGGAAAATATTGACAATATCTACTGTCGGCTACCTTACACCACTATCTTATCAAAGTGTCAGCAATATTACTAGTACACCGTTTTTAATCCTCGTATACAAAGTGCTTGATATTTGTATCAGTGCAAGGCGGAGGAAGGAGGCGATGCGGTGGCATCGTTTAGAAATTTTAACGAAGCACTGATGCGAGACAGGCGGTTTACGATTCTAGGAGAAATATTTTGTTTGTTGTCCATTAAAATTATGGTACCTCCTTCCATATATCGATAGCATAGGTTACATCTACACGAATTTCATAAAGTCTTTCGTATTCAAAATCCTGCACCAGAAAACCTGTAATTGTAAAGTCCTCAAGACCCGTTTGCGATATCACATTGATAATATTTTTGTCCTGAACCAGATCCACCCACATCATTATCGGTGTTCCCTCCAAGGAATCGAGCATTTCCTTCACTGGTGCTATCGCTTCACCATCACCATCAAAATACAAATATTCACATATATTAATGCTACTTGGTTCCCACAATTCTTTTTGATAAGTATCCATCACCCCATCATTGTTTAAGTCGCACTGATACATTCCATAATCAGCCAGCTTTTGCTCACTATTTCCTGTAATACTGTTTTCCTCTTCCAACCAAATCTTATACAATAAGCTTTTTATAGCAATCTGTTCTGCATAAGATTGATACTTTTCTTGGGCACATTCTGTCAATATCGTCTTATAGTTTTTGGGAACCCGCATAAGAACTGCCTCTTCCACGCGTTTTCCCTCCATATAATATGTAATACTAAGACCATTATAAATCTTTTTATCGTAATCAAAAAGTGTGCGAAACAGATAATTTTTCCCTTTATAAGAAAGTATGCCAAACTCCTCACGCATCGCAGAAAACACATCTGTTTGCTGAAAGGTACCATCTTCCTGTCCCTGATAAAAAACGAACGCCACCGATCCATCACTTCCGCCATAACTTTCCCTTGCAATAATATCTGGTATTCCATCATTATCACCGTCAGCCATCACCATAAGATACGGATTTCTCCACGTCTTATCGATAACTGTCTGGCGCAGATCAATATTGTTTTCTGCAATTGATAAAATTTCTTCCTCTGACAATTCCCTATCATTTAGCATCGGTTTTAAGTTTTTAACTTCCGTGCCATTCAACATAGCATCTACCACAAAATCCAGAAATTCTTGTGGAATATAGACAATATTTTCCCTGTCATATTTGATTGAATGAACATTGGTAAAGGTTTCTGCTGGCACCATATTTTCATAAAATCTTTTATAAAATAACTGTACCTTCTCGCTGCCTTCCCTATACTCTTCCAATGCAACATTGCATTCAAACATTTCATTGTCAGAACTGCCATCAGAGATACAGATTTGCACCGTTTTCCCACGCACCTGCGCATTGCACGTACGCTCTTTCATCAGCGTGTTTCCTGTCCATTTCCAGAGTGTCTCACACTCGTCAATATCCATCCAATTTTTTAAATTCACGGTACTATAATCATATCCCCAGATTATTTCTGTCTCTGGAAAATATGCTCTGTCTCGAAGCTGCATAAACTCTTTCGGAATCTGTGCTGCTTCATACTGTTTTTTCACAGGATTCCACAAATAAATCATTTTCGACGATATGTTAATATCAAAATATCCATCAAAATTATAATCCCTGTATATTATCCATTCGTCGCGTATTGTTTCAATCGAGTCAATTTCAATTTCCTGCCAAACGTTATTTGGCTCTGTATCACAAAGCAATTTAATCCATCTTCTTCCGTCTTCCTCTGTGTATCGCAAGACAAGAAAGAAATCATTTCCCAATTGAATCCTATCAAACCAAACAATATTGTTCTTATTTTCCCTATCGCCAACATTCCAAAATCCATACCCCCACCGAACACCATGGTTATCTAACAGTTCTCCAAAGATAGCCTTACCTAAATAAAACAGTTCCTCCACAAAATAGACATCATTTCCACACACTATGATATATCCCATTTTATCTTCGCTTGAATAGGTAAACAGATACCTCTTTTCATCGAAATCTCGATACCGTAAACGAAGTGTTGTGTCTGGCATTCGTTCTAACAGTGCACGAATCATTTTTCCCTCATCTGTATACTGCCCTCTATAATGTGTTATCCATAGTCTTGGCGCTAGCGGCGCATCATACGCCCCTTTTAAGTCAATCACATCTGTTGCGCGCTGATTATCTAGTGTTGCATCTTTTTTCTCAGCAGTCACACCTATTGGCAGTTCTATGACAAGATTACCATAAAACAAGGTGTTTCCTATTGTGTGCAGCGGAGTGGCAATCTCTGTCAACATTGTAGTCGATATTTCCTTATTTTGAGGTGTAAAATTGGAAGGAGCTTCTGTAGTATCAAAAAATTTGAGCAAGATTATCAACATTATTTTTATAAGGATTCTCATTGAAGCGTTCATAAGTATTCTCCATAAAATTTTTTAGAATCTGTAGAAAAATACGGGATACAGATTCGTCGTTATTTTTCTACAGATTCTCATTATATCGGAAAATTGCATCAAAGTTGTATCATAAGGACAAGATTACCCTATGATAAAAATAAGTCAAACACTATCAATTCCGAATCACAATCCGCTCTGCCCCTGTGCAGGCTTTCAAGTCTTTTTCGGAATTTCTATAAAAATCTCGGAATTTTTTTGGACAGGTAATAACAAGCTCTGGAATGGGTTCTTTCATAGATAACTGTCTTTCGGTCTTATCCCTGCGCACGCTGGCAATTACTTCCTTTAAGTGCTCGCCAAACGCAATGTAAATCTGTTCTTCTGTTCGCGTCTCCCACAAGGTCTGATGCAGCGAGATTTCCTTCTCATAGTTTCTATAAAAATCTTGGTAAATATATTCTGTAATATAGGGTGTATAAATGGCATACAATTTTAGAATCCCCAAAAAACTATAGTAGATTGCTATCTGACCTGAATGCCGCTGTTGCACACCATGTTTTTCAGGCTGATATAATCTCTCTTTTACAATCTCAATATAATAGTCACAAAAATCTTTCCAGAACAGATTGTCAATCTCATGCCGCGCCTGACCAATCTCATAGTTATTTAACAATTTGATTGCGTTTAAAGTGGTGTCATTTACTCTCTGCAAAATCCATCTATCTATTGGAAGTAAGACAGATTCATTATATATTTTGGGCTTTTTAAAATCCTCTAGTTGCAAAACTACAAATTTTGCGGCATTGTATAGTTTTTGTATAAATCTTTTTGAAATTTTTAACTCATCCTCACTAAAAAAAGTGTCCGTTCCAAGTTTGCTGTTTGCTGACCAATAACGAACTGCATCGGCAGAATGTCTCTCAATCAGTTCCATTGGCATATCAGCGCCATTCTTTTTTGATTTGCTAATTTTTTCACCGGGCTTTGCCAACACAAAACCACTAATCATAATGTCTTTCCAAGGGATTTTTCCAGTGTGATACAGACTTTTTACAATCGAGTAAAACGCCCAAGTGCGGATAATTTCATGGGCCTGACTTCGCATTCCCATCGGAAAAATTTCATTGGAGATATCGTCTTTTTCACCATATCTAGCATTGATGAGCGTGGTTACAGAAGACGTCGCCCATGTGTCAAAAACTGCATCCTCAGGAATAAATACATTGCACCCGCACTCACAAGGCTGCAATGGCTGGCTTTCTAACGGGTTGATTGGCAATTGCTCCTCGGCGGCAAAAATAGGTTTTTTACAACCTTTACAATACCAAACAGGAAATGGTACACCAAAATAGCGCTGTCTTGAGATGCACCAGTCCCATTTTAAATTTTCAATCCATAGTTTATATCGATTTTTCATATGTGCAGGGTGCCAGTTAATTTCATCTGCTGCTTTAAGATATTTTTCCTTGTCTGTCAAAACCTCAATGTACCACTGTCTTGATGGAATCAATTCAACAGACGTTCCACAGCGTTCATGAATGGCAACCATATGCTGAATTGTCTCCTGCTTTACAAGAAATCCTTTCTCGCGCAAACATTCCACAATATACGTCCGCGCTTCTGTGATAGTCATCCCACCGATTAGCGCCACACCTTCTTGTATTGTTCCGTCGGATAGGACTATTTTTTTATATGGAAGGCTATGCTTTTGACACCACTCAACATCCATTGTATCGCCAAAAGTCGCACACATTACTGCGCCTGTTCCTTTTTCCATAGATACTGTTTCGTCCGCCAAAATCGGAATCTCGAAATCATATAATGGCACACGTGCCTTTAGACCAATATACAGATTCCATCTAGTATCGTCTGGGTGTACAAAGATACATACACAACCTGCAAGCAACTCTGGTCTTGTGGTAGCAATCAACAAATTTCCGAGTGGTGTCGCAAAATTTAGATAGTTGAATATAGTCTCACACTCCTTTGTCTCCAGTTCAGCCTGCGCAATTGAGGTCTGGCATTCCGTGCACCACAACACTGGGGACTCCCGCATGTATGCTTTCTTATTTCTTGCCAGCTCAATAAAGGATTTTTGGGAAATTTTCTGAGACAAATTAGATATTGTTTGATACTGCAATGTCCAGTCCACACTAAATCCTAACCGCTTCCAGAGCTGTTGAAATTCCTCCTCATACTTTGCGATGGTACGAATGCATTTTGCTCGAAATTCACTGCGCGGCAGCATATTGGCATGAATCCCCTCCTCCCGCTCAACCAAACGCTCTGTGGGCAGACCATTGTCGTCAAAACCAAAAGGATAAAAAACATGATATCCCTGCATTCGCTTGAATCGCGCAATCATTTCTGCCTGCGTGTATGAAAATACATGACCAATATGCAGCCTTCCGCTGACGGTTGGCGGTGGTGTATCGATAGAAAATATTTTCTCCCCCTTTCGATATTTGTAAATTTCATGTTCCTCCCAAAACTTTTCTAGTTTTTTCTCTGTTTCTTGAAAATTATACTTTTTATCCATGTGGATACCTCCTGTAAAGAAATTCATTTCAGGCGTGCAAATTAACTCTTTGTCAGCAGAGTTAACACACCGCAACAAGAATGCCGATGACACTCTTAAATTTACAAAACAGACAAAAAAACACCCTAAGCAAATATGCCTAGGGCGAACTAACATGTCCGTGGTACCACCTAAATTCAGAAAAAACTTCTGCGCTCTGTACGATACGGGAATATAGTAATATAATGCGCTTATTCCGATATCGCTTCCCTTGATAACGGTGGGAATCTCCGTTGAAGTCTACTTAGAATCCTTTATATAAAGTCTTCGTTACTATTCACGGCCTTGGAGCCGCTCATAGTAACGATTCGGGGTGATATTCAAAATTTTGCTTCGCAAAAATCGCCCCTCACCCATGAATAGTAACAAGTCTTCCGTTCAATCCAAAGCTCAAAGGCTACTTCCATACTACCATCACGAAAGTTTTCACCAGCCACTTTCTCTCTGTTCATCAGAATAGTATGTACTCCTCCTCGTCAATGCTTTTTGTCTGTAATTGTTAGGATAAATTGTATCACAATATTTTTCTTTGTCAATCCTTATTCTTTATCTCTTCTCTTTCTCACAACCTCGGCTCCCGCTAAAACTTCTTTGTATCGGAAACATTCTTCCACATGATCATTAATCACACCACATGCTTGTAAATGAGAATATACTGTCACTGATCCAAGATATTTGAATCCTCTCTTTTTTAAATCCTTACTAACAATATCCGAAAGTCCATTTCTTGCTGGAAGATTCCCCTTTTGATGTCCCATATACAAGATTGTTTTTCCCTTAGAAAATTGCCATAAATATGCGCTAAATGTCCCAAATTCCACGCGGATTTTTAAAAAGCACTTTGCATTATGAATAATCGCTTCAATTTTTCTGCGCGACTGAATCATTCCATCTGTTTCCATAATCTTTTGTATATCAACCTCTGTATATTGTGCTACCTTTTGATAGTCAAATCCATCAAAGCATTTGTCAAATATTTCTCTTTTTTGAATCATCATATTCCAGTTAAGACCGCACTGCATCACTTCCATCATCAGAAAAGCAAACTGTTTTCTATCATCATGCAATGGTACACCCCATTCTTTATCATGATATCGCATCATCTTATCATTACACATACACCATGCGCAGCGTTCCATATTTAATCCCCTTCACATACTTCAGTTTTCACGGCCAATGAATTTTATTGTTACCTTTCTTAATTTTATCTACCAACACAGCCCTTTTTTTATCTCAATAATATGATAGCCCATCTGTAAAAACAAATCATATCCGTCTAGCACAACATTTCTACGCGTCACAAACACGTTCTTTTGTTTTGTGAAATATTCCAACAAAAGTCCTGCCATTTTTGGAGCAACAATTTTGATGCAGCACACTGTTTCCCCTTTAGATATGACAATGCTTTCATTATACAAATCAAATCCACGAGACAGTCCCAGGCTAATATAGTCCTCTTTAGAAACGACTATGCTCTCATTATACTGCCCATAAAGACTTGGTATTACATCCGGGAAAGCAACTGTTACGCTTGAAGTTTTATCTTCAAACGGAGACAAATATACTTTTGTGATATGAGCGCCAATGGTATACCACCATACAAACTTTTGTTTATTTACAGATATCGTTCTAACTTTTCTTTTCATATTGTTCCCCTTTTATCTAAGGAACTGTTCAATCAATTCCCAAGAAACTATGAAGAAATAATCTATGCATCTTCACAGTTCCTTTTCACTGTCTCCGTGCTGCCTGACACTGCTGCTACAGGAGAGATATTTGCCGCGCGCCACGCTGAGCAATGGACTGCCAGTAATACAGAAACCACACCGACTAAAATCCCACTCACAATGCCAAGTACACTGAATTGAAAAGCAAATTCGCTAAACTCATCACCCACCAATTCTTTCAGAACAATGCACATAATCCATGTCACTACAAGGCTGAGTCCCAAACCGGCAGGAATTGCAATTTTACACCAGTTTAAAGCTTCCAGACGGACAAACTCCACAAAAAATATGTGTTTTATTTCTACATACCGCCTATCCTAAAACTCTGAAAGAAACTCTTGCTTCTTTGAGACAACAACAAATCCATTCTCATTCTCCGCAGGAACAAGAGTCAGCCGCACCACTCCCACATTGTTCTCCCCTTCAAAATCAATATTGTACTCTGCAACTGCATAAACACCGCCTTCACCTTCACAAACAGTATAATCCGCAAAGTAATACTGAAAATTCGGGAAATCAGAAGTACCAATATAATAATATCCATCTTCATAAAAGAAAGATGTCTGTCCCTCTATCATTTCATCAAATGTAGGTTTAAAATCAGGTAGTTCCTCTCCAAAGACCAATCTTGCATAAGACTGCGCTTCCTCAAGGCTTACTTTCACAGTCGGCTCATCAAATCCTAAATCTTCGCGTGGCACTTTTACAATTTCAGCCTCGTCCTCCCACAACCCTGTATAGGACAAAAACAAGAAGTCTTTCCAAAAGGCCGTATCCTTCTTATCATCGCTGTCAAAATCATAAACTGTCTTGCAAATATATGCCAGAAATGCCTTTTTCTCCTCCGTCAGTTCAAAATTAGCAGCGTTATTTTCCTGTTTGGAGTTTCCTCTATCAACATGATTTCCCCCAATGCGCACTTCTCTCAGCCAGCGTATATCATCTTCTGACGGCGATTCGTAAGTTGCACATACTTTAAAATGCGACCGCGCCTCATCACATTCATATGCAAAACTGATTTGTAGCATCCATTCTCCCGGCGTAACCGCAATCTGTTCCTGTATGGAAGCGTCCTGCATAATTTCATCACTCAATCTCTCAAAATGATAGGCACAGTCTCCGTCCGGCGATATCACATCCACAATAACCTGTTCCTCATATGGATAAAATTTTTTCCCGTTTCCGGCAATTAAATTAGAATAAGAAATTTCCAAATTTACCACGTTGTTCTCATGTACATAAAAAGCCCAGTCTCCCCCTGTTACAATTGGACACATCGGTTTTTGGAACGCTGTATCGATACGGAAAATAATCCCCTGCTCAATATCTGTAAGCAACTCATCCTTTGTCAAATAATATTCATATTTCTTTTCTGAATTATCTACAAAAGTCTTTGGAATACTCATTTTTGCAGGAATGTTGTTGTCTCGCTCAAGTTTTTGTGTTTCCTCTTGTTGTATTTCTAATTGTTTTCTTTCCATTGTTTCTACTTTTTGTACATCCAGCTCTTTCGCAGAACTATTCAGCTTTACAGAACTGCCACACCCCGCAAACAACATAACACATGCAATTGACATTATCAGGAAATACTGTTTTCTCATAAACATTCTCCTCGCATTCTCTATTTTTACTGTTCCTAACCACTGCTCTGTTCTGGCCGTAAAAGGCAACTGTCGTCTTGCCTTTCCAATTAATTTATTTCAATTATAGGACATCCTTCTGTAATTCGCAATAGTTGAAGGATTATTGTACTTTACATTTATTACGCTTTTCGTCGCTATTCATGACATGAGAGCCGCTCATAGTAACGATTCTAAGCTTTTTTACAAATATTGGTTTTCTTATTGACAAACTATTTTCTTATACTATAATAAGAATTAGAATAATTCTAAAAAAATTGTGAAAGGAGTACTATGACTAAAAATGCCGAGCAAATATTAGCGATCATTAATGCCTCTCATGAGCATTTATCCGCCGAACAGATTTTTTTTCACTTAAAGGAAACAAATAAAAGCGTTGTGCTTGCCACTGTTTACAACAATTTATCCTCCTTGTACAAACAAGGTCTTATCCGAAAAATTTCGGTGGAAGGCTTTCCTGACCGCTATGACAATAGTACACGGCATAACCATCTTGTATGTAGAAATTGTGGAAAATTGTCTGATATTCTGTTAGAAGATCTGACAGAAAAACTGCAAAATCAATTGGATGTCCAAATGCTTTCCTACGATTTAAAAATCAATTATATCTGCGAGAAATGCGCAAAAAAAGAAAAACAATTCAAAAATTGCAATATGAATTTAGATTGACAAAAAATAGATAAAATTTATAATGTTATATAAATTTAAGTGGTAAATTTTATAAATTTTTATTAGAATCAATGTTTTTAATTGGTACTGTTTATATTTTTTACAATTATATTTATGCAATATTTACAAAATACAAATTGATATTTTTTGTATACTTTTTTGTAATGTGATTGCACGATAAACGACAATTATCGAAAGGAAATGTCACTATGAAAATCAGAAAGAAAACTTCCAATGCAGCGATTGAATCCATCTCCAAACTTGTGGAGATGAGCTATGATCCCCGAAATGGAGAACTCAATAACATTCATCAGCGTCTTATCAATGGACGCAAGGAATTTGAACGGGCTGCAACGAAAACTATGGACGCCGTAATTCAAATGAGCGCCATGGATCTGACATTAGAATCCAATGTTGCCATCATAGAACAAATCAATACTTCGTTTACCACCGCAGTAGATTCCATTAATGAAGCAGCAGATTCCACTGCAAAAATAACCTCCGAAGTATCAAAAGCGCATGAAAATCTAACCACAACCATTATTGAAGTGTCCGGTGAATCAAGCAATATCATGGACGATATACGCAACTGTGAAAGTGAACTAACTTCCATTTCGGGGCTATCTTCTACTGCCATTTCTACTGCACAGGAAATGAAAATAGATATTGGAGGTTTACTTCAAACTGTTCATGATATGACAGAAGCTATCGCAGCGATTAACTCCATCTCTACTCAAACCAATCTTCTGGCTTTGAATGCCTCCATAGAGGCAGCGCGGGCAGGAGACGCAGGAAGAGGATTCTCAGTTGTCGCACAGGAAATCCGCTGTCTTGCAGAGGAAGCCAAAGCACTGACTGGACGCATGGGAACACTTGTTTCAAATATTCAGGAAGCTTCCCGCAAGAGTTCTGACAGCGTGGATACCACTGTCAACGAACTGGAACATATCAATGAAAATATTCAGAATGTGTGGAAAATTACCGCAAACAACCGCAAAGGTATGGACCACATTGCTGATTCTGTCTCCTCTCTCGCCGCGGTCAGCGAGGAAATCAGCAGTTCTATACACGAATTAGATCAGCAAATGCAATATGTCAACTGCGAATGTCAAAGTCTGCAAAATAATATTACGTCCCTTAAACACTCAAGTGACTCAATTGCAGATTTGATAGCACCCTCCAAAGAAATCGAACAGCACTTAGAAGAATCGACAAAAATTATGGGTGCTATGGTACAAGATACATTTTATATGCTGGACAATCAGGTTCTAATAAATTGTCTTAACAATGCAGTTGAGGCACATCGCAACTGGCTAAACATTTTAAAGGAAATGGCACAGACCCAAACTTTAAAAATTTTGCAGACCGACTGCACAAAATGTGGCCTCGGCCATTTTTATTATGCTTTTAAGCCAGTCAATCCACAGATTGTCAACATCTGGAAAGGATTGGAAGGCAAACACAAAATATTGCATTCCTACGGAACAGAAATGATTAGCGCCCTCCAGTCGGAACAAAACAATACCTTGCAGCAGATTTATGAAAAAGCAGAATCTTGTTCTAAAGAGTTAATCGCTGATTTTCAGACAGTGATTCAGATTATCGAATCCTTAACCAAAAATAATATTCGCGTTTTTGAAAAACAACCAATGCAGATCCTAAATAACTAATACCCCATCTGATCAGGAATTAGAATCATAAACCGCTCATCTCGCATCAGTGCTTCGTTAAAATAAACGATGCCACTGCATCGCCGTCGAAATTTTGCCTAGCGCTGACACGAACTATACAGCTCACACCTTTAAGGAACTGTAGAAAAATAACTGACGCATCTTGGCTTGGCTATTTCTCCGATTATGCATGCCAAAAAGCCTCGCCGTAGCCCGCTACGCCTATGTTTTTTGACATACCTCCTCGAAGAAATATCCTACGCAATCTGCATCACTTATTTTCCTACAATTCCTAATTTCTGTCTGGATGGAATACTAAAGCTTATTTGAAAAATCATAGATATATCTCCCGTATGGCGGTTCAGTGCTATCAAATGCAACTTTGACTTCTGGCATAGGAAACCCAAAAATCTCACTTGCCCACTGAATCGCACACGCTGTAAATGCCTCATTTTGAATATTACAGGCTGAAAAATGAATCGTCTGCAAGGTTATCAGGCAAGGGCGATTTCGCACTGCCTTTAAGATATCCTCGCACACAAGCTTTAATCCCTCACAGAAACACAAAATTTCTTCCTCTATCAACTGCTGACTTTTTGGCCACGACTGTAGTGATGGATAAAAATATAAGTCTTCTGCAATTTTAATGACATCTTGCCGATTCTCCATTTCCGCTAAAATCTTATATCCCGCTTTGAGTATAATAGCAATTCCCCACTTATGAATAAACAAATTATATCTAGTTTCCTTCCATATAAATGCACTCATCTTTCATTTCTCCTCATGGAAAATAGCCTGCGTAATCCGTCATCTCTCAGACTCTATATTGCGCAGAAATCCAACATACATGTTTTAAGACTACACTTGCTATTTCCTTTGTTCCCATGCCAATTTATCGTAGCACTTTATAGTGGCATCTGTATTTTGCAGAATCACTAAGGCGCTGTAACCTCCTCATATCAAACACTACATCGTTTCCACATCTGACACAAACTGGTCTGGATATTTATCACTTCCATCATAAGCACAGGCACCCATCCGTGGAGAATTACACACTTTCGTCTGCATTTCCTCGTCACATGGAAGCACTTTCATGCAGTTTTCGCACAAAAAACCTGCGCCACTATCATAATAAGCATATTCACTACCGCAAAATTTACACTTTCCCTTTATTTTCTGGGCCATGCTATATATCCTTTCTTACAAAAAAATTAAAAGTTTTTTGTATTGTTACTCTTATTCATTTGGATTTATTATACAAAATAAGTAGAAAGTGAATAGTATATTCTTAAAAATCATCACTCTTATAGGAAATAAAAAACATTGTCTCGATCTGGTCAAGGAAGTTTGTCTCCTCTATGTTCTTACAGACCCTGACACATAGGAAATTGCAATTTTTATCAACAAGTCGCTTTTTATTATATGAAAAGTCCAACCCAGTTATAATTTTTATGTAGTCCTTAGTCCCAAAAATACTTACAAGCAATCTCATAAGCAGTTTTGGAGAAAGATACTATCCCCATATACGCGCCAACCGCCCGTTCACAACTTGGTATAATTTTTAAGAATTATAACGTTACAATTCAACCCACGCCAGATTTCGTATCCATTTATGATGATTTGGTGTGAATTGCAACAATTGATGCACACAAAATGCCATAAAGCAGGTATTTTGGCACTGGCTCCGACACCATGCAGCAAGTGCATGGTGCGGGTGTGAAAAGTAACTTTCGTTGTACTAGAAACGAAAAAAACAAAAAAAGTACTTGATTTTTTGATAAAATCAAGTATAATAAATTCGTAGCTGTTGCAAACAAATTATTTCGTTGCGTGGCTCAGTTTGGTAGAGCGCTGCGTTCGGGACGCAGAGGTCGCAAGTTCGAATCTTGTCGCAACGATTTATAAAAACACTGGGATTTGAGGGATATGCCCAGTGTTTTTTGTATTCAAAAAAGACACTATCACAACATTATATAACAGTGACACTAAAACTGTTTCAGAAGACAAAAATAAACTTAAATTAGGAACTCCTTTATCTGATGCTGCATTAAAAGTTAGAGATTTCAATTATTGGAGGCAGAGACAGAATATACTTGCATCTACGGAACCAATATATCTGCTGGAAAAAATAAAGGAAGTATCACGATACATGGAAAAGCACCGAATTATGGCGGTCAGATTACTGTCAAATTTGATATTATCCCCAAAAATGTAAGCTGGTAATTTCCTTACATGCCCCTGTGCAGTTTCCTTGACTGCCCAGTCAAAATCTTCTTTGGTCACAAAATCTGGCAGACGAATAGCTGAGATAGCATCCACAATTGTATGTGATTCGTTATTATTACTTCATCCAGACAAAAATTAAAGTTATGACCCGATAGAATACTAGTACACCGTTTTTTTATCCTCGTATACAAATAGCGAGTGCTTGGTATATGAGGAATTAAAAAACGATGTACTAGTTATCTTTATAACATGGAAGCCCTTAGCTCCTGCGCACTCTTCGCGCTCAAATACGCTGGCGCGATGTCAAAAACAGTTTTGCATCCGCTCTGTCCCTCTTGTGCCAGACGGTATGCCGCTCTTGCATATGCAACAAGCACGCTCGCTGTAAACTCTGGATTGGAATCCAGTTTAAGGCGATACTCAATTAAATGTTTGTGTTCCTTCTCCCAGCCTGTAACACCGCTGCGCAGCACAAAACCGCCATGCGGAATCCCACTGTGATTTGCCTGCAGTTCCTCCTCACTAATAAAATGCACTGTTGTATCATAATCAGCAAAATAATTTGGCATAGTCTTAATTTCTTCTTCAACCTTTGCCGCGTCAGCACCTTCCTCCAAAACGACAAAACACTCTCTTGTGTGCTTTTCACGTGTGGTCAGTTCTGCATTACTGCCAGAGCGCGCCGCTTCCAGTGCAGTTTCAACTGGAATTGTATATTGTTTTGCATCTTTTACGCCTTCAATACGGCGAATCGCATCAGAATGTCCCTGGCTGACGCCCTTTCCCCAAAATGTATAGTCCTTGCCTTCTGGCAAAATTGCGTTGGCATACAAACGATTTAGCGAGAACATACCTGGATCCCAGCCCACAGAAATAATGCCAATGTGTCCACTCTCTTTTGCAGCGGCATCTACTTTTTCAAAATGCTCTGGAATGCGTGCATGGGTATCAAAGCTATCAATCACATGAAAATACTTTACATACTCTGGTGTCTGTTTGGGAAGATCGGTAGCACTGCCACCGCAGATAATCATCACATCAATCTTATCTTTCCATGCTTCTACATCTGCAATATTACATACTTTTGCAGTATCTGTCAGAATAGAAACGGACTCTGGATTTCTGCGTGTGAATACTGCTGCAAGTTCCATATCCTCATTCTGTCGTACTGCACACTCAACGCCGCGTCCCAGATTACCATATCCTAAAATTCCTATTCGTGTACTCATTTTCATTACCCTCCAATATTCTACACAGTCCCTCTATTTTTTAAAGTTTCTTTGTGAAACAAATGATTCGATTTGCTTCTATAAAATGCATTGCCTGATGAAATCGAAAACTATCAATATTATTCATTTCACAATCGCTGGCAAATTCTAAGCATCCTTTTTCTTTTGCCCACATCTCACAAGCATTTAATAGCGCTTTGGCATAACCTCTGCCGCGATAACTTTCCATAACAAAAATCCCCTCTAAGTATCCAACAGGTGTTGTTTTGGTTCCCTCCACATAATCATGTCGTAATTGACATTGTGCAAAACCAACTGGAATATCATTTTCATATTTTAGAAATATCTGAGCGTCCTCCTTTGAAAGAATCTCTGAAAAATCATTGATCAATTCATCAATAAAAGAATCCTCCCACAGCAAAATCGCCAGTTCTGCCAAAGTCCTTATATCCTTTTTTGTGGCTTTTTGTATCATTATTGTCTCCCAATATAATATTACTGTGAATCAATCTGATCCATAAGCTCTGGGAGATTTGAGAACGCATCCAATATATAATCTGGCGCTTTTGCCTCCCCAAATCCATATTTTGCAAAGATAAATGGTATTCCTGCCACTCGTGCGGACTCCTCGTCGCCCGCCGTATCGCCCACATACACTGCTCTCGTTACTTTATTGCGTTCCATAATAAGCTTGTTGTTCTCACCTTTTGGCAACAGATTATTTCCCCAGCACTCAATGTCATCAAAACACTTTTCAAGCTTATGTGCCTTAATAAAACTTTCAATATATCCTGGCTGACAGTTGCTCACCACAAAAAGCTGATAACTTTTTTTCAATTTGAGCAATGTCTCCTCCAATCTTGGATAAAGAATACCGCCATGCTCCGCAAGATAATCATTCTCCTTCGTGCAGCACTCATCCATTAACGCCTGCTGTTGTTCTGCCGTTGTACTCGGAAACAATCTCGCTGCTATCTCTGTCATAGGAAGCCCCAGACAGCCTTCCAACTCCTCAAAGGAAATCGGTTCTTTTCTATAGTCCGAATGATTTGCCACTACCTGATTCCATGTCAGATGAATCCCATCCAGCGCATTCCACATGGTTCCATCCAAGTCAAATATAATTGCCTCTATATTATTTCCCATTTTAATCCTCTTTTTGCTATGCTAAACAACTGTTTAGAAAAGTGTTTCACATCTTTACATAATCTCTGCCCCTGATGGCATTTCCTTCTCCGGGGTCATCAATGCAAGATTTCCATCTGCATCCTCAGCGCAAAGGAGCATTCCCTCCGACAACACCCCTGCAAGTTTTGCAGGTTTCAGGTTTACTAGCACCATCACTTTCTTGCCAACCATTTCTTCAGGGCTGTAAAATGCCTTGATACCAGACACAATCTGTTTTACCTGTGATCCAATTTTTACTTGACTGCACAGAAGTTTCTTTGATTTTGGCACTGCCTCACAGGAAAGAATTTCACCTACCTGAAACTGCATTTTCGTGAAATCCTCATATGTGATTTCTAGTTTTGGTTCAATGTCAATATCATTTGTGACACTTGTGTCCTTTTCTGTCCCCTGTACGGCACCGGACTCCGCTGCTTGTCTCTCCGCAAGCGCATCTACTTTTGCATTAATTTCCTTCTGGTCAAGGCGCGCAAACAATATCTCTGGCGTCTCCATTACCTTCGTACCAGACACATACACGCCAAAAGTCTTCGTTGACTCAAAATCGCGTACATCACTGTTTAACTGTCTCATAATCCGCTGTGCAGTCTCAGGCATAAATGGATCAAGCAGTCCCGCTCCAATAGAAATACCTTCTACAAGGTTGTACAATACTGTTGCAAGCCTGTCCTTCTTTGCCGCATCCTTTGCAAGCACCCACGGCTCTGTCTCATCAATATATTTGTTGCAGCGCTTAAACAAATTGAAAATCTCCGTCAGCGCATCTGCAACGCGAAGTTGTGCCATTTTTGCCGCAACCTTATCATAAGTGCCTATTGCAACTGCCTTGAGTTCTGCGTCAACCGCATCATCAGCGTCTTTATTTTCCACGATGCCGTCAAAATACTTATTGCTCATAGAAATCGTTCTGTTTACAAGATTTCCAAGTGTATTGGCAAGGTCCGAGTTCAACCGTTCGACCATCAAATCCCATGTGATGGACCCATCATTTTCAAACGGCATTTCATGTAACACAAAATAGCGAACTGCATCCACCCCAAACAGTTCCACTAGGTCATCTGCATACATAATATTGCCTTTTGACTTGCTCATCTTATCATTGTTCTGCAAAAGCCACGGGTGTCCAAACACCTGATGCGGTAGCTCCTCACCAAGCGCTATCAAGAAAATTGGCCAGTAAATTGTATGAAACCGAATAATATCCTTTCCTATCAAATGCAAATCAGCAGGCCATAGCTTCTGATACTGTTCCGTGCTGTTTCCATCTGCATCATAACCAATACCAGTGATATAGTTTGTGAGCGCATCAAGCCACACATAAATAACATGACGGTCATCAAAATCCACAGGAATCCCCCATTTAAACGAGGTGCGCGACACACACAAATCCTGTAATCCAGGAAGTAAAAAGTTGTTCATCATCTCATTTTTGCGAGAAACTGGCTGAATAAATTCTGGGTGCTGATTGATATGCTCAATCAGTCTATCTGCATACTTGCTCATCTTAAAAAAGTATGCCTCTTCTTTTGCTGGCTTCACCTCACGTCCACAGTCAGGGCATTTGCCATCTTTTAATTGTGATTCTGTCCAGAAGGATTCACACGGAGTACAGTACAATCCCTCATATGCGCCTTTGTAGATATCGCCCTGATTATATAGACGCTTGAAAATTTTCTGTACTTGCTTCTCATGGCAGGGGTCTGTAGTCCGAATAAACTTATCATATGCAATGTTGAGCATATCGCAGAGTCCTTGAATTGTAGTCGCCACTTTGTCCACAAATTCTTTGGGAGTCACCCCAGCTTCCGCTGCTTTCAACTCAATTTTTTGTCCGTGTTCGTCCGTTCCTGTCTGAAAATAGACGTCATAGCCTTCCTTTCGCTTATAGCGGGCAATACTGTCCGCCAGCACAATTTCATAATTATTTCCAATATGCGGTTTGCCTGATGTGTATGCAATCGCTGTTGTAATATAATATTTGCCTTTATTCTGCATTTGTTTTCATTCCTTTCTTCATTATTTATATTGCTCAATTATCTATAATTTACCATAATCAGCAAACTTTGTAAATGAAAAAGAAATGATCATTCCAGACAAGTAGAAACAACCGTCTTAAACAGCGCTCGTTCTTCCAGTACTTCCTGAAAACTTCTGTCATGCTGTCCGCCCGAAATGCCATACCCTTTTATTTCATTCATATAGGCATCCCAGTCACAAATATAGATATATACTTTGGAAATATCATGTCCTGCAATTGCAAGTTCATAAACGTTGCTGCTGCCAGGCTCTATTTTATTGCCATCTGCATCTAAAGCAACTGCAATCGTATCATCTCTTTCCACGGTATTTAATGTCATCTCTACAGAGGACAGCTCAATACTCTTGACGCCAATACCATCATTATTTATCTGATTGACTTCAATCACGCGGGAAACGCTGTCTTTCTTTGTGATTGTGAGATCAAAAGCCCAGCTCCCTTCCTGCCACCAATTTTGATATTTATTGGGATAATCATACCATTCCTGGGGCAGTGTTTTCATGTATACTTCCCACTCCTCATCGCTCATCTGCTCCAGTTCCTCTGTTGATTTCTGCTGATCTAAAGGCAACGGATCTTTAAGCTCCCCAATCACATTTATAACGTTCAACTTCATGGAAAAAGTTTCCGGTATCTCGTACTCTTCCATGTACTGCATATAATTTTCACTGTCAACAGCAGGCATATTTTTTACATCTAAATCTTTTACTGCCTCTAAATATTTTCGGTCATCAACATTAATTTCAGAGTAATCAATCCTAAGAATCCCCTCAAAGGTATGAGCATCTATAAACCGCCCCTCAATCCTGCGATACGCTGGCACACTGTCAGAACGAAATGAATACTGCTCCTCTGTCTGCAGGGACAGGCTCTGCGTTCCGTCCATAAAAACAGCCATCTGTGGAAACTCCTGTATATTTTTAATATTCACGCCGATAAAAAGCGCCTGATTTGTAGCATACTCTTCTGTCAGGGTAATCGTAAGATCCCCTGATGTCTTTTGATAAGTTGCAGCCTCATTCATGCTTTGTGCTTCTGCATCTTCCGAGTGCACTGCAGTAGTTTCCGCCTCCTGAAACAACGTGATGGTTTCCTCCTCTGGAATCTGCCCGAACGAAAACAATTCCGAAAGCTTGTTAAAAATACCTCCTACAATTGGTATCTCTCTTGCCAGCACAGGATTCATAACACAGAATGTAACCATCAATGCAAGCACTGCCGCAACACTGCCCATTCCCACCATAATTCTGCGTACAAGCAGGTTTTTGTTGCTTGTCAATGGAATCTCTGTACTCCTTATCCTGTTATATGCTTCCTCTATCTTAGCATCAATTATTACACTTGGTCCCAAATCAGCGCTTAAAATCTGTTTCAATTCATTCTCCTGTATCATAATTTTCTCCTTATTCATTACAACCCATATTCCCGTAACATGCAAGAACGTTTATCAGGCAAACTTGTTCGCTTTTCCTTCCAATACAGTGCGCAAATGTTCCTTGCCGCGGCGCAGCTTACTTTTAATTGTATTCTCATTCATATTGAGAATCTCACCTATTTCTTTGATTGTGAACTGCTCTCCATAATACAACTGAAAAATAACTCTGCTGTCATCTGGAAGCGCAGACAGCATTTCGCGAAATTCCACTTCTGCCTTCCCTGCATCGCACTGTGCCTCTTCGGTGTAATCATCCAGATATGCCTTGTGCTGGTTGATGCGGTATTGTTTTGTGCAGCGGTTAATTAATATCCGCACAAGCCATGTCTTAAAATATTCTTCTTTCTTCAAACTGCCAATGTGCTCATACGCATCAAGAATAGTATCCTGTATCGCATCTGCAACATCCTCCTCACTTTTCAGATAGCCCAGCGCAACGCGCCGAAGAGACATTTTACACGCCTCAATCAATGCAATAAATGCTTCTGCGTCACCACGCCTCGCACGCCTCACCAATGTATTTTTCGTATCCATTTTCCTCCTCCGCTCTAACATCAGCCTCTTAGAACCCATAAAATCCCAAGGGTTATTGTTGGTACATGAATTTCAAAACGTTTTGATTTCTATAAATTAGATACCATATTGCTGCATTTGGTTGCATTATATTTTTCCATGGTATTCTAAGATATCCTATGATACAATAAAGAATAGAAGGGAACAAATTTTTTAGAAAATACAAAACTGCAAAGAAAGGCATGATAACAAATGACAGCACTTTTTGATGAGCGCGTAGACAATGCGGTTCAGATTATATGGTTTGAAAGAAACCCCGAACGGCGCGAAGAAGCACTTTCCATGCTCCGCGCAGCCGCCAATATGGGCGATGGAGATGCCTATTACTTTCTTGGACGCTGCTATCTTGGAAAAAGTTATGTGGACCCTGTGATGGAATTTCCCCTTGACCAGCCATTTGCTTTTGAGTGTCTTCGCACCAGCTTGACACTTGAGAGTGCTGTTGGTATGTTTGGCGCTATTCATCAGGACGGATTTGAACCGCCAAACAACACATTTATTCATCCGCCCTACCACTCAAAAAAGGAACTTTGGGACGTTGTGTCCGAAAACGCAGAACAAGGGCACATTTTCTGTAAATATCTAATTGCAAATGCCTATTATTATGGTACGGTCGGTGATTTCCTAGACCTTACGCCCACACATGTAGGCAATAAAAAATATGAGCGTTTTCAATATGAATGGACTGCAACAGCAATGCGGCTTTATGAGGTGTGCGTAGCTGCCGGACTTGGCATTGCAATCCCCAATTTGGTAGATATCCTCCGCACGGGCAGACATGGGGCTCCAGTACAAAACCAGCGAGCAAAAAACTATATTCGCAAAGGTGCTGATATGGGTATTGGCGCTTATGAGCGTATTATCGGCAATCAATATCGTGATGAGGGCGAGCTTACAAAAGCGGTTGAATTATATGAGCGCGCACTGTCACACAAGGACGACTACGCATACTATTGTCTTGGTAAACTCTACACATTTAACGGTGCTCTGTCATTGGATTTGAAAAAAGCGTTGTTCTATCTGGAAGAAGGCTATTCCCGCCTTCCAGATGATGCTGGTTTTTGTAATCTGTTGGGCGAAATTTATTTCCGCGGGGGACAAAATATTCTTCCAGATTACGATCAGGCATTTCTGCTGTTGAGCAAAGCATATTTTAAAGGCAGCACATGGGGCTCTGACATGCTGGGCACCTGCTATCTCAACGGATTAGGCACCAATATAAATCTAAACATGGCACAGAAGTTATTTGACCTGCATCCAAAAAAACCACTCGCCGCAGGGGGCTTAAAACGCCTGCGGCGGTCAGATATAGATTAATCTCTATATTCAAAGTAGTCAAAATCTGCTGGTATTCGTGTGCCGCAACCTCCGTTGTTAGCATAGATGCCAACCAGAGTCCCTGTGTGGCGCTTGGGGTCGTCAGGGACACCCTCATCACAGAGATAAATACAATTTTCAAGCACGCCAGCAAGCATCCAATCCGCGCCGTCATAACTGTAGTAAAAACTTCTAGTAAGCCGCTCCACCACAACTTTCAAATAGACACTTTGCTCTTTTATTTCATCGACTGATGCGACTAGCTCCTCACCGTGATTGCGGTTGATAACCAACTGCAATTTTCTTCCCCCTTCATAGCAGACAGAAAATCTTGCGTAAGTCGCTGTACTATAATAGCAGGTAAGTCCCGCCTGCTCTCCATTTCTGGACGGATAAAAGTCCACTTTGGTTGAAGCAGTATAATTCAACTCTTGTTCCCGCCGCACAAGGGTATTTTTTGCGCGAATTTCAGAGAGCTGTCCATCTCGTGTCCAGATACGAAAATACCCTGGCCGTTCTGTCAGGGAATAGCTTCCTTGGGCTGGATTGCGCACAAATTCCCAATTTATATTTAATTCTTCACTGTCAAAATCATCTCGCGTCCATTTTTCAAATGGGTGCTGTGGAAGGTCTGGCGCCGTTTGTTTTGTGCTTGGTCCTTTTCTGTCATTGATAATAAACCAATCGTCCTCAAGCCAAGTAACTGGGTCTAGACCGGATTCCCTTCCTATTGTTGTGTAATGTCCCTGATTGGGTCTACCCATCAGATAATATACCCACCAATCACCATTTTGTGTCTCAATCAGCTTACCATGTCCTGTTCTCTGAATTGACGCGTCTGGGTCAAACTGACGCATAAGAGGATTGTAAGGCGATGGCTCATAAGGTCCAAACAAATGTTTGGAACGTCCAACATTAATCCCATGACCATAACCGGTTCCACCTTCAGCAAGTATCGCATAATAATAGTTACCGCGCTTTAATAAATGGGGACCTTCTGGGCAACGCTCTCCGGTTCCTGGCCACACTGGAATTGTTTCTCCAATTACTTTTGTACAATCATCACTTAATGGTACTAGATTGATACCTGGACTAATCACCATATAATGTTTTCCATCCTCATCTACAAAATGCGATGGGTCAATGCTATCCACTTCCAACCAGCTCGGTTTGCTGTACGGTCCTTCTGGTTTCTCCGAAGTAACAACAAGCTGCCTGCGCATAACATTATTGTCACGCTTTCCATCCGCGTTGAGCCGCAGCGTCGCCATAATAATAAACTTGCCATTAGAATAGGAAATATCTGGTGCCCAAATACCATGCGAATCCTTGATATCCTGCAAATCTAATTCGTCTGAGTCCGTGACAGCATGTCCAATTACATGCCAGTGCACCATATCTTTTGAATGGCTAATAGCAATTGCCGGAAAATACTGAAATGTTGAATTGACCATGTAATAGTCTTCCCCGACGCGCACTACTGATGGATCAGGGAAAAAACCTCTCTGTACTGGGTTTTGATAAGTATTACTCATATAAAATCCTCCATTCTAAGGAGCTGTAGGAAAATACAGCTTTTAATCAAAAATCTCTACGCACGAAAATATTCGACAGAATCAATCACTGCGTAACCACTGTGTTCTTTTTTTACAGCACCTGCATACGTACAGAACACTCCGTTTTTGACACCCACCCAGCGTCCAGGAACTGCGTTCATCTCGCCTGATTTCTGATAATTTTTGCCATCTGTACTGTATTCTATTGTAACGAGTTCCAGTGGAAACGCTTTTTCTCTGTCATTTAAATCCTGTGTCCCAACACGCTTTACCACATATTTCACATAAATTTCCTCTGCTTGGTTACAATTAATTTTAGGAAGGCTATTTGCTCTCTCATGTACTGTCTCTGGCAGTATTTTTCCATAATTCTGTACGCCTATTATAAAACGAGGCTGAAACCAATCGCCATCTTTTCGGAAAGTAAGCAGGCCATAGCGCATTCCCATAGAAATAATCCCTGCCTCTTCCCCGTCCATAAGATGAGAGAGATTTAATTTCGTAATACAAGTAAATTCCGGTGCTGGCCATTTTTGCAGCAAAAGATTTGGCAAGTCTCCATAGACAGTTTCCAAATAGACTGCATTTAATTTCAAACCACTTTCCAAAAATGCATACCATTCTTTTTGCGGGTTCGCATTCCACTGCCATTGTAACCCCAATGTCTTTCCTGTAAAATCATCGGAAGTATTCGGCTCACACACCTCTGTAACCACATCACCGACATTGGGCTTGCGATACTCCATCACAGGTTCTCCATAATGGTTTCCATCTTTTGCAGCGCCGATGATTGGCCAATCGTTATGCCAACTCATAGGTTGTAAATGTGTGATGCGTCCTGCCGCATAAACATCTTGAAAATGAAGAAACCAATCCTCTCCAGTAACAGTGTCCACCCATGCGCCCTGATGCGGTCCGTTTACTGCACTGCTGCCTTGGCGCATCACAACTTTATATTCATAAGGGCCAAACACATTTTTGGAGCGAAGTACTGTCTGCCACCCAGTCTTTACGCCTCCTGCCGGAGCAAAAATATAATACCAACCATTTTTCTTGTACATTTTAGGGCCTTCTATAGTCTCCTGGTCATTCTCATTTCCATCAAAAATCTTAACCGCATCTCCAATCAGTCCCATTCCATCTGGCTGCATCTCTACCAGATGAAGGACACTCTTATAGCCGATACGACTTTTTGCAACGCCTGCAACGAGATATGCTTTGCCGTCCTCATCCCAGAAAGGGCAAGGGTCAATCCACCCTGCGCCTTGGCGAATATTAACTGGTTTTGACCAAGTTCCAAAAGGGTCTTTTGCAGTACACATATAGATTCCCTCGTCCGGCATAGGAAAACAGACAAAATATGTCCCCTCATGATACCGAATCGCTGGCGCCCACACACCGCACCCATGAATTGGCGCCTTATAGCGTTCCTCTGGAATTTCATGAATGATATAATTCACCACTTTCCAGTTTACAAGGTCCCTTGAGTGGAGCAGAGGAAGCCCTGGCGCATTGCAGAAACTCGACGCAATCATAAAATAATCCGCACCGACACGAATTGCATCCGGGTCTGAATAATCTGCATACAGAATTGGATTGCGGTAATTTCCGTTTCCTAAATCTGCATTCCAAATATTGCTTGCAATCATCTTGATACCTGCCTTTCTCATATTATTTGTTTATTCTCTAATAAAAATAGTATACGACACTCCTCTTGCAAACTTCTATACCCTGTGTTAATTTTCTCTTGCCAAATATTGCGATTCTCTTGGATTCTTTTCTACAATGTATTATAATAGGGAAAACAAGCTTTGTCATCGCCCTCACTTCTACATCTTATCACAGAGGAGTTCACTATGATTTATCAAAAAAGGGACGAATATTTATTTGTCAAGGAGACTAAAAACAACAACTATCTTGCACATATGCACCGACAGGTAGAAATTTTTTATGTGCTTGACGGCGCTATTGAAATCACTATCTCTGGCAAAAAAAAACTTTTAAAAAAAGGTATGATTTCCATCGCCTTTCCCAATATTGTGCATGAAACGCATACCCCCGAACACTCTCTGGCACTTATGATTATCTTTAATCACGATTTTCTGCCTGACTTCTCTGCAGAATTTCACACACAACGCCCGCAGATTCCCTTTATCACAAACCCACAAAATCCTGAACAATTTTCACTACTAATATCCGGGCTGTCAGAAAGTGCGCAAAAAAATACAGATATCCGCATTGCAAAAGGATATCTGTATATTCTTACCGCTATGATTTTGTCTCAGATAACACTTGTCAGACAAAGTACAATCCCCACTGGCATTTGTCAGGATATTTCCAATTACTTAAACCAGCATTTCACAGAAGAACTAAGCCTGTCACAGCTTGCAGCCGCCCTCGGCTACAACAAGTATCATATCTCCCATATTTTTAAAAATAACTTTGGCTGTTCCTACAATGATTACCTTAAACACCTGCGCTCAGAACATGCGATGGGGTTATTAACACACTCTGAATTGTCTGTGACAGAAGTCTGTTTTGCCAGCGGATTTAGCAGCTTACGCTCCTTTTATAGAGCATTTCATGAAGTCTATGGAACCACGCCAGGAAACATCAGGCAAAGAACTTATTAATCCTTGTTTTCTGGTTGATTTTGCTGGAAATCCTGCATTTCTTGCTGCACTGAAGTTGACTGTACAAACGGCGGCTGCACTGAAAACGACGGCATAGAAGGAGTTTGCGGTTTCTGTACATGTCTTTGGGCTGTTTTTATTTTTCTCTGTTCCAAAATATATCGTATCTTTTTCCTGAGAAAAACAGAGCAAATCAACGCAATAATCAGCATATATGGCGCTAGATAAATCATAAAAAACAACAATCCTTCCAGAAAATACAGAAATCCTCTTCCGGTAGACAAAATTGTATTTTTCAGTCGGTCCACAAAAGTATTCCTTCTGATAGGCTCACTGTCCTGACGATATTCCATCACTTCGGATACATTGATATTGACATAAGAATATGCGACATCCATATCCATATAGCGACGGTTGGTTTGCAATGTATTAAGCTCGTACTGAACTTCTGACAGTCGCTGTTCTACTGTGATCATATCCTCAATTGTCTCGCACTTTTCCAGCATTGCGAGCAGGTTTTTCTCTTGTATTTGTAACGCCTCTATCTGCGCTGTCGTATCATAATATTTCTGGCTAATATTATCCACACTCGTTGATTTTGAAATAATTTTTCCTACTCCGTCAAGCTCAGACAAAAAATTTTCATAGTCCTTTGATGGAATTCGCACTTCTAGGTAGTTATGCATTGTGCCGCCTGTCTTGCGATAATCCGCATAGTACCAATCATGTCCACTGTCACTCTCACTCTCCGACTGAATCACCCCACCATATTTAGAGATGGTTTCTTTAATTGATGCGATTGCCGCCGGATAGTCAAGTGTCTCAATATTAAGATTACAGTGATATATCAGCTTTTCCTCCAAAAGTATTATGTCGTCAAGAGGTGGTGTCTGCTGCTGGCTCTGACTTGCTGTCGCTCCTTCTCCGCTCTCCATAGGATACTCTAGCATCTCTTCTTCCGCCGCCACTGCCAATTCTGTATTGTTATAGGCGACACCCCCAGAATAATTCTCACGCACTGCACTGTTCATAACAGGCGCTGCTGAATCTGATGTCATGATAGATTTCGCTTCCCCTGATGCATCACAACCTGTCAGTAAACTTACAACAATCATAGACACAGAGAGCAATCCTTTCCATTTCTTTTTCATAAACATCCCTTCCCTTTCTTTGTCATAATAACGAATTATCTTTCTACTACAGATACGTATTGACCAATTGAAATTTATGGAAAAGTGTTTATTTTTTTATAAAATCTCACTGCTTTCACAATAATAATTAAAATATCGCTCTCGAAGTGGATGATAAGAACCCCGTGGCAGATAAATCTTTTTCCCACTATCCATCTGAACTTCCTGGGCACTGAGACTTTCCACATGTTCCAGATTGACAATATAGGCAGCTCCAACGCGCACAAATTCCTTGTAGCAGGCAAGCATTTCATAGATTTCTATCATAGTCCTTCTCAGACCAAACTGTGTATGGTTCGCCAAATATAGATACTGCGACTTTCCCTGGGCCTCACAACAGACAATATCACTTACCGCCACCCGCTGTATTCTGCCTTCAATTCGTAATAATAAATACTTTTTGCTCAATTCATTTATTTCCCGCAAAAATCGGTCCAACACAGAAAAAAGCATTTCTTCTGTAATCGGCTTAACAAGATACTGTAAAGCCTCCACGCCAAACGCATCCAGCGCATGTTCCCGCGAAGTCGTCAGAAATATCAACCTGCCTCTATTTCCCATCGCACGCAATTCCTTTGCCGCATCAATACCGGACTTATCCGACATATAAATATCCATAAATATAAGATCTGGTCTATAATTCTTCTCTCTAATTCTGTTGAGCAGACTATCCGCATTTAGAAAGCGTTCCATTATCAATTCCGTCCCTGGGTGTTCCCTTCCGTAACTTCTCAACATCTGTTCTGTCTTATCTAAGTCTGCTTCCTCATCATCGCAGAGTGCTATTAGATACATTGTCTGTTCCCCTTTCCTCCACTGCACTGCCATCTAAATGCGGAATATTCATAATTAAACGAAAGACAAACACGCCCTCATCATTTTTAAAATCGTATTCTCCACCAAAATTTTCTGCTGTCTTAATAATACTTAATACTCCAATTCCCCCTGTAAACTCTGGTTTTGGTTGTCCATTTTTCATTTCGGTTTCTCTCTTGCAAGTATTGTTACAACAAATCACAAGTTTATTTCGCTTTCTTTTTAGCATCAGATAAATAAAACAATCCTGTTCTGGTGACTGCCTTTTTACTTCAATACATCCATATATCGCATTTTCATAAGCATTCGCCAATATTGTAACCAGATCAATATTGGGGATTTCAAGGTTACTGCCAATTTCGACATCTAGGGTCACTTTTATCTGTTCCTGCTGTGCCCATCGAGTGTAAGCTGTAAGAATGTTATTGACGGCTGTGTTAGAACAAATTTGCTGTGTCATGCTCTCCTCTGTCTCTTTATCATACTCTTTGAGATATTTCAACAGCTCATCATTTTGTCCCCTGCGAGCATACTCTGCAATCACTGCATTGTGATGTCTGGCATCATGACGAATGCGTCTGCCAGATGCAATTGATTCCTCCATCAATTCCATATTGCGTTCTAACAGACGATGATTCATTTGCATAAGCTGATTTTCCTTTTGATACTCTTTCTCTTTTCCAATATGGAGATAAAGACGATAAACCAAAAGCTGCAAAGCCCCCGTCAAGAAAAAATTCATCATAAGCTGAAAAAGCCGATATGGTGTCTGATCGATGGTATTTGGATTTAAGATAAACCCAATTCCAAATAAAATGCTTAAAATCATAATAAAAACGCTAAATTTATCCAGCTCTGTCTCCACATAACGCCCAAACCTGCGAATGGATTCCTTAATTTTTCTGTCAATAAATACTGCCATCAACAAGATTAAAATTATCCGTGTAATAATATCCGCCCATACATTTCTATCAAAAAATATCACAGAAACCTCAATGCCACCTATCAAAAATACTGCAAGCAAATAAAAGTTAAGCGCAAACTTATATAATAAGAGATAAAGCGGATCGCTGCTCATCAAAATCGCAAAGACAGTAAAACATAAGTACATCACAAAAGCTGACATTTTCATGCAGGTGGACCAATCTATCACATACCACATGCATGCACCACCAATCAAGACAAATCCAAAACCAATATAGCAGATAAAAGTTTTCTTTGGGTTATACCGCGGCTCGCTTATGAGTGAAAATAATACAATGGTTCCCGCAAGACTAATTGCATACCGAATTAATGCGATATATACAGAACCGCCTAACATTGCCTTCCCCTTTCCTACAGATATCGGTCGATAGCTTTAACCGTGTCAAGTAATCCAATCATCAGTTCTCTTGCCTGCTCTGCTTTGCGGCTGGTATCCGCGCCAAGATCTGCTGCCTGCTGTGTGCCCGCAGTCACTTCCTCGCTCACTGCGGAAATATGATTAATGCTGTCCACAATCTTATTGTTTGATTCCAAAATTTCCTCGATTCTTCCATAAATCTCGTGCACATTCGTATGCAATCCTTCCATACGACTTCCAATCTCATTAAACTGCGTGCTTGCATTTAAAATTAGGTCATGTTCTGTGCCAGACGCCATAATCACATTGTCTACAGTACTCTTTGCCGCGTCCGCATTCATCTTCAACTCATCAACAATCTTGCGAATCCCCTCTGTCAAACTCCTTGTCTCATCTGCAAGCGTGCGAATTTCTGCAGACACAACAGCAAACCCTTTTCCAGCCTCTCCGGCACGCGCACTTTCAATCGAAGCATTCAGCGCCAAGAGATTGGTTTGACTAGAAATGGAAAAAATACGTTCTGTAATGTCCTCCACTGCCTTTGCATTAGAAATCAGACTAGAGACAGAGGCAACCACCTGCTCATTTGCCTCCCGCGTTCTCTGTGATTGTGACTGCAATCTGTCAACCGTCTGTTTCCCATCCTTAACCGCCTGCCCAGAACGCTCTGCCATTGCCAGCATCTCATCAGACATTTGTTTTGTCTCCAATATCATATGCTGAATATTTCCAGTCATTACTGTCTGCTCCTCAATGCTCTCTGCATTGTTGCTATTGCCCTGTGCAATCCCGTCTAACTCAGATACTGTAGAATCCACATATTGGCTTAATTGCCGAATATGTTCTGCTGCCTTTGTTGAATTTTGCCTTACAGATGCAGCGACCTCTAACACCTCCTGCAAAAGTGTATTGCTCTTCTCCCGCTCCTCGTCAATGTTAGCAATCCTTCTGGCATTGTTATCATTAGAAATCTGTGTGGTTCCACAGAGCACAATCATATACACGAGCGTAGAGGCGCCCTGCAACAAGAGTGATGTGCTGTTGAGCGGTGCACCAGAATGCATATGCCTCAACAGCACTGCAATATAACCCACATCCAATAGATTAATAATGCCGAACACCACAGCAATCCTAAGAATTAGTTTCATATCATAATATAGTATGTAAATCACTGTAAATGGAAAAACCATAATAAACACCAAATCATTTTGTGCCCCGATCACAGCAAGTCCATAGACCACCATATACCCAATCACAGACACATGTTTAAATATCGCACTGTCTTTCTTGTGAAAATAAACTGCATAACATGTAATCATTGATGCGATAACCGACAAATCAACCGCCATCATAAATCCAAAACTGATGTTTCCCTGTACATAATCTCCAATATACCCAAAGAACAGAAACATATCAATGATTGTAATGATCATAAGCACAAATTTATTCACACGTTTTTCATTTTGTCCATCATTTCCCTTCATCACTATCATCTCCTTTATATTTTCTATAATTCCTAAAAATTCCTGAACAAACCTATAAGAAAGCAAACCGCTGGGAAATTCATTTTTGGAGGAAAATGAATACCCCAGCAATTTATAGAGTAGTTATTGAAGTTGTCGTGACAACCGAATTTATTATACATATCCCTTTGCCAAAAGAAAATATTTCTGGTATATATTGCATTTTTTGCGGTATGATTTGCATACCAATATGGCTAAACTGCTTTGGATTGTGACATTAGACACACTCCAAGACAGATCTTAAGAACCGCGCTGACTGCTCAATGCTCTCCAACTGATCAAGTTCCCCAAAATGTTCAATCGACAGATATCCGTTGTAACCTATTTCTTTAAGCTTTCTGACAAGCTGTGTGACAGGAATGTAACCACTTCCTGTCGGAACAGATTTCAGCCCATTTCCTTCACTTCCCCTATCCTTACAGTGCACATGTACAATATATCGTTCTAATAACTCATATGCCTCCATTACATTCTCATAGCCAAAAGCAAAATTTCCCATGTCAAAAGTACATTTTAAATCGGGTACATTGCGCAAAAACCAGAGCAGTTCATTCATTCGCGAGCACGGCGACCCAACTGCATCAAAATCTTCAAGTGTCACTTGCACTCCCAAAGACTTTGCATAATCGGTAAGTTCAATCAATGCTGCTTTCATCACCTGAATGCGCAGATTTTGCTCCATAAAGCGCTCGACCGCAAAATAATCACTGCTCACACTATGCAGCGCTCTTGCTTCCTCTTCATCCAGAAATCCTGGCACCACCAAAATCTTTTTTACCCCTAGTTGATATGCCATATCAATTTGATCTTTTCCAACACCAATATCTGACTTTCGCTGAAAATCATAAAAATGGTAAATACTTGCAACTTCCATATAGTGATAGCGCAACGCTCCACAAATTTGATCATAGTCTGCGCAGAGATGATCATATTCAATATCAATACCACGGATTCCAAGGTCACTGCAACGTCGCATAATTTTGTCGATTGTATTTGCGCCCTCCGACTGGGCAACCGCCTGTAAAATATGATCATAAAATACAGAAATTTTCATTGGATTGGTATATTCTTGCTCCAACGTTACTTTCACTGCTGTGCAGGTCATAGGTCCTGCCTGACGTTTTACCTCCGCACACCAGTACACTGCATTGGAGAGAATCCGCTGAATTTCAGGCATATGATAAATAGGATACTCCTCATGCCCTGGCTGGAAATAAAAAATCCTGCCTCGTCCACGCTGAAAAGTACAGCCGCTGCGAAACACCTCACCTCCTGCAAACCAACCAGTAAATACCACATCATCCGGTTTTGGAATATCAAAATATTCCCCGTACATCTCCTCCATTGGAATGTCAAACTGTGCAGGAATCCCCTGTGCAATTGGATGATACGGTGCAGTGACAAACAACCGCTCACGGTCCCCATGCTTCCAGCGAAGTGTCATACTTGTTCCCATCAGCAGCCCCATAATCTTGGCAAAATGCGCAGAGTGCAATGCGATGAGACCCATGCCGCCCAGCACATGATTCTGCACGCGCTTTGCTATTTCATCCGAAAAGTCGCCATGTGCCATATGTCCCCAGTAAACCAACACATCTGTATCTGCAAGAACCTCCTCTGTCAGTCCATGTTCTGGTTCCTCTAAAGTCGCAGTCCGAACAAATATATTTTTATCCTTTTTCAAAAACTCCGCAATGCAACCATGAATTCCTATTGGATAAATAGCCCTCACTTCCTCCTGTCTCTGTTCATGCAAATACTCGTTCCATATGGTCACTTTAATCATACTTTCCCTCCCGTAAATAACTCGCCCTAACAAACATCTCCCCGCCACAATCTTCTTAGGAACTGTAGAAAAATAACTGACACATCTTGACTTGTCTATTTCTCCGATTACGCATGTCAAAAATCCTCGCCGTAGCCCGCTACGACTACGTTTTTTGACATACCTTCTCGAAGAAATATCCTACGCAATTTGTATCACTGATTTTCCTACAATTCCTTAAACTATTTTATCACTGATTTCTTTGTGATTCAACAGCAATCCGCACATCATCACTTTAACTCAATATTTTTGTGTTACTGTTCCCCTTCCTACGCCATGTTCTCACGAAATGCGCAGCCAAGTGCGCATTCCTGACCCATGAATAGTAGCATATTTTCTAAAATTAATCCTCTTGTTGACTTTTCTTTTCTTTTTATATATATTTTATATGAAAATCTCGAGAATAATACTGCGAACGTGGCAAGTTAAGAGAAAGACAAGGAGAGCTAAAAATGACAGGAAAAATTGCTTTTTTCGATATAGATGGCACGCTGACTTCAGAACTGGATGGCAGCATTCCAGCAGATGCTGCGGCTGCGATTGCCAAGGCGCGCCAAAACGGAAACTTAATGTTTATCAATACAGGAAGGTGTTTTCAAAATGTGGGGCGCCGCTTCCGCGAAATTGGTTGGGATGGTTATGTGTGTGGCTGCGGCACCAACATTTATTGTGATGGCAAAGATGTCCTACATGTCGCCCAGACTCATTCCACAATTATGCAGCTTTTGCGCGCTGCCCGTCAGATAGACATCGATATTTTGTTTGAATCCCGCACTTTTGTGGCGTTTGATCTGTCTCGTCCACTACATCACACAGACGCAATACGCCAATACAATTCTTTTGTAAACCATCACTATAACATGTCGGAGGATTTGGAAAATCCAAACTTTTTTGCCGACAAATTTGTTATCTGGTATCAGGAGGAGTCTCAACTCGAAGCGTTTCGCCTCGTCAGCGACAAATGGTTTGATTGTATTGATCGTGGCGGCACATTCCGCGAATTTGTTCCCTATGGGTACTCCAAGGCAACCGGAATCCAGTATGTACTAAATCACTATCATTTGAATTTAACAGATGCCTACGCTTTTGGGGATAGCAATAATGACCTGCCCATGCTCTCCTATGTCCCACACAGTATTGCTATGGGAAATGCATCTCCCGAAAGCCTTTTTGCACAGGTGGAGTATGTTACCGCAAAATCGAGCTGTGGCGGAATCCAACAGGCGTTAGAACATTATGGTTTTCTCTAAAAATCGGAGGAAATATCGAGTATTCCTTTGGCAATTATTATGAGATCTACGAAGGAAGGCTTGTTATTAAATAAATTTGTTCTATACGCAGCCTATCGCTACAAGATGCAAAACAGGAATTGGTTTTCTATCAAAATTAAGGAATGAAGGAAGGGACTACACACAAAAAATGCCCTTAAATAAATCAAGGGCAATCCTTTATAAAATAGTCACTTGCGCATCGGCGTTATAGGTGTGGGGTTCTTTCGACACCGCCTTATGTCCAAATGCAATCGCAATTTCATACTCGTACTTTTCAGGGAATTGGAGCGCTTTTGAAAAATACGCTTTCTTCTCACCTCGCATGGCATCATAAATACAGCCGATTATCAAGTTTCCAAGACCAAGTTCCTCCGCAGCAAGCGCCATATTTTCTACAGCAATACCAGCATCTAACGCGCTCCATCGAAATTCACTGTCAGCACTCAATATAACAACAGTCGGCGCTTCATAGTAAAAGTTATGGGGCGGCACAGAAATCTCGCGAAGGCGGTTCTTTTCCTCCTCCAATTCTGTCAAAATCGGATTATCGCCTTTTAGTACTGTAAAATGAATCTCCTGTTTATTCGCGGCTGTCGGTGCCTGCAAACCAGCATCAATCAGTATATTCAACTCCTCGTCTGTCAACGGTTCATCTGTATATCCTCTCGTAGAACTTCGTCTTTTTATTACATCTATCACAGTACTCATTCTTAACAATCTCCTTATTTATTCATAGTCTATGGTATTGTAGTCAGATAGCGCTTAAATTTATTTCTCTATATCACCTATTTTCGTATCACTCTGTATTTCTACAACTTACCTAAACGATTGATATTTGCATTATATCACATCAAAAAAGTCATGTCTATTGAAATCTAAAGCAACATCAACACAACCGTTACGAGAACTTCGTTCAAACCACTTGTCAGGCGTTTTAAAAATATTAAGAAGTTGTAGAAAAATATATAGAAGTCAGAGCCGCTCCAACCCATGTTCCAAATGTATTTAATATTAAGTCATCTAACTCAGAAAATCCAGTTCCAAACACAAACTGCATTGTCTCGATTAAAAAAGAAAAGAGAAAACCGCAGACCGCTGTATGAAATGGAGTCTTAGTTTTCCCCATATATTGCAAATACATGCCAAGTGGAACAAACCAAAGAATATTTCCCAAAAATAGATACCCAAAATAAAACCAGTTTCCCTATTGAAGCAACGCAATATATCCCTCAAATAAGGTTAGATTTATCTTTCCATTCTGGCACAAATGCTGCAAAGTAAATGTGGATCGAAACACTGTTATCCGTAGCACAATTGCAAGATATAGAAAAAATAAAAGCGTTATCACTTTTTTACATCTCTGTGACATCTGTTGTCCTTTCTACAGATCCTAAATAGACGCACCAACTTAGGAACTGTAGAAAAATAACTGACACATCTTGACTTGTCTATTTCTCCGATTACGCATGTCAAAAATCCTCGCCGTAGCCCGCTGCGCTTACGTTTTTTGACATACCTCCTCGAAGAAATACCCTACGCAGTCTGCATCACTTATTTTCCTACAATTCCTTAATTAAATTTATTCGGGTGGGAGCGCAAAAACATAATTTTAAAGAAACGTATTTTCAGGCGTTGGTCAACGAATTTTATGCCCACAAATTCTTTCTGCCAATTTCTAAATTTATTAATCATTCAGATTACCTTTTTTAGTATAACATGAAAACATTCAAATATCTATGATTACTTACAGGTCAAATGAATTTCTAAAATATGACATATAGGGTATACTGGAAAACTATTTTAGTAAAAATTATTTAGTTTACAAGAAAGACATAAGAATTTATAATAAAAATATATTGTGTTAAGGATGATTGGAGTAAGATTATGTACAGAATAATGATTGTTGAAGATGAAATTATGATGAGGAATGAATTATCCAATATGCTAAAAAACAATGGGTATGAGGTATGCTACATTACAGACTTTGTAAATGTAACCGATCAGCTTATTCAGGAACATATGGATCTAATTTTGCTGGATATCAATCTTCCAAATGAAAATGGATATCAAATTTGTAGCAAAGTGCGTGCAAGCATTCCAGTTCCAATCATTTTTATAACCAGCAGAAATTCTGATATGGATGAGTTGAACAGCTTTATTTCTGGCGGAGACGATTATATTACAAAGCCATATAATATTCCTGTTCTTCTGGCAAGAATCTCCAATGTACTAAAACGCACATACAAGGAATCAGAAAATGAACAGTTGGAATATAAAGGTTTGATATTATATGTGGAAAAAAATATCATTGTTTATAATGAGCAGGAAATAGAGCTTACTAAAAATGAATTTAAAATCTTATTGTTTTTAGTAAAGGGAAAGGGGAAAATTTTATCTCGAACGGAAATCATAGAGTATTTATGGGACAATGAAATGTTTGTCGATGACAATACTTTAAGTGTAAATATCAGAAGGATACGTACAAAGTTAGAGAAAATAGGTCTCTCTGATTTTATACACACAAAGCACGGACAGGGATATGCGGTATAATCAAATGAATGAATATTTAAAAGAAAATAAAATCTACATCTTTGTTGGTATGACTGCCTTGATTTTTTTATCTGCCTTTTTAATTTCAGAGGATATTCAAACAGCATATGTAATTTCAATTGATGTGATTTCCTGGGGAATTTTCAGTTTCCTTTTTGTATACCATTATTTGCGGAGAAAAAAATATCATACAATAATCGAAAAGCTCCTTGAAGGACTAGACAAAAAATATCTGTTGACAGATATTATAGAGTTTTCTCAGACACTAGAAGACCAATTTTATTATCAAATAATGAAAGAATGTACCAACAGATATCTATATTTTTTTCAATTCCTTGTGTCTTAGCAATGATTGGAGCTGGTATTGGTGTTTATGTGTTCCTACTCAGGTTTGGGCATAAAGTAGAGGCATATATTGGAACAGAGGATTTTATTTTAAATATATTTTTGGCAGTTATAATGCTTCTCATTATATTTATCTCTTACTTTTGGGGCACTGTAAAAGCATACCATCATAGTATCGAGACTGTTTTCAAAAACAATTTTCGGAAACAGATTTAAAAAAGGAGCCTGCAGTATTGTAGGCTCCTTTTTATGCACACGGACGTAGAAACGAAATGTGCAGCGAAAGCTGCCCGCGTCCGGCATATGAGTAGGGAAGATGAGACTTCCCTACTTGATTTACATGTCAATGCAGAGGAAATATGCAAAAACAGGCAAATAGGAGTTAACATGAAAGAAATAATGGAACTAGTTCGATATACAAAAATTTCATATTTAAGAAAACAGATAAAATGTTTTATATGGGTTCTACTAAACACTTTGCTTACATTAATATATCCAAGTTGTATCAGTTTTGTAATCGATCACGGTGTTGAAAAACGAGATATGTCAACAGTAGTTAACAGTGTAGTCATTCTACTGCTACTTGGTTTATTAATTATTCTCACAAACTACATACAACAACTTAAATACACAAAACTTGGACGAGAAATATGTGAAAAACTAAAAAATAGAATTTTTCAGAAACTATGTAATACGAACTATAAATTTTGGAATAAGAACAGGGTTGGAGATATTTTAACGGTTATCAATACAGATATTTCTTCCGTAGAAAAGCTCTTCACTACAACAATAAATAATGCGATACTAAATAGCTTGTATTTTCTGGGAATCATAATTATTCTGTTTTTATTAAATTATGTAATTGGCATTTGGATCAGCATATTGCTAATCGGCTTTATGATACTTCAAAGAAAAAATGGCAAAAAAATAAAAAATGGAATGACTGAACTAAGAACCAAAATGGGTATATTCAACTCAAACACTCAGGAAATGATCAGCAATATGCCAGACATCCAGTTGGTGTATCCTAATAACAATTCATTATTCAGACTTGATAAAAAATCAAAAAATATGTTAAAGCTAGAAGGACTGGAAAATGAGCAGGCATATAAATATCTTTCATCAGTTATGACTGTCGATGAAACAGACGAATTATTCAATAATATGAAGCAATCTGGTCTATTGGTAGATGAAAAAAAGTCTATTTCAAATAAAATAGAAGAAACAGCAGTGTCTCCTATGGGAGTTACATTAATGATTATTCAAGAGTGTAACCTGCGATGTACATATTGTTATGGAGAAGGTGGCGAATATCAAGATAGAGGAAAAATGTCTCTGGATATTGCCAAAAAATCAATTGATTTTCTTATTGCCAATACTAAAAACAAAAATCTGCTGGTATGCTTTTTGGGCGGTGAGCCGATGATGAACTTCCAACTAATTCAGGATGTTGTAGCTTATTGTGAAAAATATGAAAAGAAGCAGGAACTTCATTTCAGGTACACTATTACAACAAATAGAACAATCTGGAATGAAGAGGTGGAGGAATTCTTCCGTAAAAATCAGTTTACAGTTCAGATTAGTATAGATGGAAAAAAGGAAGTTCATAATTGTAATCGCTGTTACGCAAGTGGAAAAGGCAGTTTTGATGTTATGGAAACAAATACAAGAAGTATGAGAAATGACGGTCTTGTATCTGGCAGAGCAACCCTAACTGCAACAAATCTGAATTTAATTGATAATTTCAGATCACTTAATGAAATGAATCTTAATAGTATTCCAATGGCACCAGCACAAAATTTATTGTCTGATGAAGACTATGAAAAATTGATAAAGGAAAACACTAAATTAGCAGAATACTTTCTGAAGTTGGTAAAAGATGGAGACTTTAAAACAGCTAAAAAGCTAAGAATCCTTATGTCAGGATTATATAAAATACATAAGAGTGGCATAGAAAGAAATATACCATGTGGTGTAGGGAGTAGTAACATTGCTGTCGATATTAATGGTGATATCTTCCCTTGCCATAGGTTTGTAGCGAACAAAGAATATGTTATGGCAAATGTTTTAAGAGACACAGAAATGAACAACAAATCATTTTTAGAAGAAATAGACATAGATAAGCACGAAGAATGTAAAAAATGTTGGGTTAAAAATTTGTGTGCAGGAGGATGTCCCAATGAGAATCTTGTAAATGCAGGCAGTACTCAAAAATCTGCGGAAAAAAGTTGTAAATTTATTCGCTCAATGTATAATGATTTAATTCATGTATATCTTGAACTAACATCAAATGATAAAAAACAACTTTGGGGCTAACCCAATACTATGAATAACACAAAAATAAATTGAGTAGGGAAAGAAGAATCTTTCCTACTCAATTTAGACTTTTTATTTGAGTGTGTGAAATAATTTCTGTAAATTAAGATCTTCTATGATAAGTTATTATAAAGGATAGGTGTTTTAGTTCACCTGCTTTTTACTATGCAAACGTTTGTTTTTTCTGTCAACCCATATTAAGAAATTTTTCAGAAATCCTCCCCGTTGCGTGTTATGTCTTCTAGAATGAGTGCCTTTATTGCTCCCTGTACAGAAATGAAACGGCTGTATTTCTGTTTTTTGATCCATGCAAGGATGTCCTTGTCAGTTTTATAGTTCAGTTTCACCTGGGTAGTGTTTGATTCATCATATCTATTCTGGGCATCATATTTTCCACCATAAAACATATCCACCCCTTTTCTATAGATATATACCTTGACATAGGTGTACACCTATGCTTGTACTGGCTTACTTGGGTAGTCTCCCTTCATACATGATGGACATCTCTCCATAGACTTTTCCCCAATTACAAATGGAAACTGTGCATTTCTTTACCACCTCAAAAGTTGCCAGATAAAGGGATTTCATCAAAGTCTGGGGACTTGAGAATACGCTCCGCTGTCTATTTAAACGACGGTAAGATGAATTCAACGACTTAATTGCGTTTGTGGTATAAAATGCAGTCCTTGTATCTTTTGAAAACTTAAAAATCGTTGTAATGGCTTCCCAGTTATCATACCAGCGTCCCATCGCACCTAGATACTGTTCTTTCCACTTTTCTGTCACTTTCTCCATTTTTTGTGCATATTGTTTTTTCTTCTTACTATATCTATTATTTTATTTCCTCAATACTGCATACCGCACAACTGCAAACACCGTAGCTGCAAACACCACAAGTCCACCCACAATGCCTGTATCCATCACTGCAGACAAATCAATTCTATCCGCCACACCGACAACTGCAAGCACCGCAAGCAATATTCCCACAAGTCCTTCACCTGCAATTAATCCAGAACAAAACAAGATGCCACTTCCAGCCTCACTATCCATATCTGTGTTGACCGCCCTTCTGGACACCGCATAGCGCACCAAACCGCCCGCCATAATCGGCACCGAAAGTTTTAGTGGCAGATACAATCCAATTGCCACTGGAAGCACTGGAATACCAAAGATTTCAATGACAACCGCAATAAACACTCCAATCCACACGAGCGTCCACGGAAGATTTCCATCCATCACGCCCTCCACAATCATTTTCATCAAAGTGGCCTGTGGCGCAGAAAGTTCCGCAGAACCAAAACCCCAAGCCGAATCGAGAAGAAGCATCACCCCGCCAATTGTAACCGCAGAGACCGCAGCGCCAATCAGCTCGCCAAGCTGTTGTCGTCGTGGTGTTGCACCCAAGATATACCCTGTCTTTAAATCCTGCGATGTATCGCCGGACATTGCCGCGATAATACAGATGACAGAGCCAATTGCTATCGCGCCTGTCATGCCATGAGCGCCGCTATCTCCTGTAGATTTTAGTACCATTGTCGCAAACAAAAGTGTTGCAATCGCCATGCCAGACACTGGATTATTGCTGCCACCCACAAGTCCCACCATTCTTGAGGAGACCGCGGAAAAGAAAAAACCAAACACGGCAATCAAAATCGCACCTAAAAAAGAAACTGGAATATCTGGGAATATTGCAATTGCCAAAATAATCAAAACAATTGCACCAAGTACAATTTTCATGTTCAAGTCGAGAGCGGTTCGTTTTGTTTTCGCATTGTTATCTGCGCTGCTGCCATAAAGTCCTTTTATAGCCTCACGAAAAGTCATTACAATCAGCGGAAGTGACTTCACAAGACTGATAATACCGCCTGCCGCGACAGCTCCTGCTCCAATATATCGAATGTAATTGCTCCAAATAGCATTCGCCCCTCCTTTTATAAACATTTGTGTAATTGGTTCTGTTCCGGGATAGAGAATTGTCTCCCCGCCAAACGCTATAATCGCAGGTATCAATACAAACCATCCTAAAATACCACCCGCAAAGAGATAGGAAGAAATTTTTGCTCCACAGATATACCCCACCCCGACAAGCGCTGGATAAATTTCTGTAGAAAACTCTGTTCTAAGCGTTTGAACCCGCATTGTAATTGTACTTGGCACCACTTTCAAACCGTCCACAACAAACTTTATCAAAGCTGCAATCCCCATTCCAGCAAAGACAGCGCGTGCTGAAGTACCCCCTTTTTCCCCAGCAAGTAACACTTCTGCACACGCCGTTCCTTCGGGATATGGAAGTGCGCCATGCTCCTTGACAATCAGTGCATTTCGCAGCGGAACCATAAACAAAACACCGAGAAGTCCCCCTAAAAGTGCTGTCAATGAGATAGAAAGCATTCCTGGACGGCTGCTGACACCCTCCTTTGCCCACAGAAAAAACACTGGCATTGTAAAAATTGCTCCCGCGGCGAGAGATTCTCCCGCTGAGCCAATGGTTTGTACCATATTGCTCTCCAAAATAGATTTTCTGCGCAGCACAATCCGCAACACTCCCATTGAGACAACCGCCGCCGGAATGGATGCGGATACAGTCATTCCCACACGTAATCCAAGGTAAGCGTTGGCGGCGCCAAATACCACTGCGAGCAAAACTCCTATCATCACCGATGTCACAGTCAATTCTGGAGGTGTTTGCTCTGCTGGAACATAAGATTGAAACTCTAATTCTTTTTTGTTGCTGTCGTGCTCCTTCTCGATATCCATTTTCCCTGCTCCTTTTTTCAACTTATATAAATAATGTCTTTGCTAATATATTTCCTTTCCGCGTCTGTGCGTATAAAAAAGCTTAGCAATATTTTATTTTGTATTAAATATCGCTAAGCTTTTCTCATTCTTATATATAGACTTGACAATATGGCAAGAGATTATGTATCCCACTCCAACACTGCCTTAAACAAATCGCCGTCAATTTCAACGTAGAACCTGCCGCCTTGCAACTCAGAAAAACTCTTGGCAATTGCAAGCCCAAGTCCGCTTCCTTCCGTGTTGCGCGATACGTCACCGCGCACAAAGCGCTCTGTCAAATCTGTCGGCGTGACGGTCAACTCCTGCGCCGAAATATTTTTCATCTCAATATGGATTGTGCGCTGTCCCTCCTTAATAATAATCACTCTTGCCAACACATAGACACGGGTGTTCGGCAGGGCATATTTCATCACATTAATGTACAAATTTTCAAAAATCCGGTATGTTTTCTGACTGTCAAGCTGCAAAATAATCTTCTCCTCAGGAAGGTCAAATCGCATATCAAGGCCATTTTTTATCATTTGATCTTCGTGTTCGAGATACACCTGACGCATCAGATTACAGATATCTACCGCAACTAATTCTAACCGCACATTGCCGCTGCTCGCTTTGCTAATTTCAAACAGATCTTCAATCAATACTTTTAATCGCAGCGACTTGCGCTCTAATGTGTTCAGATAGGATTTGCGCTGTTCTGGCGTGACATTTTCTTCCTTTAATAAATCCACATAGGTAATAATTGCTGTAAGTGGTGTTTTTAAGTCATGCGAAACATTTGTGATAAGCTCTGTTTTCATGCGCTGACTGCGTACTTCCTCATCAACTGCCTTACCAAAACCATTCTGTATCTGATACAGTTCATTTTTGTAGCTCTCAAAGATCCCAAAATCCTCTGCAAGTTTATTGTCAAATCGTCCTTGTGCAATCGCGTTTGTGGCTTTTAACAAACTGTTGTACTGGGTTTGTATCTTGCTAAGATAACGTTTTAAGACCAAGTAGAGCAGTAACGAGTACAATATTAATCCAAAAATCCCAACAAACCAGAAGCAGCTTAGCAAAGATGTAACAATAAGTTGAAATATTATAATTCGTTTTAGCGGATTGATTACATCTTTGTTCAGTCCTTCAATTGACATCGCCGCCTTCCACTTCTCTAAAATATGTCGGCAAAATCCTTTAATTTCATTCCAATAACGATAAATCAAACTTCTTTTTCTAAAAAATGGCAAAAACCCTGAAAACAACTCTCGCACACTCAAAAGCCCCCAATACCACGCACCAAACAAAATGACCATCGCGACAAATATTATAAAAAAGACACCTTCTTCCGACGTTCCTACCACTTCACTAAAATAATAGACTAACTCTACTACTGTCGTATTTAGGCCAATTGACAGAATCCCCAAAACCAGAAAAATCAATTCTGCCGAAAACCGGGAGCCTGCCGTATCCGCAGTCAACTGCGATTTACACCGCGCAATAATAAAGAAAAGTATTGTGATAATACCCAGAATGGTAAGATATAGATTGCCAATACCAAGTAAACGATACGTAAATTGCCTGTCGTATACACCAATAACCCACTCTGACGAAGATGTGAACACCTGTATCCACGGAAACTGTTCTTTTTGCTCTTCAGTCATAGCATAGATAAACACCACATCTTGCGGATTCTTCTGCGTGACTGTCATTTTCCCATTTGCCATATTGTCTTCATCTACCAACACATAATGGCTCACTTTCTCGTAGTCATTCAGCAAAAGAGTATCCTTTGAATTTGCCACGAGCTGCACATTCTTTAAAAACTGTTCCACATTGCTGCCACCAACTTTTATATTGGAGATCCTACCATTTTTATCATAATAGAGCACCAAGTAATAGGTATAGATTGAATTGTCCCCATCTTTTAACAGCTCCGGCTCTCTGGCAGTATTTTTCAAAATTGTCTGTGTCGTTTCATCAATGACACAATAATCTAAATTCATTGCAAGATTTGATACATAATGGTCGTTCACCCGTGACACATTCCTGTTCAATTTTTCAATCATATATGTTTTAAGTTGTTCTCCATTTCCCATATACTCCGCCTCATTGCCAACATAATTATCTCGTTCAACTTTCTCTATTGGCTCCTGTGAAAATGTGAGATACAACTCTTCAAGCTGCACATCCTTTCCGCTCTTTTCCAACACTTCAGGATAGAGCACATAGTTACTCTGAAACAATATTTCTATAAAGTCCTCCTGTTCAAATCCATTGCCTGTCTCCGCATAATAATTGTCTACTCTATCCTTGTAAGATGCCGCAAACCATGCAAAGATAGTCGCTGCTGTTATCACAAGGATCGCTGCTGTGCGCAGCGCCTTTTTATTGTTTTTCAATCTTGTATCCAACACCCCACACCACCTTTAAATACTTCGGATCATTCGGATTAATCTCAATCTTTTCTCGAATTTTCCTGACATGCACCATAATTGTATTGGTATTAATCGCCTGCTCATTCCACACCCGTTCATAAATTTCGTCAGCGCTAAACACCCTGCCTGGATTTTTCATTAACAGCAATAAAATTTTAAACTCAATGGGCGTCAGCTTCACCAGATTGCCATCAACACTGACTTCCACAGTATCTTCATTTAGTTCCAAACCGCCAATAATGTGTATCCTATCCTGATTTTCCTGTCCCGTCACCGCATCGAGATATCGTTTGTAACGCCGCAAATGAGAATTGACACGCGCAAGTAATTCCATTGTTGTAAACGGCTTCGTCACATAGTCGTCCGCTCCCATATTTAACCCCATAATCTTATCAACTTCCTCCGACTTTGCAGAGAGCATAATCACAGGAAACTCATATCCTTTTTCCCGCACCTTCATCATCATAGTAATACCATCCATGCGCGGCATCATAATATCCACTATTGCAAGATGAAATTCCTCCGACTCAATCTTTTGCAGCCCTTCAAAGCCATCTGCTGCCTGTGTCACACTGTAACCCTGATTTTTCAAATAAATCTCTATCCCCTCCCGAATTTCCTTGTCGTCCTCGACAATCAAAATATGATATGACTCCATGTTTTTATCCCCCTTTTCATAATATATCTTATCAGAAGTTGCCCTTTACTTCCGATAAAAGGCGCTGCTCTTTGCGCCGTGCATCTGACTATAAGAAGCTGTCCTTGCTTCTTATAGGATAGCCTCTCGAAACTAAGAGCCTATTTATCAATCTTAGGAACTGTCCCCAAAATGATTTGTCATGTGCAATTGATTAACAATTTTGCCCTCTCAATACTGCTGCCGAATATAATATATCGTTACTATTCACAGTCGAAATACACATGAACTACGCATTTACGACCCAATACAGTGGATTGCGCAAGCATTTGCGCCTCGCCGCGGGCGACTTTTCATGCGCAAATGCTGTTGCTATAAACAGCCGGAAGCTGTGAACAATAACAGTATATCACGAATCTTGCAGAATAGGAAATTGCCACACTCGAAATCTACAAATACTGAAACACTGCGTCACCCAAGAGATAACCTGCACCGACAAAAACTAGATTCCACAGAAATACGCCAAGGGCAGAGCTAATGGTATATTTTACAAAATGAATTTTCAGCACACCTGCTGGTATAGAAATCAGCGTTCGTACCATTGGAATCAATTTTCCAATAAAAATTCCAAAACAACCTTTTTCCTGTATGATCTGAAAGTTTTTCTCAATCGCAGGGCGATGTTTGGGAAACTTCTTTAAATATTTGTCCAATATTAGACTGCCTCCCGCATACCCCACAAAATATAATATCCAACTTCCAAGAACACCTGCTAAGAGCGTGATCACCATCACCCAGAAAAAGTTAATATTTCCGCGTGCTGCCCAAACGCCCGACAGTGGCATAATAATTCCTGATGGAAATCCTGGCAGATTCATATACTCCAGCAAAACAACAATGAAAATTGCAATTGCCCCATATTGAGTAAAATAGCAAGTGAACGTCTCCAGATCCATAAAAACACCTTCCTCTTTTGTTTTCCTTTTAATAGTCATAGACTACCAGCGAAAACGAAAAAAGAAGGTGTATGAAATCGAAAGATTTTCTTAAAATTATTGATGATTTTTCCACAAAATAAAAAATATTTCTTTTCCTTTCAGAATATGGTAAAATAGAAAACAAATAAAATCTTGGAGGTAACATTGATATGGAAACTGTTGTTTGTTTTCACAATCCAGAGGAGATAAACGGATATCTCAGCAATTGGTATTTAGCGGATTTTTCTGTAGATGGGATTCAATATTCTTCTATGGAACAGTACATGATGTATCAGAAGGCATTGCTTTTTCAGGATATGGAGATCGCAAAGCAGATATTAAACACATCAAATGTAGGAAAAATAAAAGCATTGGGCCGATCTGTGAAAAATTATGAAGATATCATCTGGAATGGTATGCGGCAAATTATTGTCTATCAAGGATTACTGCAAAAATTTCAACAAAACACGGAACTGAAAGAAAAACTTCTGGCCACGCAAGAGCATCTGTTAGCGGAGTGTGCCGTGCAAGATAAAATTTGGGGTATTGGACTTTCTATGAAAGATGAACGACGCCTGCATCTTGATAAATGGCAAGGTCAAAACTTATTGGGCTTTTCTTTAATGTGTGTACGCTCTGCATTAAAACAGTCCACAAAATAAAATTTTTAAAAGGGTGAGAGCAATGAAAAGCAGAAAAAATTATTTAAAAGCGCGTAAAAAACAATTTCAATGGTCCTATATTGGCTGGGTTGTAAAGGACTCTATCTGCCCAATTTGCTACGGCAGTCCACTGGTACTGATCGATCAATATGATGCATGGGCTTGTATCTCCTGCAATGAATGGCTGGATAAAGCCTGTGATGACCCTGATTGCCCCTATTGCAGCATTCGACCACAGACTCCCTATGAAGCATACTTTCTAACTGACATGGAAGCTGGGCGCGCCGGCTTGCGAAAGCGCTGGCGCTGCGACAATTATCAGCACAAAACAAATGGTATGAAAAAGCATATGCGACGCAGATTGCTTGTAGAACAGCTTGCCAGATAAAAGGTTAAAATACCCGTTTCAAAGGTTGGATCATTGGTATATCGTCTGCTTTTTGCAAAGCAGACGATTCTTGAATCGCCATCATAATCGTTTTAAAATCCTTTAATCTATCCTCATAAAACTAAAATTTTCAATATAATTCCACTTCCTCTGAACCATCAAAAGCAGGATCAGCTATATATCCTTTAACACACCATTGTTTTATATACTGAGCTGCTCTTTGTTCTGCATATTTCACATTTAAAACCTCGCCGTTTTCATCAACCTCAAGATTATTAATAAAAATTGCATACACGGTTTCAAGCAAACTTGGACTTTCCTGAAATTCATCAAAATAATCAATTCCTTCTAACAACGGATAACCAACGGTTCCATTTGCAATCCAATAAGAGAATTGTCTGATATCCCCACTTACTGAATGACTTAACTTCATAATGACCTCCAAAACTTCCAATTTAGCTGTTATATTTTATTCTCAAATTCTTCGCTAACATTTGAGAACGCCAAATTTATTGCAAATGCATTAAATTTAAGAATGCAAAATGACACAATTCGCATTCTTGAGCGGGAAATCCATAGAGTAAACTGTTTCCTCAATAAGTAAACCGTTGCAATTAATACTGTAGTCCCTTATTCAATAAGCGTAGACCATGTCACACCTGCCCCCCTTACTTCACCCCCCACACAAATACATAATCGAAAATAATATTTGTGGCAAATCTTACAATCGTAAAAGCTATTGTATAAAAAATCGCCATAATTGCGAATAAAAGGAGTCAGTGCCGTACTTAATACACACAGTACCCCGCTTCAGATAATACATTTTGTGCCCGCTCAAAATCCTCTTTCTTTATAAAAATATAATCTGTGTTGTATGTGGAAACCACAAAGATTCCAATCTCGTTTTCTGCAAGCAAAGACGAAATTACAGCCAATATCCCAATCAGTGAGAAATCCAAAACACCTTGTATCCGAAATGCTTTCCAGCCATGCTCACATTTTAGTGCGTTGGCTGGAACATCTTCTGTGATGCAGACAAGCGATTTCTCCTCGTCTGTTTTCCCAATAAAACAAAATTCACTTTCTAAATGAACTTGTGTATAATCGGGTACTTTACACACTGTAAATTCATAATCTATTGTTTTTAATTTCAAAATTCTTCCCCCTGATTCATTGTCACTTTACTCATATCCCTTACAGACATCAATCCAGCCCACATATCCTGAATATTGTTCCAACTCTGCTATTGTCAGTTCAATAGCACTATTAGAACTGCCACAAGCAGGGAATACAGTCTCAAAACGTTTTAATGATACATCAAGATATACTTCTGTACCTTCATTTATTGCAAATGGGCACACACCACCCACAGCATGACCAACTAATGTTTCTACCTCCTGCGGTGAGAGCATCCTTGCCTTTGTCCCAAACTGCGCTTTGTATTTTGGATTGTCAATCTTGGCGTCGCCGGCGGCTACAATCAGTACTGCATGTCCATCTACCATAAATGAAAGCGTCTTTGCTATGCGTTGCGGTTCACAGTGTAGCGCCGCCGCTGCCAGCTCAACGGTGGCACTAGATACCGCAAATTCCTGAATTTTATTGTCCATGTTATATTGTTTAAAATATATTTTTACTCTATCAATTGCCACTTTTATTCTCCTTGTATATAATTTATCCATTATAATAAGAAATTGTACTTGTTATCCCAAGATATTATTTTTAAAACACGCTCTTTATAACAGCCAGAAATTTTTTAATTTCCAGCGCTCTCATACACAGAAATACCCTTCTGAAATATCTTGTATGCGACAATCCAAATCACTACTGCCACCACGCATTCCGCTCCAATCGTCTTCCAGAGATTGGCATCAATTAAGAAAAATGTAGATGGAATATAAGCCACAAACGCAAACGGCAAAATTGTCATCAGAATTACTTGAATTGGTTTGGCGTAAATTTCAGTTGGATATTTTGCAAAATCAGCGACTTCATACGCTGTTGTCATAATCGCGGAGCTATCTTTTAGCCAAAATGCAATGGACGCCAAAATTAATTTGACAGCAGTATAAATAATGGCACCAGCAGTTATAGAAATAATAAAAAACAGTAGTTTTACTGGTGTCACTTGCACTGTGCCATTCGCTACAGCGCGCCCTACTAGAACCAATCCGACTAGAATCTCTCCCAGCGCATCAAACTGAACTTTTTCACAGACAATCTGGAAAAATATATTCATCGGACGCAGAATATACTTGTCAAAAGTTCCTTTAATCACCATCTGCCAGCCAACCATCCAGATATTATCTGTCAATAGGTGGTCAATTCCTCTTGGAAGCTGCGCAAAACCATAGATAAAAAGCATCTGTTCCAAAGACCACTCCTGCATAGATGGAATCTGTTCAAAAACAAGATACAAAAATGCAAGTCCTGCTGCTTGGGAAATCAAAAATCCACTCAGTCCAATAAAGAAGTCCACCTTGGACTGCATGGTTGTCTTTATATACTGTATTACAAAAATACGATATAGACTCAGATATCTTGATATTTTTTTCATTATCTGTCAACCTCCCAAAATCACAATTCTTTTTTCAATCTTTTTCCACAAAAAACTTCCAAGAAAAAAGAGTACGACAACCCACAAAGCCTGTTTTCCAAGCTGTTCTATCACCTGCATACCAGAATATTTTCCTAGATAAATCATAACAGGTACATAGGTCATTGCTGTAAACGGAAGAAACGAAAAAATCTTTTGCAACACAACTGGAAAGAAAGAAATAGGAATCAGCCTTCCTGTCAAAAAGTTTAGCATGGCATTTTTAACAATATTCATTCCAAAAATATAAGTGGTGACAAACGCCAACATTCCAAAACAATAATCAAAAAATATATAAATAAAAAAGCTCAACAATATGCTAAAAAGAGTTGCTATCATTGTAATAGGATTGGTCACAGGCATTCCCAGCTTACAGACTTTATAAATTTCCAAACCAATCCAAATAAACAAGGTTGGGACAACCGCCCTGTAAATCATCACTCCTAAAGAGTTAAACACAAGGCGTGTTCGGTAGTCAATTGGCTTTATCAGGCTCATTGCCACACTTCCATCTGTCACATCATATCCGATTTCAGAAGAGATTCCTACCATAATCATATCTGAAATAGTGTAGGACATAAACACATACAATATCATTTCACTTCTGGTAAAACCGCCAAGCTGCTGTGTTGAAGCACTCGCATAAATTGCCATCCACAGATAGTAGTATATAAACATACCCAGAAATTTACGCAGAATAAAGAGGTAAAACCTACCTTTATAAACAAAATTAGACTTAATCTGATTTGCGGTAAAAGGCCAATAAATTCTAAAAAATTTTTTCATATCGCTCTGCCCTCGCTGCCTTGATAAATTCTTTTCACGATGTCCGTAAGTTCTGTCTCCTTAATTTGAACGTCCTTTACCTCTACAATCCCCATTATTTTTGCAATCACTTCCGCAACGCTGCTCTCTTTTTTGCTAAAACACACCTGAATGCCCTTTTCTTGCTTATGAAGTACAAACTGTCTGCTAAACGTTTGTAGCATGTCCTCCTGATTTGGAGCGAGCCTTTGTTTCCACTCAAATAGAACACTGCAACTGTCGCCGTAATCTTGCATAAGCTGGTCTAAGGTAGAATCATAAATCTTTTTTCCGGTGTCTATAATAATAATCCGCTGACACAATTCTTCAATGTCGTTCAAGTCATGCGTGGTCAAAATAACTGTCGTGTTGTATTTCTGATTAATTTCCCGAATTGCCTGGCGAATCCTGTCCTTCACAACAACATCCAAGCCAATTGTCGGCTCATCAAGATAAAGCACTTTTGGATTGTGTAACAGCGCTGCTGCCAGATCCGCACGCATCCGCTGACCAAGGGATAATGTTCGCACTGTACTATGTATAAATTCCTGCAAGTTAAGGACTTCATTAAGAAACCCCATTCGCTCCTCAAAATCCTCTTTGCGCACCTCATAAATTTCTTTTAAAACTGTGTACGTCTCTCCTAAAGGTAGATCCCACCAGAGCTGTGTCCGCTGCCCAAACACAACGCCAATATTCTTAGCATTCCTTTTTCGCTCTCTGTACGGTTCCAATCCGTTTACCACACAGGTTCCTGAAGTCGGCGTAAGGATTCCTGACATCATTTTGATTGTGGTAGATTTCCCCGCACCATTGCTTCCGATATATCCGACCATCTCCCCCTCTTGAATTGCAAAAGAAATGTCATCCACCGCGGTTTTGGTTACTGTTTCCTTTGAAAAAAGACCTTTGACCGCGCCCTTAAAACCCGGGTAGTGCTTTGCTGTCACAAACTCCTTGCGGACATTGTTCAACTCAATAAGATTTTCATTCATTTTTATGTCTCCTATTCTTTTTAGTGAGTCCTTTGCATTTTGTGTATATTACTTTTGAACCGTTCCTAAACATCTGCTTCTGAAGTAATATTTATACTTTGTATGGATTTTTCGGAATTATGCTGAAATATATTGTGTTTTTTCAGTATAGCACAGTTGTTCTGTAATTTCAAGAAAATGCATCTTTTGTAACTATGAAATAACTTTTTTGTAACTATGAGCGGTCCCCCATGCCATGAATAGTAATAAAAATCCATGTTTATTATGACTATTTTATCAATACTCTCGACAAAAACACAAAAAGAGATTATAATTAGCTGCACACAGATGGTACATTTGAAGTCTTTTTGTATCTGATGTTGCAAGATAGATTTCGAGAGACTATCATCATATCAAGGAGGAAAAAATGGAAACAACAAAATATGCAGGAACACAGACCGAAAAAAATTTGGAGACAGCATTTGCGGGGGAATCACAGGCGAGAAATAAATACACCTACTTTGCTTCCGTAGCAAAAAAAGAAGGTTATGAGCAAATTGCCGCCCTATTTTTAAAAACAGCGGACAATGAAAAAGAACATGCCAAAATGTGGTTTAAGGAACTAAAAGGAATTGGCAATACAAAAGAAAATCTTGCGGCAGCAGCAGACGGCGAAAACTACGAATGGACCGATATGTATGAAGACTTTGCCAAGACGGCTGAGAAAGAAGGATTTCCTGAACTCGCAGTGAAGTTTCGACTTGTGGGCGCGATTGAAAAACACCATGAAGAACAGTACCGCGCGTTACTTCAGAATATAGAGACAGCTACTGTGTTTGAAAAGAGCGAAGTAAAAGTTTGGGAATGCCGCAACTGTGGGCACATTGTCGTCGGGACAAAAGCGCCGGAAGTTTGCCCAACTTGCAATCATCCGCAAAGTTATTTTGAGATACACGCAGAAAATTATTAACAATTCCTTAGAATCGAGTAGGGAAGTCTCATCTTCCCTACTCGCGTTCCGGACCTTATACAAATAATATTCTTTTGGAGTCTCTCTTCTCTCCGCTTCTGTGGCAAATCTTTTGGCTTCTTCTATAAATCTCAAACTCCGCACATTAATTTTAATTATGTACCTTAAATTTGATACAAATATCACAGAAATAATTTTTAACAAGAAACATCGACGGATACATTCTGCTTTCCTTTGCGCGTCTCGCCAGATAGCTCCACAAATTGAAATCTGCCAAAACCACGCACAGACACTTTGTCCCCCGGTTTTAGCTGCCCACCATTATTTTCATTTAATCGGCCATTTACAAAAATCTTCTTTGCGCGAAACAACTCCACGCTCTCACTTCTTGACAAATTGTAAACTTTTGCAATAATACTATCTGCACGCACTGTATTCACCTGCACAATTCTGCGCTCTATCTTTGTAATTGTACTCTCTGGTACATTTATCGCGCGTAGACATTTGACATTGGTATGCCGAATCTTATCCAAATTTTCTATAATATAAGGTGCCATCTTATTTGTGCAAAATAGAAAAGCATGTTTTCCCTCAATAATAATATCTCCAAGTGTGCTGCGCTCAATTCCTAAATTCATCAGTGCACCTAGATAATCCCTATGCCCAAGCTCCTCACCAAACTTTTCAACTAGCGGCATAATCTCGATACACTGGATTGGAAATGCCTCCTCATACCCACAAAGCTCCTCGCTTCCAAAGCGCAGCATAACGCGCTCACAGTCCGCTGTCCCGCCAAATACTGTGACTGGCACATAGGACAATTCCCGCTCCATGCGATAATACAAATCAAGTTCTGCCGCTGTCAAAAAGCCTGTGAAAAAATACTGACTATTTTGATAGGCTCTGTCCGCAAGCTCCTTTAAACGCTTGCGAAAAAGTACTTCCTCAGAGTCCACATAAATCCCCCCTTACTGCCCACTCTTTTCTATAAACTCTTTTATTCTCTGAATCTCTTTAATCCTTTTGCCAATTCACATCTGCCTTTTATCTGGTCAATCTCCGACAGCAATACGGTTTTTAACTCGTTGACCATCTCACCACTCTCAGAAGCCTTAAAACTTTTCACCAGCACCCCAAAATCTGTCTGTTCCTGACCGTCGCCCAAATCATCTGGGGTCAGCACAATCACCTTTGTGACAGGACGCATATTGAGCAATTCTCCTATTCCGCCAAACAAGATATGCGAACGGGCATTGTTATAGTAGGCTTCCAACTGCCCTCTGCTTGAACGCGGAGAATTTTCTGTCCAAAAAGAATTGAGTTTTCTGTATTTGCACTCGATAATAATTGTTCCCAGATACCACTGTTCCCGCATGTCATAAACATGAACCAACAAATCTGGTCTGTTATGGTTTCGATAATCGCTGTGATGCCTTGCCATATACAATGGTTGTTCCAGAGAAGTCTCTTCCTGCTTTAGCGGAAGACAGATATCATAGATTACTTCCAACCGCAAATCATTCTTTTCAAATCGTATGGTTTTTCCCACATCAAGAAGTGGAAACAGCGTTCTATCGGCATCAGCACCGCACTCTCCATCTGGCACAAAGACATACTCTGACATTAAAATTCGACAAATTTTAAGATAACACCATATCTCATACATATAACTACTAGATTTCCATGTGTAAGAAAACGCTGTATTTAGCCCCAAGTCAATCTCCTCCCGTTTTAAATCGAGATGCATCTGATATAAAAGGCTATATCTGGAATCCAAAATTAACGCATGTGGAACATACGGGTCCCGCAAATCTTGTATTGACGCATACCATTTCTGCGACTTTAATATCGCTGTCATTTTTCGCAGCCGGACCGCTCTGCCCTTAAATTCCTCCAGATTATTTTTCCACGATATTCTACTCTGTGAAGCGCCTCCATCCATCTCGTCAATCAGATCGATAAACTGCTCCAACTTTTTCTCATAGTCCAAAATAATTCTCTTTAAAATGCGATTTTCCTGAATATCATAGTTCACTGTCTTTACTGGAATTTTGTAGGTTGGCTCAGAACCTGACCGCACGGCAAACCGTCTGACCGTCTCCGCATCAAAACTGTAGTTCTCCCCCTCATTTTGGGACACATTTTCATAAACTGTAATAATCTCGCTTCTTGGATTGCTGGAAATATCCGTCAGAGCCATCATAACCTTGTTGGAATACTTTCGCATCACCAAAAAATTATAAATCACTTTTGGCGGAATGTTTTCATGATTGTTTCCCATACCAATACTGCGGCGAACAATATCCTGTGACAAATCGCGAATCTCACACTCAAGATCGTCGCGCATCATTTGCCACTCTTCAATTGCAATCGGTTTTGGAAGAATCTGCAACGTCCCGTAATACCACTCTTTCTGACACAAAACAGCAATCCGAAAAGTATCCACACGCAAGGCATCATATCCTCTGCTGCTTCTATACAGTGCAAAGCAATCGGACGAAACAGCCCTGTAGATTCTGCCATGACGATCTTGCTTAATATACATATCATCTGCTGGTATCATACTCAACGCTTCCAAATAGAGTCGCGCCTCTGGGTCGTCTGCATTAAAATACAAATCCATCTCTTCATTCTCTTCTACAGACAATGTAATTATGCTATCCTTCCAAATGTCCTGTTCCTCCTTGCAGAATACCCTTGCTTTCTGGATCGTCTCTACCGGATATTTCTGTATCAGTTTGAGCGTAAACGGCAGGTCAGATACAATATCCATATGCTTTCAGCTCCTTCTGTTTCTGTGTAATCATTTCCCGGCACTTGTTAAAGTCGGACAGGTCCTGATACTGGTCAAAAATTCGCTCAAAATTGTTGGTACTGTTCTTGTCCAAGATTGATCCCAACTGGCTTTCTGGTCCCCGCACCTTGGTCAACACACGCTGAACCACCTGATAATCAAGCGCGTTCCTCCGATCAAAATCGTCAATGACCTCCTGTGGAAGATTGTTGAGATAAGTCTCTATCGCTTTCACTATACGCGGCCCAATTCCATACTTTGTGCTTGCACACTGCATCAACTGATGAATATCCCACAACAGTTCATGCAGACGGTCCGCATGGCTTGCTGGTCCTTTTACCAAAAGCCTTGCATAATCGTCGGAGGACCATATTACTGGGCGTTTTGTCGCATAGGGTTTTTCTTTCCATTCTGTGGCATAGTTCAGTACATTCAACTGAATTACATTGGCGCGGTCCAACACCTTATCAGAAAAATGGTAAGTTGACTCATCCACATTGACTGTTCCCACAAAGCGAATATTGTCCCCAATCTTAATTTTGTATGGATAATCTTTGGAATTATATAATCTGCCAATATATTGCTCATCATAGAGTTGCAACTCTCGCTTCTGACGTTCGAGAATCGATAAAAACTGACTGAAATAATGTTCCACCCGTGCCAGATTCATCTCGTCAAAACAAACCAGATACATCTTGTCCGAATTGTTCTGTGCACTGACAAGCAAATCAACAAAACCCGTGTCGGACGGTCGGTACACCATATGCACTAAGTCAACATATCCGAGTAAATCTGCATCATCATTCCATGACGGCCGCACCGGAATCACCAAAAGTCGATCTTCAATGCCCAGCGCTTTCGCATAGACCTCTACCAACTGAGACTTTCCAGTACCACTCAGACCAGACAAAATAACCAGACTGCTGCATTTGACTGCAGTGTGCACATTGACAAAATCCCGCATACTATAGTACAGACCATCCCGCTGGCTGTGATAATCCATTGATTGGATTATCATCTCATCCGTCTTTTCTGTAATGTCAATCTCAATTAGTTTTTCATTGCTAAATTCATTCACCTCCCGTATATCTGTCGGCACAGGAATTTCAACCTTCTCCTCAATACTCTTTTCCACCTTTTTCCGCGCGACAGAATCTTTTAAAATCACATCCTCTATATCTTTGTAAATCTCTTCTGGCACAAAGATAATTGTGGGATTTGCATTCATGTCATACACAACAAACTTAATGTAATCACTGATATTGACCTTAAAAATATCGCTTCCTTCCAATATAATCCCGCCTAGCGAATCATAGGTGATATCTGTAATTCCACCAATGGCATAGAGCTTTCCCTCCGCGTCCTTCCAGACTACAAAAGAAGGTTTGAACGAATCGAGGTCATATCCATACAAACTGCCTACAGAGCGCTTCTCATATATGTAGTTTTGAAATTCTCCAAGACTTGCATAGTCCCGCCACAGATTAAAGCGCTGTCTGCTGCACCAGTCCATAATAATCCTGTCACCCTCCGCCGCAAAAACAGGAACTGCATAAAAACGCATATTTGTATCAAATGCATTGGGCTTGGCCACCAGATTTGCTTTTCTCACCTTCGCAAAGTCTCCGCCTGTCTTGTAAGAAAAAATAAGCAATTGTTTGCTAATCCATTCCCGAAAATTCTCAGAGCGGTCTGGATCATCGAGATACGTGTCATCTTCAAACTCAATTTCATCTTCAAATGAGCTAAGATATCCAGTAAAATATTCAGGCTCTCCCCGTGGAATACTCAGTGATTTTAACGTATATTGAATTGCTGAACTTCTGTTGATAAAAACACTATTATTATTCAGTTCTTCATCACTAACCAATATTCCTATGATCTGTCTGTCCTCCGTCTGCATCATCCTTTTTTCCTCCCTGACTTACTGTGTTAATCAAATCTTCCATTGTCAAAAACTGCCTCAGCCTCTTTCCAATACATTCACTCATCTCCGATACCAAATGATACGGAAACTGTTTCTGGACAAGCCACACTTCCAGATAGCCTCCATTGACTGCCTCCTCCTTCGTTGTTTTATCCCATTCATGAACCATTTTGATATGATACCCCGGAATATCAATCTTATTTTTTGTCTTTGCAATGCATAATAATTTTGGTGCATGTTTCCTATAAAGTTCCAATTCCTTTATTTGTTCCATGAGTGTTTCAATCTGTTCCTCAAGCGCTATAATCTGTCGTTCTGTCATCTCTCGCCGCCTGATTTCCTCCTGTTTTTCCGCCTGAATTTGCCCCATCTGATGTTCTAATTCTCCAATTTGTCGAAAGAGACGATCCTTTGCTTTTTCCTGCCGCAGTATATTTTTTTGCAGATTATCAAGCTCTATCTTATTCTCCTGGATTGTATTTTTATACTTTTTATTTTTTTCCTTTGCAGTTGTTAACTCTTGCTCAAATCGTTGTATTTCTTTTTTTAGCGCTTCTATTTCACTGTTTGCATTCTGTTTTGGATTCTGTTCTTGCTCTTGCGACTTCATTTGTGGTTCGCTCTTTTCTGGTGCGCTGTCCAGCTCCTTCTTATCATGTGTCAATTTCTTTAAATATTCCTCAACTCCAGCATGTGTATACTCCCCTTTCATCCATTCACCCGCAAGGTGATATATAATATTTTCCTCATTCATTTTTCGTTGCTCCGCCATAGCCTCTAGCACAAGCTGATAAGGATATTTTCCGCCGCGCCTTGCCCGCTTTGCCATACATGCACAGACTGCCCGAGGCGGTGCTTTACTCACATTTTTTGAAAAACCATCCACAACAAACCCCTTCTCAGCTGCTTTTTTGACGACAAGTCGCTGATCTTCTTCTGCAAGCTGTTGATACAGCGCCCGCGTCAGTTCTAATTCATTCATTTTGCATATCCCCTCTCCTTTTCTTTTGGTAATGAACTGTAACGACAAAAACTCCATGTTACTCTTTCAGTTTACCATGCAAACATTAGTTCTTCAACCTCTTTTTTTAAAATTATTAAAAATTTTATTTACAATTTCTGTAAAATGGTGTATAGTTCGATTGTTATATAGGAAACACCAGAAAGTATTTTCCGTTTTCTACAGTTCCTATAATTGATATTCTATTTTATTGAAATATCTTGCAGAGTAGAATCGCGTGCGTTAGGAATGTTGCAATTCTTTACAATTCCTTACAGTGCCTTGTGAACAGGGAGTTGTCACAGGGACGAAAGAAACAAAAATGTTATGATAATTTGTTTTGCGATACGAGATTCGCATCCCGCTGCTACATATTTGACTGAGGAATCATTTCTATAATTTTATTTGATGCAACTCCATCTGATGCATTATTCCTAAGTCTCATTTGTGTAGTTTTCGGAGGCTGCATAAAGGAGGCTTATTTTATGCAAAAAATCAAAAAACGGTACACAGAATGTTCTTCTGACGCGTTCCAACAGTTAAAAATAACACACAATCTAGTGCTTTGTGGATTGATGGCGGCGTTGGCAGTCGTACTCAACTACACCACATCCATCTTTATCACGCCAAACATACGCATTGGCTTCTCAGGTCTGCCAAACCGCGTTGTCGAATATTTGTTCGGTCCCTGTATTGGCGCAGTTTTTGGCGGTATGCTTGACATTCTAAAATATTTGTTAAAACCAGATGGCGGTGCTTTTTTCTTTGGTTACACCTTTAATGTTATGGTTGCAGGCATTATTTACGGCACAATTTTATATCGACGACCTGTCAGACTCTGGCGCATTTTTATCGCGGAGTTTCTGACAAAGGCAATTGTCAATTGCGGACTAAATACACTGTGGCTCGCTGTTATGAATGGAAACGCATTTCTAGCAATTTTGCCCGCGCGCGTAATAAAAAATATTATTATGCTTCCAATTGACACCGCCATTTTATTCTTCACACTCACTTTCGTGTCAAAACTGTTAAACATGCCAGAATTTCGCAAATTTCGAGGTGGGAAATTTTAGCCCTTTTTCTGTTCACAAAAATGTGTTAAACTATAGGAAACGGCAAAAGTATTTGTGTTTCCTATAACTATATAGTACATAAAAATGCAAAGGCGCCTATATCATCAAAGAGGTACATACTTATGAATCATATTGAAAACCACATGTTTGAGGAAATGAAACACTTGATTGACCGCTCTGCCCTTATCTGGCTGATACTTATGACAAGCGTGTCACTTTTGACAGGATTGCTCTGTCTGCTTGGCGTTTTGCCACACACAGCATTGTGGTCTTTGCTCTGGCTTCTCCCGACGGCTATTGTTCTGTGCGTTGTTGTCCACTTTTATCACAAAAAGGCAAAAATTCTTGCGCAAAAACAACAAATTTCCATGATGGCTTACCACGCGAAACAAATTATGGAACAACTTCAGCACCAAATTCCTGACACTCTCATCACAGACAGCAAAATAAAAATGCGTTACCTTGCTCGACACGGTGTTGATATTGATGCCGCCTTGGCTAGGCTTGGACAAAATATAGAAAAATATAATGAACTGGCGATATCGTTTTTGCAAAACAGTGACAAGTACGAAGATACTCTGTATGATTTGATGCAGCCGGACACATTGATGCGATATGGTGCAAACGCACACATGCTGCGCATTAAGGTAAATGAGCTTGGACTGGTCAATCTTACTGACACTGTATTTTTTCATGAGATAGAAGCCTACGCAGGCTGTATTGACGTGGTGCGCGACAACTGGAAAAAACTTTCTCTTGAACTTGACGAGGCATACAGTATCTTAAATGAATATGTAAAATCTGTCGGTTTGACAGGCAGCAATCATATCTCCTTTAAAAAGTGGGGAGAACAGCTTCAAGAAGCTTTTCAGGCACTTGAAACCTACGACACACAAAAGGCAAAGACAATCTTAAATGAATTGATTCAATCCCCCATTGACTCTGACATTACAAATGCCCTAAGAGGGATTATTGCAAATATTGATGATATGCTGGCACTCTAAAAAGAGAGACATGGGGGCTGTTGCAAAATTTGGCAATTCCACAATATATAGTTAAGATGTCTGAAATAACTATATTATATATTGTGTGCATCCGCCATTTTGCAACAGCCCCTTTGAAATACTAATTCATCAAAGTGAATTTGATATCTATTTATTATTTCAATTCTTTAACATACAATCGGTCTGTTCCATTCCCGTAATTTGTAATATCGTGAAGATAATGATATCCAAACTTTTCATATAAGCCAATATGCTCTGTTGGAATATAAGTTCTTACAAATCCACATTCTTTTGCATATTCATTTGCAAAGTCAATTAACCGCCCGCTAATTCTATTTCCTCGATAATCTTCGACAACAAACAGACTAGATACCCAAGGATATATTTCTGGCAGCGGATAATAGTCTGTCTTCATAATAGAAGCCATTCCCACAATTTGACCATTAATAATTGCCACAAATGGTGTTTCCCAATCTGTAAACACCCACGCCCGTAGTATCTCCAGCATATGTTCTTTTACATCTTCCCAAGAAAAATTTTCAACAAAATGGATTAATTTATTAGCCAATTTTGTATCTTTTTCTACTTTTTTTATTTCTAATACTTCTATGCTGAAATTATTATTTTTTAATCCAAAATGTCGCTCTACTTTTTCTACAGTTTCATCAATTGTACTTTTGGATGTTCTTTCAATCCAGTAATAGTCACTATCCTTGATAGCATTATAATACTTCTCGTTAAGACTTTTAAGCGTTTCGTTACATACTGCCTTTGCTTTCTCGGTATCAGAGGTACTATTTATAAAATCGCTAAATCCTTGATGGTCGGGACGATTACAGTAATCATCAATTATATTTGAAGGTTCTTTTAGTAAAAATACGATTCGAGAGGGTTCCGTAAATTTTTTGACTTCTTCTATAGTCAAATGGCAATCACACAATACAATTTGATTTTGCGAAAGTCGTATCAAATCCAATAGCACAAAATCGAATTGTTCTCTTGTGTTATCAATCAACCAATTTCTGTATTCCTCTACAGTACGCCCAAAAAATGCATCCGCATCTTTAAAAGTTTTGTTCATTGCAGGCTGAAAAGCAATATTTGAGATTTTTTGATGATTTGCAAACTGCTCATCGACATCATATACCAATAAATTATGCCGCTTCGCCAACTCCCGTGAAATAGTTGTCTTCCCTCCACAAGGTGTTCCAGTTACAAAATAAACATTTTTTAAGTATTCTTTTATTACATTATCCTGAAATATCATTGCAAAATCTCCTTTATTAAATAGTCTTTCGTGTTCTGCCTATACATAAAACTATTTAATATAGTCTTATGTACTTAGATATTTCTTAATCTTAATACCATATTTTTCACCTCCACAAATCCCGATTGTGATTTGAACAGCTTTCGGGTTATTTGTCGCACTTGGCGATCTACTCAATTCATTTAAGGAAATCATCATGAACAGATTGTGCTGGTTTCCGCGCCTTATGCAATAGCAGACCTCAAAGGGCGAAGCTTCCTCCATGTTCGAAGATTACAGGAATAAACTACAACTGGTATTGCATAAAATTACTATTTTTTGTAAAACCAAAATCAGTATACAATAATACCCCCATATCTGAAGCTGTAATTTGAACGCTACTACACCCATATTCTTTTGCCTCATTTACAACGCGTGACAACAATTCTTTTGCAATTCCCTGCCTTCGATAATCAATAGAAGTAAACATACTGGAAAGTAAGCCTATTTTCCCCTTGGGACATCCAAAATATGGCGGTTTTTCAACGAATGACATTCCACTTGTCCCTACAATTTTATCTTCATCAACAGCCAGCCAAGAGACAAAGGTGCCATCTGCCATATGCCGACTGTAATAATCCCTTAAGGCAGGCTTTAAATCCAAATCTTCTGTTGCACCTTCTTCCCGCAGTTGGCAGATTCTCATTTCTATAAATCTATCCAGTTCTTTTTCCGTTAATTTCCTGTATTGTATAGCCATAACTATTACCTCATGTTCAATATCTTTTTCTCTTGTAACCTGCCCATAAGGACAAAAACATTCGATTCTTTTATTCCTCTAAAATTCTAGCCCAATCTTCCTGCCAATTATCCATACTTAGCAGATTATATTTTATTCCCTTTACAGAGATATACTGGCTTGTAATAATATGCGGCGCTCTTTTCACCATTTCGTGAATCACTTCCAAACTGACGTTCTTACAGTCCCGCTGCATTCTTAACATGCCATTCTCAAATCCCAAATACTGCTTTCCAGTATAAGGATTTTTAACGCCTGGCTTTTTTGTATCTTGTCGCGTAATGATAAACAGACTCTGCCGATAACCGCCATTTCCTGGAATCTCATTGGAATAAAAAGCAGCGACAATATCATCAAGTTTTCGCAGATAACAGCCTTTTACCGCCCACACAGACAGAAAATAATGTTCTGTGATGATATATACCACCTGCTTGCGCCCATCATCTATTTTGCTTCCAATTTTTACCGCATCTGGACGCATTAACTCCTGATCTGCCTGTTGAATTTCCTGTGCACTGTACCCTGTATCCTGCTGAAAAAAATCAATATATGTATCCACTCTTTTCTTGTGCTTTGCATTGCCGACAAAACATAAACTCAGCCCTGGCACTCCCAGTACTAAAAAAATTATAATCCCAAGAAAACTGTCAATTAATGCAGTAAAAGCAGCAAGCATTATGCCCAGAATTAACAACATAATTCCACCGGCTACCGCTCCAATTCCCAGACCGCCTTGTGTTCTGTAGGCTTTGAGCAAACTGCCATACCGCACAGCCTTTTTCTGCAATCCCTTATCCAATTCCATTCTCATAAAAATACTCCTTTTAAAAATTATGAAAAATTATTCTTCACCAGTTTCTAATCACTGATAATATTAACCTGTGTCTCATCTAAAACACGTAAATTACTAATAGGATTTCCCTTGCAGTTTACCTGGCGCAGAGAGGGCATTGATGATAGAACATGCATATCTGACACATAATTGTCTGAAAAGTCAATCTCTTCCAAATTTACAAGACTTGCAGCAAAATCAAGGTCCTTTATTTTATTGTCTGCTACATTTAACTTTTTTAAATTAGGGAAATGCGCAATAAAATCCATATGATCTGCCAGATACACGTCGTCCCAGGACACGTCTACAATCCCATTGCCTCCCGATACCCGCGCATTTTTATAGAGCTGCACACCGGCTATTTCAAGTGTTTGTAAAGAGGGATTCTCCGAAATTTTATCAAAGTTAATCTCACCCTCCATACCGCTGATATCAAGACTTTTTAGCTGTGGCAGTGCAAAGACTGCCGAAATATCTTTGTAAGTTACCATTCCGCCAAGGTCAATTTCTTCCAGCGCAGTAAGGCTTTTTATAAAATCCAATGACATATCTCCAGAATGCGAAGCGCAAGTCAATTTTCGCAAACGGGTTAGTCCTGACAAATCTAGATTGGACGACAAAGTACAATTGTGCAGGGACAATGTTTCAAGATTTATCAGTTTAGAAAGAAAATGACAGGAATCGAATCTCCTTAAGGTCAGACGCTGCAAATTTGTAAGTTCTCCAAGCGATGGCTGCGGACAGTTATACGGCGGGTCCAGAGAAAGCTCTTTCAACGTCAAAAGTTTGGTGACACTGCTCATGTCCGTCAGCTCATCACAATCTTCAATTGTAAGCGCTTCAAGCCCCTCTAGCGCCTCAAGCCCACTCAGATCAAAGAATGCGCCATTCAAAAGTCCAAGACGCTTTAGCTGTGGCATTCTCTTTAAAAAATCTAATGATTTTAAGCTTTCTGAATCAATCACCAACTCCTCAAGCGTTCCGACAGATGCAAGTACTGCAAAGTCCGTAACAGTATCCGCGTTATTGAGTGTGAGCGATTTTAAATGCTGCAGTACAATTACCGCATCAATATCATTTAACGCACCTGCATTTAAAACAAGCTGTTCTACATTTGGAAACAATTCTAATCCCTGTAAATTTTCAATGCGACTATTAATCGTAAGTTGTTTAATTTTATCAGCGCTCTCAAATTCCTGCGCAGCTTCCTCCAATGATTGTATCGGTGCAGAGAAACTTTCAAGCGATACTCCCTGCAAATTACACTGGGAAAGAGATTCTTTGGTATCTAATCTTTTTAATCCCTGAAATTGATATAATCCTGCATAACCACTTTCACTATGGTCCGGAAATGCTAACCAGTTTAATACTGCGTCTGGGTTTTCTATTGGATTTTCAAAGCTGTAGCCAATATAACGATAATCAATGTCGCTGCGGTCTGCAATCCATTGAATCTGAGACAACTCTTCTTGTGTCACACTCTCTATATCCTTGCCAAATACAATGGATACCATCTGCCCTAACATACCAGAAAGTTGTTCTTCCGTTGCTGCCTCCTCAAGAAAAGGATAGAGAGGCTGTTGAACAGGTATTGGCTCCGGTACAATATTTTTGTATTTCTGTGTCTCTTTATATCTGCCAAAAGCAATTGCCCCTCCTATTCCAACCAAAAACAGCACAATGCAAAACCATATTGCACTTGAGCTATAAGATGGAACATTGGGCTGGGGTGCCACAGGTTCCCAATCTGGTATTTGGCGCGGGACTGATTGCTGCTTTGGAATATCCAAAACATACTCATTGCCACAATATTCACACTGAATAGACTTTACATTTCCTTCTGGCAGCTTTAAAAGACCACCACAACTTGGACATCGCATCTCTGTAATTTTAATATGATCTTCCAATAATATTGCACCTCCCAACTTACTCCCCATCGAATAATGCTTTTTCCAATTCCATAATATCATCTACATTTGGCGTGTATACATTGTCCTCAAGCTCTATTCTAACATTCATTGAAGCTGGCTCCTCATAAGTTACCTCAGACAATACAGCCTCCATACTCTCTTTAAATTCCAAAATTACGCGCTCAACAATCTCCTCCTCCGACGGAACGCTGTCACTGTCTTTCCACGTATCTCCTAATGCTGCAACTTTCTCTTGATACAATGTCAATGCCGGCTCAAAAATACGCATTTTTTCATAAGTCACCGATACAATATAAGAACCATCACTCTGTTTCTCCGCAGTATCAACCGTATATCGCACTTTTCCTAGCATTTCCATATATATCTGACGAAATTCTTCTTTGTATTCATCTGATACACCCATTCTACTACAGAAAACACCGACACCGGTATCAATTCCCTGTGCATAGAGTGCTTGTGCCTCCTCAGCTTTGCCAAGTTTCATATCCACAAATGCACTGGAATCATTTTTATAAGAAGCATCCAAAAGTGCTTGCAGATAAGTTTTGACTGTCTTGTCCGATGTACATCCGCTCAGAGCGCCTGCCATCAGAATACCTGCAAGCACAAACAGGATTTTCTTCAAATATTTCTCCATGTTTTCTTCCTCATATCAACCATAACACAACTATTGAGGTAATGAAAACGCATATCTCGGTTGGTTGAGATATGCGTTTTTGCAACCTTATTTTCTATCCCTACAGTTCTACTTTATCCAGATGCCAGATCTCATCTACATACTGCTGAATCGTTCTATCAGAAGTAAACTTGCCAACCTTTGCGGTATTGAGCATTGCACTTCTTGCCCATCCAGCCTTATCCTTGTAAGCCTTCTCCACTCGCTTCTGCGCATCTGCATACGAATGAAAATCTTTTAAGATAAAGTAACGGTCTGCCTTATCTGTATCCAATGTATTTAAAAGTGAATTGTACAGGCTTCGGAAAAGCTCTCTATCCTCTGCAAAAGTGCCGTCTACAAGCTGGTCTACAACCTTTCTAATCTCAGCGTCCCTATTGTAGACATCCATTGGATTATAGCCGCCGTTGTTCTCAAAATTAATAACCTCATCCGAACTCAGACCAAAGATAAATGCGTTCTCGTTGCCCACTTCCTCGACAATCTCCACATTTGCGCCGTCCATTGTGCCAAGTGTCAACGCACCATTCAACATAAACTTCATGTTGCCAGTACCACTTGCTTCTTTTGACGCAGTAGAAATCTGCTCTGAGAGATCCGCAGCAGCAAAAATTAACTCTGCGTTGGAAACTCTATAATTCTCAATAAACACAACTTTAATCCGGTCCTTGACAATTGGGTCATTGTTCACCTTGTCTGCCACTGCATTAATCAACTTAATGGTGAGCTTCGCGTTCTTGTAACCCGCCGCTGCCTTCGCGCCAAAAATAAATGTCCTTGGATAAAATTCCATATTTGGATTTGCCTTCATTTCATTATATAGATACATCACATGAAGGATATTGAGTAACTGCCGCTTGTACTCGTGCAGTCTCTTAACCTGCACATCAAAAATGGAATCCGGATCAACTGTAATCCCATTGTGCTCCTTAATATATTTTGCCAGACGTATTTTATTCTTATGCTTAATCTCCATAAACTCTTTCTGCGCCACAGGATCATCCACATATTTTATAAGCCCGCCAATCACAGGAAGGTCCACAATCCAATCCTCGCCCACCTTTTCTGTAACCCAGTCTGCAAGCAGCGGATTTCCATGCAACAGGAAGCGTCTCTGTGTAATACCATTTGTTTTATTATTAAATTTCTGCGGGAACATCTCATAGAAATCTTTTAACTCTTGATTCTTTAAAATCTCTGTATGAAGCTTCGCCACACCATTCACACTGTAGCCGGCAACGATAGCCAAATGCGCCATCTTTACTTGCCCATCTGCTATAATTGCCATCTTTTTAATCTTATCTGCTGGTTCTGGATATCTGTTTACAATTTCCATAAGGAATCTACGATTGATTTCCTCCACAATCTGATAGATTCTCGGAAGCAGTCTCTGGAACAAATCTACAGGCCACTTTTCAAGCGCTTCCGCCATAATGGTATGGTTTGTGTATGCGCAGGTTTTTGTTGTAATCTCCCATGCCTCATCCCACTCCAAGTGGAAATCATCTAACAGAATCCGCATCAACTCTGCAATCGCTACTGTTGGATGTGTATCATTAAGCTGGAAAGTAACCTTCTCGTAAAATTTATGAATATCCTCATGCTTGGACATATATTTTTCAATTGCTGTCTGCACAGAAGCAGAGATAAAGAAATACTGCTGTTTTAGGCGGAGTTCCTTACCAGAAATATGATTGTCATTTGGATAGAGCACTTCCACAATATTTCTTGCGAGATTGGTCTGCTCTACTGCCTTCTGATAATCGCCCTTGTCAAAAGAATCCAGACTAAAGCAATCCATTGGCTCTGCATCCCAGATTCTAAGCGTATTGACAATACCATTTCCATATCCGACAACTGGAAGGTCATATGGAATTGCCTTAACAGACTGATAATTTTCCTGATACCAAATCAGTCTGCCATTCTCCTCTCTGCACGCTACATTGCCGCCAAATTTAATTACCTTTGTGTATTCTGGACGACGCAGCTCAAACGGATTGCCGTCACGAAGCCAATCATCAGGAACTTCACGTTGAAAACCATCGCGAATTTCCTGCTTAAACATACCATAATGATAGCGAATACCACAACCATATGCTGAATATCCAAGCGTCGCAAGTGAGTCAAGAAAACATGCGGCAAGACGTCCTAAACCACCATTTCCAAGCGCTGCATCCGGCTCTTGGTCCTCAATCACATTAATGTCGAGACCAAGTTCCTCAAGCGCTTCAGAAAACTCCTTGTACGCCATCAAATTAATCATATTATTTCCAAGTGCACGTCCCATTAAAAATTCCATCGACATATAATAAACTGTCTTGGGGTCCTTCTCCTCATAAGCTGCCTGTGTCTTGAGCCAGTGATCTACAATGGCATCCTTCACAGCATATGCAACCGCTTGAAAAATCTGCTGATCTGTAGCCTCCTCCAAAGTTTTTCTGTACAATGTCTTTACATTGTACAAAACGCTTCTCTTAAACATTTCTTTGTCAATTATTGGCTTTTTTGGCATTTTTTACCTCTCCTTTTACCTTGTGCCCGCTTCTTAAAAGTATATAACTCCAAGGATTCTGAACACGTAATTTTTGCTGTTCTTCAAAGATTTTGCTTTTAGTCTTCCTAATTATAGCACACAATATCAAATCTTGAAACAATTAATTCACAAAAAACATGTTTTTATTGTTTTCACGTTCTTGTCTTTTTTGCTCTAATTGTTCCTGTTCCAATTTTTCTTTTTCTGTTTCTTCTGCCTTTTCTTTTTCTGCTTCCTCGACATCTTCTGATTCAGCAGGTGCTTCATTGCGTTTGTCAATTGCCTCCTGCACTCTTTGTTCTAGCTCCTTTGATGCCTTGTCAAGGGTGCTCTGCGCCACCTCATTTTGTGCAGCGTCCACCCCTGTTTGCAAAATAGTCTGCTTTGCCTGTTTTACGCCATCAAGCGGACTGGTTTGAATATGTTTTAAATCCAATTCCCGCGCATCTTTGGTCTCCTGAATCCCGCTGCTTCGCAGATGCATTATTTCGTCATAATTTGACATTAACATTCCTTTGGCCGTCTCCATATGGCCGGATATCAGTTCTTGTCTTTCCTCTGCACTAAGCCCTTCTCTTCCTGCTGCCTCCTTTGCCAAGTCAAGCTCTGCTTGTATCTCTTGCATCATTTCATTTGCTTTGGCTATCTTATTATAACCGTCAGCTCTTAGCGCATCAATGGTTCCTTTTGCCTGTAGCTCACGTTTTGCCGCCGTAGCACCAAGCATTGTCGCTGCTTGTGAAATCTCGTCACCAATTCCTCCTGGTTTGTGTTCTGTATCGTCTGTTGCAGATGCTTCTTTAGCACTGCTGCCAGATATCTCATCCTCATCTTCTTGTTCCTCTAAACTTTTTAGCAAAAGATAAAGATCCGCATTTTTTTGGTCAATCTCCTCCTGCTCTTTTGAAGCAGCAGCACTGCCAGCAGCATCCTCTGCCCGCTGTTTATTTTCCTGATCTTGGCGCGCCTTTAAGTCCAACAGCCGTTGTAGCGCATCTTGCTTCTTTGAAATTGTTTCCTCATCCTCGCCAGACGCATAGGAATTTCTGATAGAATCCATTAAACCCGATATCTCATCTAACATATTGGAAGATTCCTTCTTGTCTGTCTCTGCCTGTTGCTGCTCCCGCATCAGCAGTCTCCCTGCACTGGCCGCCATGGAACTTCTCGGAGTTTCCTGTGTGGATTCTTTGCTCAATTTCTTACCCTCGTGCGATATTGTCACCTTACATTGCGGACCAAATATATCTGGCATTTTAAGATGATGTTGACTCTTTTCTTGCATCCAAGTCATTGAATAATTTGTTCCTACTTGAAACCTTCTGTAATTGTCTAACCCGCCAATCTGCATATACTTACCTCTCAATTCTATTCGCATATTTTTATTCTCCCGAAATCATTTTGCCTTATATTACACTGCTTTCAAGAGTTCCTAACTGATAGACTTTTGGTGTCTATGATTATTATATCGACTATTTTCATCATCTATGTTACCATCATATTCTATGGAAAACATAAATTCTATGCGCATTTACGTAATATCAATGCTCAAAAGCCTTACCTCTTTCATGCAAAAGCCCCATTTTCAGTTCGTAATAATCTGGCGTCATATCCATATAATGTACATGTGGATTGATAAATCGTTGTTCTTCCTCCCAGATTTCTTCCTCAAGCTGCTTTTTTACATATGCTCGAATTTCTTCCAGTGTTGGCAGCTCATAAACGAGCTTACCATTCTCAAATATTTTTACCTGAAGCGGCTTTGCAGTACAATTTGTGAATTTTAGATTTCTCCAAGGCATTTTGGGGTCCACAAATCGAAATGCACTGCTCATATCAATCTCCTCATCCGCCTTTGCAATCAAATCCGCCTTTGCCTTTCCATTCTGGTCGTAAATGCGATACACTTTCTTCAAACCAGGATTTGTAATCTTTTCTACTGTGCCAGAAATCTTAATCCGCGGTGTAAACACCCCATTTTCCTCAACTGCCGCTATCTTGTAGACCGCACCGAGCAGTGCCAGTGTATCATCAGAATAATCGCTGGTTGCTCCTGTAATCAACCGCTCGCCAACCCCGTAACTGTCAATGCATGCTTTCTGTATATTTAAGGAAGAAATCGTATGCTCATCCAGACTGTTTGACACAATAATTTTACAGTCCGTCAAGCCTTCGCTATCCAGCATTTTGCGAACCTTTGATGACTGGTAAGCCAAATCTCCACTGTCAATACGAACGCCTTTCAGCCGTTTTCCCATAGGTTCTAATATCTCGTGTGCCACGCGAATTGCATTGGGAATACCAGATTGTATTGTATCATATGTGTCAACCAAAAGCATTGTATTGTCAGGATAATTCACAGCATAATTCTTAAATGCCTCAAATTCATCCTTGTAGTACATAACCCAGCTATGTGCCATTGTCCCGCTGACAGGAATTCCGAACATCTGTCCAGCAAGCACGGTCGCCGTTCCAGCGGCACCGCCAATATAAGAGGCGCGCGCGCCGTACACTGCGGCATCCATATTGTGTGCACGCCTTGCGCCAAAATCCGACACAGTTTTCCCCTCTGCTGCTCTCACAATACGAGCGGTCTTTGTCGCAACCAAAGATTGATGATTAATCTGCGCCAGTATCGCTGTCTCCACAAGCTGCGCATCAATTAACGGTGCAACTACAGTGATGACTGGCTCATTTGGATACATAATTGTTCCTTCTGGAAATGCATAGATATCACCATGAAACTGAAAGGCTCTCAGATAATCTAAAAACGCATCCGTAAATGTATGAAGCGAACGCAGATACGCCACATCTTCTTCGGAAAAGTGCAGGTTTTCCACATACTCCACAATCTGTTCAAGTCCCGCAAAAATGGTAAATCCCCCTCTATCTGGATTTTTCCTGTAAAATACATCAAACGCTACGCGCGCCTCTGTATCCCCATCATTAAAATAACCGTTTGCCATAGTCAATTCATACAAATCCATAATCATGGACAAATTCCTTTTATCTGCCTGCTTCATCATATCAGTGTATCCTTTCTATCATAAAACCACTCTTTAAAAGCCACTCTTTCACTGTATAGTATATACAGATTATACCAACTCTTTTTTGTATATTCAATCCAACTTTTTAAGATATGGCAGTTCCTTGTAACAGTTCAGCCTTCGGCTTCCTGTTACAAGCATCAAGCCATACAAAACCACTTCGTGGTGGCTTGATGCATCTCAATCACTGCGTTATTTCACGGACTTTGCAGTAAATGCAAAGTCCTGAGGCAACTGTAGCAATTCCTTCTTTAAATCTGCTCGAATACTCATGTGCCAAAAATACTCTCCCAAAAACAACAGTTTGTGCAGTGCATCCTCGCGCAGTAGTGCCTCTACTAATCTAGGGAAAGAATAAATTTTTTTACTTGCCTTTATATGTTCTAACTGAAGTTCATATGGTGTCATCTGTTCTGGTCTATGCACTGTATTGCCATTGTACCTGCTCCAATCTCGGTGAAGCAGTCTGTCCTTATGACTTTCATAGACAGGCGTTCCAGGCACAAAATACATACACTGAATCAGCGCCCCCTTAATATGATTCTCAATCACAAAATCTGCCAGTTTATCTCCCACACCTACAGTATGATTATCCGCCCCCAATATAAACAGCCCGCGGACACTAAGTCCATGGCGCTGAATATTTTGAATGGATTCTATAATCTTCTCCCTGCTGCTTTTTTTGTGATACAATGCAAAAGATGCATCATCAATAAATTCAACCCCCATAGCCAGTTCCACAAAACCGGCCTTTTTCAGCAAAACCAACATTTCATTGTCCAGTCCTACCTCCCAGCGTGCCTGCACCGTAAAATGGTATTTTATTCCACTGTCAATAATTTTCTGCAATACTTCCATTGCCCAACTTCGGTCTGCAAAAAAATTATCATCCGTTATCCACAATGCTTTTAAGAGCCTATGATGTCCTTCCTCTTGAAATGCAATAGTTCGACGAATATCCTCCAACACATTCTCTGGTGTTCTCGTCCGAACCCGTCGCCCAAAATGACGCACAAGCGCACAATAATCACAATTGTGAGGACATCCTCTCGATGCATGTACCTGTCCCCACAGAGTATTATGTCCAGCCATTTTCTTATAATGATACACTAAATTTTTATCTGGTATTGTCTCAAAATGCTCTGGTGGCCTTCGCTCTCCAGTATGTACTAACTTTCCGTCTCTTACATAAGCCACACCTGGAAATGTTGGTGTCTCTTTTTTTCTTACAGCCTCCACCATCTCCAAAATTGACTCGTCCCCTTCGCCCAGAAGAACATAATCACAGTATTTTACTGCCTCCTTGTAATTCATAGAAGCATGGAGACCACCCATCACAATAATGGCGTTGCTCTTTTTCTTAAAATAGCGCGCTAACTTGTAACCTCGTATGGCATTAAATGTAAATATACCTATAAAAATGATATCCGCATCTATAATATCATCTATCACTAATCGGGAAATAGATTCGCTGTACATCATAGTGTCTGGAACTTTTTCCTTCACAATTGTGGCTAGAGTGTTTAAACCAACAGAAGGTGTCCTAATATATCTGTCATACACAAAATAATTTAACAGTGTAGGTTTATATGGTCTGTTTCCTGGTTCTATAAATCGTATTTTCATCATCATTTTCCCCCTGTATATAAAATATAGCCGCTCGCAGGCTATAGAATTAAATCGATTATACCACCGTGATGACAGTTTTTGAATACTTTATTCTCTTAAATCTCTGCAAATTCATATATCGCCCCCTCATTTCTCAATTATGTTCTCACGGAATGCGCAGCACATGCGCATTCCTGACTTGTGAAAAGTAACTATAGAGTTACTTTAACCACCAAACTACCCAATGACAAATATAATAAAGTGCGTTATAATAAAAACAGCACTATTGTTTGTCGGTCGCCTTTTCTGTTACGAAGCAGCTTTACTGAACCATATTGTATAATATAGAAACTATTTCTGTTACAATTCACACCCACGCCAGATTTCGTATTCATTTATGATGATTTGGCATGAATTGCAACAATTGATGCACACAAAATGCCACAAGGCGTTACTGTTCAGACAGGACTTAGCATTTACTGCTAAGTCCGTGAGAAAACGTACTGGTTATAAGTAAAAATCCATTTGCGAAGCAAATTTTGCATGGATTTTTACCTGTTGCTGGAACGGAGTGAACAATAACCACAAGGCAGGCATTTTTGCGCCGGCTCCGACACCATGCAGCAAGTGCATGGTGCGGGTGTGAAAAGTAACCTATTTCTGACCACAAAACAAGAATAAAAGAAAGTCGAGGTTTTACAGATGTTAAGAAACAAAGATATACTAGAACTAAAAAAACGCTTTAAAAAAGAGTCCTGCACAATCACAAGAATGTGCGGTTGCTATGTGGACGCCAACAAAAACAAAGTTTTAGAGTTAAATGAAAATTTCCTCAACTTAGAGGATGAAGAATTTTTCAAATATCTCGATATTGCAAAGAAAACCCTTTCTGGCACAATTGGAAATAACCTGCTGGAGTTGCACTTTGCAAGCGAGGAGGAAGAACCTGGCGGAAAGCAACAATATCTGCTGGGACTGCGCGAGAGTGGACTGAAAAATCCAGAACTTTTAGAGCATCTCTATGACAGAATTATTGAAAATTATGACGCTGTAGGCAATTATTTGATTCTAGTCTTTCATGATGTATATGATGTTATCACCAAGACAAGCGATGACTTAAAAATTGATGAGTCTGAGGAAGTATTTACTTACCTTTTATGCGCTATTTGCCCGGTAAATCTATCCAAACCGGGTCTTGGCTACCGCGCTGACTTAAATCGTATTGGTATTCGTATACAGGATTGGGTAGTTGCCGCACCGGATGTCGGTTTCCTGTTCCCTTCTTTTATAGAGCGCTCAACAGATATCCATTCCCTTACATACTATGTGCGTGACGCCAAGGATTCCCACCGTGACTTTATTGAAGTTGCGCTTGGCTGCAGTGCAAAACGGACCGCCGCAGAAGAACAAAATACATTTAATAGTATTGTAAAAACTGCCATTGCCCCCATTATTGAAAACAGCGACGATATGCTCCTTGAGATCCAGGAGAAATTAAACGACATTGCCGAAGATCACGAAACAGCAATGGAAGACTTAGTGATCGTGGAACCAGAAGAATTTACACTCACGACTGAAATTATTAAGGAAGTGTTTACAGACAGCAAGATTCCCGATGCAGCAGTGATGCAAATTCAAGACCATTTTACAGAAGAATTTAGTGACAAGCCCCCTATTGTACGAAACTTGGTCAATGAAAAGGCAATTGAGAAAAAGAATAAAGAAAAAAAAGAACTAAAACTTCTTGAAGAAGTCGCCTCCTTACGACAAGAACTCAAAGATACCCAACACGAAAATGAGGAAAAAACAGAGCAAATCAAAGCGCTTGTCAAAATGGAAGCTCCCCTCGATCCAGAAGAAGCCAAAAACTGGTCTGAAATCTTTTTGCGCATGAAACCTGACAAGGCGGAACAGGTAAAATACGAGACTATAGATGGCCAAAAATATCTTCTGATTCCAATGGAGGAAGATGAGCACATTAACTTAAATGGAGTGGAACAATAAAGCCTACGCTATTAAAGAATCAGAAAGAAATAACCAATTATCCAGTGTTATCTCTTTCTGATTCCTACTTCGTACTCTATTTCCCAATCGCTTCCATATAAAAATCCACAATATCTGCAAACAGCGCTTGGTCTAGCCGTGATGTTAATTCCTTATCAATTGTTTGATTCCATTCTTTTTTGACTTCATCTGGAATCTCATTCTGATACTGCTCTTGAATCTGCTGATACTCCGCATCCAATTGCTTCATATATGTCAAGCGCTCTGAACTCTGATCCATCATCAAATCACTGTGATCTCTGCCCTCAAGCAATACATATTGCACATCATCTCTTGTAATCTTATCCCGATTCGCATAGATACATGGACCATCAAAACCAACAAAATCATCCAAATCTCCTTGAATAATCATTACTGCTGTGTGCTTTGCGCGATTAATTCCATCCACCGCGGTAAGATTCATTTTATCCCCAAACGTAGTGCGCAGCACCAACCATAAAAACGGTTTTTCCACATAGGCAAATGCCCCCAAAAGATTTTTGCCCACATAAGTCATCTCCTCTAGGCTGTCGTTGTATCCGGCAAGACTGGCAACTACTATAATATCATGATCGTAATTTAAAATTGCTGTTGTGGCAAATCCGCCCCAACTATGTCCATACAGACAAATAGGAAGACCATAAAAGACTGGATTTTGCTCAACATAGGTCAGTGCATTATCCAAGTCTATCACAGACTGCACAAGCCCAATGCAACTGTCTCCAGTCGAGGCGCCACTTCCTGTATTGTCATAGGCAAACACCATAAATCCATTGTCCACAAAATATTTTGTCTCGCTAATATAGCCCTCCGAATATCCGCCAAGTCCATGTGAAATGACCACCAATCCCTTAGAAGTGTTCTCTTTTCCATAAATATAACCAGTTAATGTCTCTTCGCCAGACGGAAACGTCACCATCTCGCGCTCGAAATCCTCAAAATCTGCCCAGCGCATATACTCAGAGTATTTTTTCTGCTCACTTCGATTAAAATACTGCTTCATATAATGATTGATGATAACAATGGAAGCAATGACAAAGAGAACCACCAAGACAACAACTGCAATCAAAATAATGTTTAAGAATTTACCTCTTTTTCTCATATCAACTTTTCTCCCAGGAAATTCTTAAAAAGATTTACACTTTCTTTACACCAATCATTGTATTCTCGCCATTGATATTCCACTCTTTCGCATTTGGAACATCGCTCTCACCATATACAAACGTTTCCGCCAGAACCTTCTCTCCAATCGCCTTTTCATTTTTCTGCACGACTTGAGCAATTTTGTCATTTCCGCTAACATACACTGTAATGTGGTCCATTACCTCAAAGTCGGAATCCTTGCGCATTGTCTGCACTTTGCTGATAACTTCATACACAAAGCCCTCCTCGACAAGTGCATCTGTCAGATTTGTGTCAAGCACAACGGTCACAGTATTGTCCGCCTCTGTCACATACCCCTCTTTCTGCGAGATATCAATGAGTAAATCTTCCTCGGCAAGCTTCACTTCTGTACCATTTACATCAAACGTGATAACCCCGTTTGCTTTCAGTTCATCCATCGCTGCATTTCCGTCGATAGCAGAAAGTTTCTCCTTAATGCCGGCAAGCTGTTTGCCATATTTAGGTCCAACTGTCCTTAATTGTGGCTTAAATGTATAAGTAGTAAACGCTCTGACATCATCTGTAAACACAACCTTTTTGACATTCAACTCATCTTCAATAATCTCTTGATAAAATGCCCCTAGTGTAAAAGGTGCCTTTATAAACATTGTGCTGATTGGCTGACGGTTTTTGATATTTGCTGTATTTCTGCAAGCACGCCCCATCACAACTGTCTTTAATACAGCCTCCATATCCTCCTCAAGCTTTTTGTCGATAAAAGTCTCATTTACTGTTGGAAAATCGCACAAATGAATGCTTTCTGGCGCAGACTTATCAATGCTGCACACAAGATTTCTATAAATATCTTCTGTCATAAACGGAATCATTGGCGCTGCTGCCTTGGAGATAGTTACAAGTGCCGTGTAAAGTGTCATATATGCATTAATCTTATCCTGCTCCATGCCTTTGGCCCAAAAACGCTCACGGCTGCGCCTTACATACCAGTTACTCATCTCGTCAACAAACTCCTGCAATGCCCTTGCCGCCTCTGGAATCCGATAATTTTCCAAATCCCTATCTACCGCACCGACTACCGTGTTGAGCTTTGACAAAAGCCACTTATCCATCACTGGAAGTTTATCATATTCCAGCGTATATTTTGTGGCGTCAAACGCATCAATATTTGCATAGAGCACGAAAAATGCATAGGTGTTCCACAGTGTTCCCATAAACTTGCGCTGTCCTTCTTGCACTGCTTTTCCATGAAATCGGTTTGGAAGCCATGGCGCAGAGTTTACATAGAAATACCAGCGAATAGCATCTGCACCATAAGTCTCTAACGCCTCAAATGGATCAACCGCATTGCCCTTTGATTTGGACATCTTCTGTCCATTTTCATCTTGAACATGGCCAAGTACAATAACATTTTCATACGGAGATTTATTAAATAATAATGTAGATTCCGCCATTAACGAATAGAACCATCCGCGCGTCTGATCAACCGCCTCTGAGATAAACTGTGCTGGAAACTGCTGCTCAAACAGCTCCTTATTCTCAAATGGATAATGATGTTGTGCAAATGGCATTGCGCCAGAGTCAAACCAACAGTCAATTACTTCTGGTACTCTGTGCATTTCCTTACCACATTCAGGACATTGGAATGTAATTTCGTCAATATAGGGTCTGTGCAATTCCACCTTTGCCGCGTCAGGATTTCCACACCGATCCGCAAGCTCCTGCCTGCCACCAATACATTCCTGATGACCACACGCACACTCCCACACATTCAGCGGTGTACCCCAATAACGATTGCGGGAGATACCCCAATCCTGAATATTTTCCAGCCAGTCGCCAAAACGTCCTTTGCCGATAGACTCAGGAATCCAATTAACTGTGTTGTTATTGCGCACCAAATCCTCTTTTACCGCGGTCATTTTGATAAACCAAGACTCACGCGCATAGTAGATAAGCGGTGTGTCGCAACGCCAACAGTGCGGATACTCATGCTCAAATTTTGGCGCATCAAACAACAGTCCTTTTGCCTCCAAATCCTTTAAAATCATTGGATCAGCCTTTTTTACAAAAACACCTGCGTAGGAAGTTTCCTCTGTCATCTCCCCCTTACCGTTCACAAGCTGTACAAACGGCAAATCATACTTTCTTCCAACATTGGCATCATCCTCACCAAACGCCGGAGCAATATGAACGATACCTGTACCATCTGTCATCGTTACATATGTGTCACATGTAATAAAATGCGCTGTCTTGTGCTGTCTCTCAATAATATCTGCTGCAAAATCAAACAGCGGCTCATATGCCTTGCGCTCCAAATCCGTTCCCTTATAAGTTTCAAGTACTTCATATGCTTTGTCGCCCTCATGCTCTACCAATTTTCCAAGCACCTTGTCAAGAAGCGCCTCCGCCATATAGTATGTGTATCCGTCCACTGCCTTCACTTTACAGTATGTCTCGTCAGGATTTACGCAGAGCGCCACATTTGACGGAAGTGTCCAAGGTGTTGTTGTCCATGCAAGAAAATATGCCTCCTCTCCAACAACCTTAAAGCGAACTACCGCAGAACGCTCCTTTACAGTTTTATATCCCTGCGCTACTTCCTGTGAAGACAACGGTGTTCCACAACGCGGACAATACGGTACAATCTTAAATCCCTTATACAAAAGCTTTTTGTTCCAGATTTCCTTTAAAGCCCACCATTCCGACTCAATGAAATTGTCATCATAAGTCACATAAGGGTCATCCATATCTGCCCAAAATCCAACGGTTCCTGAGAAGTCCTCCCACATACCCTTGTACTTCCACACAGACTCTTTACACTTCTTGATAAAAGGCTCCATACCATATGCTTCAATCTGTTCCTTGCCGTTTAGTCCAAGCAACTTCTCCACCTCAAGCTCCACAGGCAGTCCATGTGTATCCCAACCAGCCTTTCTTGGCACCATATAGCCCTTCATTGTGCGATAGCGCGGAATCATGTCCTTAATAACACGTGTTAACACATGACCAATATGCGGTTTGCCGTTCGCAGTCGGCGGACCATCATAAAAAGTGTATGTCTCGCCCTCTTTACGACTATCCATACTCTTTCTAAAAATATCATTTTCCTTCCAAAATTTCTCCACATTTTTCTCTCTGTCCACAAAATTCAGGTTTGTGTCTACCTTGTTATACATTATATCCCTCCTAAAATTTAATAGAATCTTTTCGCTGCATTAAGTACCAAAAGACTTTGTTCAACCGAATAGGGAAGATTTATCTTCCCCTACACGCATGCCCCCTGTGCCGCTTTAGCGACATACTACTTCCTTTGCATGGGTCTGTTGTAAAATGAAAAGGCTCCCCATCCTGTAAATAGGACGAGAGCCTTATTATCGTTATACCACCTAATTACAGCGTACTCCATCTTCCCTGCACTTTTATCCTATAACTGCATGAAAAATTTTTATACACGTTCCCCATAACGTAGGAAATACGTCGGTACCTAATCCGTTTCATACTGTTTTGCCATATCAAACATTTCAGACCGAAACTCAGGGGTGATCTTCGACAATCTCATACTCATACCGGTTCTCACCAATAAACTGCTGCAAAAAACTATAGAAGTTTTCTCGAAACAATTTTTTTCCGGCTCTCTGTGCTTTTCTAAAAATGTGTACTGTCCCCGTCATTGTCTTTGTCTATAGATTTTTATCAAGTAATAACAGTATAATATTTGCTCTTTGCACTTGTCAAGTAAAAAGATGCATAACAAAACCATTGTAATCAATCATATTTTTATCTCATTTTTTAATGTTGATAAATATATCTGGCATTCCATTATTAAATTTTAGCCGATAACAAATCCTGAATACACTTGTCGAATCATTATATATAGCATCAATAATATCTCTGTCAATTATGACATTAACCTTATTTGAATTGATTTCAATTTCTCTATCATTCACATCAATTGTACAATTGTCAACAGCAAGATAAAATGCGGAGGTATCCTTATTTCGCACTTCAAAAATACTATTATCTTTACTGTTGGTCAATTCCTGAAACTGTGCCCATGTAAGCCTTGTTCCCTTCTCCACTACATTAAAGCAAATCATATATCCATCCAGATAAAATTGATAGTCAAAAAATGTACTGCCCTTCCACGCCTCTTTTGTCTCGAAATCTTCTCCTCTGATGGCATAATTAGTATATTGTTTTGTCTCGTCAATTGTAATGACTAAGGCAGTCGCATCTTTCCTTTTTATTTCCAACGCTTTTTCTGTTACATGATGCTTTTCGTAATAATCCATTAGAATCCCTTGAAATTCTTTGCTCGTATAAATACCGCCAACTGCTCTTTCCAACAATGCTTTTAATTGTGTTCCTAGTACTTTTACTGCTTCTTTTGTCATATTACCCTCCATTTCCTCCAATTTCTTAATGATATGTGAATTGCAACAACCCACAATTTAAGTTACTATTCACAGTCTGAGAGCCGCTCATAGTAACAATTCGGGACGATATTCAGAGTTTTGCTTCGCAAAAATCGCCCATTTTGCCATGCAAAATTTTCACTCCCGAATCATGTTCTCACGGAATGCACAGTTCAGCGCATTCTTAACCAATGAATAGTAACCATTACTTTTCACACCTACGCCAAAGTAGTGGGAATCATGCGCCAAAATGCCTGCACTTTCGCATTTTGTGTGCAAAGTCTGTTATAATTCACACCACAATAACTTATAAGCTGACATAAACTGGCACGAGTGTACTAGTACTCCATCCGGTCAGAAATTAGATTCGTAAACCGCCTGTTTCGCACTGTTGCGTCGTTAAAATTTCTAGACGATGCCACCGCATCGCCGTCGAAATTTTGCCTAGCACTGGCACGAACTATGCAGTACACAACTCTAATTTCTGTCTGGATAAAGCACTAGTAACCAATTTAAACATTAAGAATTGTGTTAATGTCTCTTGATATTAGTTCCTGAATATGTAATAATATCATAAGCGCAATTCTGCGCGTTTTATGTAACGAGGCCTATCCGATGGTGCGCCAACACCGTTTGAGGATAGGTCTTTATACCATTTTGTAACGATTTCTCCGATTGTGTATGTCAAAAATATTCGTCGTATCCCATTAGGCTTATGTTTTTTGATGTGCACTCTCTAAGAAATATTCTAAGGAACTGTTAAAAATTACTTTTAAATAATTGCAAGTTGTATATGTTATTTGTAAATGGTTCCTTAAAGATTAGTATAGAACATGTGATTGTATTTGTCAATACTATTTCGTATATTAGTTCGGAATATTTGTTTGTAAGGTTACAGTTCACTCGTCCGTCAACGTAGTGAAAATCGTGCGCCAAAATGCTTGTACTTTCGCATTTTGTGTGCAAAATTGTTGCTGTTTACGCCTTCAATGCATAATATTGTGCTAAAATCAGGCGGGGCGTGAACAGTAACTTTGTAAGATTTATTTCTCTACTGTCTCTATCTCAACCCACGCAGGATAAAAACCACAGTTAATCGCAATATTCCATGAATGTAAGTTCGATAAACTTGTTCCATAGAAAGGAATCGCTCCTCGCCGAAATGTCTCATTTTTTAAAAGCTGAACCAATTTTGTTCCGATTCCCATTCCTCGATATGCAGGCAACACATCAATCCCAATCTGCCAAAAAAGTGCTGTGTCTGCAGAACACCCCGCCATTCCTATTATTTTTTCTCCTTGCATGGCGCCAACCGCCAAGATATCTGGTCTCTGTGGCAAAAACTTTTCACACAGAGCATTGGAGAACGCTTCTTGCCCATACAAATTCATAATCGCATCCTGCTCAAACCATTGCAGCGCAAAATTAATTGTTGGCTCATTGCATTCCCCTTTTGGCAAAAACATATGATGACTCTGCCCCAGTTTTTTTCCATACTTTTGCAGCTCCATTTCCAGCTCCATCAAATGATTGTGTTCAAAAAGCCATATGCCATTCTTATCTGCAACCCATCGCCTTAACCACGGATGCATCTTTTCATCCGCAGAAATAATAGCATTTCCGCCAAGTGTAACCATCGAAAAAAATTCCTTCTGCTGTGTATAAATTCTTCTGCCCTGATTGCTTTTCGCAATGGTTATTACATTTTCTTTCTTATCAAAATCTTCTATAGTGCAGTTAAAATCAATTGCCAATTGTCTCTTCCATTCCATTCTAATTTGATCTTTATTATACATGCTTTGTAATACCTTCTATCATTATTTTTATCAAACATAATTCAACCGGATACGCTGGATTTCCCTTTTAATTTTATCTGTCCAGTCATCATCTTGACCACCTACTAAAAAAACATGAAACCCATAAGTTCTCCCATTCTCAGCGACTGAACGGTCATCATCAATATGTAAATCAATTCGATATTTACTTGGATATTTCGATGGCATGGCTTCCATATGCCCTGACTGTACTTCCCTGGCATGTTTTGCCCCATTAACAACGCCATCGAACTTTATTCCATAACAGTGAAACAAGCCTCGTATATAATGCTCAGAACGATAAGAGGTGGTATATACCCAAAGCTCCATTCCCTGTTGCCGAATATCATTCAAAAGTGCAACTGTTCCTAAGCGCAGCCGTTCTTTATAGATCTTGCGAAAAGGAAATTTCAATGCAGGTTCCACTTTAAAGGTTTCCTCCGACACAAAAAGCGTATCATCCAAATCAAATGAAATTCGCATTCCATTTCTGCTCCTTTCTACATAGGATATTTTAACAAATTGTTATAAAAGCCTCTTTTTATCTTTGCAGCTTGTTTTTTCCTACTTTCAAGTTTATAATAAATCCACATACATAAAATGTAAAGCAATTCATTATTCTAGTGCAATACATCAATAAAACCGATTTTATTTAATTGAGAAGTGAGGATCTTTTATGGAAAAAATGTTGCCAGCCTGTCCAGTAGAAACGACTTTGTTGCTGATTAGCGACCGCTGGAAAGTGCTAATTATACGCGATTTACTAGATGGGACAAAACGATTTGGCGAACTGAAAAAATCAATTGGAAATGTATCTCAGAAAGTTCTTACAGCCAACTTGCGCTCTATGGAGGACAGCGGACTGCTGACTCGCAAAGTATATGCAGAAGTGCCTCCGCGCGTTGAATACACCCTGACAGAAACTGGTTATAGCCTAAAACCAGTTTTGGATGCATTATCAGAATGGGGAACAGAATATAAAAAGAAAAATAATGTTATTGAGTAGAGAAAGTAAGAAAGGCAGTTTTTAGCTGCCTTTCTCTTACACATTTTTAAATGTCTGCTCCCTGTTCCTTCAAATATTCGATAATATCGCCAACTGTTTTTACACGCTTATCCATCTCTTCATAATCCGCATTAATACCATACTCGTCCTCAAATGCCATAATTAATTCCACCAAATCAATGGAATCTGCGCCAAGGTCATCTTTTAGGTTTAAATCCTCTGTGAGCTCTACGCCTGTTAAATGCAACTGTTCTTCGATAATTTCCAATACTCTTTCCATTTAAAAATTTGCTACTAAAAACATATACAAAAGTGCATATGCTAGATGATTTGCTACAACCTCACGGTCATCGGCACATTTCCACCTTCACTTGCCTGTGTGATTTTGTGAATTTCATCTAATTAGCTTTTCCTTTCCTAGATTTTACTTTTTATTTTTTGCCCTTGGTTTTCGGGACTTGACCATTGACCAGTTGCACACGGATTTCTGCATCTTTGTTATACCAGACTGTTCCAACTGGTAAGGTCTTTTCCTTCCGCAACTTCGCCTGCTATAAAGCCAGCACAAGCTATACTTTGGATTTTAAGTATCTTTGAGTATATGTGCCCACGTCTGTATACTTCTTAGTTACATATCATTCTCTCCTCTAAACACACTAACCAACATTTTGCCACTTCAGCGGACCATAAATCAGAATTGGGAAATCTCTGATTTCATAATAGCTTCCAAAAAAATACTCACTTTTAGCATTCTTTCATGCAAGAAAAACTCTGTCGTGCAAATTTAAAATTTCTAATCAGATTTTCTAATCCATATAGCTTCTACTCTCATTGTATGCAATTTCATGCAGTCATATGATGTCCATTCTTAAGATCTGTATGATTGCAAACCATATAACTATTGTTACTATCCATGGCATGGACACCATCATTCGGGCGATATACAAAGCTTTCCCACGCAAAAATCACCCTCATACCTGAATCATGTTCTCACGGAATGCGCAGTATATGCATATTTCTGTCCCGTGAAAAATAACTGGCCATTTTCCTATAAAAACGCAATTTATAGTTTGTGTAGTTCCCTATTGACAATCAGAAGTATAGTATTCTCCTATATATTTGTCAACGTATTTTCCAAATATTTCCCTAAAAATACAAAAAATATACCAAATAGTGCTATTGACCCTCCAATTTTTTTAATAAATATTGATATACTTCTCGTTTAGAAATCCCTCGGTCCTTTGCCACTCGTTTCATCGCTTCTTTATGTTCGATTCCCTGCAACTCATACTGATACATATGTTCTTCAATTGATATTTTCTGCCAATTGCATTCTTGTTCTCTCTGAAATTCAGAAAGGCTTCTGCCCTCGATCACAAGCACATATTCTCCCCGCGGTTCTTGTGTCTCAAATATTGCACGCGCATTTTGCAGCGTCGTTGGCATAATTTCCTCAAACTTCTTTGTCAGTTCCCTACAAAGCGTCAATTTACGCTCTCCAAGCGAGGCATACAGCTCATCCAATGTGCGCACCAAATGATGAGGCGCCTCATATAAAATAATTGTTCTAGACTCCTTCTGCAAATCCTCCAAAATCGCCTTTTTTTCCTTTTTGTCCGCAGGCAGAAATCCCTCAAAACAAAATCGCCGCGTACTCAGCCCAGAAAGCGTCAATGCAGTGATACACGCCGCTGCTCCTGGCAAAGAAGTGACTATAATCCCTGCCTCATAACACTTTTGCACAAGTATCTCTCCCGGGTCAGAGATTGCAGGTGTCCCCGCATCTGTGATCAATGCAACATTTTTGCCTTGATGCATCTGTTCAATTAATGTGAGCGCCTTCTCAACTTTATTATATTCATGATAACTTGTCATTGGTGTGTGGATATCAAAATGATTTAACAATTTAATACTGTTTCTGGTATCCTCCGCGGCTATCAAATCCACCATCTGTAATGTTTCCACCACCCGCGGCGTCATATCTTTTAAATTGCCAATAGGCGTCGCACACAAATATAACTTTCCTGTCATCACTCTCACCACCTAACACTAAAGAACTGTTTAGAACCTATAAAATCTTGCCTTCTTCTAAAATCCATATGTATCGCAAATTTCATCTGTATACACATTTGGCGCCTTGAAAATAATCAATGGTTTCTCCACAGTCATACGTGGTCTACCACCGCGACATCCTTCAATCAATACCATATTTGGCTCCTTATCAGCATAGGGATAAACCAATCGCATACGTTTTGGTTCTAATCGATACTTTGTCATTACTGTCAAAATCTCCGCCAACCGAAACGGTCTGTGCACCATACAAAACTGCCCACCTGTTCTTAATAATTTTGCAGCAGTTCTAACCACATCTTCAAGTGTACATAAAATTTCATGGCGCGCAATCGCCTTTGGCGCGTCTGGATTTTGCAATCCATGTTGTCCAATCATATATGGTGGATTGCACGTTATCACATCAAAAGAAGCAGCGTCAAAAAATTGGTCTGCTTCCTTTAAATCTCCTGTCACAATTTCAATCTTCTTCTCTAAATGGTTAAGCCGCACACTGCGCCGCGCCATGTCCGCGCTCTCCTTTTGAATCTCAATGGCAAATATTTGTGATGCCTGCGTTTTTGCTGCAATCAGTAATGGGATAATCCCTGTTCCCGTGCCCATATCGAGCACTACTGCGCCGCGCTTCACATGCACAAAACCACTCAGCAGCACTGCATCCATACCAAAACAAAATTGCTGGGGATTCTGGATAATTTGATATCCATTTCGCTGCAAGTCATCAATACGCTCATTTTCTTTTAATTCTACAACCATATAAAACCCTACTCTGGCATTTCCCATTCAACAGATTACACTGTGTCATCAAGCTTTGACTTTGTATCCTGTTTTTCCTGCTTCTCTAATTTTTCCAGCTCTTTTAATTCCTTGCGCTCCTCATCGCTCATATTATCATTTTTATCCTTTTTATGGCGTCTCTTAAATCGAAGCTGCTCAACTTTATACTCATGGATTTCCTTTTCGTCATCCACATCCACAATCACCTTAACTAGCTGCCGAAGCACATTGACACTGTGTACTATACCTTTTAGCCCATCATCTGCCGTCACAAAATCACCCACATTGGGAAGTTTGCGATTGAGATACTCATACGTCTCCTCCTCATGCTTTAAACAACACATTAAACGACCACATACACCAGAAATCTTTGTTGGATTCAGGGAAAGATTCTGCTCTTTTGCCATCTTAATAGAAACTGGAACAAATTCCGACAGATGCGAATGACAGCAAAGTGTCCTTCCACAAATGCCAATTCCTCCCAGTATTTTCGTCTCATCTCGCACACCTATCTGACGCAGCTCAATCCTTGTCTTAAATACAGATGCTAAATCCTTAACCAATTCCCGAAAATCAATACGTCCATCTGCTGTAAAATAAAATAACACTTTATTGTTATCGAATGTATATTCTGCATCAATCAATTTCATCTCAAGATTATGCTTTTTAATTTTCTCAAGACAAATTTTATACGCTTCTTTCTCTTTCTGCTTGTTTGCTGCCTCCTGCTCCATATCACGCTTTGTCGCGACGCGAAGCACTGATTTTAGAGGAGAAACTACTCGTTCCTCCTCAATCTCTTTTGGATCACCCACGACAGTACCATATTCGATACCACGTGCTGTCTCCACAATGACATGTTCACCGCGCTTTATATCAAAATCCACAGGATCAAAGAAATAAATCTTACCTGCTGTCCGAAATCTCACACCAATCACTTTAATCATATCTATCAACCTCACATTTTTACCATGTTTCTAAGAATCGCAGGAAGTTAACCAACACAAACCCTCGTTTTTAATCATCCTACTTTCATATCAAGAAACATCAACTCCATTGTCAGTTCAAAATTTACATTCGCAGCAATCCGACTTCTTGCTATATCTATCGAATGAATAATCTTTTCAATCGCTTCATAGCTATAGATTTTTGCTGCATCTGCGATATCTGAAAGCTGGTCTTTAAAAATAATAGGACATACGTTGCCTGAATCCCCACACGCTTTATATAATAACACATCTCGATACCAGATAAAACACAAATCCAGATAATCATTCGTATCAAATTTTTCCTCTGAAACTTTCTTGATTTCAGAGGCTATCTGATTGATTTCCATCTCTGAAACATGCCTTAACAACCCAAGTACAGAAGACTTCATATGATCAAAAACTTCATTGGAGGCAAGCTCAACAGCACGTCCCACATTGCCCCTTGCAAAAGATGCGCAGACAGCCGCCCTATAATCAGGTATCTGAACCTTCTGCATTAGATATCGCTTGATATAATCATCTGGAACTGGTTTTATATTCAACACTACACACCTGCTTAAAATCGTTGGAAGCATTGCTTCCGCTCTTGTCGCAAGCAACAATATCACAGCATATTCCGGCGGCTCCTCCAATGTTTTTAAAAGCGCATTCTGTGCCTGCACATTCATTTTCTCCGCCTCATCAATAATATATATTTTATAATCCCCTCTGTACGGCTTAATCCCGATATCCTTGTTGACTTGTTGCCGAATATTATCTACGGAAATTACATTTGGCTTCTCGTGTGTCACACAAATAATATCAGGGTGATTGCCGCTGATTGCCTGCCTACAGGATTTACATTGATTACAAGGACGTATTTTAACAGAAGCGACACTGTTCTCTTCTCCAAAATCAAACAGCGTCGCCTGATATTCAGACGGCGCCCCGCCTTCTTCGCATTGCAGTGCCCGCGCAAAAATATCCGCAATCATACGCTTTCCAGATAAACGTTCCCCTTGTATAAGATACGCATGAGATATTTTATTGTGCTTTATTGCATTTTGTAAATTATCTGTTAGCTGCGTCAAACCTATAACATCACTCCATGTTGTATATTCAATTTCTGTATTTGTCTCCATAACCGCCCTCTCAGGTATTGGTGGCCACATTATCCCAATCATCTGCACCATCGGCATCAATCAGCCAGTTTAAACCACAATGTCTCTCATAAACCACATCTGGGTCAAGTCCTGCAGGTGCCTCTTCCTCATGAATCCGTGCATCGACACACGCCCAATCATAGCGAAAAATAAGGTCTGCCTCATCCAATATTTCGGAGATATCACGCAATTTGACCTTCTTCATAAAATCATTCATACTGTTACAATCCGCAACAGCATGGATCGCAAATTCACAGTCACATGCCTCCGAAGGATAATCAAGCCGTTCCACAATGCCAAGCGCCCACAGCAAAATCCAGTATGCTTCATATTTCCAAGTCATACTGACAAAATCCTGATTGTTACACTTGCCCTTAAAAATTTTTTGCTCTTTCTGTGTGAGAAATCCTTCCAAACCAAGTTCTATAAGTTTCTCACCAAAAAATTTTCGACTCTTTTTAAAATTTCCCGGTGCTCCTGCTGCATCACATGCTACCTGAATCGCGAGCAGACAAGTCACTGCTCTCTGTGCAATTTCCTCCACCGTTCTTATTTTAACATTATTCGCCGTCTCAATCACTGGAAGATGTTGTATGTAAGGAACATTGTGTGCCTTCAAAATTTCAATAGAACGTTTCTTGCGCATCTGCGCCTCATCCAAATTATATTGGCGGTCATCAATTCCAGTAAAAATTCCCATATTATGCTTCCTCCATAACAAACTCGCAAGAAACTGTCACGCTAAAATATCTAATAAAAGTCCCCGTATTTCATCCACTTTTGCAAGTATCGCTATCTTGTCACATTCCTCACTTACAAGCGCCTGCGCCAGCTCATCCAACTTCTCATCCACAAGCCGAATAATTCCATATACGCGATGCCGTCCGCGCCTATCCAAAAAATTCTCGCGTGAAAATTTGTGGGAGCGATTGACAATCTCATTCATAAAGTCCTTAATCAATGTGCGATACCGCCGCATATCACGCACATCCATGCGCTTAACAATCTTATCGCCCTGCATCACAATCTCTTCCATCATCAGATTTAACCGCTCTGCAAGTCCCGCCTCCTCAATATTGCTCGCCAACATAAACTTAAACGTGTCATCTGTCGGCTGTGTCGTTTGAGTTTGTTGTATCGGCGTTGTCTGTTGCACTTCATTTATCTTGAAATCCATCTATATCACCCCCAACCGATCTATAAGAAACTGTTCCCTTTATTGCCCCGAAAACACTGTCCATTCTATATGGTTATATTGCATAACATCATTTGCTTTTTTCATACCTAGTTTCTCGTAAAATGGAATGGCATTTTCATTTGCTATCAGATATACAGCAACATCTTTTTCGCCGCCCGCTATATCATGTGCAGTTTTCATAAGCTGTCTTCCAATCCCGCGCCCTTCATAATCTCTGTCCACTCCCAAATCTGTCACATAAAGCCAATATGCATAATCTGTTAGTCCAAATAAAACACCAACGATTAAGCCATTTTTATTCCTTGCAACAAGGCTTATTGAAACATTATTTACAAGCTTAGATATTCTGTCTGTAAATCGTTCTTTGGGATACTGCGAACCCAAATCTGTTCTTTTCAAAAAATTTATATATTCCTCCGCAGTTAGTTGTTCTTCCTTTATCTCAATTTTTTCACACATGATATTATATCCTTCATTTCTAGTCCGACGCAATATGTACAGCATCGACTATTTGCAGTACCGCACTGTCATCAGGCAACAATGACAATGCATTACCACCTTCTTCCGCCCTATATTTTCATAATAGTATCTTTAAACGCATTATGCATCCGTATGCATGTTATTTATACATTTTATTATACTGCAAAAAGAATTTAATAAACATTTTTAAATTTGCTCATTTATAGATAGTATATACGCCGTAATATCAGATAAACAAGCATTTAAGTTGTTATTATAAAAATATTTCATGATACCTGCCCGCTCTAAATTCTCTATGGAAAAATCCTTTGCATCCGCAAGAAAACGTCTGCACATTTCCTCATATTTGGGCTCACACTGCTTTTTTTCTCTCTGTAATGCACGCGTTAACCGCTCCCCATCATCCAGATCAATATAAATAGGAACGACTTTATCCTGCCCAAAATAATCTCTTATTTTAACATAAGACTCCAATGTTCCTATAATCAGATAATTAAATTTCTCCAAATCAATCTGATCATCTTTCGCCATAAAATAATACCATATGCCATAAACAGTATTGTAAGAGCGGCACTCAATAATTTTGCCGTCATTTTGTAGACGTTCCATTATCTCTTCTTTTATAAAATAATACTCCACGCCCTCTTGCTCACCCGCACGAATCGGGCGTGTTGTATACAGAACAATTCGTTTCAATTGAAGTGTTGGATTTATCAAAAGCTTTTTGTATATTGTGTCTTTTCCTGATGAACTTTTTCCAACAATACAAAAAACTCTTCCCATCTGTAATCTCCAATGCTATCTTTAAACTTCCACAACACGGACCATATTTGTATTTCCTGCAACTCCCAAAGGTACGCCTGCAGTGATAACCACCTTGTCCCCATAGTTGACTAAACCAGCATCAACACTTGCTTTTACCGCTGCATGGAAAAGTTTCTCTGTATCGTCCTCTTTCTCAATCAACAGTGGACTCACGCCAAACATCAAAGACATCTGCCGATAAACCATATCGTCCACCGCACAACCAATCACCATACAACCTGGCTGATATTTTGAAATCATACCTGCTGTAAATCCAGACATCGTTACTGTAATAATCGCTTTGGCATTTAAGTCCATTGCAGTTGTACAGCACGCATGACAAATCGCAGTTGTAACTTCCTCGTTATTCACCCAATTATGGCTTCGTTCTCGAAGTTGGTCGGCATAACAAATATCCTCCTCTGTGCGTTCAGCAATCCTACTCATTGTCTTTACAGCCTCAATAGGATATGCACCCGCAGCACTCTCCCCGCTTAACATAATAGCAGATGTTCCATCATAAATTGCATTGGCAACATCTGTTGTCTCTGCCCTTGTTGGCCTAGGATTCTTTATCATGGATTCCAGCATCTGTGTGGCTGTGATTACAATCTTACCCTGCTGTAATGCCTTGTTAATCATCCTTTTTTGGAGAATCGGCACCTCCTCAAGCGGAATTTCTACGCCCATATCTCCTCTCGCCACCATAATACCATCCGAAACTTCGAGAATCTCATCAAGATTATCTATTCCTTGCATATTTTCAATTTTAGAAATTACTTTCATTCTGCCGTGATGTTCCTCAATAAGGTTTCTAACTGCCAGAACATCATCTGCGCACCTTACAAACGAAGCAGCAATATAATCATACCCCATCTTCACACCAAAAATAATATCCTCCCGATCCACATCACTGATATAAGGCATGGAAAGTATAGCCCCTGGCACATTGATACCCTTATGATTTGATACATAACCACCATTTACCACTTCACAGACAATATCATTATCCTCAATCGCTTTGATTGTGAGTTCAATTAACCCATCATCAATCAAGATACTTTTTCCAATTTCAACATCATTTTTGAGGTTCTTATATGTTATTGTGGCTTTCTCAGCGGTTCCCATAACCTCATCTGTTGTAAGCCGAAATGTTGCACCTGCCTCAAGAAATGCCTTTCCACCCTCAAAATCTCGAAGACGGATTTCTGGTCCCTTTGTATCTTGCATCATGGCAAGTGGAAGTCCTAGCTCTTTAGCTGCATTTCTAGCACGAGTAATCTTCATCTCATGTTCTGCATGATCCCCATGTGAAAAATTAAAACGCGCTACATTCATACCCGCTAATAGTAACTTTTTTAACTTTTCCTCGCTTTGAGATACAGGTCCAATGGTACAGATAATCTTTGTTTTTCTCATTGATCTTAAATTCCTTTCTACATGTATTTTCCATAAGAAATAAACAGCTTATTTTTTATGGAATTTAATGCATTAAAATTTTTGAAAATTAGGAACGGTAGGAAAATAAAGTCTTATCTTACTCCGTTCCTCAGTGAAGCACTGTACTAGGCATTGCATATTTTTTGCCAAGTTTTCTATTATGAATCTTACCTTTATGAATATGAAGAGTCTCCATCAAAGAACAAAATTTGTCTGCTGATGTGACTATCCACGCCTCCCTGCACATTGGTGGGATCACCGTGAGTGGCCACATATGCTTAATAATAATGTCTCTCTGTCTTGCTGTTAAATAGTACTCTCTCTGAGCATTCTGCAAAGATCTTGATGGATGAAAAAATCCATGAAGTCTGTGAGGATTTACAATATCACTCTTATGCCAGTCATACAGAAAATAATCATGAAGCAGTGCTCCTCTAATCAAATCTTTTGTATTACATCGAATTTTAAACTTGTCACGAATAAACAGACTTGCTTTGGCAACATTGATTGAATGTTCTTGTACAGACATGTTTCCATGCTGTATATATTCCTTTGTACTTTTAAAATTTTCTGATTCAAAAATATCATTTGCATATTTTCTTAATTCATACTCATACATTTCTTTACTCCTAAATTTTATTATGGTCGTTAAAAAATTTATCGATTTACATTTTATCATATATTTTCAGAATAAAAAAGGTTCTTAAGGAATTTTTATATAAAAGTTAAAAATCAAGTGAGTATAAAAAAAACATGCAAACAGCATGTTCAATCATTCCTACTCATTTAAAATATCACAATGCCCAGAACCGGAATCGAACCAGTGACACGAGGATTTTCAGTCCTCTGCTCTACC
>ERZ778497.9-NODE-9-length-200058-cov-9.373414_pt1 | contig 200058 bp, 179 predicted proteins | sample MGYA00509938_ERZ778497 | MGnify/ENA primary metagenome ERZ778497 (study PRJEB29527, sample SAMN07138969) | mouse gut metagenome | material: feces | host: mouse | place: China:Nanjing | collected 2016-01-25 ... | reverse complement strand
GGCGCCTGTGTGGATGCACGCATGATGCATCCACACAGGCGCCCATCCACATGACGGGGATGCCTCGGCCGTCCGACCACATCGGCCCGTCCGACTGGCGCCACGGCGACGGCACGCGTTCAATGGACGCATGATTCACACAACGGTTCCCTGGCGGGCGTACGGCGCCCATCCCCACGCCACACGCCCCCTATGCACATTCACAGCATTCCCCCTCGGTGGCGGCCTGCAGCCGCAGGCCCCCTTCGCCCGCCAATCCTGCATCTGCACCGGCATCGTGGCCGAATGCGCGCAAACCATGCACACGGCGGCCACCGCCACGACGGGCGCACTGGACGACCTTGCCCGCGTGAGTGCATCGAGCCGGCGGCTCACATGGAGCGGCAAGGCCGCCGACATGTTCCATGCGCGCATGCGGCAGTTCGACACCACAATCGCGGGCCATCTGGATTGCTGCGCCACGACGGGCGCCATGCTGAAAGCAGGGTTGCCATGACCCGTCAAGTTCGCTCCTCGATATACGGCGGCGCCGTCACCGTGGCCGATCAGGCGGAATACCAGCGCCTGCACAGCGCCCTCAACGCGCAAAGCGCAGCGATGGCGTCGTCGGCAAGCCGCTGGACGCAGGCCGCCTGCACGCTTGCGGCACAACGAGAACGCCTCGTCTGGTGCCCCGCCGCCATGCAGACCGCCGAACCGTCCGTGCCCGTGCACACCGATCAGCGTGCGCGCATCGACGCGGCGCGCGACGCGAGCGATGTGATGGCGCGGCGGTGCCGTGTCCTCGCTGACGAATGCACGCAGCTCGCCGATCTGGTGGCGCGCGCCCACAGCCTCTACGCCGAAGCGGAAATGCGCAACACACGCATCGTCAACCGGGCGGTGCGCGCGTTCGCGGTGCACCACCCCGTGGCCACCGGCATCGCTGTCGGCACGCTTGCGGTGGCCGGAGGCGTCTATGGCTGGGCCACCGAGGGATCGTTCAATTGGGCCTATGCGTCCAAAGCCACCGCGTGGGCGCATGAGGGCGTCGTCTCCGGCATCGGCGCCGCATGCAGCGGGCCGGGTGGACGCCTAGCGTCCCTCACCGACCTTCCGGGGCAGTCGATCAACGACACGGCGGCCGTGGCCTCACCGTTCCTGAGCCATGTGGGCGGCATGGTGCAAGGCACGTCGTTGCGCATGCGGCAAGTGGACAGCACCGACATGGCCGTGGGCGGGGCAAGCGGCATCCAAGATGCGCTGCACGACCTGCGCAGACTCGGACAGGCCAACGGCGCCGGCGACGACGGGCTCGCCTACGGCACAATCGCCATCTCGCAATACCGCAGGCAAGACGGTTCGCAGGCGTGGCTCGTGACGATCCCCGGCACCGACGGCCAGAAGGATTCGCCGTTCGGTTGGATCCAGAACGCCGAACTGATGAGCGCCAGCGCCGCCCAGCGGCGCGATGCCGACAGCGCGCGCCTTGTGGTGCAGGCCATGCACCAGGCGGGGGTGCAGCCCGAGGATTCCGTGGCGTTGATCGGACATTCACAAGGCGGCATCGTGGCCGCCGTGCTCGCCTCGGATTACGCCGACACCTACCGCATCGAGCATGTGGTCACGGCCGGTTCCCCGATCGCCAACCATCCGATCAGCTCAAACACCTGGGTCACGAGCGTGGAGATGGATGACGAACTGGTGGCGGCGCTCGACGGCGCCTCCAATCCGGCGAACGACCACTGGGTCACGATCCGCGGCACCGTGACCGACGGCGACAGTGACGGCCTGTGCACCGGCAGGGCCATCGACGACAGCGACGGGCCGTACCGGCTGACCCATGACCTGAAATACCACGAGGCCGCCTTGGGGCATGCGCTGGATCTGGGGTCACCGGCCGTCCAACAGCACAACGACCACTTCCGCGGGACGATAGCGGGCGACTACGTGGGCACCACCTATTGGCAGGGCCGCATGGCGCACCACACGCCGGGCGAGGATTGAGGCGTGCGCCGTTTCCGACTGTGAGACGGCGCACGCGCGGCGTTTACGGTGTTTAGTAGGGTGAGGAGCTATGAATCTAACCGATATCTCCCCCGCCATCGCCCTCACCCCGCTCGATGGCCGATACCGCAGCCAGACCGCCCCGCTCGTCGAATACCTGAGCGAGCCCGCGCTCAACCGCGAGCGCATGCGCGTCGAAGTCGAATGGATGATCATGCTCGCCAACGGCTACGCCGGCAATGACTGGCAGCCGATCGTGCCGGGCGTCAAGCCGCTCACCGAGCAGGAGCAGGCGTTCCTGCGCTCCATCCCCGAGGAGTTCGGCGCCGAAGGCATCGCACGCCACGCGGCGCATGAAGCGGTGACGCACCACGACGTGAAGGCCGTGGAATACTACATCGACGACCAGCTCGACGCCGCCGCCGACGTGCTTGGGGGCCCCACGCAGCTGACCGACCTCAAGACCCTCGTGCACTTCGCCTGCACGAGCGAGGACATCAACAACCTGTCGACCGCGCGCTGCGTCAAGAACGCCATCGAGCACGTGTGGCTGCCCGGCATCGACGCGATCGTGGATCTGCTCGCCGCCCGCGCCGACGAATACCGCGACATGCCGCTGCTGTCGCTGACGCACGGCCAGCCGGCCACCCCCACCACGCTCGGCAAAGAGCTCGCCGTGTACGTGTACCGCCTACGCCGCCAGATCGCGCATGTACGCACCCAGCAGTACTTGGGCAAGATCAACGGCGCCACCGGTACGTTCGGCGCGCATCTGGCCGCCGTCGACGGCGTGGATTGGGTCGAGGTCTCGCGCGTCTTCGTCGAGGACCGCATGGGCCTCACGTGGAATCCGCTGACGACGCAGATCGAATCGCATGACTGGCAGGCCGAGCTCTACGGCACGATCAGCCATGCGAACCGCATCATGCACAACCTGTGCGTGGACACGTGGATGTACATCTCGCGCGGCGTGTTCGCGCAGGTGCCGGTCAAGGGCGCCACCGGCTCGTCGACGATGCCGCACAAGGTCAACCCAATCCGCTTCGAGAACGCCGAGGCGAACCTCGAGATCTCCTGCTCGCTGCTCGACACGCTCGCGGCCACGCTCGTCGAATCCCGTTGGCAGCGCGATCTGACCGATTCTACAACGCAGCGCAACATCGGTTCCGCGCTCGGCTATTCGGTGCTCGCCCTGAACAACCTGCTCGGCGGCCTCAAGTCGATCCATCCGAACACGCAAGTCATGGAGCGCGAGCTCGATGAGAACTGGGAGGTGCTTGGCGAGCCCATCCAGACCGCAATGCGCGCGAGCGAGCTCGCCGGACGCCCCGGCATGGAGCGCCCGTACGAGAAGGTCAAGGAGCTCATGCGCGGCCACCAGATCGCGCAAGAGGACGTGGAGCGGTTCATCGACTCCCTCGACTTCGACAGCGAGACCGCGGCACGGCTCAAGACGCTGACCCCCGCCACCTATGTGGGTGTCGCGGCACAGCTCGTGGACTTCGACCGCTGACGCACACCGGCCTGAACGCGGGCCGGCCCTACTCCCCCTCACCGACGTGTGGGGAGGGCGGGGCCGGCCCGCGTTCTTTGTTGGCGGTTCGTCACTTAGAATGAAGAGGCACGGCCGGCGACCACCGCCAGCCACCGATTGGACGTATATCAAAGGAACCAGATGAGTAGACCCGTGGCGAATCCAGATGCCACACAGCCCACAGCCCAAGGCGCGGCGCCCGGCACGGCATCCGATGTCCTGATCGCAGACAACGCCCCGAAACGCACGCATGTGACCGCCGACCTGCTCCATGCCGCGTTCGCGCTGCTCGCCGGTGCGCTCGTGCTCGTGTTCGCCCTGTATCTGCGAGGCATCACAACCGGCGTGGAATCGGATGCGCACACAGCCGCGAAGGCCGTGGAATGGCTGCTTGACCTTCCAGCGTCGTTGCTGCAGCAACTCGTCGTGCTCATCGTGGTCGGCATGGTGCTCATTCAGCTCATTGTGAACCGTGAATGGCTGCAATCAGCCTGTTCCGTGGGTTCCCTCCTCCTTGGCTTCGCGGCGGTGTGGGGCGCCTCGGCGTTGATCAGCCAATACGGCAGCCCCATGCTCATCAGTTCCGTGCAATCCGCCGGCACCGAATCAGGCCCGTGGCTCCTGCCGGATTTCTATGCGGCCATAGCCGCGTTCCTCACGACGGCCGGCCCGCGCCGCACACGCTCCTCGATCAAATGGGGCTGGAACATCCTGATCATCGGCGCCGTGCTTCTCATCATCAGCTCGTGGAACTCCGTGACCGGCGTCATCGTCTCGATCTGCATCGGCCGTGTGGTCGGCCTGTGCGCGCGCTTCGCGATTGGCACGCAAAGCACCGGCATCTGGGGCATGCAGGTCGTGCACGCACTGCAGTCAATCGGATTGCACCCGCGCGAACTGCGCCGCCGCCACCTCGACGAAGCCGCCGACCATGTGCTGTACGCCACACTCGAAGACGACATGGTGGAGAATTCCCGCATCTACGAACTGCGTGACGAAGACGGCACCCCATACGTGGTCTCGGTGCTCGACAACCAACGGCATTTCGCCGGCTATCTCAACCAGATCTGGCAGCTCATCCGTTTAAGCGGCGTGGCGGTGCGCCACGACCGTTCCGCAATCAGCGCGAACCACCACCATTACGCGATGATGCTGGGCGTGCACGATCTGGGGCTCACCACCCTGCGCCCCTACGGTGTCGCCGACTCCGGCGAATCCTCGGTGCTCGTGCTGCATGAGTCCCCGAAGGCCACACCGTGCGACGTGCAGACGATGACCGACGCCGACATGCGCCATCTGATGCGCTACATCAATACCGCGCACCGCCGCGGCTTCACCCACCGCAACATCACGCAGAACGCCCTGGCACGCCTCGACGACGGGACATTGTTCCTGTGCGGCTGGCAGAACGGCGATTACGCAAGCGGATCCACGAACGTGGCGCTCGACAAAGTGGAGTTGCTCTCGCTGTTCGCCACGGTGTTCGGCGTCGAACGCACGGTGTCCGCGGCGCGCGAGGCGTGGGGCGACTCCACGCTCATCAACCTCATCCCGTTCGTGCAGAAGGCCGCGGTGCCGGCCGCCACGCGCGCACTGCCCGGGTGGGACAAGACACTGCTCGAACAGCTGCGCAAGACGATGAGTGCCCTCGCCCCGGAAGAGGTCTCGGAATCGCTTGAGCAGGTCACGCTCTCGCGCTTCAACGCGCGCTCGTTCTTCGCGATCACCCTGCTCGTGATCGCCGTCGGCGTGGTGCTCACGCAGATGAAGCCGAACGAGATGATCAAGGCGGCCCGCGACGCGAACATCTGGATGATGCTGCTGGTCATGGGCTTCAGCTTCCTGGCTTGGGTGGGGTCCGCGGTCTCGCTCGGCGGCTTCATGAACGCGGACCGACGCAATCCGCTCGGACTGCTGTGTTCACAGATGGCCGCCGGATTCACGGCCGTGTCGATGCCCGCCGGCATCGGCCCCGCGTTCGTGAACCTCCAGTTCCTGCGCAAAAGCGGCTACCGCAGTACCGTGGCGACGGCGATCATGAGCGCCGTATGGGCGGTGCAGGCGGCGGTGACCGTCGTGCTGCTGCTCGTGATCGGCATCGTCAACGGGCGCAGCACGCTTTCGGGCATGATCCCCACGAACATGCTCATCTTCGTGGTAGCCGGCGTGGCGTTGATCGTCTCGGTGGCCATGGCGATCCCGCCGGTGCGCAAAAAGGTGACCGACAAATACCTGCCAATCGCCAAGGCATATGCCCGCAGCCTGCTCGAGACGCTCACGCAGCCCAAGGAAGTGGCCATCTGCGCCGCCGGCGGCCTGCTGCTCAACCTGGCCACGGGCTTCGGATTCTGGGCGGCGCTGCTTGCGTTCGGCTACCACACCAACCCAATCGAGACGACCTTCATCTTCCTGCTGGCCAACACGCTCGGTTCGGCGGTGCCGACCCCCGGCGGCCTGGGCGCGGTGGAGGCGGCGCTTTCGGTGGCGTTCACCGCCGTCGGCGTGCCGTCCACGATTGCGATCTCGGCCACGCTCGTCTACCGCATCGCGTTCTACTGGCTGCGCATACCCATTGGCGCGCTTGCCATGAAGTGGCTCGACCGGCATAATCTGATCTGATTTGGCTCCGGTTGGCCCACAAAAAGAGGCCAAACGCGAAAAAAGTTCGTAAAACCCTAGGAAACTGCGGGTTTCACCACATTTATGCGCTAAGATTCATAACTGAACCTGTGGCCGACCGAGCAATAGGGCGGCCCCTGAACCAAGAAGGATGCTCACATGGCATACAACAAGTCTGATCTCGTCACCAAGATCGCTCAGAAGTCCCACCTGACCAAGGCTCAGGCTGAGGCCGCCGTCAACGCATTCCAGGATGTGTTCGTCGAGGCCATGAAGTCCGGCGAAGGCCTGAAGCTGACCGGCCTGTTCTCCGCTGAACGTGTCAAGCGCGCCGCCCGCACCGGCCGCAACCCGCGCACCGGCGAGACCATCGAGATCCCGGCCACCTACGGCGTGCGTATCTCCGCTGGCTCCCTGCTCAAGAAGGCCGTCACCGAGTGACGATGTTCGCCTAGGCGAACCCACGCATCTTGCGTACAGACCCTGACCACCGACGGTCAGGGTCTTTTTTGTGCCATGATGGCGCCGCGTTACTCAAGCGACGCCATCAGATCGTGGTATTCGGGCGTGCCTTCGCTGTCAAAGGGGTCGAGCAGCTGCACAGTGCGTTTCTCCGGCTCCAGCACCTGCACCTGCACCTGAGTCCAATCGCACACATGCCGCACGCCGGCCTGCTGCGCGCGCTGCACGAAGCGCCCGCGCAGCACCGCGCGCGTGCGCTCGGGCGGCGTGTGCACCGCGTGCGCCACCTGTTGCGGGTCCGCATACACGCGCATGAGCCCATGGCGCACCATCGCCTCGTACAGCGTGCCATTGGCCACGTCATGGTAGTCCAAGTCGAGCTGCGCAATGCGCATCGGGCCGACTGGTCCACGCTCCTCCAGCCGTGCAAAGAACCGGCGTTTGCATGCCCAATCCACGACCTGCGCGAGCGCGTCGATGTCGTGCGCCTCCAGCCGGTCAAGCACCCACCGCCATGCGTCGAGCACACTGTGCGGCGTCCACACCGGATCGCCCTGCAGCGATGCGTCGAGCTCATGCGCATGGCTGTGCGCGAACCGCTCGATGACACGCCATGCGAGGCGTTGCATCTCGAGCGCGCTCATGCGCGTGCCGTCCGCCAGATCGATCATGGCATCCGGCCCGTGTTCGTTGACCTCGAGATTCGCCTGCACGGGATCGCTCATCTCGAGGCATTCCAGGCCGCTGGGCACGCCGGTGCGCGCGGCGTGCTCCATGGAGCCGAGCACCAAGTGCGTCGTCGCGCATTTGACCATGGTGGCCCACTGCGACCGGTTCGAGTCGCCGATGATCACATGCAGGCGCCGGAATGATTCGGGGTCGGCGTGGGGTTCGTCGCGCGTGTTGATCATCGGCCGCGAACGCGTCGTCGCCGAAGACACGGTCTCGTCCACGAACCGCGCGCGCTGCGTGTACGTCCAGTGGTCGCCGTCGAACCTGCCGGCGCCGGTGTAGATCTGCCGTGTGATGAGGAACGGCAGCAACTGGGTCTGGATCGCGCGCAGGTCGACGTATCGGCGCACCAGATAGTTCTCATGGCAACCGTAGGAGTGGCCGGCGCTGTCGGCGTTGTTCTTGAACAGGTGAATCGTGGCGCGCTCCCCCGCCTGCGCACGCAGACGGGCCTGCGTCTCGAGCGCCATCGTGCGCATGATCGATTCGCCAGCGGCGTCGGCGAGCATCGCGTCGAACGGCGTGCGCGCCTCGGCGGTGGCGTACTCGGGGTGCGAGCCGACGTCGAGATACAGGCGTGACCCATTGTCGAGGTACGTGTTCGTGGAGCGTGCGCGCTGCACAACCGGCTGGAACATCGTCATGGCCACCTGGCTGATGTCCAAAGTCCGGTCGGTGCCGCCCACACTCAACCCGTATTCGGTTTCGAGCCCGAAAATACGGTCGCAGCCACCGGCCGTGGCCGATGGCTGCGTTGACATGGAGTGGCGGCTGCGGCTGTCGTGCAGCTGGGGCATCACTCGCCGCCTTTCTGCACGAACCCGTTCACATACGCTTCGGCATTGCTTTCCAGCACCGATTCGATGTCGTCGAGCACAGCGTCCAGACTGTCCACATTGGCTTCGGGGGCCACACGCCGGGTGGCTTCATCGTGCTCGTGGTGCTGGGCGGATTCCTGTGCGTTGGCATGTTCCTGAGGCATTGCGGTTCGCTTTCGTGAGGGGTTGAGTGCCGGCGCTCATGCGTCCGGCGTGCTTGGTTCCTGTTCCAATTCACGCATCAGACATGGACGCAGGTCGTCGATGATCAGGCCGTTCGAGGCCACCACATTGTTTTCGCTGCGCCAATGCACCAGATCGCCCGACCATGTGCTCAGGAGCCCTTGGGCCTCCCACAGCACCACGGCGCCCGCAGACACCGCGGGGACGTCCCATTGATGCAGGAACGGCTCGAAATAGGCGTCGTAGGTGCCGTCCGCCACCTTGCACAGGTCGAGCGAGACAGGGCCGATGCGTTTGATGTCGGCGGGTTTGCCGGCGATGTCAGACACCACGTCGAGCGCGTATTTGGATTCGTTGGATTTGAACGACATGCCGAAGCTGACGACCGAGCCTTCGAGATGCGGCGTGGTTGAGGGCATGATCTTCTCGCGCTTGTCGCCCAACGGCGTGCGCCGGATGCGTATGGCGCCCTCGCCGCGCGCCGCGATGTAGGTGAGGTTCAGGGCCGGCGCATGCACGACGCCGAGGATGGGCTGCGCCACATCATGCTCGTTGAATTCGAACAGCGAGATCGTGATCGCCCATTCCGCCATGTTGCGCGTGTAGTTGATCACGCCGTCGATGCCGCCGATGCACCAGTAGCGGTCGCCAGGCGCGCCATGTTCCGGCCGGTCGCTCCACTTTCCTTGGAAGGCGTCGATGTAGGTGAGCCGGTTGTAGATGAACTGCGCCAATTGGGTGTCGAGAGTCAGTCCGCGTGAATAGTCGCGCGTCAACGAATACAACGACGACAGGTCCTTCGGCGTCACCTGGTCGGTAAGCGCATGTTCGCCGGCGTCCTGCGCAATGGCAGCGGCTTGCATGGCGAGATCGCGTAATCCCTGCGTCATCGCAGCCTCCCGTTTTCTGATCTGGTATGCGCACACGCGCAGCGATGCATCGCGGTCACTGGGGACATCGCCGCATCGGGCACCACTATACCGGTTTGCACACGGAACCGAGACCCGGCTCCCATTATTGAGACAACGTTTGCAATCATGCCGCACCCTGTTGACACAGCGCGGCGATGAGCTGCCACGCGTTGGGTGCCTGTGCCACGGCATCGGCGCATTGCGTTCGGGTATAGTCGCGCGGATCGCTCATATCGAGCGTCCACTGCCGCCCTTCGGGGTCGTCGGTTGTGGTGATGCGCGTCCACGACACGGCACGGATCTGCTCCGGATAGCGGTCCACCACCATGCCGCGCAGCCACGCGCGCGTGTCCGCCGGCGGCTCATTGCACGCCTCACGCACATCGTCGTCGGTGCATGTGCGCTCGGTGCGCCCGCGCAGCCGGTCGAAGATCGAGGTCTGCGGGTCCAAGCTCGCCCACCGCAGGTCGACTGAGGCGAGCCGCGCGTCACGCAGGCTTTCGTCGAACGATTCGTTGGGGTGCAGCCGCAGGCGCAGACGTTCGATGATCTGCCATTTGCACAGCCATTCGATGCGCGCAGCCTCAGCCTCAAGCTGCAAACGTTCGCTTCCATCGGCATGCCTGATCCGCGCCACATCGAGCAGCGCCTGCTTCCACATGGCCATCACCGACCGTGTGGAGCGGTCGGGCCACACCGGCTCGCCACGTGTGTCGGTGCCGTACACGGCCGCGGCCGTCTCATAGGCGAGCGTCTGCAGCGCCACCTGCACCTGCCACGCCGTCATCGCGCCGCCGCCGGCCATCGGCAGCGGCTGCGCCAAGGTCAAGTCGTGCGAGACGCGGTGCATCGCATCCACCGGGTCCACGAACGTCAGCGCCTCCAGTTCGCCCGTCAAGTCAATGCCCGCCTCCTCGGCGTGCTCGCACACCCACAGCAGCATGCTCGTCGTGCCGAGTTTGAGCACGCGCGGCACATCCATGCGGTTCGCGTCGCCGACGATCACATGCAAACGCCGGAACCGGCCCGCATCGGCGTGCGGTTCGTCGCGCGTGTTGATGATGGGCCTGTCGAATGTGGTCTGCAACGCCACCTTCATATGCACATAATCGGCGCGTTGGCTCAACTGGTAGCCGGCCGTCTCACTGCGCTCGCCGATGCCCACGCGCCCCGAACCGGTGTAGATCTGCCGCGTCACCAGATGCGCGGTCATCAGCGCGGCCATCTGCCCGAACGGCACTGACCGACTCAGCATGTAGTTTTCGTGGGTGCCCCAGCTCGCGCCCTTGCCGTCCACGTTGTTGCGGTGCAGCTGCAGGCCGCCCGCCTGCCGCGCGGCTTGCTCCATCAACACATCGCCCGCCGTGTCGTAGATGACTGCCGTGAACGGGTCGTCAGTCTCGGGCGCCGAATATTCGGGGTGCGCGTGGTCGACGTAGATGCGGCCGCCGTTCGGCGCGATCACATTCGTCACATGCGGCTGCGGTTCGTCCGTGAGCATATCGGCGCGCGCGCTCGCACGGTCGAGGCGCATGCCGCGCATGTCATTGACCGGGTCCTCCTGCCGGTAGTCCCAGCGGATGTGCCGTGTGCGCGGGCTGGACGCCCCGGCCACCACGTCGAACGACCACTGCACCGGGTTGCCGCCCGGCACGCCGCTGACCGCGTACTCGGTCTCCGTGCCCATGATGCGCCGTACACTCATGCCTGCTCCATTCCGTAGGTGCCTTCTGCTTCATCCGCCGCATGCGCCGGCAGCGCGCGCAGGTCGGTGATGCGCCGCGCGTCGAAGCCGTTGGTGCGCACCCACTGCTCGAGATTGACCTCGGCAAGCGTGGCACGCGCCGAATCGCATTCCTCGTCGACCGCCGCGTGCACGAGCGCCAGATCGACCGGCACATCGCGCCCTTGGCGCACCGACTCCTTGACCGCCTTCGTCTTGACGCGGTCGACGATGTTCTTGAGCATCGCGCCCGACATCACATCGGCGAGCAGCAGCGTACTCCAGTCGCCGTGTTCGTCGCGCACACGGGCGATCGCGCGGCGCGGCGAGACGACATCGTCGACGAGTGCATCGACGATCTGTGCGGCGCTTGTGGAGGGCGCGAGCGGCAGCACATCGGTGATGTACTGGGCCACGATCCGGCGCGCCTGTTCGGGGCCGGGCCGATCGACCTTGATCTTCACGTCGAGCCGGCCCGGGCGCAGCACCGCCGGGTCGATCATGTCGATGCGGTTCGAGGCGCCGATCACGATCACGTTGTCAAGCTGCTCCACGCCGTCGAGTTCCGCAAGGAACTGCGGCACGATCGTCGTCTCCACGTCCGAGGAGACACCGGAACCGCGGGTGCGCAGCAGGGCGTCCATCTCGTCGATGAACACGATCACCGGGCGGCCGTCGCGCGCACGGTCGCGCGCACGGTCGAAGATGAGGCGGATCAGCCGTTCGGATTCGCCCACGTATTTGTTGAGCAGTTCCGGGCCTTTGACCGAAAGGAACACACCACTGCCGCCGGCGCCCTGAGCCAGCGAGTGCGCCACGGCCTTCGCGATCAGTGTCTTGCCGTTGCCTGGAGGACCGTACAACAGCACGCCTTTCGGCGGTTTCAACGCGAAACGCGCGAACAGGTCGCGGTGTGTGAACGGCAGTTCCACCGCGTCTTTGATCGTGGCGATCTGTTCGTCGAGACCGCCGATGTCGTGGAAGGTGACGTCAGGCGTCTCTTCAAGCACGAGGCTGTCGGTGTGTTCGCGTGGCAGCACCTGCACCGCGAATCGCGCTGACGTGTCAAGCATCACGCGGTCGGCGCCGCTGATGCGCGCGTGTCGCAGGTCCTGCGCGCGCTCAACGACCGTGCGGGCGCCCGAAGCGTCAGAGACGATGAGGCGGCCGTCGTCGAGCAGTTCGTCAACTTGGCGCACCACGCCGCAGCGGTCGGCCGCCGCCGTGCCGGTGATGACCATGTTCTCGTTGACGAGCAGCGTCATACCTGGCGCGAGCCGTGCGGCGTTGACGGTGGGGGCTACCGGCAGCACCACGCGGCGGTTGCCATGGAGCACTTCGGCACATGCGTGCTGCACGCCATGCGAATCGGTCGAACAGCGGTCCAACCGCAGCATCGTTGCGAAGGTGAGCGGTGGCTGGGCGAACTGTTCGAGTTGCGCCTTGGCTTTGGCGAGCTCTTCGCCCGCGCGCGTCAACGCCTGCGCCAACGCGTGGTTCTTCGCCTGCAGGCGGTCGTTCAACTGCGCCAGATTCTCCTGTTCGTCCATCGCACCCCGATTTCCATGAAAAAGCCGGATGGGTCTCGTCTCCATAGTACTGGGGACGGGCCCATCCGGCCATGACTTCAACGCTGTACGCGTAGGCCCATACTACGCATGGTCGCCTTGGCTTCGCCGCTCGCGTATCAGATTGCGAATCCAACGCACGCCGAAGAACGCGAGCACCGCCACGAAGACCACGATGATCACGTCTTCGAAGACGTTGAGCACACCAAGGATCGAACACCATTGGTCGCCGAGCATGTAGCCGGCGGTCACGAGGATCGTGTTCCAGATCGCCGAGCCCACAAAGGTCCACAGCGAGAACTGCATGAAGTTCATGCGGTTGAATCCGGCGGGGATCGAGATGAGCGAACGGACCACTGGGATCACACGCCCCAGCAGCACCGACCATGTGCCGTATTTGGTGAACCAGCGATTCGCCTTGTCCACGTCGGCGCGCTGCACCCCGGGGATGCGGTCGGCTGCCGCATGGATGCGGTGCAGGCCGAACCAGCGCGCGATGCCGTAAAGGGTCCATGCGCCGAGCAGCGAGCCCATCGTGGCCCAGATGATCGCGGCGATGAGTCCCATGCTGCCACGCGCCGCCGTGAACCCGGCCAGTGGCAGGATGATTTCGCTAGGGATCGGCGGGAATATCGATTCGAGGGCGATGGCGAGCGCCACCCCCACGCCGCCGACGCTTTCCATCAGTGAGACGAGCCATGCGGTCATCGAGCCGATCAGGCCGTCCGAACCGGTCGCGCACACGAGCTGTTGGTCAACGGGTGTCTGTGCAAGGATAACGGAAAAGTGCATGGTTCGATTGTCCCAACGTTTTTCGACAATCGAACGCATGAGCGTACAATCTTTGCAAGTCCTTGACGATATGCCCACACTTTGCACACCCGGACTGCTCGTGATGGATGTGGATTCCACGCTCATCGACGAGGAGGTCATCGACGAGCTCGGCGACGCGGCCGGCGTCGGCGAGCGCATCGCCGACGTGACTGCACGCGCAATGAACGGCGAACTCGATTTCGCCGAGGCGCTCCATGCGCGCGTGACCCTCCTGAAAGGACTTCCCGCTTCGAGGCTCGACGACGTGTACACACGCCTGCATTTCACCAATGGCGCGCTGCCACTCATCGAACGCCTGCATGCGCACGGTTGGAAGGTGGGCGTCGTCTCGGGCGGCTTCCACGAGATCGTGGACCGGCTCGCCCGCGAAGCGGGCCTGGATTATTGGATTGCCAACCGGCTCGGCCTGGATGACGCGACCGGCACGCTCGACGGCACCGTCACCGGACCGATCGTCACGAAAGACGTCAAACTGCAGGCGCTGCACGATTGGGCACAGCGCAACGCGATTGACATGCGCCAGACCGTTGCGGTGGGCGACGGTGCCAATGACCTGCCGATGATCGCCGCCGCCGGCCTCGGCATCGCGTTCTGCGCCAAGCCGAAGGTGCGGGCGGCCGCACCGCACACCATCGACACCCGCGACCTGACGCGCGTGCTTGATTTCCTCGCGCACTGACCGAACGCGGAAAGGCCCGCCTCAGTCGCAGAACGCGCCCTCGGCCAGATGCGCGCCACGCGCCCATTCGGCGGCGCCCATCTGCTTCTTGCCCTGCGCCTTGACCACAAGCAGCTCGAGCGCATCGGTGGCGGTGCCGACCCACACATGGTGCTTGGTCACCTTGAGTTCGCCGGGCTTGAGCCCATGCGGCGCCGACTCGTCGTCGGCGCCTGCCACAACAGCCTTCGACACGTGCAGTTGGATCGGTTCCAGCGCGTCGGCCGCCTCGTGCAGCTGGCACCATGCGCCGGGGTTCGGCGTGCATGCGCGGATCTGGCGGTCGAGCGCGAAGTCCGGCACATTGAAATGCATGCGCGCGTCGTCGTGCGTGATCTTCGCCGCCACTTCGTAGGCGCCCTGCGGCTGTTCGACAGGCTGGATCTGGCCCTCGGCCATGCCCTGCAGAGAAGCCGCCAGCAGGTTCGCGCCATCTTGCGCCAGACGCTCGAGCAGTTCGCCGGCGTTCTCGTGCGCACCGATCTCCACGGTGGACTGCGCGAGCACCGGGCCTTCGTCCATGCCCTTGGTGATGCGGAAGACCGAAGCGCCCGTCAACGATTCCCCGGCCCAGATCGCACGCTGTACCGGCGCCGCGCCACGCCATTGCGGCAGCAGCGAGAAATGCAAGTTGTACCACCCCAACGGCAATGCGTCGAGCACCGGTTCCTTGAGCAGACGTCCATATGCCACGACCGCGCCGGCTTCTGCACCAGTGGCCTTGAGCGCCGCGAGGAACGTCTCCTCACTCGGGTCGCATTCCATGACCGGCAGTCCCAGTTCCAGCGCGGCCTGCTTGACCGGGCTCGGCATGAGCTTGCGTCCACGCCCTGCAGGGGCGTCGGGGCGGGTTAACACCGCCACCACGTCGAAATGCTCCGTGTCATGCGCCAGCTTGCGCAACGAAGGCACTGCCGCCTCAGGCGTTCCCGCAAACAGCACTCGTACCATACCAGTTCCTCCTCGTTCGGTTTCCTGGCCGTTGCCACGGCCGACGGTCTACCATCGTAGTCCACCGTCCTGCCGTGCCAGCCCGTTCAGGTCACAGCAAATCTTTGGGGTCCAACCGGCAACGCAATTCGCCGCCAGCGCGTGACGCGACATGCCGGGCAAGCGCCACACGCACCCGTTTCGCCAGTTCGGCGCGCCGGGAGTGCGGTACGCGCACCACGGCCTTCACCCGGTCGCCCATCTCCTCGATCTCACGCGCATCGACTGTACGTGCCTGTGGAATCGGCACCGGCCCCAGCACACTGTCGATCCGCTGGCCCTGCCACTGCAGCGTCGACCAATCGCCGCCGCGCACGCCGATTTCACGCAACATCCACGTCACGGCGTCATTGCGGCCCCACACGCACGCCGCGCTCAACGCCGGCGGCAACGCGGTCTCCTCACGTTCGCGCAACTCCCGTCCGGCCAGCACGCGCGGATCCCACGTCATCAGCGCCTGCGCGATGAGCGGATCGGTCTCGCCGAGCAACAGTCCGACCCCGCCATCCACGCGCGCATTGCAATACGACATTGTGTGCATCCACGTGCGCAATACATCGACGCGCGCATCCATGCGCTGCGAGTACAGGCTCGTCCACGCGTCCAGGATCGCCACGGCCCGGTAACGGCCGCCGGACGCGCCGCCCGGGCGCACGCGCGGCTCCGCGCCGGGCGTCGCGATCACGATGACCGGCGCATCCGCGACCTGCTCGATCACGCCTTCGGCCTGATGCGGGCTCGACAGCACCATCGGCATCTCGCGGAACAATCCACGCAATTCGCGCGCGGTGCCGGCGGCGCCCACGCGGATCACGCGCAACCGCTCGCCACCGCACCGCGCACAGTGCCAATGCACCGCCGCAGCCCCACACCACCGGCACCGCGGCGTCTGGCCCACGCCCACACGTTCGAGCGGGCCCGTGCAGCGCATGCACCGCGCAAGCGCCAGACACTGCGCGCAACTCAACGACTCGCTCACCCCATCGCCCGGGATCGACAGCAGAACCGGTCCCTGATCAAGCGCCTTCGACAACACGCGCACCGCGGTGTGCGGCACGCGCGCGCCGACGCTCGCATCCGCAAGACGCATCAATTCGTCGCGGTTGAGCCAACGGACCGGCGGCGCACTCGCCGCAAGCGCATCACGGTAGCCGTGGACCGCGGCGCTCGGGCCGCACACGCCCAACCCCACCGACTCCGCGCGCTCGCACTCCCATTGACTGAGCACACTGCGCGCCTGCGCGTAGGCCACGAACACGCCGTCATGCAACCCCGCGCGCAGACGGCACACGCCGCGCGCGTTCGCATACGGCGCCAATCCATCGGCGTACTGGTACGCGGCGTCGTCGAGCACCGCGAACAGCGCCGGGCCGTCGACCGGCGCATACATCGCCGCGCGCAGGCCGACCACGCACCGCACCTGACCGGCCAGCACGGCCCGGTACGCGCGGTAGCGTTCCGCTGGGCTGAGCGATGCGCTCAACACGGCCACGTCGCCGCTCGAGCCGCCGGATTCGTCGGGCGCCCACGCGCGCAATCCCACGGCGTTCAACGTGTGCATAAGCGCCCACACCTCGCGCATCGTGGGCACGACGAGCACCGTGGATTTGCCCGAGGCGAGCGCGCGCAACGCCATCCATGCGAAGTCCTGGCGCCACCGGCCCTCCCCCGGCAGCCCGTCGATGACGAACGAGGCGAATCCGTCCGCGGCGAGCGCCTCGTCGACGAGACGCGCCTGCTCGTATCCGCGCGCGAACGCCTTGTAGGCGTGGGCGGCGGACTGTGCACAGCGTTCGCGCAGCTCGGCGCCGTCCGCCGGTGCGAATGATTCACGGTCCACGGCGGCGACGCGCGTGGGCACCGCCACGCGCACGATGTTCGCGCGTGTGCCGCCGTAGGCGTCCGCGATCGCCGTGATGTCGCCGCGCATGGACGCGGACACGATGGGGTGCGGCGAGAGCACGCGTTCGATGAACCGCAGCGCGGATGCATCGGTCTCGCTCGTCTCGCTGCGCGACCAGATGACGCCCGACACGCGCTGGCCGCCGAAGCGCACGCGCACCAGACAGCCGGGTTGCGCGGCCTCGGACTGCTTCTCGTCGATCAGGTAGTCGAAAGGCTGGCCCAGATGCGCCGCCTGGATGTCGAGCACCACATGGGCGACGGGCAGGTGCGACGCGGCCGCGCGTTCCGTCTGGCGGCGCCGGCGGCGCCGGGGTTCGAGCCCTTCGAACGCGGGTTGTTGTGCATCGGTCGTCATGCTGTATGAGCGTACACGCTCAGTGGCGCGGCCACCACGGGCGCAGCGGGTACACGTCGGTCCCGGTCCTGTCCGGCTTCACGCACAGGAACTGGTGGATCTGGATGTTGTTGTGCTCGAAGTTGTATGCACAGCCGGCCATGTACAGGCCCCACAGGCGTGCCTTCGGCTCGCCGACCATCGCGGTGGCCTGGTTCCAGTGGGCGGAAAGGTTCTCGTTCCACCGGTGCAGTGTGAGCGCATAATGCTGCCGCAGGTTCTCTTGGTTGATGACCTCGAAGCCGGTGTCCTGGATCGTCATCTCGATTTCGGCCGGGCTCGACAGCTCGCCGTCGGGGAAGATGTAGCGGTCGATGAACTCGCCCGCCTTCTTGCCCTGATGCGAATTGCACCTCGTGATCTGGTGATTGAGCAGCATAGCGCCGGGCTTGAGCTTGTTGTAGATCTCTTGGAAATAGGCCGGGTAATGCTTGTAGCCCACATGCTCCATCATGCCGAGCGAGCAGATGCCGTCGAAATCGCCTTCCGGCACATCACGGTAATCCATGAGACGCACTTCGGCGAGGTCCTCCAGACCCTCTTGGCGGATCCAACGCTGGGCCCACTCCACCTGCTCTTCGGACAGCGTGACGCCGAGCGTATGGATGCCGCGCTTCGCGGCCTCGATGGCCATCGACCCCCAACCGCACCCGATGTCAAGCAGACGGTCGCCCGGTTTGAGCGCGAGCTTGTCCAGCACCAGGTCGAGCTTCGCTTTCTGCGCGGCTTCGAGCGAGGTGTCGGGCGAATCGAACACGGCGCATGTGTAGGTCATGGAAGGCCCAAGGAACAGCGCGTAGAAATCGTTCGATTGGTCGTAGTGGTAGCTGACCGTGGCCGCGTCGCCTTTGCGCGTATGCGGCAGCAGGCCTTCGCTCATGCGGCGCATGCGCCCCGGGCCTTCGATCGCCGGCGGTTCGGGCCTGCGAATGCCATGCGAGGCGACCGATGCGAGCGCCTTCGCCAATTGCGCCGGGTTCGGCGTGCGCAGATACGGCTTGACGTCCACGAGCTTGCCGAACAACGCGTATGGATCGCCCGGGTCGAGTTGCGGCGAATCGATATCCCCTTGCAAGTAGGCGCGGGCCAGACCGAGTTCGCCCGGCGCATTGACGAGATAATAGATCGCCCGCGAATTCCTGATGGCCAAGGTCACCGGCGCGTCTTCGCTGCCATAGGTGGAGCCGTCAAAGGCCTTGACATATATCGGGGCTCCCGGCTCCACAAACAGCTCCACCATCTGTCCCACACTCATAGCCGCCATATCTGCCCCTTTCCATTGCGGTCCGGCCGGCCATGAGCCATGGCCGGCCGGTCAAGCTCAGGCCTGGTCTTCGGCAATCGCGGCCTTGAGCTGTGCGACTTTGTTGGTGCGCTCCCAAGTGAAGCCGTCTTCCTCACGGCCGAAATGGCCGTAGGCAGCCGTCTTGGCGTAGATCGGGCGCAGCAGGTCGAGTTCGTCCACAATCGCCGCAGGGCGCAGGTCGAACACCCGGCGCACCGCACGCTGAATCTGGTCGCGCGTCACACCGTCCATCTCGGTGCCATACGTCTCCACATTAATGCTCACCGGTTCGGCTACGCCGATTGCGTACGCAACCTGCACTTCAACTTTGTGTGCAAGGCCGGCGGCCACGATGTTCTTGGCCACCCACCGCGCGGCGTAGGCGGCCGAACGGTCCACCTTGCTCGGGTCCTTGCCGGAGAACGCGCCGCCGCCATGGTGCGCGGCGCCACCGTAGGTGTCGACGATGATCTTGCGGCCGGTCAAGCCGGCGTCGGCGGCCGGACCTCCCATGATGAACGATCCGGTCGGGTTCACGAGCACACGGTAGTCGTCGTGGCGCACGCGGTCGCCCAGCACCTCGTCGAGCACAGGCATGATGACATGCTCGTTGAGCTGTTCGCGCAGCCAGTCCTGACGCACAGCGGGGTCATGCTGGGTCGACACAAGCACGGTGTCCACACGCCGGGGCACATCATGCTCGTCGTATTCGATCGTCACCTGCGTCTTGCCGTCTGGACGCAGCGAAGGCACCTCGCCGCTCTTGCGCACTTCGGTCAGCCGCTGGGCGAGTTTGTGCGCCAAATGGATCGGCAGGGGCATGAGCACATCGGTCTCGTCACTGGCATAGCCGAACATCACGCCCTGATCGCCGGCGCCCTGCGCCTCATACCGCTCTTCGCGCGAGGCCGCGGTCTCCTCGTCACGCGAAAGGCGCGACACGCCCTGGTTGATCTCCGGGCTCTGCTCGGTGATCGCCACAAGCACGCCGCACGAGTCGGCGTCAAGGCCGACTTCGGAGCTCGTATAGCCAATGTCACGCACCACGGAACGCACGATGTGCTGGATGTCGCTGTAGCCTTCGCTCGTCACTTCGCCGAAGACAAAGAACTGGCCGGTTGTGGCCGAAGTCTCCACCGCCACATGCGAATGCGGGTCCTGCCGCAGCATGTCGTCGAGGATCGCGTCGGAAATCTGGTCGCAGACCTTGTCCGGGTGGCCTTCGGTCACCGATTCCGCGGAAATCAATTTGAGCTCTGCCATGTGTGTCTCCCCTTGGTACTCAATCAGTCACATGTGTGCATTGTGTGCAGGCGCGCAAAATGGCCGGGGCCCACGCACCCAAGTGCGCATAAGTGCGGCAATGCCCCGGCGCGCGCAGGCAGGCGCCTCGCGTGCCGGGGCATTGCCGATGGATGCGTCCGGTCAGTTGCCTTCGCTCAGGTCGTCTTCGCCGAGGGTCTCTTCGAGCAGGCCCTCATTGATCTCGCGGAACGCGATGGACAGCGGCTTTTCCTGGCTCTCGTACTCCACGAGCGGGCCCACGTTCTGCAGCAGGCCCTCGTTGAGCTGCGTGAAGTAGGAGTTGATCTGACGTGCGCGCTTCGCCGCGAAGATCGCCAGCGCGTACTTCGAATCGGCGTGTTCCATAAGATCGTCAATCGGTGGATCTGCAAGTCCGGTTGGTGTAGGCTCGGTGCCGAATGCCATAGTAGAGATCTCCAAATCACTCGCAAATGCTTGTCTCAAAGAGTCCACTCTACCGCAAGCCATTGATTTGCGCCACCATGACCAACAGCGCGCACGCAATTGTCAAGATTTGTCAAATATTGCCCACCATGTGGCCCAAGGTGCTGACTTTTCAGTGGGATTCCGGTTGAATGGTGCCTTATGGAAATGCGATCTGCAAAAATCATGAATGGAAGAATCTTCGCCGGTGCGCGCGCGCTCTACCGTGCGGCCGGTGTGGACGGCAAGGACTTCGGCAAACCGATCGTCGCCATCGCCAACTCGTTCGACGAATTCGTGCCCGGGCACGTGCATCTGAACAAGGTGGGCCGCCTCGTCTCCGAAGCAGTCAAGCAGGCGGGCGGCATCCCGCGCGAATTCAACACGATGGCCGTCGACGACGGCATCGCCATGGGCCACACCGGTATGCTGTATTCGCTGCCGAGCCGCGAGATCATCGCCGACACCGTGGAATACCAGGTCAACGCGCACTGCGCAGACGCGCTCATCTGCATCTCGAACTGCGACAAGATCACGCCGGGCATGCTCATGGCCGCGCTGCGCCTCAACATCCCCACCGTGTTCGTCTCCGGCGGTCCGATGGAGGCCGGCACAACGGTGCTGCCCGACGGCACCGTCAAGGAGAACACCGACCTGATCGATGTGATGTACGCCTCGGCCGACGACAACATGACCGACGAGGACCTGCTCGCCTACGAACGCACCGTGTGCCCCACGTGCGGCTCGTGCGCCGGCATGTTCACCGCCAATTCGATGAACTGCCTCAACGAGGCGATCGGCCTCGCGCTGCCCGGCAACGGCACCGTGCTCGCCTCGCACAGCTACCGCAAGCAGCTGTTCGAGCGTGCCGCGCAGACCGTGGTCGACATCGCGAACCGCTACTACCAGCACGACGACGAGTCGGTGCTGCCGCGTTCGATCGCCACGAAGCACGCGTTCGAGAATGCGATGACGATGGATGTGGCGATGGGCGGCTCCACCAACACGGTGCTGCACATCCTCGCGATGGCGCAGAGCGCCGACGTCGACTTCACGCTCGACGACATCGAGCGCATCAGCCACACCGTGCCGTGCATCTGCAAGGCGTCACCGTCGGGCGAATGGGAGATCTCCGACGTGCACCGCGCCGGCGGCATCACCGGCATCCTCGGCGAGCTCGACCGCGCGGGCAAGCTGCACCGCGACGTGCATTCGGTGGACTACCCCTCGCTCGAAGCCAAGCTCGCGGACTGGGACATCATGCGCGATACCTGCACCGAGGAGGCGCGCGACTTCTTCAAGGCAGCGCCCGGCCACATCGTCTCGCCCGAGCCGTGGACGCATGAGACGACGTTCGAGTCGCTCGACACCGACCGCGTCAACGGCGCGATCCACGACATTGACCACCCGGCGGTGACCGAAGGCGGCCTCGCCGTGCTGCGCGGCAACCTCGCGCCGGACGGCTGCGTGGTGAAGACCGCGGGTGTGCCGAAGGAGATCTGGACGTTCCGCGGGCCGGCACTCGTCGTCGAATCACAGGAGCAGGCGATCGAAGTGATCCTCAACGACACGCTCAAGCCCGGCCAGGCGCTGATCATCCGCTATGAGGGCCCGAAGGGCGGCCCGGGCATGCAGGAGATGCTCTACCCCACCTCGTTCGTCAAGGGCAAGGGCATCGGCAAAGAGGTCGCGCTCATCACCGACGGCCGCTATTCCGGCGGTTCCTCCGGCCTGTCGATCGGCCATGTGGCGCCGGAGGCGGCGAGCGGCGGCCCAATCGCCCTCGTCGAAAACGGCGACATGATCGTGATCGACATTCCGAACCGCACGATCAACGTGGAGCTGAGCGACGAGGAACTCGCCGAGCGCCGCGCCAAGCTCGAGGCCGGTGACGGCTATGTGGCGCACCGCGACCGCCAGGTGAGCCAGGCGCTCAAGGCCTTCGCCGCGTTCGCCCGCTCGGCGGACAAGGGCGCCACGCGTGACCCGGAGCTCATCAACAAGCTCTCCGGCCTCGCCTGATCGCGTACTCTGTGCAGATAAAGCCGTGGGGTTGGCCCGGAATGGTTTCCGGGCCAACCCCACACTGGTATATATGGCCGGACGGCCTATGCGGCAATCAGTCGAGGCCGTATTCGGCGGCGATGACGTTCCACAGGTCTTCGGCGGCCTGTTCGACGGTGTTGTTCACAATCGTCACGTCGAACTCCGGTTCGGCGGCGAGCTCCACCTTCGCGGTCTCCAAGCGCTTCGCCTGTTGTTCGGGCGTCTCGGTGCCACGGCCGATCAGCCGCTTCTTCAGTTCGTCAAAGCTCGGCGGCGCCAGGAACACGTAGACCACGTCGAGGCCGAGTTCGCGCGCGCGTTCCTTGACACGGCGTGCGCCCTGCAGGTCGATTTCGAGCACAGTGGGCACATTCGCCGCCAGATGCTCCTCCACTGGCACAAGCGGCGTGCCGTAATGCGCCATGCCGTGCACGAGCGCGGTCTCGAGGAACTCGCCGGCGCGCTCCTTGGCTTCGAACTCGTCTTCACTCATGAACCAGTAGGTCACACCATCCACTTCGCCGGGCCGTGGCGCGCGCGTCGTGGCGGAGACCGAGACCCACACCTCGGGGTGCTGCTTGCGCAACGCCGCCTCAACAGTGCCTTTGCCGACCGCGGTGGGGCCGGTCAACACCATGAGGCGGCCGCCTGTGTGTTCCTGCTGATTCGTCACGATTCGTCTCCTTCGAGCGTTTCCATCAATGCGCGCCGAATGTCAAGCGAGATGCTTTCGGTGGCTTGGATGAGGTCTTGGATTCCCGGGCCGTGTTCCGAGATCGCGCGCGACACGGTCACGAGCACGTTGCCGTGTGTACCGCGGAACACCGTGCGCAGATCATCCGCCTCGGCGCCCTGCCAGCCGTAGCCCGGCGACAGGATCGGCCCGGTGAAGCTGGCGGGCGCCACGCCGCTTTCCTGCAGCCACTGGCCGATGGTGGCACCAATGATCAGACCCACCGAACCGAGGCCTTTGACGTCCTCATTATATTTCTGCGCGGTGTTGGCGATGCCGTAGGCCACGGTCTTGCCTTTGTATTCGCCGGTCTGGCGAATCGCCGTCTGCAGGCTCGCGCCTTCCGGGTTCGAGGTGAGCGATGCGATGAACACGCCGCGGCCGTGGTCGAGCGCGTCGTTGATCACGCCGCCGAGCGAACGCGCGCCATAATACGGCAGCAGGGTGATCGCATCCGCAAGCATCGGCGCGCCCTGCTTGAAATAGGCGTCGGCGATCGCGGAGATCGTGGTGGACAGGCCGCCGTGCAGGCAGTCGACGATGGTGATGATGTCCATCTGCCGTGCGGCATAGAGCACACGCTCAAGGGCCGCGTACCCCTTGGCCCCGTAGCGTTCGAACATCGACGACTGGAATTTGACGGCGGCGGCGCGGCCACTGGCCGCCTGCAGCATGCGCATGGCGTACAGCTCCGCGCCTTCCGCGTTCACCTGGTAACCCCACTCGGAGAGCACCTTGCGATGCGGATCGATGCCCACGCACAGTGGACCGTTCTGCTTCATCGAGTTGCTCAGCCGCAGACCGAAATCGGACCGCAACGCAAATTGCTCCTCTGGAGTGAGCCCGGAACTCATCGCTTCACCGCCTTGCTATGCCTGCTTGCTCTCCAATGCGAACAGTTCACGGGCATGTTCCTGAATGCTCATGACCTGATAGTCATTGGCCTTGACTGCTTCGATAGCCAATAGTACAGCAGAGAACTCGGTCATCGTGGTGAACTGGGGCACATCGGCGGCGATGGCCGCGGCGCGGATCGAGTATCCGTCGGAACGCGAGCCACGCGAGTTCGGCGTGTTGAGGATCAGGTCGATCGCGCCTTCCTCGATGAGCTCCATCACGTTCTTGCCCACACTGCCTTCGGCCTTGTCGATCTGCACGGGGGCGTCCGGGTCGGAATCCACGCGCGCCGTGATCTTGTCGACGATCTTCGATTCGATGCCGTAGCGGCGCAGCACCGACGCCGTGCCTTCGGTGGCCCAGATCTGGAAGCCGAGCTCCACAAGGCGCACCGCGAACAGCGGCAGCTGGCGCTTGTCGGTGTCGTTCACCGAGATGAACACGTTGCCGCTTGTGGGCAGGCCGCCTTCGTATGCGGAAAGCTGGCTCTTCGCGAAAGCGTGCGGGAAGTCGCAGTCGAAGCCCATGACCTCGCCGGTCGAGCGCATCTCGGGCCCGAGCAGGATGTCGACGGTCTTGCCCACGGGCGTGCGGAAGCGCTTGAACGGCAGCACGGATTCCTTGATGGCCACCTGCTGGCCCAGGCGAACATCGCCGCCGTCGCCGTGCGGCAGCAGCAGGCCGTTGTCACGCTGCTGCTGGATTGTCTCGCCCGCCATGATACGCGCGGCGGCCTTCGCGAGGGCCACGCCGGTGGCCTTCGACGCGAACGGCACCGTGCGCGAGGCGCGCGGGTTCGCTTCGATCACATAGAGCGTGTTGGCCATGAACGCGTACTGCACGTTGATCAGGCCGCACACGCCACACCCCTTGGCGATCGCGTAGGTGGCTTCGCGCAGGCGGCGGATCTGGTCGTCGCTCAACGTGCTCGGCGGCAGCGTGCACGCAGCGTCGCCGGAGTGCACACCGGCCTCTTCGATGTGCTCCATGATGCCGCCGATGTACAGCTCGTCGCCGTCGAACAGCGCGTCGACATCGATCTCGATCGCGTCCTGCAGGAACTTGTCGATGAGCAGCGGCGAAGGCAGGCGCCCGGACACCACCGTGTCGGCCTTGGCTTCGTTGAGCGCGCGGTTCACGTACTTTTCGAGCTGCGCGTCGTCGTAAACGATTTCCATGCCGCGGCCGCCGAGCACGTAGCTCGGGCGCACGAGCACCGGGTAGCCGATGGAGTGCGCGGCGTCGAGCGCCTCCTCGAGGCTGAGCGCCGTGCCGAAGCGCGGCGCGTTGAGCTTCTCCGCGCGCAGCACTTCGCCGAACAGCTCGCGGTTTTCGGCCAGGTCGATCGATTCGGGGGTCGTGCCCAGAATCGGCACGCCGGCTGCCTTGAGTCGCGCGGCGAGCGAAAGCGGCGTCTGGCCGCCGAGCTGCACGATCACACCCTTGATCGGACCCATCTTCTTCTCGGCTTCGTAGATCTCAATCACATCTTCGAACGTGAGCGGCTCGAAGTAGAGGCGGTCCGACATGTCGTAGTCGGTCGAGACGGTCTCGGGGTTGCAGTTGACCATGATCGTGTCGTAGTCCTTGCCGAGTTCCTGCACGGCGTGCACACACGTGTAGTCGAACTCGATGCCCTGACCGATGCGGTTCGGGCCGGAGCCGAGGATGATCACGGCCGCGCGGTCGCGCTTGCGCAGTTCGGTCTCGTCGGCGTAGCACGAGTAGTAGTACGGCGTGACCGCGTCGAATTCCGCGGCGCACGTGTCGACCGTCTTGTAGACCGGGTGCAGCCCGTAGTTCCAGCGCAGTTCGCGCACGGTGTTCTCACCGGCGTCGCCCAAGCCGCGCAGGCGCGCGATCTGCAGGTCGGACAGACCGGCGAGCTTCGCCTTCTTGAGCAGACGCGGCGACAGCGTTTCGGCGTCGCGCACCTGCATCGCGGTGTCATTGATGAGCATGAACTGCTTGACGAACCACGGGTCGATCTTGGTGGCGGCGAAGATCTGCTCTTCGGTCGCGCCTCCCCAGATGGCACGCATGAGCTGCAGGTAACGGTGCTCGGTCGGCACCTTCATCGCCTCGAGCAGCTCGGCGACCTCCTGCTCGCCAGGCTTCTCGCCGCTCCACGAGAAGCCCATGTCGCGCTTGTCGATGGAACGCATGGCCTTGCCGAGCGATTCCTGGAAATTGCCGGCGAGGGCCATCGCCTCGCCCACCGACTTCATCGAGGTCGTCAGTGTCGGGTCGGCGCCCGGGAACTTCTCGAACGCGAAACGCGGCACCTTCGTGACCACGTAGTCGATCGTCGGTTCGAAACTCGCCGGGGTGGACTTGGTGATGTCGTTCTGGATCTCGTCGAGCGTGTAGCCGAGCGCGAGCTTCGTCGCGATCTTCGCAATCGGGAAGCCCGTGGCCTTCGACGCCAGCGCGGACGAGCGCGAGACGCGCGGGTTCATCTCGATGACGATGATGCGGCCCGTGGCGGGGTGGATCGCGAACTGGATGTTGCAACCGCCGGTGTCGACGCCCACACCGCGGATGATCGCGATGCCGATGTCGCGCAGCTTCTGGTATTCGCGGTCGGTCAGTGTGAAGACCGGCGCCACGGTGATCGAGTCACCGGTGTGCACGCCGACCGGGTCGACGTTTTCGATCGGGCACACGACCACCACGTTGTCGTTGCGGTCGCGCATGAGCTCGAGCTCGTATTCTTTCCAGCCCTCGATGCCCTCTTCGATCAGCACCTCGTCGGTCGGGGAATAATGGATGCCAGCGCCGGCGATGCGGTGCAGTTCCTCGGTGTTGTGTGCAATGCCCGAACCGAGGCCGCCCATCGTGAAGCTGGGGCGCACCACAAGCGGGAAGCCGAAGCGTTCGGCGATCGCATCCACTTCCTCGAGCGTGTGCGCGATGTCAGAGCGTGCGGATTCGGCGCCGGCCGCCTCGACGACCTCCTTGAACGACTCACGGTCCTCACCGCGGTCGATGGCTTCGAGCGAGGCGCCGATGAGTTCCACGTTGTACTTCTTCAGCACACCCGCCTCACCGAGGGCCACCGCGGCGTTGAGCGCAGTCTGGCCGCCGAGCGTGGGCAGCAGTGCGTCTGGGCGTTCCTTGGCGATGATGCGTTCGAGGATCGGCGTGGCGATCGGCTCGATGTAGGTGGCATCCGCCATCTCCGGGTCGGTCATGATCGTGGCCGGGTTGGAATTCACGAGGATGACACGGATGCCTTCTTCGCGCAGCACGCGGCACGCCTGGGTTCCCGAGTAATCGAACTCGGCGGCCTGACCGATGACGATCGGGCCCGAGCCGATGACCATGACCGACTTGATGTCGTTACGCTTAGGCATTCGTGGATTCCTCCTTGGCATTCTTTGCATTGGCGTCGTTCATCATCGCGACGAAGCGGTCGAACAGATATGCGGCATCGTGCGGGCCGGCCGCGGCCTCGGGATGGTACTGCACCGAGAACGCGGGGATGTCGACGCACTGCAGGCCTTCCACAACGTCGTCGTTGAGGTCGACATGGCTCACGAACACCTTGCCGAATGTGCCATCCCGGTAGGGGGCGTCCACGGTCTGGCCGAGCGGGGCGTCCACGGCGAACCCGTGGTTGTGCGCGGTGACCTCCACCTTGCCGGTCGTCACGTCCTTGACCGGCTGGTTGATGCCGCGGTGGCCGAACTTGAGCTTGTAGGTGCCGAAACCAAGGGCCCGGCCGAGCAGCTGGTTGCCGAAGCAGATGCCGAAGAACGGGTAGCCGGCGGAAAGCACCTCACGCAGCATGGCGACCATGTCATCGGCCTGTTCCGGGTCTCCCGGGCCGTTCGAGAAGAAGACGCCGTCGGGATTGAGCTGCTCGATTTCCTCGAACGTGGTCGTCGACGGCAGCACGACCACGCGGCAGCCGCGCTCGGCGAGGCGCTGCGGGGTCATCGCCTTGATGCCCAGATCGACCGCGGCCACCGTGGCCACCGGTTCCTTGCCTTCGAACGCGCCGGTGGGCTCGACCACGTAGCGTTCCTTGGTGCTCACCTCGTCGTAGAGGCTCATGCCCTTCATCTGAGGGGTCTGGCGCACGTCGTCGAGCAGCGCGTCGATGCTGCGCGGCTCGCCTTGGCCATCGAGCAGGGCGTCGCCCGAGAAGATGCCCGCGCGCATCACGCCGGCCGTGCGCAGATGGCGCACAAGCTTGCGGGTGTCGATGTGGCTGATGCCCACGATGCCGTTGTCGACGAGCGCGTCATCGAGGCTGCCTATGGCGCGCCAGTTGCTCACATTGACGCTGGGGTCGCGCACCACATATCCAGCGACCCAGATACGCGAGGACTCTGGGTCGCTGGGGTTCACACCGGTGTCGCCGATGTGAGGGAAGGTCTGCACCACGATCTGGCGGTCGTAGCTCGGATCGGTGAGCGTCTCTTGATAGCCGGTCATGGCCGTGGAGAACACGATCTCTCCACGGGTGGCCCCAACGGCGCCGTATGGTTCACCGATGTAGACCTGCCCATCTTCGAGGACGAGCACAGCATCCTGCGCGGTGTAGTTGTCGGTTGCCGAGTCGAGCTGGTTCACCCAAACCCCCAATTCATCAAGGTAGTTGTACCGTGGATAGCGGCCGGTTGAGACTCGCGACCCGGCCTAACGCGCTTGAATTCAGTTGGTCTGATCGGTAGGTGCTCCATGCGGCTTGCTTGCGCAGATGGCGCTGAGCAAACCATGGATGAAGGCGGGTGCGTCGTCGTCGCACAATTGCTTGGCGAGATTCAGCGCCTCATCGATGGCCACCTTGTCGGGCACATCGTCGTTGTAGACGATCTCCCATACCGCAATACGTAGAATATTACGGTCGACCACGTGCATGCGTTTGACTTTCCAACCTGTGGAATGCTCATTGAGCAGGCCGTCAATGTCTCGCCGGTTGTCCGCCACCCCACGCACGATTTCGATGGCGTATTCGGGGAGGGGTGTCTGTGCGCCGGGTTCGGCGATGCGCTCATCGAGAAGGGACAGGATGCTCTGCCCCTTCTCGTCAGCTTCATACAGTGTGTTCAGAGCCCGTTTGCGAGCGGTGGAACGTGCCATGGAACAGTGGGTCCTTTATCTGCGCGTCAGTTCTCGCGGCCCAGGTAGGAACCGTCTTCGGTGTTGACCTTGACCTTCTCGCCTTCGCCGATGAACAGCGGCACCTGGATCTCGGCGCCGGTTTCCACGGTCGCGGGCTTGGTGCCGGCGTTGGAGCGGTTGCCCTGCAGGCCGGGCTCGGTGTGGGTCACGGTCAGCACGACGGAGGCCGGCAGTTCGACGGAGAGCGGGGTGCCGTCGTGGAAGGAGACGATGCAATCGGTGCCTTCGAGCAGGTACTTCGCCTTGTCGCCCACGAGGCTCTTCGGGATCATGATCTGGTCGTAGGTCGTCATGTCCATGAAGACGAAGTTGTCGCCATCGTCATAGGAGTACTGCAGCGTGCGGTTGTCGACGGTCTCGAAGTCCATCTTCATGCCGGCATTGAAGGTCTTGTCCACAATCTTGCCGGACAGCACGTTCTTGATCGTCGTGCGTACAAAGGCGGGACCCTTGCCCGGCTTGACGTGCTGGAACTTGATGACCTGCCACAGCTGGCCGTCCAGATTGAGGATGGATCCGTTCTTGATGTCGTTGGTAGTCTGTGCCAAAATACTCACCTATTCGTTCGCTCGTTGGAAAGCTATTGTATTGAAAGCCATATAGAGCCTACGACATTATGCCAGAAGCCCCCTACAGCTGCAACCACGCCGTCATATCGTGCGCGATTGCCGCCATGCAAGCCTGTTCGCTCTTGACATCATTTGCCCCCATGACCCTCCCTTCCCCCATGTTTTGCGGTATATCGGAAAGTGATTGCGGTCGGCGCACGCTGCGTCCGACCGCCCAGACCGCATGGATCGCATAGGAGGAAACCATGAACAATCCAATGATCACCGACGCGCTGCTTGACGGCCGTTCCATCATCGTCGTGGGCCACGCGCCGCTCGACAGCAAGGTCACCGCGTTCCAGTCGCTCGTCGACGCCTTGGCGGACGAGCGCAAGCTCGGCGTGATCGACGAGCACCATGTGCTGCCGACCGTGCCACCGTCAGCGACGGTCATCGATGCCGATGGCAAAGGTGTCGACGCGATCCACCGCACCATCCGCGAGGACAACATCACCGCCGTCGCGTTCCCCACGATGCGCCGCGGCGACATTGTGCGCATGCTCATGGATTACGCCGGTCAGGAGAACGGGCAGGTGCTGATGATCAACGAGGGCATGTCCGACGCGGTGCAGACCCTGCGCAGTGACCTGCCGATGATGCTGCTCAAATCCTCGCCGTCAGGGCATACCGAGTTCTCCGATGCTGCGATCAAGGCCATGGACCCGGTTGTGGTGACGCTGGACCGCAACGGCAATGTGGAGTCGATCATGACCGTCGACAAGCATGCCGAAGGCATTGTGGCAATGCCGATGCAGTGACGGGCGCCCGCTCTACGCGGCACTTGGCGATGGCCCGGATTTGTGGCGTTCCACAAGTCCGGGCCATTGATTTCTTCGGCATGCACATGGCGCGCACCACATGCCATTGCCGTAGACTGGCGTTTGCGGCCCGTTGCCGCCCAGCGGCGGCAACGGGCCTTATCGTCTGCCCACGAAAGGTGATTATGGTACGCAGCAGAACAGCCCAACTCATATTCCAATCGTTCTATGTGGCGATCGGCCTCGTCGGCATCGTCGGCAGCCTCGGTTTCTACGAGCATTCGTTCGACGATGTCTTCTACGTGTATTTCACGAATCTTTCCAACTACCTGTGCATCGCGGTCATGCTGCTTGAGCTGATTCAGACCGCGCAACGCAAGGCCGAAGGATTCGTCACGCTCAGCCCAGCGGTCAAATTCATCAGCGTCACAGCGATCCTGCTGACATTCTTCGTGTTCAACATCCTGCTCGCCGGGGCGCCTGACCGCGATCCGGCCCAGAACTTCACGATTACAAGCATCTCGTTCCATGTGGTACTGCCGCTGCTGTTCGTCTTCGACTGGATTCTGTTCTACGAACACGGCCGTGTCAAGTGGACGTACCCGCTGTATTCTACGATCTTCCCCCTCATGTATCTGGCGTTCGTCTACATCCGTGCATGGATGGTGGGATTCAACCTCAACGTGCCCAAGCTCTATCCTTACTTCTTCATCAACCTTGACGAGCAGGGTGTGGCGGGCGTTGTACGCTGGGTGGTCATCCTGCTTGTCGCGTTCATCGTGCTCGGCTATGTGCTGATGGGCATCGACCGCGCACTCGGCTCGTCCAGGCGCAACGGCCGCATTGAATCCACCGCGACCGTCTGATCCTCTTCCCCGCATATACCAAGAGGGGGCTTCCCGTCTGGGAAGCCCCCTCTACGCTAGTTCAGCGTGTCAGTTCGCGTCTGATGAGATCAGGCGAGGATCTTGGTGACACGGCCCGAGCCGACGGTGTGGCCGCCTTCGCGCACTGCGAAGGTGAGGCCCTCTTCCATAGCGATCGGCTGGATCAGCTCGACCGTGAAGGTCGCGTGATCGCCAGGCTGAACCATCTCGACGCCTTCCGGCAGCGTGATGACGCCGGTGACGTCGGTGGTGCGGAAGTAGAACTGCGGACGGTAGTTCGAGAAGAACGGCGAGTGACGGCCACCCTCGTCCTTGGTCAGAACGTAGACTTCGCCCTCGAACTTGGTGTGCGGGGTCACGGAGCCCGGAGCAGCCACAACCTGGCCACGCTCCACGTCGGTGCGGCCGAGGCCACGGAGCAGCAGACCGGTGTTGTCGCCAGCCTCGCACTCATCCATCTGCTTGTGGAAGGTCTCGATGGAGGTGACGGTGGTGGTCTGGGTCGGGCGGATGCCGACGATCTCAACGTTGGTGTTGATCGGCAGCTTGCCACGCTCGACACGACCGGTGACGACGGTGCCACGACCGGAAATCGTGAAGACGTCCTCGATCGGCATCAGGAACGGCTTGTCGAGGTCGTGAACCGGGGTCGGGATGTAGTCGTCGACATCGTTCATGAGTTCCTTGACGGTCTCGACCCACTTCTCGTGGTCCGGAGCGTCGTCGTGCAGCGCGCCGTAGGCGGAGGTGTGCACGACCGGGCAGTCACGGTCGAAGCCGTTCTCGTCGAGGAGGTCGCGGACCTCTTCTTCGACGAGCTCGATGAGCTCTTCATCGTCGACCATGTCGCACTTGTTCAGGGCGACGAGGATCTTCGGGACGCCCACCTGACGGGCGAGCAGCACGTGCTCGCGGGTCTGGGCCATCGGGCCGTCGGTCGCGGCCACAACCAGGATGGCGCCGTCCATCTGAGCTGCGCCGGTGATCATGTTCTTCACGAAGTCGGCGTGGCCCGGGCAGTCGACGTGAGCGTAGTGACGCTTCTCGGTCTGGTACTCGATGTGGGCGATGTTGATGGTGATACCACGCTGCTGCTCTTCCGGAGCGGCGTCGATCTGGTTGAAGTCATACTCCGGGTTGAGATCCGGGAACTCATCGTGCAGCACCTTGGAGATGGCTGCGGTCAGGGTCGTCTTGCCGTGATCAACGTGACCAATGGTACCAATGTTAACGTGCGGCTTAGTACGCTCGTACTTTTCCTTTGCCATGTGTGTTGTCCTCCTGGACGTTTCTCGTAGTAAGCCTTGAGCATTCAAGGCACTTGCTACATTTTACTGGGTTTCTGGGTTGTCGCCACTTATCGAGCCCGAACCCAGTCAGCGCTACAAAATACTAGCGCTGACTGGAGACAGGTTCAAGTCCGTTGGCAGCGCGTGTCACTCGCCGCGCTGGGCCTTGATGATCTCGTCCGCGACGGCCTTCGGGACCTCCGCGTACGAATCCATCTGCATGGTGAACATCGCGCGGCCCTGCGTCTTGGAACGCAGGTCACCGATGTAGCCGAACATCTCGCTCAGCGGCACCTTCGCGTCGATGACCTTGACGCCGGTGGCGTCGTTCATCGACTGGATCTGGCCACGGCGTGCGTTGAGGTCACCCATGACGTCGCCCATGTACTCTTCCGGAGTACGGACTTCGACGGCCATGATCGGCTCGAGGATGACCGGCTTCGCCTTCGGCGCGGCCTCCTTGAAGCACATGGAGCCTGCGATCTTGAAGGCCATTTCCGAGGAATCGACGTCGTGCACCTGGCCGTCGACGACCGTTGCCTTGACGCCCACGACCGGGAAGCCTGCGAGGATACCGGATTCCATGGCCTCCTGCACGCCGGCATCGATCGAAGGAATGAATTCCTTCGTGATGTGGCCGCCGGTGACCTCGTTCGCGAACTCGTAGACTTCGCCGTTCTCGGTGTCGAGCGGCTCGAAGTTCATGAGCACCTTTGCGAACTGGCCGGAACCACCGGTCTGCTTCTTGTGCGTGTATTCCTGGTTCATGACGGCCTTGCGGATCGTCTCACGGTAGGCGACCTGCGGCTTGCCGACGTTGCACTCGACCTTGAATTCGCGGCGCATACGGTCGACGATGATGTCGAGCTGGAGCTCGCCCATGCCCGAGATCAGCGTCTGGCCGGATTCCTCGTCGGTCTTGACCTGGAAGGTCGGATCCTCGTCGGAGAGCTTCGCGAGGGCGATGCTCATCTTCTCCTGGTCGGCCTTGGTCTTCGGCTCCACGGCCACTTCGATGACCGGGTCGGGGAAGGTCATCGACTCGAGCGAGATCGGGTGCTTCTCATCGCACAGGGTGTCGCCGGTCGTGACGTTCTTGAGGCCCACGAAGGTGTAGATGTTGCCGGCCTCGGCGGAATCCACCGGGTTCTCCTTGTCGGCGTGCATCTGGAAGATCTTGCCGACGCGTTCCTTCTTGCCCTTCGTGGAATCGAGCACGTTGTCGCCCGGCTTCACAACGCCGGAGTAGACACGCACGAACACGAGCTTGCCGTAGAACGGGTGGGTCGAGATCTTGAAGACGAGGGCCGAGAACGGATCGTCGAAGGTGGGCTTGCGGTCGATCTCGACGGATTCGTCGGACGGATCGAAGCCAACGATCGAAGGAACGTCCTCAGGGCTCGGCAGGTAGTCGACGACGGCGTCCAGCATCGGCTGCACACCCTTGTCCTTGAACGCCGAACCGCACAGGACCGGATAGGCCTGACGGCTGATGGTCAGCGTGCGGATGCCCTTGCGGATCTCCTCTTCCGAAAGCTCGCCGCTCTCGAGGAACTTCTCGAGCAGCTCTTCGTCGGATTCGGCGACCTGGTCGAGCAGCTCGGAACGGTACTGCTCGGCGCGGTCCTTGAGGTCGTCCGGGATGTCCACGGTGTCGTAGTGGGCGCCCATGTCGTCCTTGACGTCGTTCCAGACGTAGGCCTTCATGCGGATCAGGTCCACAACGCCGGCGAAGTCGTTCTCAGCGCCGATCGGCAGCTGCACGACGAGCGGGGTGGCACCCAGCTTCTCCTTGATGGTGTCGACCGAGTAGTAGAAGTCAGCGCCCAGCTTGTCCATCTTGTTGATGAAGCAGATGCGCGGAACGCCGTACTTGTCGGCCTGACGCCATACGGTCTCGGACTGCGGCTCAACGCCTTCCTTGCCGTCGAAGACGGCCACGGCGCCATCGAGCACGCGCAGCGAACGCTCCACCTCGGCGGTGAAGTCGACGTGGCCCGGGGTGTCGATGATGTTGATCTGGAACTGCTCGCCCGTGTCGTGGGTCTGACGGTTCCAGAAGCAGGTGGTCGCAGCGGACTGGATCGTGATGCCACGCTCCTGCTCCTGCGCCATGAAGTCCATCGTCGAAGCGCCATCGTGCGTCTCGCCGATCTTGTAGTTCTTACCGGTGTAGTACAGAATACGCTCGGTGGTGGTGGTCTTGCCGGCATCGATGTGCGCCATGATGCCGATGTTGCGAACCTGATTCAGGTTGCTAAGCACGTCCTGTGCCATAAGTGTTCCCTGGCCCTTTCTGGTCTGGTGTGATTACCAGCGGTAATGAGCGAAGGCCTTGTTGGCCTCTGCCATCTTGTGGGTGTCTTCGCGGCGTTTCACGGAAGCGCCGAGACCGTTGGAGGCGTCGAGGATCTCGTTGGCGAGACGCTCGGCCATCGTCTTCTCACGACGAGCACGGGAGAAATCGGTCAGCCAGCGCAGCGACAGCGTGTTCGCGCGGGCGGGCTTGACCTCGACCGGCACCTGGTAGGTGGCGCCGCCGACGCGGCGGGAGCGCACCTCGAGGGACGGGCGGATGTTGTCGAGCGCGCGCTTGAGCACGGCGACCGGCTCCTGGTCGGTCTTCTCCTTGACCATGTCAAGTGCCGAGTAGACGATGTCTTCGGCGATCGACTTCTTGCCATCGAGAAGAATCTTGTTGATGAGCTGCGCGACTACGGTCGAGCCGTAGATCGGGTCCGGCAGCAGCTGATGTTTCTTGGCGGGTCCTTTACGTGACATATCTCTTACTTCGCCTTCTTTGCTCCGTACAGGGAACGGCCCTGCTTACGATCCTTGACGCCCTGGGTATCGAGTGCACCGCGCACGATGTGGTAACGCACACCCGGCAGATCCTTGACACGGCCGCCGCGCACGAGCACGATGGAGTGCTCCTGCAGGTTGTGGCCCTCACCCGGAATGTAAGCGGTGACTTCGATGCCGGAGCTCAGACGCACACGGGCAACCTTACGCAGAGCCGAGTTCGGCTTCTTCGGCGTGGTGGTGTACACACGGGTGCACACGCCGCGGCGCAGCGGGCTTCCCTTGAGAGCCAAAGTCTTGGACTTCTTCGGCTTTGCCTTACGTCCCTTACGGACAAGCTGTTCAATAGTAGGCAACTTGAATTCTCCGATTCAGTGGTATCTGTTCTTCACTCGTGAAGCCGCCTCACTGCAGCCCCACTCCCCCTGATCCGTTGCGAATCGGAAAAGACAGCCACTGTTCACCGGCCCGATGACCCTCCGTTCTCTCACCGCCGCATTGCTGCGCGTGATCCAAACGAACTCGGGGATATCCCAGCCCGCGCTCCTGTTACATAAGGTGCACGGCTGGCACACACAAGGAGCCAAGATACCACAGGCACAGAAAAAAGGCAACCCCCGGAGTGTCTAGGTGCCTCCGGGGGTTGCCTCGCTTCTCTATACCCATTGTTCGTGCCATTGCCTCGACGCTACCGCGGTTGCATTCCATCTCCCTCCAATCGCCGCGGTGGCGTCTGCCGCATCCATCGCATCCATTGTGTATGCCATCACCCACGGCGCGCATCCCTTGCGCGCAATCATGCCATGCGCCGAATGCCCCGGCAGCCCATGCTACCTGCTGTTACGTTGCGCAATGCCGTAATCGTCCGGCGCCACCCTGCGCCGTCTCGGTGTTGTAACCCTTGTGTCCTTGCACTTACGAGTATAGTCCACAATCGCGCGCGACACGACCCCGCCACCGTCCGACACGCCGTGTGCACACATTGGCCCGGCATTCGTGTATAGTGTTCACCTGTTGTCCGGTTCCCAACGGAACCGCTGCAATGGTGGCTATAGCTCAGTTGGTAGAGCATCTGATTGTGGTTCAGAAGGTCGCGCGTTCGAGCCGCGTTAGCCACCCCATCAACCCCGGCCTTTCCTTCGATGGAAGCCGGGGTTTCTTGTTACGTCATGCCGGCAGGCGGCGCATGTGGCCGCCCACGGAAGGTATCGCCCCGTGCGCCACGTTCACCGTGCGCCGCAATCCACGCCCTTCCAAAGCCCAGCAGGTAGACTACTCAGCAGTACACGCTGCCCGCCTACGAGCACTAAGGAGACCGCCATGCTGTCTTTTGAAAACGATTATTCCGCCGCCGCCTGCCCGCAGATCATCGCGCGCATGCAGCAGGTCCAAAACGAGACGCACCCCGGCTACGGCACCGACGACTACTGCAAGGCCGCCGCCGGCAAGATCCGTGCACTGTGCGACAACCCGGAAAGCGACATCTGGTTCCTCACCGGCGGCACGCAGACGAACCAAGTCGTCATCGACTCGATCACCGCGCAATATGCAGGCGTCGTCTGCGCGGACAGCGCGCACATCAACACGCATGAGGCCGGCGCAATCGAGGCGACCGGGCACAAGGTGCTCGCACTGCCGCAGCAGGACGGCAAGATCAGCGCGCCGCAGCTCGACGACTATTGCGAGCGCTTCAACGCGGACACGAACCATACGCACATGGTGCGCCCAGGCTGCGTGTATGTCTCGCAGCCGACGGAATACGGCACGGTGTACACGCGCGCCGAGCTCGCCGCGCTCGCGCAGGTGGCGCACGACCACGGCATGCCGCTGTTCATCGACGGCGCACGCTTGGGCTACGCGCTCACATGCGACGCGAACGACGCGAATCTCGACGACCTTGCGCGCATCGCCGACGTCTTCACGATCGGCGGCACAAAAGTCGGCGCCATGTTCGGTGAGGCTGTCGTGTTCACGCGCGGCAACACGCCCGAGAACTTCACCGCGCTCGTCAAACTGCATGGCGCGCTGCTCGCCAAGGGCTGGCTGCTCGGCCTGCAGTTCGACACGCTGTTCACCGACGACCTGTATTTCCAGTTGTCGAAGCACGCGAACGCGCAGGCGGACAAGATTCGTCAGGCGCTGCTCGACAAGGGGTACGACATCGCGTTTGTGTCGCAGACGAACCAGATCTTCATCACGGTGACCCATAGCCGCGCCCAGGAGCTGCAGCAGCAGGTGAAGCTGGGGTTCATGGAGGCCGTGGACGCCAGCCATGTGATGCTGCGCATCTGCACAAGCTGGGCCACGACCGACGATCAGGTGGCGGCGCTCATCGCGCTGCTGTAGGCGCTGTGTACGCGGTTCAGCGTGTGGCGCAGTGCGCCGCGATCGCCTCGCGTTCCATCTGCACGAACTGGTGGACCGACGATTCGACGGAGTAGTGCTCCTTCGTGTGGTCGGCATAGGTCTGCCCCCACTCGTTGAGTTCGCGCGGGTGTTCGATCCACCAGTCGATGTGCGCGGCGAGCTGTTCGGGATGCCCCACCTCATACAGCGATTCCGGGCAGAGCGCGAACTGGCTCGCCGCGCTCTGCGGCGACTTCGCGATGACCGGCACGAGCCCGCACGCCATGCCTTCGATCACACTGACCGATTCGAGGTCGGCGATCGACGGATGGCACAGCAGGTCGCACGACTGCAGCAATGCGGGCATGTCGCTGTTGCGGTGGAAGCCGATGGACGCGGGGCGCGCGAGTTTCTTGCGGGCGAGCCGTTCGAGTTTGCGTTTGATCGGCCCGGTGCCGGCGATTGTCAGATGGATGTCTTCGGCGTGCGTGCTGCGTGCGATCGCCTCGATGAGCTCCACATGGTTCTTTTCGTTCGACAGGCGGCCGGACGCCACGATCTTGAACGGCACGCCCGCCGCTTCGTCGCCCGGGCGCTGCCGCTTGGGAGTGAACCGCGCCTGGTAGCCGTTTGAAATCACATGGATCGGCGCCGTGTAATGGTGCTCGCGCAACAACCGGGCCCCCAATTCCGTCGGCACATGGATCGCGTCGACGTTGCGGTACAGCCAGTGCTTGAACAGCCAGTAGATGAACGAATCAGCACCGGGCACAACTTTGAGCGGCCCCGCGGAATACGTCACGTTCTCCGGCTGCACATGGTAGCCGGCCGTGACGGGCAGGCCCTTGGCCCGCGCCGCGGCGAGCGCGTGCCGCCCGAATTTGAATGGCGTGTAGATGTGCACGATGTCCACGCCGTCGAATGCACGGTCGAACAACGTGGCGCTCGGCTGCGCGAACTGCATCTGCTGTTTCGCCGCCACCCAGCTGACGAGCGGCACCCGGTTGACCTTGGCCGGGTATTCGGGGGCATTGATGCCCACGAGGCGCACATGGTGCCCTTGCCGTTCCAACTCCTGAGCCCACTGCAACGCCGAATTCGACGTCCCGTTGCCGCGGTTGCCGAAGGTGTCCACCACCATGGCGATCGTCAATGGCCGTTCGGTGGCCTGCTGCGGGCTTTCACCGTTCTTTGCTGCGCACATGGAAGTTCAGTCTAACCATGGCGCATGTCAAAGCGCGGCGCATGTGGACGGCGCGCGTGCGCTGGGCGCCGCCGGTGGCAATATGGGAGGCATGGCAAATCAAGATCGTGCTTTGGGCACACCGTACGGCAAACATCCCACCCGCGCACTGCTCCTCGGCTCCGGCGAACTCGGCAAAGAGGTCGCCATCGCGCTCACCCGGCTCGGCGTGCGTGTCATCGCCGCCGACTCCTACGAAGGCGCGCCGGCGCAGCAAGTGGCGCATGAGGCGCATGTGCTCGACATGAGCGACGCGCAGGCTCTGGCCGAACTCATCGCGAAGGTCCAGCCCGACATCATCATCCCCGAGATCGAGGCGATCGCCACGCAGGTGCTCTTCGACGCCGAGCGCGCAGGCATCCATGTGGTGCCGAGCGCCACCATCGCCTCGATCTGCATGGACCGCGAGGCGCTGCGCCGTTTGGCGAGCGACGACCTCGGCCTGCCCACTTCACCCCACCGGTTCGCCGGTTCGCTCGAGGAACTGCGCGCCGGTGCCCAGGCGGTCGGGTTCCCGTGCGTCGTCAAGCCGGTCATGAGCTCCTCGGGCCATGGCCAATCGGTCGTGCACGACGCCAGTGGCATCGACGCCGCGTGGCAGGAGGCGCAGCAGGGCCGCCGCGCGCACCACGACGGCGACGTCTCGCGCGTGATCGTCGAGCAGCTCGTCGACCTCGACTATGAGCTCACGATGCTCACCGTCAGCTCGAGCGCGGGCATCGTGGTGTGCACACCGATCGGCCAACGCCAGCAGGACGGCGACTACCGTGAATCCTGGCAGCCAGCGGACGTGCCGGCGGACGTGTTGCAAGAGTCCGGCCGCATCGCGCGCGAAGCGGTGCGCGGTCTCGTGCAGCGCGCGAAGACCGATACCGCGTGGGGCGTGTTCGGCGTCGAACTGTTCGTGCTGACCGACGGCAGCGTGCTGTTCAACGAGGTCTCACCGCGCCCGCACGACACCGGCATGGTCACGATGATCAGCCAGCGGCTCAGCGAATTCGACCTGCACGCGCGCGCGATCCTCGGCGTGCCGGTCACCGAAGGCCATGTGGCGCTCGCCATGCCCGCGCACACCGCGGCGGCGAGCCACGCGATCGTGGTCAGCGGCGAGGGCGAAGTCGAGTTTTCGGATCTCGACGCCGCGCTCGCGCGCGCCGGCACCGACGTGCGCATCTTCGCCAAACCGCGTGTCGCGGGGCACCGCCGCATGGGTGTGACGCTCGCGCTCGGCCAGAACGTGCAGGAGGCGCGCATCGCCGCCACGCAGATCACGCAGGCGCTGCACACCGAGATTGTGTGAAATGTGAGAAACGCCGAAGAGATGTTACGAATGATTGGTACCCTGATTGCGTCAGTTCATCAGCGCTCCAATCTTGGGTAACCAGAAGGGTGAAGCAACACTATGCAGAAACTGGACAAGCTCTACGAGGGCAAGGCCAAAAAACTGTACGCAACCGATGACCCCGACGTGCTGTGGGTCGAATACATGAACCAGGCGACCGCCGGCAACGGTGCCAAAAAAGCACAGATCGAAGGCAAGGGAAGCCTGAACAACCGCATCACCTCGGTCCTGTTCGACCTGCTGGCCGCGCGCGGCGTCGATTCGCATTTCGTGCGCCGCGTCTCCGACACCGAGCAGCTCGTGCGCGCCATGGACATGTACCCGCTCGAGATCATCATGCGCAACACCGCCGCCGGATCGTTCGCCAAGCGCTATGGCGTTGAGGAAGGCACCGAACTCAAGCAGCCGATCCTCGAATTCTGCTACAAGTCCGACGATCTGGGCGACCCCTTCATCAACGACGACGGCATTGTGGCGCTCGGCCTGGCCAGCAAAGAGGAACTCGACGAGATCTCCCGCCAGGCACGCGCGGTGAACGACGCGTTGCGCGACATCTTCTCCAAGATCGACGTGCAGCTCGTGGACTTCAAGATCGAGGAAGGCAAGACCTCGGACGGCACGATCCTGCTCGCCGACGAGATCACGCCCGACACCTGCCGCCTGTGGGACCTGCGCGACGGCTCCGGCCAGATCGAGCACCTCGACAAGGACCTCTTCCGCCGCGATCTGGGCAACATCATCCCCGCCTACGAAGAGATCCTCGACCGTCTTGAGGCGCTCGCCAACGCCGAGGGCGTCGCGCGCGCCGAGTGACCTTGGCATAACGCACCCATCCCGTCCGTCCACCACCCGAGCCACCACACAAGAAGCGAAGGAACAATCGTGGTTTTCCGCGTCTATGTAGAGAAGAAACCCGGATTCGATGTCGAGGCCCAGCAGCTGACGAACGAGCTGCGCACGATCCTTGGAATCCGCACCCTCAAGGGCGTTCGACTCGTCAATCGTTACGACGTCGAGGGCATTGACGAACAGCTGTTCGAGCAGGTCGTGCCCACAGTGTTCAGCGAACCGCAGTCAGACAATGTGAGCTTTGACCTGCCGGATTTCGGAGAGAACGCCGTGTTCGCCGTGGAGTACCTGCCCGGCCAGTTCGACCAGCGCGCCGATTCGGCGAGCGAGTGCATCCAGCTCATCAGCCAGGGCGAACGCCCGACCGTGCGCACCGCGACCGTCTACGCACTTGACGGCGCGTTGAACACACCCGATGTGGACGCGGTGAAACATTACGTGATCAATCCGGTCGAAGCGCGCGAGGCGGGCCTCGAGACGAAAGACACGCTCACCGCGCAGGTGCCCATCCCGGGCAAGGTCGAGGTGATCGACGGGTTCCGCTCGATGGAGGCCGAGCAGATGGAGCGTTTCATCGCGGACCACGGTCTGGCGATGGATGTGGCCGACCTCGAGTTCTGCCGCCGGTATTTCGAGGAGGAGGGCCGTGACCCGACCATCACCGAGATCCGTGTGATCGACACCTATTGGTCCGACCACTGCCGCCACACCACGTTCGGCACGCAGCTCGACTCGGTGACGATCGACGACGCCGTGGTGCAGGCCGCGTTCGAGCGCTATCTGGCGATGCGCGACGAACTGGGCCGCTCCGACCGCCCGGTCACCCTGATGGACATGGGCACGCTCGGCGCCAAGTGGCTCAAGGCCAATGGCGTGATGACCGGCCTCGACGAGTCCGAGGAGATCAACGCGTGCACCGTCAAAGTGAAGGTCGACGTGAACGGCGAAGACGAGGATTGGCTGTTCCTCTTCAAGAACGAGACGCACAACCACCCCACCGAGATCGAACCATTCGGTGGCGCGGCCACCTGCATCGGCGGCTGCATCCGCGACCCACTCTCGGGCCGCGCCTACGTGTATCAGGCGATGCGCGTCACAGGCGCCGCCGACCCGCACACGCCGGTCGATGAGACGCTTGAGGGCAAGCTCCCCCAGCGCAAACTCGTCACCACGGCGGCCCATGGCTATTCGTCGTACGGCAACCAGATCGGTCTGGCCACCGGCCAGGTCAACGAGATCTACCATCCCGGCTATGTGGCCAAGCGCATGGAGGTCGGCGCGGTCGTCGCGGCCACTCCCGCCGACCATGTGCGCCGTGAGACCCCGGCCCCGGGCGACAAGATCATCCTGCTGGGCGGCCGCACGGGCCGCGACGGCATCGGTGGCGCCACCGGTTCGTCGAAGGCGCACAATGTCGAATCGCTCGAGCTTGACGGCGCCGAGGTGCAGAAGGGCAACGCGCCCGTGGAACGCAAGCTGCAGCGCCTGTTCCGCCGTGGCGACGCCACGCGCCTGATCAAGCGCTGCAACGACTTCGGTGCGGGCGGCGTCTCCGTGGCCGTGGGCGAGATCGCCGACGGCCTGGACGTGGATCTGAACAAGGTGCCGAAGAAATACGAGGGCCTCGATGGCACCGAACTGGCGATTTCCGAATCCCAGGAACGCATGGCCGTCGATGTGGCCGCCGAGGACGTGGACGAGTTCCTGCGCTACGCCCAGGAAGAGAACCTCGAGGCCGTGGTGATTGCCACCGTGACCGAGGACCCGCGCATGGTGATGCGTTGGGATGGCGACGAAATCGTCAACCTCTCCCGTGAGTTCCTCTCATCGAACGGCGCCGACAAGCACCAGGACGCCCATGTTGCGCAACAGGGCACGTATGTGACACCGTTCAACGAAGGCACACTCGCCGAGCGGTTGGACGCGATGCTCAACGACCTCAATGTGGCTTCCAACAAGGGCCTCGCCGAGCGCTTCGATTCCACGATCGGCGCCGGTACGGTGCTCATGCCGTTCGGTGGCCGCGAACAGCTCACCGCCCCGATGGCCATGGTGGCCAAGCTGCCGGTGTTCGGCAAGACGACAACGGCATCAGCCATGGCATGGGGCTTCAACCCCTACATCATGGAGCGCAACCAGTTCACCGGCGCATACCTTTCTGTCGTGGAATCGCTCGCCAAGCTCGTGGCCGCCGGATTCGAGCATGAAAAGGCGTACCTGAGCTTCCAGGAATACTTCGAGAAGCTGCGCGACGAACCCGACCGTTGGGGCAAGCCGGTCGCCGCCGTGCTGGGCGCGCTCATGGCCCAGGTCGACCTGGGCGCGGGCGCGATCGGCGGCAAGGATTCCATGTCCGGCTCGTTCGAGGACCTGGATGTGCCGCCCACGCTGATCTCGTTCGCCGTGGCGGTCGGCGACATGCGCCGCGCCACTTCCCCCGAGTTCAAGGCGCCAGGCCACCGTGTGGTCCGCATCGCCCCCGTGTACCATGCCGATGGCCTGACACCGGACAAGGACGGCCTGCTCGAGACCTTCTCCACGGTCGAACAGCTCGTGGACTTCCATGACGCGGTGGCTATCTCCACCCCGGGCTATGGCGGCACCGCCGAAGCGCTGTTCCGCATGACGCTCGGCAACCACATCGGTGTGCGTTTGGACGACGCGATCAGCGTCGACGACCTGTTCGCCCCGGCATACGGTTCGTTCATCGTCGAACTCGCCGATGACGCGAAGATCCCCGCCACGTCGAACCTCGTGGAGATCAGCGAAATCGGCGAAACGACCGAGGACTACACCTTCCATGCCGCTGGCGAGGATTTCGCCCTCGCGCCGCTGCAGGAGACATGGGAAAGCGCGCTTGAAGACGTGTTCCCCTACCGCCACACCGAACACCAGACCGACGAACTCGTGGAGACCGTGGTCTTCGACGCCGGCCGGCGCGCGCCGTACACCGGTCCGAAGATCGCCAAGCCGCGCGTGGTGATCCCGGTGTTCCCGGGCAACAACTGCGAATACGACACCGCTGCCGCGTTTGAGCGCGCTGGCGCGGAGGTCACGACGCTCATCGTCAACAACCTCACCCCGCAGGCCGTCACCGAATCGACGCAGGCGCTCGTCGACGAGATTGGCCGCAGCCAAATCGTCATGATCCCCGGCGGTTTCTCGGGCGGCGACGAGCCGGATGGTTCGGCGAAGTTCATCACCGCGTTCTTCCGCGCGCCCGCGGTCACTGAGGCCGTGCGCGATTTGCTCAAGAACCGCGATGGCCTCATGCTCGGCATCTGCAACGGCTTCCAGGCCCTCATCAAGCTGGGTCTTGTGCCGTACGGCGACATCGTGCCGATGACCGACGAGTGCCCCACGCTCACGTTCAACGAGATCGGCCGCCACCAGAGCCGCCTTGTGCGCACGCGCATCGCGTCGAACCTCTCCCCCTGGCTCGCCAAGACCCAGGTGGGCGACGTGCACACCGTGGCGATCTCGCATGGCGAAGGACGGTTCGTGGCGAGCCCCGACCTGCTCACGCAGCTTGCCACCAACGGCCAGATCGCCACGCAGTATGTGAGCGAAGACGGTGTGCCGAGCATGAACCTTGCGGTGAACCCGAACGGTTCCATGATGGCTGTCGAGGGAATCACGAGCCCCGACGGCCATGTGTTCGGCAAGATGGGCCACTCCGAGCGTTCGGGCAATGGCCTGTATGTGAATGTTCCGGGCAACACCTACCAGCCGATTTTTGAAGCTGGCGTGGAATACTTCGCGTAGATGGCGGCATGACCCAATACAACTGATGCGGCCGGCTCCAATCATGGAGCCGGCCGCTCTTATACAAGCTCACCCATTGGGGGAACCAGCAACAACACGATGAAAAGAGGGCCCTACCATGGAACAGCCCGCTGTCCCGTGCCCACGCCCTATGCGCAGGGCCGACCGCGAAGTGCATGATACGGCGGAAATCGAGGGGATACTGCGCGACTGCGCCGACGTACGCGTCGCGTATCAGGACGCCCAGGGCCTGACGATCGTGCCGGTGAATTTCGCATATGTGCTTGAGGATGGCAAATTGACGCTCTTCATGCACTCGGCGCTAGCAGGACGCAAGATTGACGCGATCCGCTCGGCGGGTAACGCTTTGCCTGTCGCATTCGAGATGGATTGCGATGCGGAAGTGTACACGGGGCGCACACCGTGTTCGTCGACGACGGCGTTCAGATCAATCATCGGCACCGGCGTGGCCGGCCTCATCGACGAAACTGGCAAGAAAATCGAAGCGCTCACCCTGCTCATACGGCAGCGTACCGGCATGAAGGATGTCAAATTGCAGCCCCGGCAAGTGGGCAAGATGGCGGTATGGCGGATTGCATCCACTGAATTCACCGCAAAGCGGCATCCGGCACCGGCCATGCATCAGGACTGATTCCCATCTTCGATTGTGGGGTGGGTCCCCAGTCGACCGCAAGCCCCAAAAGCCTGCAATTCGCAGGACAAATGGAAGATAGGGATGCAATACACCTTTGTGCGCCATGGACCCCACCCCACAATCGAAGATAGGTCCAACCATGGTTCTCATGTTGACGAAAAACGGGGTTTCACGCCTCTTCCCCAGATACGTGAAACCCCGTTTTTCGTATTCCTCTACGGTCACTGTTCCCTGCGCTTGGACACAATCATCCAGATTGCGCCTACGACTGCCACAAGAGCGGCTGCATAGAACAGGTAATAGCCAAATCCCCAGCTGTAATCGTCAGTGGGAACAACGCCGCGGTCACTGAAGTCCCAGTTCAGCACCAAGAACAGAAGGAAGCCGATGATGCTGAACACCAGCGCCGGAATACCCTTCGAAACGCATGCAAAGATCAACGCGATAATTGCCGTGATGGCGATGGCCGCAACGAGCGCCATCACAATCATCGCGATTTCGGAACTGTTGGACGTCTGATCCTTGAGCTTGTTGTAGAGCGTGGCGAACTTGAACATTGAGGGATCGGCCAATTCGCCTGCGCGAACACCATCGACCATCTCATCGGCGTATTCACGGTACGGCGAGTCCTTTGCCACCGAAGCGTACGGAAGAAACACGCACAGCAACATGAGCACGTTGCCCACGATTGCCACGATCTTGGGAACCGTCAGGTTCCGGGGTGTTGTTTGATTGGACATACTGCCCTCCTTTATTGTTGAGACGTACTACAGTCCCAGAACCTGCTTCTTCTTGAGATCAAATTCCTCCTGGGTGAGGATTCCGGCGTCAAGCAGCTCCTTGAGGCTCTTCAGCGTCTCCATCTGTTCCGCCACGGACATCGCTGGAGCCGGAGCGGGCTGCGACGCGGCTTGGGCGACGACCGGCTGTGCATCCGCTGCAGCGGCCATCGCATTCGCCGGATTCATCTGCTGGCCCGGCATCGCACCGGTCATCGGGTTGACCCCCTGGGCGAAGCCGACGCCGAGCATCATGCCGCCCATGTCACCGAACCCGTTGTCTTGCACGCCTTGTGCGATCTTTTGCTGGGCGGCGATGTTCGACGCCTGCTGCGAGATGTTCTCGTACGCCGTCACATTCATGCGGTTCGACGAGTACTGCTTGACGAGTTCGCGCGATTCCGGCGTGAACTCGATGCTTTCGATGCCGATGCCCGCCAGATGGATGCCGAATCGCGACTCCCATGTACCGGCATTCGTGGGGTCCTCGCTGATCGCGAGCGCGATTGCGTTCGCTTGGCTCGGCAACGCGGAGATGCGGTATTCGTTGCTTAACGAGTTGAGCGCGACCGAGAACGACTGCATGAATTCACTGAGCAGCTGCGATTTCGTTTTGGGGTCGTCGAAACTGATGTAATCCACGTTCGGCGGTACGAATTGCCGGATGAACGCGGTCGGGTTCGTAATGCGCAACGACATCATGCCTCGCGCGCGAATGTCGAGATCGGTGTCGTAGAACTTGTCGTGGTACATGAGCGGGGCCGGCGTGCCGAACTTGAGGCCGCGGATCTCGCGGAGGTTCACGAAGGCGACGCGCTTGTTCGCCACTGGTTCGCCGCCGTACTTGAAGCGTTCACCAATCTGACCGAAGATGGATTTGCCGATGCCGTCGCCCGCGAACACGCTTTCGGTGCCGCCGGTACGGTATTCGTACCCGCCGGATTCGGTGATGATGCTTTCGATGCCCGACTGGTCGAAGATGAACGCGGCCGTGTTTTCAGGAACATAGATGCGCGAGCCGTTGGAGATGACGGCGGCGGAATGCTTGGTGTTCGAGCCACGCCCTTGATTCGTTTCCTGGTAGACGCCCGGCATGAGCGCCACATGTTCGCCGAATTGGCCGACCGTGATGATGTCGAGCCACTGATCGGCGAAGGTGCCGCCCAACGCGCCTGCGAATGCCTTGATCAATGCCATGGTTGCCTACTTCCCTATGCTCTCGAGTTTCCCGATTTGTATTACAGCTGTTCGGTTCGGCCACAGTATTCGCAGATGACCGACGTGCCTTCCGGGCCATGTAGTGTAGCCCCGCAACCGAGGCATGCCCTCGACACCTTTTTCGCACCGGCCGACTTGGTCAGGCCACTCATGGTGAAGGCCTCCGCCATCTCCTTAGTCGCACCAGTCAGCATGCTCGCGATGCCACTGATGAAGGTCTTCGGCGCTCCCACGACATCTTCGTCACTGCCGGTGATCTCCTTGTTGATGCCGTTCACCAGCTTTGACAGGTCCGCATGGGATTCCATGCGCAGTTCGATCTTTCCTTTGCGCAGCAGGACATCGCATTGGTGGCTGTCGCCTTTGTCGACGATGAGCTGCGGCTTGCCGTTCACCACTTTGATGTCACGAAGTGCCCACGAGAACGTGTGGTCGATGTCTTTGCCGAACATCTTGATCTGGGTATAGGTGAATACGAGACTCATATTGGTCAAGGTCAGTTCGCCACGCTCGAAGCCTTTGAAATCTGGGCTCTCGCATCCAACATTGTCAAATTGCGCGATAACGCCTTCATTCGGCAGCAAGTCAATGCTTCGCATATCCTCTCCTCTATTATCTATTCACTATCTGGTGTTGGTCGGAACCGCCACGGAAAATGCAGGCGCGGAGCCAGTGGAATACCTGATCTGGACCACAGTGGTCGCGATCAGCAACAGCACCGTGGCAACGCAAGCGATAGCGACCGCTATCAGCACCAGCCGTCTGCCAGACACCTTGCTCCCCCGTCCTGTGCAGGCGAATGCGATGCCGCATACCACGAACATGGCGATGATGAGCAATATGGTCACCTGCCAATCAGGGCGTCGGTCGCTGAATATGGAGATTCCGCCTATCAACGAAAAGCAGGACAATACCACAGCGCCAACCGCCCATTTGGAACGCGGCCCATGATTATCCGCCAAGACCGACTGCCAGAATTGTTGGTTGACCACCACATTGGGATTCACCACAGTGGTCTGCGCCGCCAATTGCTCCGAAAGCTCACGGTAGAGGCGACTGTATGCGGCGCTCTTGTCGTTCACACCGAGTGGAGCATCGATGATCACTGCACTCTGCGCACCGTCGGCCACCACGCGCGCTTCATATTCGTCATCGCCGCTGGGTAGCCGGAACACCACCGACTGTGCTGTGTCATTGTTGCCGACCACGTCGAATCCCGCACTGAACCGCAATGTCTGCAGCAGCGCGGCATAGGTCTGCACGGCAGGTGATTGGTACGTCTGCCGCGCCACGGACACGCGGTTGGCGGCGGGATTCGATGTGGTCGTCATGATGGTTCTTTTCTGTGCAAAGCGGAAAGGGTGGTTCAGCTGACCGAAGCGAGACGCTGATTGACGCGGTTCATGACTTCGAGGTAATACTGCATGTCGGCGTCGGTCCATGTGGACTGATCCATGTCATCCAGCTTCTTCGTTGTCTCGCTATATTCGCTCATCATCTTGAGGTAGTCGGTCAGCATGCTGGTCGGTGCGCCATCAGCCGTGTATTTTTCCATGAAATCGCAATACTTGTTCATGAACGACTCATACGAATCCATGGCTTCCTTGACGGCTGGCGTGACGCCACCGGACTGCGCTTGGTTCTGCGCTTCCTGCTGCTTCTTGGCCTCTTCCTCCTGGATGCGCTTCTGTTCTTCTTCCTGCCGCTTGCGCTCCTCTTCAGCCTTCTTCTGGGCCTCTTCGGCCTTCTTCTGTTCTTCGGCCTGCTTGGCGGCTTCTTCCTCGGCCTTCCTCTGAGCTTCCTGATCGGCATCCTCCTTGGATTCAATCGAGATGCTCATGGTGTCTTCCTTGGGGTTATGCATCACCATGACCTTGTCGCCGGCAGCGTTTTCAGCAGTGAATGTGTCGCTTGACTTGGCGAGGCCCACGGTGAAGCCCTTGCCCCGGAGCTCATTGACATAGTCTTCGAAATCACTGGCGGTGACATCGCATGCCGTAAGGCTGTAAGATGCCGCAAATTCGTAGACATCCATGGCTTTCGTGGCTTTCGGCGCGGGTATCTTGGCAGCGGCGCCGCTCGCTGGCCAAGAGAAGCTCTGGCATCGAGATTCCTTGGAGGACGAAGAAGCAGACGACGATGCACTTGATGACGGAGATGCAGCAGCGGATGGCTGGCTTTCCTGCTTACCGCCAGCTGCGCCAACCAGCGACAGGACAAGGCCAATCACCGTGGCGCCGGCGGCGATCGCCGTGAACAGACGACCATGCTCCTTGCCCGGTTGGGTCTTTAGATACGCCACCACACACAACACCGCGGCAATGACCGCGAAAATGATGCACAGGGCAATCGGCGGGTGCACACCAAGCGCCACGAAACCGAAGATCAGGAACGCAGCTGCCACAGCAAGCGCCACAACCGCCATAGCCGAGGTCTTGCCCGGGTTGCTGTCGGTCAGCATCGCCATAAATGTATTCTTCGACGCACGGTGGTCCCCCGGCTCAGCAGGGGTGTTCTGCCCATCATGAGGAGCATCATGCGCGGTATTCGCCGCAGGAACCGGCGGCACCACTTCGGTCTGCTGGGTCGGCGCACTCATCACCGTCGTCTGCGCGGACGTCGCCTGCACCGCGGTCTGCGCCATCAACTGGTCACCCAGATCTTTGTAGAACTTTACAACGAGCTGTCGCGCGGGCTCGCCGGCGTCCATCGGTGCGGTCATTTCGACTGCGCTTGATGCGGCGGTTTCACCTGGCACCACCTTTGCGGTGAACAGGCCATTGAGATTCGGCGCGCTGAACGTGACCGCATGCGACTGCTCGTCTTGATGGACAAGATCGAACGACGCGTTGAATCCGAGCATCTGCACCATGGCAGCATATACGTCCGCAACCGGAGCCATATATGTCTGCCGCCCCGGCTGCGGGGTCGGGTTTGGAGTGGACATCCTATGTTCCCTTCTTCATACTTCCTTCATATTTGGCCACGAAAACATACAGGGTGATGCAGCAACACATCGCCGCATCACCCTGTAATGTCTGTCGTCAGTCGGCCTGTGTGGAAGACCCGTCAGGTCTTCCTTCGTGGTCGTCGACGCAGTGCACCTCGCCTTGTTGCTCCGGTTCTTGCACCGCATCCTCGAACGCTCGTACACCGCGCAGTATCATGCCTGCCAATTGCGTAAACATGACCGCACTCCTCTCTGACGAGACATTCCCTTGTACGCAACCGACCTTCGGCTACGCAGCGAGCGGAGGGCACCGCTCACAGGAACTCGTCATTAAGGGGCATGTTTTATTCGCGAATCAGCACTCCTTCCCCTACGCGATCCAGTGCGAAACAGTTGTAATGACGAGCGTTTCACGCTAGAACCATTCTCGAATCTTTGATTTATAGTGTCAATGACATAACATGATATAAATCTGGAATAAATGTGCTATGTTTTATACCATGGATACTATAAACGAGGCGAGTGCACAGGCGTGGAGAACCCGCCTGCGGGCATGTATGGACGAACGGGGGCTCACCCAGCTGGGATTGGTCAGCGCGCTCAACCGCCAGTACCTCACGAAATACCACCAAAAAGACGTCAGCCGCTGGCTCAACACCGGCAATCGCACCACGAGCGGCGTCATCGGCTTCCCCAAGTACGAAACGATGTCCATTCTCGCGGATTTCTTCGGTGTGGATGTGGGGTATCTGACCGGTGAGACCGATGAGCGGAGTTTTGACATGGCACACGCCTGCGAATACATAGGGCTCAACCACAACGCGATCCAAGCCATACGCGAGTGGATTGGTACCGGCGGCGATGGACAAAACGCCAATACTGGCGAATCATCCATGCGCGAGTACCGCGCCCAGACACTCAACGACATGCTGTCTTCGAGCACATTCGCCGTCTTGGCTTCCAAATTGCTCACACTGCATGAGATGTCGGTGATCTGGCGCACCAACCCCAGTCGCTTCGACTCCCTGATGTCATCGTTGGCTTCGGAAAGCGACCTGCCGAATACTCTGACGTTCCAACTGGTCACTGAGGCGTTCTACGGCATGGCGAACGAATCGTTCTCTGCATTATTGCGCGATGCCTACCCGGCCCCCACCGAGCGGCAGTTCACGCAGATTCAGGATTAACGGCTCACCAGGCACCACTCCTTATATATTGTGGCGTCATATATACAATGATGCCACCGGACCGCATTGGGCCCGACAGCATCACTCGCCTGCACTGCATGCAGGGCTGTTGTTGTGGATTATCAGTCACCCTCAGCCTGTTGGAACGTGAAGTTGAGTTTCGTATCTGGACTGACGCTCTGCACAATGGATGTATAGAACGACTTCGCCTGCTCTTCGAGAATGTCGCGGTTCGAGTCGACATACTCCTTCTTCGCCTTGTCCGTGAGGATGTTGTTCACCATGTCGAGGGTGTCGATCTGCTGCGTGCCGAAACTCAACGCGCCGTTCTGCTCCACGACTATACGGTATTCGGGATGGTCGTATCCGATGAATTTGAACTCCGGAATTGCCACATCAAAGGTGTTGTCACCCGCTTCTTTGATGACGACATCCTTGCCCTCGAACCCCAGCTTCGCGTCAAACGTGTACTGAATGAACTGCGCACGCTCCGATCCGGGAATCTCCATGCTGAAAAAATGGCTCTTGTTCTCACGCGAAATGATTCCGGTAACACCCAACCGAAGCAGCGATACTTCTTTTGTGCGTTGCATCGAATGGATGACTTGCGTGTCGGTTCGGCCCTTTTCCCTCAAGGATGGAGGCATCAACCCCGGAAAGGCGTAGAAGGCCCCTATCACGCCGCAAATACCGAGCACAAAACTGAGCACAATAGCTATGACCATCATGACAGTGGTCTGTTTCTTGAACAGTTTCTTCATCTTTTTCCCCGATCGCATGGCACTACCGTCAGGATTGCCGACGGTTTTGCAATCAGGGTTTCCGCCAGAGCTACTGACTCGACGACTACCATCATCTGCACCCACAGCTTCTCCTGTCCGTTTTCTTTCCACAATCATGCAGCGTAAAGCGGCCATTGCTTCACGTTGCCTATCACGCATTTACTCTATCAGAGAAATCCTGAATAAGACTGTGCTCAACCGTTCTACTTGGGTTTCTTGGCATATATCAACCAAGAGATGTAAGAGCGACACCAAAGACAATTAGACAAGATTGAGGTAGCATGATTAATTTTTCTCACCAGCCAAGAAGGCACCGCCGCAGGTGGCGCGATCCATTTACCGCTTGCGGTTGAGGAACGCGGCTTTGACGAGTTCGATGATCATCTGCCGCATGTCTTTGCCGCCGCCGGCCTGGGATGCTTGCGCGATGCCGCTGACCTTGCCGAGGAATCCCTCACCGAACTGCTCTTCCATCAGATGCTGAACCCAGCCTATGTCGCGCACACTGCGCTGCCCGGTATACACCTGCTCGAACGCGAGCACCGCCCCTTCGCCGAGCGCTGCGATGATGCTCGCGGCCACAATCGCATTGAGCACACTGGCCGCGATGTTGATGCCCGGAATTGCCTTGATCGCACTGATCGCGGAATGCGCGACGACGCTCGCCGTGCCCACCTGCACAATCGAATCAAGGAACTGCTTGGCATCCTCCCGCTTGTCGATTCCATACAGGCGCGCCAATCCGTTGAGTTCGGCGAGCTCAAGTGGCGAGAGCACGAGCGAATCAGCAATCGGAATCGGCACTGCGCCCACGGTCGCGCCCGCCGCCACGCTCGCCCCGATCAGGCCTTGCGCAAGCACGCGCTTGCGGGTGAGTTTGAACTGCATCAGGTCGTGCGCGCCGCCCTGCATGCCCTCGGGCATCGCGCGCATCGTCGCGTCGATCAGGTCGGCGATGCCCTCCGGCGGCGCGAACGCCGTCTCGTTGATCACGAATGTCTGCGCGACGACCGGCACGATCGCGCGCAGGTTGCGTTCCACGCGCTGCCCGCGGAACGCCTGCCGCACCATCTCAATATTGCGCGTGCGGTCGGCCTGTGAATACGACTTGGTGATGACGGCGATGATCGGCACAGACTTCCACATCGCGATCGAGTTGGAGAAGTTGCGGATCGTCTCCGGGAACAGCTTCGCCGCCGTGCCATCCACACAGAACCAAATCACATTAATGCGGCTGTTCTCATTGCCCTCTTGCGCACTCAACCGCGACCATTTGCGTACGGCGTGGATTGCGCGCAGACTCTTGATCGGCGAAGGTTCGAATCCGATGGAGTCGATGACACGGAACGGCACCGATGGACTTCCGTAGATGGCAAGCTCCTCGGTTGTGCCACGCGTGCCGAAACTGGTCTTGGCGATGTCATCGCCGATCACGGCGTTGATGAGCGTCGATTTGCCCACGCCGGAATTCCCCAGCACGAGCACGTTGCCTTTATGGACCGGCTGCTGGGGTGCAGGGGCGGGCTGCACGTCGATTACATGGCCGTTGTCGTATGTCATGCGGTCATCATAGGCACATCGCATACGGCTGCGCCCTTGGCGTTTTCACGTCAAGGGCGCAGCATTCGGTGGAGGGACAGTGCCCCACGGTCACTTGTCTTGTGAAGAGTCCGAGCTGTCTTCGTCCGAACTGGTTCGGCCGGCCGTGCGATCGGCTTCCTTCTGCCGCTCCTCGGCCTGCTTCTCGGCCTCCTCGGCACTGCGCGGAATGCCGGCGAGCTCAGAGCCCGTGGCTTCCTTCATGCGCTTGTCGACCTTGTCGATGACCTCGTCGAAGTACTTCTCCTGTTCGGGGGTGAGCTTCGAATTGCTCACCGCGTCGAACTGCGCCATCATGTCGTCGAAGCTCGCGAGCCAATCGGTGTACTCCTCGGCCTTCGATGCCGGCATGCCGTCCTGGCTGTTGAGCATCTCCGCGAAATCAGCGTACTTCATCATGAAGTCCTCGTAATTGCGGATGACCTCCATCGGATCGGTTGTGGACGGCGTGACCTTGGTGGATTCCGAGGGAGACGGCGATGCCTCCGCCGCCGCCACCGTCTCGGCCGAAGCCTGCGGCTCAGCGCCACGCTGCGGCAGATAGAACACGAACACCGCCACACATGCCGCCACGACGGCCACGACAACACCAATGATGCCGATGACCCACGCCGTTTTCTTGGATTGCGCTCGCTGCATCTCAACTCCCTGACATCGTTTGCAAAACTAGTACGATCACGTAATTCCATGGTAGCAACGAACAACGCCCACCACCATACAACGCAGAAAATCCACCAAAATACACACGATATTCACGTCTCGTGTTGCCCATTACACTTCACTCAGTTCAATGCGCACGATGTCAACCACGGGGATCACCCTGCCATCCATCATCTCGAGCGCATTGGTTTCTGCATGGTATTTCGCCACCACACCGCCTTCAATGCACTGGTATTCCCCGCCAACGCCCTCGCCATCCATACGGAAAAAGGTCATATCCACGCGTGGACGCTCACCCAGATGCGCCAGCACCGCCGCGAGTCGCGCATTGAGCGCCTCCTGCGCGTCTTCGCCCAGTTCAACTTGCCGCTGGCGCACCTTGGCCGTCTCCCGCAGCAGGTCCTCATACCCGGCCAACGCCGCGAAAGGCATGAATTGGGAGGCACGCTGCCCCATGGCCATGTGGCGGTGCCGTTTGGATTGATGATGCGGCATGTCGATGATGTCGTCGTACCGGTGGGTGTTTTCGATGTTCATGCCGCATGACCTCCTATCTGCCGGTTGCGTTCCACGCCCGTGGCGCCTTCTTCGAGGTTGAGGCCCTTGATCACCGCGTTGCCACCGAACCGCTCTTTGACATGCAGCAACGTCTCTTGCATCTTCATCTCACGCTCCTCCTGCCGTGTGCGACTCTCATCACTGCGGCCCCCTTCATCCTGCGCAAGGAACGAGAACAGGTCGGGCTGCTCGGTCTCGGCGGCACTAACCCCACTCACATCCCCCGGATCATGCACGGCATGCACCTGCGACGCCTCCACATTGAGCCGCCGTACGAGCAGCGAGCGATCGACGATACGGTCGTACAGCGAGCCGATCGCCTCACGCAACGCCGAGGACGCGGCCGTGCGCCACCCCAGATTCAATGATCCATGAGCGCTTTTGGGCCGTCTCCGGCCGTATCGGTCGCGCGAGACCCGGCCGGTGTACCCAGCCGCGCCCGTCCGGTCCAGGCTCGTCACGTCATAGCCCACCGACAAGGCCACCTGACTGGTCACGACGCCACGCTTGACCATGTCCAATGCCAACTGGTCGGCCATCTCGCAGGCCACGATGCGCGCATGCTCCCAGTTGTACGGCTCATGGAGCACCTGCCCCGACCCCATGCTGGAATGCTCCGGCCGGTATTGCTTGACGTCGGCAATCGTGCACGGTTCCCATCCCCACGCGTGATCGATGAGCAGCTCGGCGTTCACACCAAACAGCCGGTATAGCAGGTCTTCATTGTAATAGGAATCGGCACCACCCACCGAGCACCGTGCCACATCGCCCATCGTCAACAGTCCGTGGCGCTCCAGTTGACGCGCGGTGCCCGGACCCACACGCCAGAAATCGGTGAGGGGCCGGTGAGCCCACAACAGCCGCCGGTACGCCGCCTCGTCGAGCTGCGCGATGCGCGCTCCGTCAGGCCCGGCAGCGGTGTGCTTCGCCACGATGTCCATAGCGACTTTGGCCAGATAGAGGTTAGTGCCTATGCCTGCGGTGGCCGTGATGCCGGTTTCCGCATAGATGCCGGCCACGATGCGCCGCGCAAGCTCATGGGCGCTGCCTCCCGCGAACCGCAAGTACCGCGTGGCGTCGATGAACACCTCGTCGATCGAATACACATGGATGTCCTCTTGCGCGGCGAACCGCAGATAGATGCCATAGATACGCGCACTCACATCAAGGTAGTACGCCATGCGCGGTTTGGCGGTGACGTACGCAAGCGCCAAACCGGGCGAGGCCGCCAACTCCGCGGCATGCACGGAGGACCCTGAAAAGCGGTGCCCAGGTGCGCGCAACCGCCGCTCCTCGTTGACCTGCGCCACACGCTGCTCGACCTCGAACAGACGCGGACGCCCACCGATGCCGACGGCCTTGAGCGATGGAGAGACCGCGAGACAGATGGTCTTGCTCGTCCGGCTTGCATCAGCCACCACCAGGTTTGTGTCCAGCGGATCGAGCCCCCTCGCCACACACTCGGCCGAGGCATAGAACGATTTGAGGTCTATGGCTAGGTACGTGCGGTCTGTCATGACAGCATTTTCGAACACCTGTTCGAAAATGTCGAATCACCGGCGCGTCGGGCCAGCCAGTCCACGAGCCATCCCGATGCCCGCGCCACCGCACGTCCACGATGCGAACTCACCGCCTCTAGATTTTTGCTGGAACTCCGCCGTTTTTCACATTGCTCCGGTTGGCAATGTAGCGCGCGCTTGCTAGGGTTTATCTCGTAGCGAATCCCTTTCTCCATACTTTTCCGGAAGGAGCTCCAGCTTGTCAGCTGAACTCGAAGAGATCCACGAAGAATGCGGTATTTTTGGCGTCTGGGGTCATCCGGATGCGGCTCGACTCACCTATTTCGGTCTGCATGCGCTGCAGCACCGCGGGCAGGAGGGCGCCGGCATCGTGGCCAACGACCACGGCCATCTTTCCGGGCATCGTGGGCTCGGCCTGCTCACACAGGTGTTTCAGAACGAAAAAGACATCGAAAAACTCAAGGGCGAACATGCGATCGGCCATGTCCGCTACGCGACCGCCGGCTCCGGCGGCATCGACAACATCCAGCCGTTCATCTTCCGTTTCCATGACGGCGACATGGCGCTGTGCCACAACGGCAATCTGACCAACTGCTTCTCGCTGCGCCGTGCGCTCGAGAACGAAGGCGCCATCTTCCATTCGAATTCCGACACCGAGGTGCTCATGCATCTGATTCGCCGCTCGGTGCGCAGCACGGTCATCGACAAGCTGCAGGAAGCCCTCAACACCGTGCACGGTGGATTCGCGTACCTGATCATGACAGAGAACGAGATGATCGGCGCGCTCGACCCCAACGGCTTCCGGCCGCTCTCCCTGGGCCGCATGTCCAATGGCGCCTATGTGCTCGCCTCCGAGACCTGCGCGCTCGACGTTGTGGGTGCAGAACGCATCCGCGACATCCAACCGGGCGAGATGATCGTGATCAACGACGAGGGATACCGTATCATCACCTACACGAGCAACACGCAGCTTTCGATCTGCTCGATGGAGTTCATCTACTTCGCACGCCCCGACTCGGACATCTACGGCGTGAACGTGCATTCGGCGCGCAAGCGCATGGGCGCGCGTCTGGCCCAGGAGGCACCGGTGGACGCCGACATGGTGATCGGCGTGCCGAACTCCTCGCTGTCCGCCGCCTCGGGCTATGCGGAGGAATCCGGACTGCCCAATGAGATGGGCCTGATCAAGAACCAGTATGTGGCGCGCACATTCATCCAGCCCACGCAGGCGCTGCGCGAACAGGGCGTGCGCATGAAGCTCTCCGCCGTCAAATCGGTCGTCAAGGGCAAGCGCATCATCGTCATCGACGATTCGATCGTGCGCGGCACCACGTCACGGCGCATCGTGCAGATCCTCAAAGAGGCGGGCGCGGCCGAAGTGCACATGCGCATCAGCTCACCGCCGCTAAAATACCCGTGCTTCTACGGCATCGACATCTCGACGACGCAGGAGCTCATCGCCGCGAAAAAATCGGTCGAGGAAATCCGCGAGTTCATCGGCGCGGATTCGCTCGCGTTTCTCTCCGTGGACGGCCTGATTGAGTCGATCGGCCTGCACGCCGACGCCCCGTACGGCGGCCTGTGCGTCGCGTACTTCAACGGCGACTACCCCACCGCGCTCGACGATTACGAGCAGGACTTCCTCGATTCGCTCTCCCCCGACGACCTGGTGCGCCTGCCGGGCTACGATCACCAGAAGACGATGTACGAGGGCACCGAATACACGCACAAAGTGAACGGACGGCACGCTTCGGTCGACCCGACCGACTACTGCATCGCTAACGAATAGACCCATGGGACTGACTGGCATACGCACAGTCGGTCCCATGTCTTGTTCGTGCGCGATGCGCCGGTCCACCAAGCATTGTCAACGGCATACCAAGTTCAAGAAAGGTCGAACATGCCACAAGCATATGAAAACGCTGGCGTCAGCGTCGAAGCGGGATACGAGGTCGTCAAGCGCATCAAGTCGCATGTCGCGCGCACCGACCGCCTCGGCGTCGTGTCGGGCATCGGAGGGTTCGGAGGACTCTTCGACCTCGCCTCGCTCAACTACAAGGAGCCCGTGCTCATCTCCGGCACCGACGGCGTCGGCACCAAGCTCGTGATCGCCAAGCTCATGGGCAAGCATGACACGATCGGCGTGGACTGCGTGGCGATGTGCGTCAACGACGTGGTGGCGCAGGGAGCACAGCCGCTGTTCTTCCTCGATTACATCGCCTGCGGCAAGAACGACCCGGCCGTGCTCGAACAGGTCGTCTCCGGCGTGGCCGACGGCTGCGTGCAGGCGGGCGCCGCGCTCATCGGCGGCGAGACCGCGGAGATGCCCGGCATGTACGACGAAGATGAGTACGATCTGGCCGGGTTCACCGTGGGCTGCGTGGAGCGCTCGAAGATCGTGGACGGCTCCGCCATCGCCGAAGGTGACGTGCTGATCGGCCTGCCGTCCACCGGCGTGCATTCCAACGGCTTCTCGCTCGTGCGCAAGGCGCTGTTCGAGCAGGCTGGTTACACCGTGGAGACGCGCCTGCCCGAGCTCGGCGACCGTACGCTCGGCGACGTGCTGCTCACCCCCACGAAGATCTACGTGAAGGCGCTCATGCCGCTGTTCGAAGCTGATCTGGTGCACGGCGTGGCGCACATCACGGGCGGTGGATTCATCGAGAACGTGCCGCGCATGCTGCCCGAGGGCCTCGCCGCGCGCATCGAGCTCGGCTCGTGGCCGGTGCCGCCGATCTTCGATGTGATCGAGCGCACGGGCGACGTGGACCATATGGAGATGTTCAACATCTTCAACATGGGCATCGGCATGGTCGTGGCTGTGCCTGCCGACCGCGAGGACGAGGTGATGAACCTGCTCGCGAACGCCGGCGAACAGGGCTACCGCATCGGATCCGTGGTCGCGCGCGGCAGCGACGGTGTGGAGCTCGTCTGACTCGGCATCGACCGACTGTTGATTGATTCCAACGATTCCTGAGGAAAGAAGCATTATGAAGGTTTTGGTAATCGGTTCGGGCGCACGTGAACACGCCATCGCGCACACGCTGCTGCGGGGCGCGAGCGTCGACGAGGTGACTGTGGCCCCGGGCAATCCGGGCATGGAGCTCGATGAAGGCATTCGTACACTGCAGCTCAACCCTTCCAACCAGGCCGCGCTCATCGACTTTGTGCGCAACAACGACTACGACTGGGTGTTCGTGGGCCCGGAAGTGCCGCTCATCGAAGGCATTGTGGACGCGTTCAAGGAGGCCGGGATCAAGGCGTTCGGGCCCAGCAAGGCCGCAGCGCAGATCGAAGGCTCCAAGGACTTCGCCAAGCAGCTCATGGAACGCCACGGCATTCCGACCGCCGCCTACCGCACGTTCGACGACCTTGCGTCAGCGATGCTGTATGTGCAGGAACATGGCGCGCCGATCGTGATCAAGGCCGATGGCCTGGCCGCAGGCAAGGGCGTGACCGTGGCGATGGATGAGGACACCGCGATCGCCGCGCTCAACGACATCTTCGTGGACCACCGCTTCGGCTCGGCCGGCGCGAAAGTGGTCATCGAGGACTTCCTCGACGGCCAGGAGTTCTCGCTGATGAGCTTTGTCAACGGCACCGAGTTCTGGCCGATGCCGATCAGCCAGGACCACAAGCGCGCGTACGACGACGACAAGGGGCCGAACACCGGCGGCATGGGCGCCTACAGCCCCGTGCCGCAGATCGGCGACGACGTGGTGCAACAGGCCATCGAGACGATCGTGAAGCCGACCGTCGAAGCGATGGCCGCCGAGGGCACGCCGTTCACCGGCATCCTCTACGCGGGCCTCATCGCCACGCAGGACGGCCCGAAGGTCATCGAGTTCAACGCGCGCTTCGGCGACCCGGAGACCGAGGTCGTGCTGCCGAAGCTCACGAGCGACCTTGGCGCAGGCATCACGGCGATCCTCAACGGCGAGACCCCAGAGTTCACGTGGGACGAAGACAACGCCACCTTGGGTGTTGTGCTCGCCTCCGACGGTTACCCCGGGGAGATCGTCAAGGGCGCGCACATCCCGCAGATCGCGACCGACGCCAACTCCCACGTGTACTATGCCGGCGTGGCCCGCGGCGAGGACGGGCTTGTGGCCAACTCGGGCCGGGTGCTGCTCGTCGAGGCGAGCGCACCGGACCTGGCCGCGGCACAGCGCAAGGTGTATGCGATCCTCGACGCGGTGAACACCGAAGGCATGTTCTACCGCCACGACATCGGAGCCAAGGCGCTCAAGTCCTGACCACACCAGCGCATATATATTAAGGAGGCCGGCACCTGATTAGGGTGCCGGCCTCCTTACTCTGAAAAGCCGGATGTCGCGCCGATCGAATCAGCGTTGTTCCTGCTGCGGCTTGGGGATCAGGAACGAGCAGGCGAGGGCGAGGACGAGCAGCACGATGCCGCCGACCATCGACGCCATGTACCCGAAGGTGGCGCCGCCGGAGGTTGTGAACGCCTTCTGCAGACCGTACAGGATCGCGTAACTCAATCCGGAGCCCAGATTGAACGCGCCCGCGTTCAGTCCGGGCAGGTAGCCCGGGTTGTCCTCTGGCGAAAGCACGATGCCGAGTCCGTTGAGCATGATGTTCGCGGTGCCCGCATACGACACGCCGAGCACGACTGACAGGACGATGAGGTTCCAGATCGCTGGGCCGTGGCAGACGAAGATGCCGAAGACCATCGCGATTGCGGAGACGACAAGGCCAGCGCGCAGCACGAAGCGGTATCCGCGCTTGGACGCGAGCACACCGGCGACGGGGCCGAAGGCCAGGCCGACAAGCGCATACGGGGTCAGGGTGAACAACGACACGGTGTCCGTGGAGATGCCGGCGCCGAACTGTGTGTCCTGCGCGAGTGCGGGGACGATGCCGTTCATGATCGCGAAGACGCCGGTCATCGTCAGCAGCGTGGTGAGCAGCAGACCCCATGTGCGGCGCTGCTTGAGGTACTTGGTGGCGACCATCGGGTTCTTCTTGTGGTTCTCGACCTGCCAGAAGCCGATGAACAGCGCTGCGCCGGCGATGAGTTCGACCGCCACAAGCCACCAGTTGGCGCCGGCAAGCTTCTGGATCTGATCGATGGCGAGGTAGATCGACAGGAAGGCCGCGGACAGCAGCATCACGCCGAGCCAATCCATCTTCGGGGTCTCTTCCGCGTGGCTTTCGTTGGCGAAGATCCACACGAGGATGATCGCGAGGAGTGCGACACCCGCCATCACCCAGAAGATCGAGCGGAAGCCGAAGTGGCCGGCGAGCCAGCCGCCGAGCAGTGCGTCGACGCCGCCGATGCCGCCGTTGACGGCGGTCAGGATGGCCATGAGCCGCGCATAGCGTGCGTCATCGGTGACGCGCTCGTGCAGCATGAGCAGCGTCATCGGCACGACCGGTCCAGCGACACCTTGGATCACACGCCCCACCATGAGCATCGGCACGTTGACGGCAAGCGCCGAGATGCAGCAGCCAATGCCGGTGAGCGCGAGCATGCCGATGAGCACCTTCTTGCGCCCCGCAAGGTCACCCAAGCGCGGCAGGAACAGTGAGAACACCGCGCATGCGGTGAAGAACACGGTCTGCGTCAGACCGATCTGGGCATCGTCGCTGCGCAGCTGGTTGGCCATCGTGGTGAGGGCCGGGGACAGCATGGACGCATTGAGTTGGAACGCGAAGATGGCCGCCATGAGCGCGACCATCAGCGCGACGATGGATGTGCCGTCGCCGCCGCGCTTCGCGGGCACGGCCGGCTTCATCGATGTGCTGGACATGATGGGTTCCTCTTTCCTTGAATCTCCGTTGATTCCTTCGTATGCGCTACATTCAGCCAAGCGCCTTGATGGCGTCGATGACGAGGTCCCAGAACTTCTCGACATCCAGATGGACCGCCACTTGGGTATGGCATTCCTCCGGGCTGGGTTCGGCGCCGCGGAAGTCGGCGACGGTCATGCCCAGCGTCAGGTCGCCGTGGATTTCCACATCCACTGGGCAACGCCGCGTCGTGATCACAGTGGGGTCGATGAGGTACGCGACTGTGCACGGGTCGTGCACCGGAGGGTCGACGAAGTCCTGGTTCTCGCGGTAGGACGCGCGGAAGAAGTCCATGAGCCCACTGACGAACGTGGCCAGATCGGTGCCGACATCCTCCATGCGGCGTTGGACAGCGGGCGTGCACAGCGCCTGATGTGTCAGGTCGAGACCCACCATGGTGAGCGGCCAGGATTCGTTGAATACGATGTGCGCCGCTTCGGGGTCGACCTTCACGTTGAATTCGGCGACGGCACTCCAATTGCCCACATGGTAGCCGCCTCCCATCAGGACGACCTCCTTGACGCGGTCGACGATGCGCGGCTCAAGGCGGGCCGCGAGCGCGATGTTCGTCAACGGCCCGGTCGGCACAAGCGTGATGGTCTGCGGCGGATTGGACATGATCGTATCGATGATCCAGTTGACCGCGTGCCCTTCGTCGAGCGGACGGCTCGGCACAGGCAGTTCGACGCCGTCGAGGCCGCTCTGCCCATGGATCGTCGCCGCGGCTTCGGGTTCGCGGATGAGCGGGCGGCCGCAGCCCATGTGCACCGGCACATCGGTGGCGTGCGCCTTTTCGAGGACGGCGCGGGCGTTGTAGGTAACCTTGTCGAGGCTCTGGTTACCGCCGACGGTGGTCACGCCCAGCAGATCGATCGCGGGGTTGCCCAAGGCGAGCAGGATGGCCACGGCGTCGTCGTGCCCGGGATCGCAGTCGAGGATGATCTTCTTTCCCATGGTATTCTCCTTTGAATCCAATCTCAGTGCCGCGGTGGGAACCCGTGCGCGAGACCCCTACCGCGGCATCAAAACGCTAGTAAAACGTTTTATCAATGTCTAGAATAGACACATCACGCACAAATCCCCCGACATTTTACTCTGGGTAAAATGTCGGGGGACCGTGACGGGCGGTCGCCGCCCGGCCGCCGTGCGCTGCACCGGGCGGCCAGCGGCCTTACTTCGGCAGTTCCATGAACTCCATGTCTTTGAGGTAGTTGTCGCCTGCCGTGATGTCGTATTGGATCAGCTTGTAATCCTCGAGTAGCTGCTTCGTCGCCGCATCCATGTCGGCCACGCTCATCGGTTCGCCCTGTTGGTTCAGGTAGATCGCCTGCCCTTCGGGGATGCGGTCCCAGCCTTGGATGGTGTTGACGACCGGCGGCTCCATGGCGGCGATATGCGCGTGCATGTCGGTCAGGAACGCCAGATAGGGGCTCACTTTCGCGTCCATCTGTTCGGCGGCCTGCGCGATGAAGAAGTTCGGCGAGGTGTAGGCGCTGTCGTCGAGCTTGGTGCCCTGCACTTCGCTCGCCTGGTTCGACCAGATGAAGTAGTCGGTCAGGTGCAGCGCGATCGAGTTCTTCTCGTCGGCGCCGGCCGTCTTGTAGATGCCCGGCAGGTGGTCGCCGTAGAACACGACGGTGATCGGCTTGTCGATCGCGTCGAGTTCCTCGAGGAACTGCTTGGTGGCCTCGTCGGTCAGCTCCATGCCTTTGGCGTAGGTGCGGATTGACTCCTTCTCATTGTCGGCGAGCGGGTGTTCGGCGTCGGCGGAGTCGCTCACCGTGAACTCGTTGTTCTTGTACCAGTCGTTGTACGGCATGTGGTTCTGCATCGTGATGACCTGCAGGAACTGGTTGTCGTCGGTCTTCTTGATCTCCTCGACCGTGCTCTGGTAGGTCGCCTCGTCGGAGACGTACGGCGAATCGTCGATCTTGTCCTGGTGTGCGATGATGTCGTCGCCCTTAAGCGCGTAGAAGTGCGAGAAGCCAAGCTTCTTGTAGTTCGTCTCGCGCGAGTACATGCTCGGCTCGTACGGGTGCAGGCCGATCGAGTGTTCGGGCGCGCCCCACATCTGGTTCACGCTCGGCGCCCAGCACGCCCCGGGCAGCAGCTGCTGGTACGGGCTCGTGAGCGAGGAGTCGAAGTTGGCCATACTCAGGCCGGTGAGCCCCATGTATTCCATGTTCGCAGTGCCGCCGCCGTAGCCAGAGCTGAGCATGAGGCCGGACGTGGTCTCGCCCTTCACCTGCCGGATGGCGGGCATGGGGTCCGCGTTGAGTTCCACGCCGGGCACGCGCGTGGGGTCGGAGAACGATTCGGACAACACGTAGACGACCGTGCTGTCGGTGAGCGAACGCTCGCGCGTCTTGTTGATGGCCGCCGCGCTCGTGCGGTAGCGTTCCGCGATCTGCCGCATCGTGGCCTCGCTGTAGGTGGTGGGCTCGTCCATGACCTTGGGGTCGATCTGGCGCAGGAACGAGACGACCGGTCCGTTGCGCTGCGCGTCGTAGACCGAATCCCACATCGACGGCTTGTCGCCCATGCCGCGTGACACACGGTAGCCCCACGAGTCCACAGTGCCCACACTGCCCACATACAGGGCGATCGCAAGCGCGGGCAGTACAGTGAACAGCACGCGCAGGCCCGCGCCAAGCGGCTTGTTGCCGCCGCGGATCATCGAGCCGTGCCTGCCGTCGAAATGCGCGCACACGACGGACAATATGATGGCCGCCGCGCACACGCCCACCGCCATGCCGATGACCGCGGGCGCCTCGGGCGGCAGGAAGCTCATCACGTCGCCGGTATTGCCTTTGAGGAAGTTCAGGTCGGAGGGCAGGATCACCTCGTAGCGCGCGCTGATCTTGAGCTTCTCGATGGCGGCGATGACCGCGGCGAGGCACAGCAGTATCGGTGAGGCCACCCAGAACCGGTTGCTCACCATGAGCAGAATCAGATACACGAGTCCGATGGCGAGCATGTTGAGCAGAAGCACGAAGTTGCCCTGGCCCATTTTGCCGATCATCGTGCCGAGGCTGTCGAGCGAGCTGGACAGCTGCACGCGCGTCGACGACTGCGTGACGCCATACTGCAGGATCGCGAGCGCGAGGAAGTCGACGACGATGAACACGACCGCGTACAGCCAGCCGGGCCAAGCGCGGTGTCTGGGCTTCGGTGCCTTCGCGGGGTCGACGGTGGTGATGCGCAGTTCCTCCACGTCCGTGGCGGCCGCCGCCGCTGGCATGGACGGGCTGGATGCCGGCGTGGTGTCTTGTGATGGATCATTCAACGCATGGGGTTCGTTGTGCACGATGTGGGTCGCTCCAAATCCGTGAACGGCAATAGTATGCGGGTGCCGTTAGTCATGTGTATGTTGTGTGTCGCCGCCCCATTTTCCTCCACCAAGCTGACAATCGGCTTAGCTCATGGAAATACCGGCGCTGGGCCATCGTCGCGGCCATGTTCGCGCTGCGCGGTACCCAGCGTCGCGGTGACGCCGTTCGTGCGACTATCGAAGTGCATACAGGGAAGAAGGCAGGAGCGAACATGGTGCAGGCCACAGGCTGGGACGCGGTATACCAGACCCGTATCACCCACGGATGGCTCCCCTATGCCGTGTGGGCGATGCTCGGTGTGGGGCTTGTGGCGCTCGCCGCCGCGCAGATCGCCGCCGGCAAGCGCCGCAACGTGGTCAAGCAGGCGGTGGCCGCGCTCGTCTGCGCGTGTGCGGGCGGCGCCATCACGTGGTTCATCTCCGACGGCATTGTGCTGTTCGGTGTGGAGCTCGGCTGGGAGGTGATCGGGGCCGCAGCCGGCGGGTTCTTTCTGGCCGGCGCGTTCATCGCCGCCGCGGTGATGACGCGCGGGTGGAAGCGCGTGCTCGCGATTGCCATGGTGCCACTCACTGTGCTCGGTGCGGGATTGCGCATCAACGCGATCTACGGTGAATTCCAGACCGTGGGCAGTCTTGTGGATTACTCCCCGTATCCGCCGCTCGATTCGGTGCATGTCTCACGCGCCACGGTCAGCGTGGCGCAATGGAACGCCCAGGTGCGCTCCGGATCGGTGCGCCCGGAGACGGAAGGCAAGCTGTTCAGCGCCACGATTCCCGCCACGCGCTCGGGGTTCCGGGCGCGCCACGCCGTCGTCTGGCTGCCGCCAGCGGCGCTCGCGGCCCATCCGCCTGTGCTGCCCGTGCTCGTCATGCTTTCGGGCCAACCCGGCAGCCCCACACGGTTCTTTAGCGCGAGCAATGCGGTCGCCGTACTGACGCGATATGCGCGTGAGCACAACGGGTTGGCGCCGATTGTCGTCTCGCCGGACCAGAACACCGGCATGATGACCAACAGCCTGTGCGCCGACACCACCAAAGTGGGCAAGGCGCAGACCTATCTGACCCAGGATGTGCCCGATTGGATCCGCGCCACCCTGCCGGCAAGCGTCGATGCGGCCGACTGGGTGATCGGCGGGTTCTCGCAAGGCGCCACATGCTCCACACAGCTGGCGCCGAACTTCCCCGCAATCTACGGCAACGTGCTCGCAGTGGACGGCGAACTCGCCCCCACCGCCGGCAGCAGGCAATCGATGATCAGAGACTACTTCGGCGGTGACGCCGCGGCATACGACCGGCAGGTGCCGGTGAACGCGATCAAGGCGCACGCGCCGTCACGCCAGGTCATGATCCTCGGCGCGGGTGCGCGTGACCACACGTCGTTGGCCAATGTGGTCACGATCGGCAAGGCGGCGCGCGAGGCGGGCTGGACCGTGCACATGGTCAAGGCCACCGGCAGCGGCCATGATTGGCACGCCGTCAACGCCACGTTCGCCGTGGCGCTCCCTTGGCTGTGCGACCGCATGGGCCTGGGCGCCACACCCGCTGCATTCGAAGACTACGCACACGACCACGCACAGAAAGTTGAGGTACTCCAGTGAACACCAACCAATCATCCGTGGCGCGGCCACGACGCCGTGCCGGCAGCGGCGTCGGTGCGCAGCTGCTCGCCGACCTGCGCCAATGGGTGCATGAGCAGCGGTTCGCGCTCTGGGTCACCGCCGGGTTCGTGGCCATCAACCTGTGCTGGTGGCTGTTCTACGCGGTGCAGCACAAGAGCCTGCCGTATGCCGAATTGAGCACCACGCTGGGCGCGTTCGACCTGGCCCGTCTGCTCCCCTCGCTCGTGTTGACGCGCGGGGTGCTCCAGCTCATTGTCGAGGCAGTGCTCATCCTATGCGTGCTGTATGTGGCGGAGCCGCGCATGGGCGCCATGCGTACGACGCTCGTCTCGTTGGGCAGCGCGGCCATCGGTATCGGCGGCGGCCTGCTGTTGTGCGCGGGCATCAGCACCCTGTTCGGAGACCGCGCGTTGACCTCGCAGATTGTGTTCTCGTTGAGCCCGGTGACCCTGGTGGCTGGCGCGTTGATGGCGTCCACCGCGTTCTCGTACGCGCTGTGGCGCCACCGCGTGCGCCTCATTGGCTACACCGCCGTGCTCGTGGTGATCCTGTACGGCGGCAATCCCGGCGACTACTGCACGCTCATCGCCGCCGTGGCCGGCCAGTTGATCGGCACGGCGATCGCCGGCCGCCCGCATGAATCCGAACGATGGCATTGGCAGTACAGCTCGTCGCGCGAAAAACGGCGCATCTTGGGTGCGATCGGCTTTGTGCTCGCGCTCGGCCCGGTCGTCACCGCCACATCGCGCATCCATGCCGGCCCGCTCACCTCGCTCGCGTGGATCATGGGCCCGGGCTCGGTGCATTCCAGCCGCCTCGCCGCATGCCTCAACGGCGAGGCCTCGCTCGGCTGCTTCCAGCAGAACTCGTTCGCCGCGGGCCTGTTCCCCGGCGACGTGGTGCGGTCGGTGCTGTGCGTCCTCGTCATGCTCACGCTCGCCTGGGGCGTCATGTTGGGCAGGCGCGCCGCCGCGGTGGCGAGCATTGTCTTCTATGTGCTGACCGCACTCACCGCCGTGGTCTATTACCTCATCGTGCCGATCCGCAGTTTCCTCGCGCCGGCCGACGGCGCTGCGCCGACCGCGCTGCCGCCGGGCACGCTGCTCACATGCGCGGTCAATGTGCTCGTGCCGCTGATCTACGCGATCGCCCTCGGCGTGGCGTTGCGCAATTTCTCGGTGCGCACCCACCGCCGCACGCTGAGCTTGAGCGTCACGGTGCTCATTGTGACGCTGCTCGTGTGCCTGACCGTCTATCTGGTGTTCGGCTTCACGCACGCGCAGGACTTCGTGCCGCACCCCGACGCGCGCATGCTATTCGAGGACCTGCCGGCGCGTCTGCTGCCGGCGGGCTATCTTGCGGCCACCTCACTGACCTTCGCGCCGGCCACGGCGCTCGCCTCGGTGATCTACCAAGGGGTGGGCATGGTGTTCTGGCTCGTATTGCTCGTGGTCTCGCTCGCATGGCTGCGCTCGTCGATCGACTACGACCACGCGGCGCACGAACAGGCCGAGACGCTTGTGGAGCATGGCGGCGAATCGATGAGTTTCATGGCCACGTGGGAAGGCAACGAATACTGGCTTTCCCCCACCGGCCGTTCAGCGGTGGCCTACCGTGTGCTCAACCACATCGCGCTCACCACGACCGGCCCGTTCGGCGACCCGGAGGAATGGTTCAGCGATCTGGACGATTTCTCGCGCTTCTGCAGCGACCATACGTGGGCGCCGGTGTTCTACGCCGTGCATGAAGAGCAGAAGGACTACCTGCAAGAGCAGGGCTGGCATTCGATCATGGTGGGCGAAGAGATGCTCATCGACCCGCAGGCGTGGAAGACGACCGGCAAGAAGTGGCAGGATGTGCGCACCGCCATCAACAAGGCGAAGCGCGAAGGCATCGTCGATGTGATGACCACGTTCGACGAGGCGCCGGCTGACGTGCAGTCGCAGATCGAGGGCATCTCCGAACAGTGGTCACAGGGCAAGGCGCTGCCTGAGATGAAGTTCACGCTCGGTGGCGTGGAGGAATTGAAGGACCCCCGTGTCAAGATCCTCTACGCGATCGACGGCGACGGCGTGGTGCAGGCCGTCACGAGTTGGCTGCCCACGTGGCGCGGCGGCCATGTGATCGGTTGGACGCTGGACTTCATGCGCTACAACCATGGCAGCTACAACGGCATCATGGAGTTCCTCATCGCGCGTATGGCCCAGCGCATGCACGATTGGGGCGAAGCGCACCCCGACGAGCAGGTGCGGTTCGTCAGCCTCTCGGCGGCGCCGCTCAGCGGCCTGCAGCATTCGTCGGACGCCACGAGCGACGACACGTCGAACATCGACGGCACCACGGTGCTGCAGCATTCGCTCGCACTTGTGGCCGACCTGCTGGAGCCGGCGTACGGGTTCAAGTCGCTGTACCGGTTCAAGCTCAAGTTCCAGCCGATCCAACGGCCGGTGTACATCTGCTACCGCGATTCGGCGTTGCTGCCGAACCTGGCGATCGCGATCATCCGCGCCTACCTGCCATCGCTCACGTTCCGCGAGGCGCTCGGCATGCTTTCGTCGTTCAAGCCGAAGGACGATGCGCCTGCATCGGCGGATTCGCCGTCATCCGCACCGGCGGCATCATCCGCGCCTTCGCCCGCATCCGCACCGTCCGACTGAGCGCGGGCGGCGTGGCACTGCGCGCACAGCCCGAACACTTCGAGCGTGTGCGATTCGACCGTGAACCCGTGCTCCTCGGCGATCGAGCGCAGCCATGTCTCGCTCGGCGGGTCGATCTGCACGGTCCTGCCGCACGAGACGCAGACCAGATGGTGGTGGTGGCGTTCATCGCCGCACAGGCGGAACATCTGCTGGCCGTTCATGCGCACGGTGTCCGCCTGGCCGCTGTCGGCCATCGCGTTGAGGCGGCGGTAGACGGTGGCGAGTGAGATATGCTCGCCACCGTCCACAAGCCGTTGGTGCAGCGCTTGCGCCGAAATGAACACGTCGCACGCCCCCAACGCCTCACGGATGACGTCTTTCTGGCGTGTGTTGCGCCCACTCTGTGCGGTCACGGTGCTCCCTTTCCGTTGTGTCGGCGCCGTTACTGATCGCTTTCGCCGCTCCAGCAGCCGGTGGCCTCAAGGTCGGCCGCCGTGCGTGCGGGGTCGTCAGTCAGCACGGTGATGTGCCCCATCTTACGGTTGTGTTTGACCTGCGCCTTGCCGTAATCGTGCATATGCCACTCGGGGTGGCTGGCGCGTGCGGCGCGCGTGGGCGCCACATGCTGCCCGAGCACATTGACCATGACGGCCGGGCTCAGCAGGCGCGGCTGCTCAAGCGGCCAGCCGGCGATACCGCGGATGTGCGTGTCGAACTGGTCGGACGAGCACGCCTCGATCGTGTAATGGCCCGAATTGTGCGGGCGTGGCGCCAGCTCGTTCACCAGCACGCCGCCGTCGTTCGTCACGAACAGCTCAATCGCGAGCGTGCCGGCGAGCTTGAACCCGCGCGCCAGTTCGATAGCGAGCGCGCGTGCGGATTCCTCAAGCGCCGTGCCGACCTCGGCCGGTGCGAGCGTCATGTGCAGGATGTTGTTGCGGTGGATGTTGCGCACCACCGGGAACGTGACGTAGTGCTCGCCGTCGCCCGACACCAGGATTGACGCCTCGTACGCGAAATCGACGAACCCCTCAAGAATCGCCTGCGGGAATTCGTCGGCGGCCCACACCTGTGCAAGGTCGTCCTCGCTGTGCAGCACGATCTGCCCGTGGCCGTCATAGCCGCCTTCGCTCGTCTTGAGCACGGCCGGGTAGCCGATCTCGGCGAGCGCCGCGTCGAGCTCATCGCGCGACTGCACGGCGCGCCATGGCGCGGTGCCGATGCCATGGCCGTTGATGAACGTCTTTTCGGCGATGCGGTTCTGCGTCACGCGCAACAGGTCGGTGCCCTGTGGGATCGCCACACGGTCGCGCACCGCATCGAGCGCGTCGGCGTCGACATTCTCGAATTCATACGTCAACACGTCACTGTGATCGGCGAGCGCGCGGATCGCCGCGGTGTCGTCATAGTCTGCCACGATCTGGAAGTCTGCCACCTGCGCGGTGGGGCAATCGTCGGTCGGGTCGAGCACGCCCACGCGGAACCCCATGTATTTGGCGCTCAGCGCCATCATGCGGCCGAGCTGGCCGCCGCCCACAATGCCGATCGTCATGCCCGGCTCGAGGGCGGCGAGCGCGCCGTTGGTTTCGTCAGACAAGCTTGGCATTGGATTCATCCACCTTCTGCTTGAGGTCGTCGCGGTACTCCTGCAATTCGTTCGCGAGGCGCTCGTCGGTCATGCTCAGCATGCTGATGGCGAGCAGGCCCGCGTTCGTGGCGCCGGATTTGCCGATCGCCGTGGTGGCCACGGGAATGCCACCGGGCATCTGCACAATCGACAGCAGCGAATCCCAGCCAGACAGTGCGTGGGACTGCACCGGCACGCCGATGACGGGCAGCGTGGTCTGCGCGGCGACCATGCCGGGCAGGTGCGCGGCCCCGCCGGCGCCGGCGATGATGACCTTGATGCCGTTGGCACGCGCGTTGTGCGCGAATTCGCCCATAAGCTCCGGCGTGCGGTGCGCCGAGATGACCTGCTTCATGTACGGCACCGTGAACTGGTCGAGCATGGCGCATGCGTGCTTCATCGTGTCCCAATCGCTGGCCGATCCCATGATCACGGCCACTTGCGGAGTACTGGCTGTCATTTGCTTCCTTACGCGAGAAGGTGTGGTGTGTACGCCACTACTGTACGCCACGCGGCGGGCGCAGATGGGCGCGCATGGCGGCCCATCTCAGATATTGGCGCGGCGTCAGGCGAAGGTGAGCGCCACCTTGCCGAACACGTCGCCGGCGATCACACGTCCGAAGGCGGCACGTGCGTCGGCCGCGGCGTATACGGCGTCGATCGGCGGATGCAGGTCGGCGTGTTCCACGAAGCGCAGCAGGCGTGCGAAGTCTTCACGTGAGCCCATCGTGTTGCCTTGGATGCGGATGTCCTGGAAGAACACGCGCGTGAGCTCCGCGCCCGGCTGGTCGCCGCTTGTGGCGCCGCATGTGACGACGGTGCCGCCGGGGCGCACCGATTTGATCGAATGGCTCCATGTGGCCGAGCCGACCGAGTCGAGCACGGCGTCCACTTTGTGCGGTAGACGCACGCCGGGTTCGAACGTGGCATGCGCGCCAAGTGCGGCCGCACGGCCGCGTTTGGCAGCGCTGCGCGAGGTGACGAACACCTCGAGTCCGGCGGCGTGCGCCAGCATCGTCGCCGCAGTGGAAACGCCGCCGCCGGCGCCTTGGATCAGCACGCTGTCGCCGGGCTGCACCTGTGCGCCGTGTTCGCGCGAGAACAGCATCGAGTAAGCCGTGAGCCAACTGGTGCCGAGCGCGGCCGCCTCTTCGGCGCTCAAGTTGGCCGGTTTGGCAAACAGGTTCGCCGCGGGCACCTGTGTGGCGGTGGCCATCGTGCCCGGGTAGCATTCCGACAGGATGCTGCGTCGTTCGCCCGGCAGCACGCCGGCGCCGTCGGACCCGACGACGGTGTATGCCACGACCTCGCTGCCGGCATGCAGCCCCGTGGCTCCCACCGGCTCTTCGGGCAGCACACCGCACACGTCGGTGCCGAGGATCATCGGCGTCTGTGCGGCGGACAGCCCCACGCCCTTGAGCGACCATATGTCGTGGTGGTTCACCGTGGTCGCGTGCACGGCGATACGCGCCCAGCCTGCGGGCAGCTCCATTGGCGGCACATCGCCGACTTCGAGTGCAGCGAGCGGGTCGGAGGCATTGACGGATGCGGCATATACGGCTTGCACGATGGTCCCCTATCTTGTGTGGGCACCCGCGTAAGCGGGATGCGCGCCGAAAAGCCTGTGTCCAGCACTCCATCTCGCTTACGTGGGTGCCCTTGTTTTACACCTTTGTGAGCATAATCGCTCATCACACTATAATATGAACACGCAAAGGGCCCCACGCGGGAACCGGGAAGGACTTGGATAAGGCGATGACCTGCGACATTTTGGCTACCCTGCATTCCCCCGCGGACGTGCAACGGCTTGACGATCGCCAGCTTGACGAGTGTTGCGCACAGATCCGCGAAACGCTTGTGGAGTTCGGCAAGCGGGCGGGTGGCCATATCGGTTCCAACCTCGGCCTGGTGGAGACAAGCGTGGCGCTGCATGTGGTGTTCGACTCCCCGCTCGACAAGATCGTGTTCGATGTCTCGCACCAAAGCTACGTGCACAAGATGCTCACCGGCCGCGCCGAAGCGTTCCTCAACGCCGAACTGTTCGGCTCGGTCACCGGCTTCACCAACCCGGCCGAATCCGAACACGACCATTTCGTGCTCGGCCACACCGGCACATCCATCTCGCTGGCATGCGGCCTTGCCAAGGAACGCGACATGGTGGCCGCCACCGGCGCCGTGCCACAGACACGCAACGTGATCGCCGTAATCGGCGACGGCGCGCTCAGCTCGGCCATCGCGTTCGAGGGGCTCAACAATGCCGCCGAGCAGGGCGGCAACCTCATCATCATCGTCAATGACAACGAGATGTCAATCGCAGAGAACCATGGCGGCATGTATGCGACGCTCGCCGAGATGCGCGCGTCCCACGGCCGCAGCGACCGCAACCTGTTCACCGTGTTCGGCCTCGACTACCGCTATGTGGAGCATGGCAACGACGTGCACACCATGATTGAGGCATTGCGCGAGGTCAAAGACATCGACCACCCGGTCGTGCTGCATGTGCACACCACCAAGGGCCTGGGGCTCGACGCCGAGGACGCGCGCCACGGCGTGCGCGCGGGCCGGTGCGAAGAGAACCATTGGCAGAACCCGCTCGCGCAGGAAGGCACCCCGCTCGGCGCACGCAAATACTACGGTGCGCTCGCCATGGATGCACTCGCCGCGCGCTTCGAGCACGAACCCGGGCTCATCGTCATCTCGCCAGCCACGCCTGGATCGAACGGCATCACCCACGCGTTCCGCGCACAGGCGGGTCCGCATTATGTAGACACCGGCATCACCGAAGAGCACGCGGTGGCGTTCGCCTCCGGCATCGCCAAAGCCGGCGGCCGGCCCGTGGTGGCCACATCCGCCACGTTCTTCCAGCGCACGTTCGACCAAGTGCAGCAAGAGGTGGCGCTCAACGGCACCCCGGTGACGCTCCTCTCGTTCGGCGCCGGCCTGAGCGACGCCGACAACACCCATTCCGGCGCATTCGACGTGCCGTTCTTCGGCAACATCCCCGGTCTGCTGTGTCTGGCGCCCACCTCACGGCAGATGTTCCTCGACATGCTCGCTTGGTCCACGAGCGAACGCAACAGCCATCCGGTGCTGATCCGCGTGCCCGGCAACCAGATCTTGGGCGGCGAGCGCGCCGGCACCCTCGACCCCAACGCCACGGTCGAGCCGCAGGCCACCGATGCGAACAACCCGTGGTGCGGCTACCACGTGGCCGAAGCGGGCGACACGGTGGCGGTGCTTGGCCTGGGCAACGCCTATCCCCTCGCGCGCGATGTGGTGCACGCGCTCGCGAGCGACGACACCGACCCTGTGCACGCCACACTCATCGACCCGCTGCAGTTCTCCACGCTCGACGAGACCACCCTGCGCGCGCTCGCGAGCGACCACACGCTTGTGGTCACGCTCGAAGACGCGCAGCTGGAAGGCGGCTGGGGTGAGAAAATCACCGCGTTCTACGCGAACATGATGCCCGGATCGGGCATGCGCACGCTCAATTTCGGCGCGGACAAGGCGTTCACCGACCGCACGCCGCTCGCCACACTCAACAGCCGGTATGGGCTGACGTGCGAAGCGGTCACCGCGCGTATCCGCAGCGTGCTGCGCTGAACCGCATACCCGCACTTCAAGCGCACTCCCCTACCGCTTACCGCGCCAAACCGACCGCTTGCCGGCACGCGCGCGGGTCGCAACGCGCCACGGCGGTAGATTGGCTCTTGCCGGGGCATAGCCCGCAAGAGAGGAGGAACCGTGCGAGTCGAACTGTCGATCAGGCCCACGATTGAGGCCGACCATGCGCGCATCAGCGCCCGCGCGCTCACCGAGGAACTGCAGCAGGCGGTCGACGCGCTCGCCGGCATCGGCGGCGATTCGACCGTCGTGGAACTGCAGCCGGGCCCGCGCAACGCCGTTGTCGGCACGTGCGGCCGCAGCATCGTCGTGGTACCGGTGGCCGACGTGTACATCGCGCACATGGACGGCGGTCACGTGCAGCTCATCACAGCCAAAGGCGAACTGCGGTCGAACAACCGGCTCTACGAATTGGAATCCACGCTCGGCGAGGGGTTCGTGCGCATCAGCAAATCCGCGATCGTGAACATCGACGCGATCGACCGCATCGAACCGGGGTTCGGCGGCGCGCTCAGCGTGCAGATGGTCGACGGGTCGGTGGAATGGATTTCGCGGCGTTTTCTGGGCGCGTTCAAACAGGCGATCGGCATGGGGCGCGCATGACGGGCGCGCACCGCCTTCCCCACTGCATCTAAGGAGTCATCATGAATCACACCATTGGCAAGACGATGGCCGTCTACACGGCCACAGGCATCGGCATCGCGGCGTTCCTCGCCATGGCGTTCTCCGCTGTGGCCGGTCTGGCGATGGGCGGTGAGACGGGCGCGATGCTCGTCAAGCAGTTCGGCGTCGTGCTGTTGTGCGGCATCGGCTACGGTGCGCCTGCGGTGGTCTGGACCAACGACCGGCTCGCCACATGGGCCAAGGCGCTGATCGCACTGGTGCCCGGCACGCTGATGTACACGGCGGCGGCATGGTGGATGGGTTGGATTCCACGGCAATACGGCGCTTCCGCCGTGGTCTGGTCCATCGTGGCCATGCTCGCCTGCACCGCCGTCATCAGCGCAATCTGTGGGTTCGTGTTCCGCGGCAATGTGCGCAAGATGAACGCGCAGCTCAAACGCCAGCAGGCGCGCCGCGACGGCCGCTGAACCGGGCGCGGCGCGTCCAACGAGCCTAGTAGCGTAGCTATACGTTGCCTCCATAGCTCAATGGATAGAGCGTCGGCCTTCTAATCCGCAGGTTGCCGGTTCGAGTCCGGCTGGAGGCACCCGTGCACAAGGCCCGGCCCGCACCCAAGGCGGGCCGGGCCTTGGCTATGATGGCGGGTATGGACGCATCGAACGACCACAGCCACACCGATTATGCGGCGTTCTTCGAAGGCCTCGACGTGCCGTGCCACACGGTGGAGCATGCGCCGCTGTTCACCGTGCAAGACGGCATTGATCACGGCGTTGCGGAACTCATGGGTGTGGCTCCCGAACACCTCGTGAAGAACCTGTTGCTGCGCGACACCCATGGCCAAAGCGCTGTGCCCGCGGAACGGGCCGCGCGTGCTGGCGCTGCCGGCTATTCGATGATGACGGCCAAGCCGTACATCAACAGCAGGAACATCACGCTGACCGCCGTGTACACGCCAAGGTAGCGCCCCTTCTGCCGCGGGTATTGACGCGTGTAGTTCTTGTAGGTGATCAACGAGGCCATCGAGGCGATCAGCGTACCCATGCCGCCGATGTTGGTACCGATGATCAGCGGCACCCACTGGTCGCAGAAACCGGAGAGCAACAGGCTCGCCGGCACGTTGCTGATGATCTGGCTCGAGATGATGGAGACTTCGAGCGGATGCTGGCCCACGAACGCCTGCGCGATACCCGCAAACTCCGGCACACGCTTCATGTTGCCGATGAAGACGAAGAACATGATGAAGGTGAGCGGCAGCGCCCAATCGGCATGGCGGAACGACCCGCGGTCGCAGACGACCATCGCCACGAACGTGACCACGCACATGACCCACAGCGGTACCATGTCACTCACCGCAAGCACGCACACCACGAACACGCCCGTGTACACGATCGCCCGCCAGCCGCCATAGCCGGCGCCGTAACCGGTCACCTTGATCTCGTCGGGCTGGTGGCGCGTCGGGTCCGGGGCGAGCACACCGCGTTCGAACCCCTTGCTGTCCATGCCATCGAATTCGGCGATGCGCCGGCCGCGGAACACCACGCAGGTGACGACGACGAGCAGCACAGCCGCAAGAATGGAATACGGCGCCATGATGCGCAGGAAGTGCCCAGTGGACATGCCGGTGAGCGCCTTGAAATAGAGGTTGTGCGCGTTGCCGACCGGCGTGAGCATGCTGCCGGTGTTGGCAGCGACCGTCATGAGCGCGCACACGATGATCGCCTTGTCTTCCATATGCGCCATCACCAGCACGGCGAGCGCGAACGGCACGAAGGTGAGCAACGCCACGTCGTTCGTGATGAACATGGCCGAGATGAACGTGAGCGCGATGAACGTGAGCACCACACCGCGCGCCGTGTGCACGCGGTGGAGCAGACTCGACCCGATGATGCGGAACACGCCGATGCGCTGGAACCCGACCACCACAAGCATGAGGCACACGAGCTGCGAGATCGTGCTGACGTGCACATAGCCGCCATACTGCCCGTCGGGCGGCACGATGAAACAGGATATTATTGCCAGAAGCGTCGCGACGATCAGAATGGTCTCGCTCCGCAGGAAGGTCAGCACCCGTTGCCGCATTCAGCCTCCAGGAAGAATGTGTAAAACGGTACCATCCTACACGAAAAGCCGCCGTTGCAACGGTTCGGCGTGGTCACCGGTCCGACCGCGCACGCCCATTGCACCCCGTGAGCTCTTGGAATCATTGCCGTTGGTTTCCGACCGTTCGCCCAATGCGCACCCTAGCCGATGTTGCCGCCGAAGATCCGTGATTGCAGGTCCTTGCGTTCCTTTTCGGTCTCGGTGATCACCGAAAGCAGCCTGATCTGCTCCTGCGTGTCCGCCGTGCGCGCCATGCGGTGTTTGGTGGCGTCGATGCGGCGCATGTACCCCACGTCGAGCAGTTTGGCGAGCAGTTGGTTGGCGTACTGCCGCTCTTCGGCGCTCGCCTCGCGCAGCGGCTGCGCGGCAGGAGCGCCGTGCTCGTCGTTGTGCGTGGCGTTGGCCGGCATCAGCAGCGGCAGCGGCATCACCGCGAGTTCGGTGATCGCGGACGAGAGCATGGGGCCGCCGGCCTTGGTGAGGTTGTGCAGCCACAGCCCTTGCGAGATCGATTCGACCGGCAGGCCGCCCGCCACTTCGACCGCCTGGAACAGGGTCTGGAACACGGGCGTCTGGAAGCAGTGCACCGTCAGCGCACGGAACAGCTCGGGGTTGATCGCGCGCGGAATCTGGATCAGCGTGGCCATGAACTGTTGCTCGCAGATGAACACAGGGTCCTGAATGCGGTAGAACGACTGCCGTTGCGCGTTCGCCGCCTCCATGCGGCGCGCCTGTTCGGGTGCGGGCGCACGCTGCTCGCGTTCGCTCTGTTCGTAGCGGCGTTTCGGCGCGTATGCGTCGTCGCCGCGCACACGCAGCTGCCGGCGCGCCGCGCGCACCTCATTGCGCAGCACGTCGAGCTCCACGCCGATGCGCCGCGCCACCTTGCGCGCGTAGAGGTCCCACAATGATTCGTCGCGAATCTGCGCGATGAGCGGCGCGACCGCCTTGACGGCGCCCATCTGACCGGTGGTGTAGGTGGTGGCGAAGCGGTCGATCGCCGTGTCGATCACGAAGTCGAACAGGGGCTTCGCATTGGCGATGAGCTGGCGCAGCGCGTCGTTGCCACGTTCGATGCGCAGGTCGCACGGGTCGAGGTTGTCCGGTGCCACGGCCACGAAAGTCTGCGTGAGGAACGACGAGTCGAGGCCGAAGGCGTGCAGCGCGGCCTTCTGACCGGCCGCGTCACCGTCGAAAGTGAAGACGATGCGCGAGCTCAACTGCTGGCCTTCCACATTGAGCGGGCCGCGCAACTGCACCGCGCCGAGCGAATCGTCGGCGATCAGACGGCGCACGATCTTGGCGTGCTCGTCGCCGAACGCGGTGCCGCATGTGGCGATCGCGGTATCGACGCCCGCCAAGTGCATGGCCATCACGTCGGTGTAGCCCTCCACGATCACCACCTGGCGTTTGTCCACAATCTGCTTCTTGGCCAGATCGATGCCGTAGAGTACCTGGTTCTTGTGGTAGAGCTGCGTGTCCGGCGTATTGATGTATTTCGCGTTGATCTGGTCGTCGTCATACAGCTTGCGCGCACCGAATCCCAAGGTGCGTCCAGTGGAGTCGCGGATCGGCCACGTCACACGCCCGCGGAAATAGTCGTACACGCCCCGCTGGCCTTGGCGGGCCAGACCGGCGTCGAGCATCTCCTGCTGCGTGAACCCCTTGTTGGCCAAGTGGCGCACCAGATTGTCCCATCCGCGCGGCGCATAGCCGCAGCCGAACCGCGCGCAGTCGGCCTGCGAAAAATCACGGCCGGCGAGCAGTTTGCGGGCGGGCAGCGCTTCGTCGGTCACCAGCTGCGCCACAAAGAACCGCTGGGCCTCCTCGTTCGCCTCAAGCAGGCGCGTGCGCTTGGAGCCTTTGGTTTCGGGCGCATTGCCGGTCTTGTCATAATGCAGCTCGATGTGGTAGCGGTCGGCGAGCAGCTCCACTGCCTCGCGGAAATCGATGTTCTCCTGCTCTTCGACGTATTTGAACACGTCGCCGCTGCGGCCGCAGCCGAAGCAGTGCCACACGCCCATCGCCGGGCGCACGCTGAAGCTCGGGGTCTTTTCGTCGTGGAACGGGCACAGGCCCACATACGACCCGATGCCGGAGGACTTCAGTGCCACGGTGGCGGAGACGATCTCGTGCAGATCGGCCGCGTTGCGTACTTTCTCAATGTCTTCTTTGTGAATCATGCCCGCCATGGTGCACAGCATATCAGGCGCCCCCACACGGCACAACGCCCGTGGAAGCGGCCGCCGTGGCCCGCTATGAGCACAGCAGTTCGTGCAGTGTCATGGCCGACCCGTCGGTCAGGCTCGCCACCTGGTCGACCGCCACGCGCAGCCGTTCGCCATCGCTTGCGGCGTTCGCCCAATCCTCCCAGAACACCGGTTCGAGCGCGAGCGATGGCTCCGGCGCGTCCGCCATCAGCACGTCGACCAAATCGGTGATGATCCGCTGCTCTTCGCCATGCAACGGCGAATGTTCGCGCGGCTCCATCAGGAAGTGCACCGCGATGCCTTTGAGCGCCAGGATCTCGTAACGCGTGTGCGGCGGTACCACCACCTTCGCCCGGTAGCGCACGAGCGGCCCTGCGCCGTACGCGTCGCGCGTGGCGTTCTCCACGCTGTGCGCGAAGGTGCCGATCAGTGCGCTCGTCACGTTCTTGAGCTGCGCCAACGCGTGCCGAGAGCCATCGAAACGTTCGGGGAACGTGTGGCGGCGCTGCAGGCGTCCAAACGCGGCGAGCAGCTCGTCCGGGTCCCATTGGCTGCCGTACCATGCCAGGATCTGCTCCACGACCGCGTCGAGCACGCGCGCGTCGCGCAGCTGCGCCGGGTCGCATGCGCCGGTCGCGATCGCGTCCTCCACGTCGTGCACGCTGTAAGCGATGTCGTCGCTCAGATCCATGATCTGGCATTCCATCGGCGTCGCCGTGTCAGGCGCGCCCTGCCGCAACCAGCGGAACACGGGTTCATCGTCCGGGTATACGCCGAATTTGCGGCTCCGTTCGCCTTTCGGGTGGTCGTCTGCGTGCGCGTAGTCCCACGGGTATTTGACCGAGGCGTCGAGGCATGCACGCGTCAGGTTGACGCCCGCCGAACGGCCGTCACGGAAGAACACCTTCGGCTCCAGACGCGTCAGGATCCGCAAGGTCTGCGCGTTGCCTTCGAATCCTCCGATCGGCTCGGCGAGGCGCGCGAGCGCATGTTCGCCGTTATGCCCGAACGGCGGGTGCCCCAGGTCGTGCGCCAGGCACGCGCAATCCACCACGTCGGGGTCGCAGCCGAACATCTGCGCAATCTGCCTGCCGATCTGCGCCACTTCGAGCGTGTGGGTCAGGCGTGTGCGCGCGAAGTCGTCGGTGCCTGCCATGAGAATCTGGCTTTTCGCGCCGAGCCGGCGCAACGCCGACGAGTGGATCAGCCGCGCGCGGTCGCGTTCGAACGCGGTGCGGTCGCCGGATTTGGGGTCTTCCGGCGCCCACCGTTCCTCATCGTGCGCGCTGTAGTTACGGCGCGTCTCGTGCCCTGCCATAGGTATCACCTCTTCAACGGGTGGTGGAAAACGGAAGAATGGGGTAACGGCGAGACCCGCAGCTGGATGCCGTAATGAACCGGAATTCAGTTTACGCGCCGTGCGGCCCACCTGGTACCCGTTGCCGGAGTATGTGTGTATGCGGCTCTTCTCAGGGTAGCTGGTGAGGATGCCTTTGAGCTGGTTGCTGTGGATGAGGTTTCGGCGGATGCACTCATCGACGATGGAAGGCCACGGTGATACCGCGCAGGGTGTCTAGCCGGCCATGGTGGTTTCGCCGTTCGCGTCACTGTTTTCGCCGTTTGTGTCACCCTTTTCGACGTTACCGTCACTTTTTTGCCGGATTGATGACGATAACGGCGAAAACAGTGACGCAAACGGCGAAATCACATAAAATAGGCGATTCCGGACAGTTGACATGCCACAGAAGTCGCGAATACCACTGCCACCAGGGGATTCCGGACACTTACAAACGGTTGTCTTCCGGAGATGACCTCAATGGCAAACCAGCACCATACTCAAGGCATTCCGCCCATACGCATGCCTTGTGCCGGTATAGCGATACTGCACATCACTCCTTGGCGCACAGCCTAGCGTGCACGGGCTCTCCTACAGCAGCGACTGCGGGTCGAGGCGTGCCACGTCTTCTGGAGGCAGCACGCTGCGCGCGTGTAGATACAGGCGCGGCACGCGGTTGCGCAGGCATGTGAAGATCTCGTAGCTGATTGTGTCGGCCGCGCGCGCCCAGTCGTCGGCGGTCGGCTCGGCGGCCGCTTCGCCGGCGCCGGGGCCGAACAAACGCACGGTGTCGCCGATGTGCACGCCGAGTTCCTGCGCGGAGCCGTGCAGGTCGATGATGAACTGGTCCATGCACACGCGCCCGCTGACGCGCATGAGCTTGGGACCGTACGCGGTGTCGACGCGCAGCGGGCCACCGGGTTTGTATTCGTGGCGCGCGCCCGCCTCGTCGAATCCGGAGGCGGAGCGGTGGATGCCGTCGGCGTACCCGACCGGCACGATCGCGACCGACGTGCGCTCGCCGGTCAGGTAGACACGGCCGTACGACAGGCCGCTGCCTGCGGGCACGTCTTTGACCGAGCTCAGCTGCGCCTGCAACGTCATGGCCGGGGTGAGCCCAAAGTCGCCCGGCGTGCCCATCGCCGGGTCCGCCTCGTACCCGTACAGCGCGATGCCCGGGCGCACCAGGTCGTAGTGGATCTGCGGGCGCGTGAGCGTGGCCGCAGTGTTCGCCAGGTGGCGCACGCGCGGGTAGATGCCGCCGGCGCGCAGTTCGCTCGTGAACCGTTCGAACCGTTCGATCTGCATGTCGGTCTCGCGCACGAATCCGGCGTCCTGCGGAGCGTCGGCCACGGCGAGGTGGCTCCACTGCCCCACCACATCGAGCACGCCTTCGTCGATGAGCGGGCGCAGTGCGGCGATGGCCTCGGGCAGTTGTTCGAGGGTGAAGCCGTTGCGACCGAAGCCGGTGTCCACTTTGACATGCACGCGGGCGGTGAGGCCGGTGGCGCGGGCCGCGTCGGCGATGCGTTCGACGGCGGTCAGCGTGGCCACGGACAGGTCGATGCTGTTGGCGATCAGCTCACCGTACGGCGCGCACAGCGGATTATTGACCCAAGTGAGGATGTGCGCGCGGTCAGGCCCGATGCCGGCGGCGCGCAGCAGCAGTGCCTCGCGCGCCTGCGCCGTGCCAAGCCATGTGGCGCCTCCCGCGAGCGCGGCGAGCGCGACCGGAACCAGCCCGTGCCCGTAGGCGTCGGCCTTGACCACGCCCATGACTTCGGTCGTGCCGCTGGATTCGCCGACGACACCCACCAGATGCCGCATGTTGTCGCGGATCGCGGCGAGGTCCACGATGGCCTGTGCGGGGTAGGCGCGGCGTGCGGCGTGGTAGTTTGCTTCGCCTTGGGGGTCGGAAAACGGCCATTTTTCAGCATTGGGTGCGCTCATAGGCGGTATTGTGCCTCAGCCATGTGACGAATGCGATACGCGCATGGGGCCGTGGGGCCCATCGTGGTTCACCATTCGTGGCGCTGGTAGGCGATGCGTGTGAGGTCTTCGTCGCGGTCGATGAGCTGGATCAGTCCGCAACGGGCGAAACCGCATGATTCGAGCACATGCTGCATGGCCTTGTTGTTGGGGTGCGTGTCCACGCGCACGTTGCCGTAGTGTTTGAGCGTCCATTCGATGCAGTCGCGCGCGGCGTGGCGCACCAGTCCGGACGAGGCGATGCGGTGGATGGTGATGTAGGAGTCGTTGTCGAGCCACGCGCCCTCGATCGACCCGTAGGTGGGGTCAAGGCCGGGGCACACGGCGAATTGCGCGAGGATGCGCTCATGGCCGCCCACAGTGTCCACGAGCAGGATCGTGCGGTGGTTGGCGATGTCGTCGCACACCACTTCGGGGCGCGGGAAGGTGTTGCCCCATTGCGTCGGGTTGCCGTTGCGCGCCATGAGCTCGCGGGCATGGGCGTAGATGCGCTCCATCTGCGGGTAGTCCTGCATGGTGGCGTGGCGGAAGCGGCGCGATGAGGCATTCGGCATCGGTAACTCCTCGACGATGGTGGGTGGCGGTCAAACCATTGTGTATTTATACATATATACGCATATATACGTACATTGCCGTCGGCGCGCTCAGACGACCTTACGTTCGAAGGCGTCGGAGCTGATGCCCTTGTCCAGGATGTCCTTGGCCCATTCCTTGGCGGTGAACAGGCTGTGGTCGCGGTAGTTGCCGCAGCTTTCGATGGTGGTGGCGGGCACATCGCTCCACTCGGCCTCATACGCGATGAACTCGAGCGATTCCTTCAACGCCTTCGCCACGTCCTCGGGTGAATGCTCGCCCCACGTGAGCAGGTGGAAACCGGTGCGGCACCCGAACGGCGAGCAGTCGATGTAGCCGGGGATGCGCTCGCGCAGCAGCACGGCGATCGTGTGCTCGATCGTGTGCAGGCCCGCGGTGGGGATCGCGTTCTCGTTCGGCTGCACAAGGCGCAGGTCGTAGTTCGAGATCACATCGCCGTTGGGGCCGGTCTGCGTGTCGATGAACCGCACATACGGGGCCTTGACCTTGGTATGGTCGAGTTCGAAGCTTTCCGGGCGTGGCTTGCTGGTCTGTTCTTCAGTCATGGCTCATCCTTTGCTGGTGGTCGTGGCGCATGTTCCGCCGGCTTCCCACTCTACTCCGCCGTCCCCGGCGGCCCCGACCGCGGGCCGTGCGGCCCGGTGCCCTTCCTCTCGAAGTGAACATGGCATGCACGAAATACAAACGGTCATCCTACAATCGGCCCCAACGTTGCCGACCCGGCCACAAGCTCACCGTCGCACGCGCAACGGTGAGGAGCCCCGCACACCGGCCACAACCCACGGCCCTTGGTGCGGCACGGCCCTGATCCTTCTTTTCGCATTTGACCCTTTGTCGTAAGGACAGCTTTCCCATGGCAACCAATGTTCAAGATTCCGACGTCCGCCCCGGCCCCAACCGCTACATCAGCACCCCCGGCGTGGCCACGATCGTGCCCAGCTACCTCGAGGACTACGTCCACCCCGTCATCATCACCGGCGAACTGTCCGCCCAGGCGTTCCTCGACTACACCGGCTCAAGCGAATTCTTCGCGCCGGCGCTGCGCTACGACCACTCGTCGAGCGAACGCAACGCGCGCGAACTCGCCGAACAGGCGCGCGCGCTTGACGCCGACGCGATCGTGGCGATCGGCGCGGGCAAGCTTTCCGACACCGCCAAGAACGTGGCCGAGATTCTGGACCTCGACCTGATCATCGTGCCGACGCTCGCGTGCGCGTGCGCCGCCTATTCGCCGTATTCGGTGGACTACGACGACGAGCACCGCTTCCTCGGCGTACCGGTGCACCCGCGCAACAGCATCGCGCTGCTCGTCGATTCATCACTGATCGCGCGCGCCGGCGCCGACAAACTCGTCGGCGGCATCGGCGACACGATCGCGAAATGGTACGAATCCGCGCCTGTGTTCGACCAGGCGAGCGACCTGACCGTCTTCGACCGGCTCGCCTACCATTCCGCACACCTGATCCACGACATGCTGCTTGAGGAGAGCGAACCGGCGCTCGAGGCCGTGCGCGCGGGCGACTACGACAACGAGCATGTGCGCACGCTCATCAACACCATCATCGGTCTGGCCGGTACGGTCGGCGGGTTCGGCGGCGTGCGCGCACGTGAATCCGGCGCGCACTCCGTGCACGACGGCCTGACACGCGTGGCCGGATCCGCCGCCACCATGCACGGCGAGAAAGTGGCGTACGGCGTGCTCGTGCAGCTGCTCGTGGAGGGCAAGGAAAGCGAGGTGCAGGCGCTGCTCCCCTTCTACGCCACCATCGGGCTGCCGCATTCGTGGAGGCAGATGAACCTTGAGTTCACCGATGGGAACCTGCAGACGGTGGCCGATTTCGCGGCCGGCCCCGACTCGCCGTTCCATGCCGCCGTGCCCGGCGTGACGCCCGCGCAGATCATCGAGGCGATGCGCACGCTCGAAACGCTCGCGTGACTGCCCAGTGAGACAGCGGGGTTCGCCAACAGTGAAGCGATAGTACACTGGCCGACAATGTGACCAGTCGCGCGCATGTTCCTTTGAGGCCATCCGCAGGCGGCTGGCCCACACCAGTCGCCTGCAATGTCTATCAAAGGAGCTTCACGGTATGGCAACGTTCAACCGCGTCACCGACGTCCACCCCGGCCCCAACCGCTACATCAGTGAACCCGGGTCTGCCAAGAACATCGAACGCTACCTCGAGGATTACGCGCACCCGGTCATCGTGACCGGCGAACTGTCAGCCCAGGCGTTCCTCGACTACACCGGCTCGAGCGAGTTCTTCGCGCCGGCGCTGCGCTACGACCGCTCGGCAACGGAACGCAACGCACGCGAACTCGCCGAACAGGCCCGCGCGCTCGACGCCGACGCGATCGTGGCGATCGGCGCGGGCAAGCTCGCCGACACCGCCAAGAACGTGGCCGAACTGCTGAACGTGGACCTGATCATGGTGCCGACGCTCGCCTGCGCGTGCGCCGCATACACGCCGTTCTCGGTGAACTACGACGACGAGCACCGCTATGTGGGCTCGCCGCTGCACGGCCGCAACAGCGTGGCGATGATCGTGGACTCCGCGCTGATCTCGCGCGCGCCCGCCGAGAAGATGGTGGGCGGCATCGGCGACACGATCGCCAAATGGTACGAGTGCGCGCCGGTGCTCGAACGCGCCAACGACCTGACCGCCTTCGACCAGCTCGCCTACCAGTCCGCGCGCCTGATCCACGACATCCTGCTCGAGCACAGCGAGGACGCCCTCAAGGCCCTGCACGCCGGCGACTACGACAACGAGCAGGTGCGCCTGCTCATCGACACGATCATCGGCCTGGCCGGCACCGTGGGCGGCCTTGGCTGCGAGCGCGCCCGCGTGTCGGGCGCCCACGCCCTGCACAACGGCCTGACGCAGGTGCCGGGTTCCGCCGCCACGATGCACGGCGACAAGGTGGCCTACGGCGTGCTCGTGCAGCTCGTGGCCGAGGGCAAGGAAGCCGAGGCGCGCCAGCTGCTCGCGTACTACGACAGCGTTGGCCTGCCCCACTCCTGGAAGCAGATGAACCTCGAGTTCACCGACGCGAACCTGCAGACGGTGGCCGAATACACCGCACAGCCGGATTCGACGTTCCTAGCCGCCGTGCCGGATGCCACCCCGCAGATGATCGTCGACGCCATGCGCGTTGTGGAAGAGTTCCCGGTGGAGGCCGCCTGACGCCCAAACACGCCCCAACGCCGCCCCTACCGCCAATGGGGCGGCGTTGGTACACTGGGCGGCTATGACAGGATTCGAAGCACACGCACACGCCAACCAGCCCGATGCCGCCCACTACGGATCGCAGGCCACGCTGGCGGCGTTGCGCGAGCACTTCGGCTACGAATCGTTCCGCCCCGGCCAAGCCGAACTCATCGAGGCGATCGCCTCCAACCGCGACGTGCTGGGTGTCATGCCCACAGGCTCGGGCAAATCCGTGTGCTACCAGATTCCCGCGCTGCTGCTCCACGGCATCACGATCGTCATCTCCCCGCTCATCTCGCTGATGCGCGACCAAGTGGACGGCGCGAACGAGATCGGCATCCCCGCCGCCTTCATCAACACCACGCAGACCATGGACGAGCAGGAGCAGGTGCTCGACGCCGCCTATGCCGGCAAGGTGAAACTGCTCTATGTGGCGCCCGAACGCCTGGAGACGCCGCGCTTTCGCAATTTCGCGGCACGCGCCGACATCGCGTTGATCGCGGTGGACGAGGCGCACTGCGTTTCGCAATGGGGCCAGGACTTCCGCTCGTCGTATCTGGGCATCGGCGAATTCATCGCAGCCCTCCCCGACCGCCCCACCGTGGCCGCGTTCACCGCCACCGCGACCGAACGCGTGCGCCGCGACATCGTGCAACTGTTGGGCCTGCGCGACCCGCTCGTGCTGGTGACCGGCTTCGACCGCACGAACCTGTATTTCGACATGCTCAAACTCAACACGCGCGAGAAGGCGAACTGGATCGCGAACTACGTGGCCGAACATGCGGACGAATCGGGCATCGTGTACTGCGCCACGCGCAAAGAGACCGAGGCGCTCGCGCAGACACTCAACACGCTCGTGCCGCAATTGCGCGCGGCGCGCGGCGCGGGCAATGCGCCGGGCGACGTGGCGGCGGCCTACCATGGCGGCATGCCCGCGCCCACACGCGAACAGGCGCAACGTGATTTCGTGACCGACCGCACGCCGGTCGTGGTGGCCACGAACGCGTTCGGCATGGGCATCGACAAGTCGAATGTGCGCTTTGTGATCCACCACAACATGCCCGAAAGCATCGAATCGTACTATCAGGAGGCCGGCCGTGCGGGCCGCGACGGCGAACCGAGCCGCTGCACGCTGCTATGGAACGAATCGGACATCGTCACACGGCGCCGGCTGCTCGACATGGGTGGCCCCAACGAACGCCTCACCGCCGACGAACAGGACCTGGTGCGCCGGTCCAAACGCCAACTGCTCGACGGCATGATCGGCTACTGCCGCACCACCGAATGCCTGCACCGCTACATGACGCGCTATTTCGGCGAACACGACACCCCGGGCACGGGCCATTGCGCCGGCGGATGCGTGAACTGCGCAAGCACCTTCGCCACCGTGGACGTGACGCCGGTCGCGCGCGCGATCAGCATGTGCGTGCACGACCTGGGCCAGCATTTCGGCATGGGCAAGATCGTAGCGGTGCTGCGCGGCTCGAAGGCGCAGGATGTGCTGGCCCGCGGCTTCGACACGCTGCCCACCTACGCCACGCTCGAAGGCACGTCGGAGGCGCAGATCCGCGACGTGCTCAACCAGATGGTGGCGGACGGGTTCCTGTATATCGGCGAAGGCCGGCTGCCGCTTGTGCAGTTCGGCCCGCGCGCCGCAGAGACCGCTAGCCCCACGTTCCATTACGAGATCAAGAAGACGGAGCGCAAAGCGGCGCGCACGGCCTCGCGCACGCAGCACTCCGCATACGGCAAGGGCGGCACAGGCGGGCCGATCGGCTCGTTCACGCCCAGCGATGATGGCGAGGCGCTGTTCGAGCGCCTGCGCGCACTGCGACTGGAGATCGCACGCGACATCGGCAAACCGCCGTACATCGTGTTTTCCGACAAGGCGTTGCGCGACATGGCGCAGCGCCGCCCGCACACCAGCGAGGAGTTTCTCGAGGTCAACGGCGTGGGCGCCAACAAGCTCGAACGCTACGGCGCGCGCTTCCTTGCGGCGATCAACGAGTTCTCCGACTGACCGCACGCACACAGCTGGGCGCTCGGCGCAATCCGCACGCGCGCATGGCGCCGGCGCGCTACAGTGGCCCCATGCGCATGTTTACCACGTATGCGAACGCCCATGACACGATGCTTGAGGCGGCGCTGCGCCCGGTGGACCTCCGGGTCGCGCCGGGCGCGGAGACGACCGCCACACTGGTTCTCGACCCGGCGCGCCCCCGCCAGCGCATCGACGGGTTCGGCGCGTCGATCACGCAGGCCACGAGCTACCTGTGGCACAACGCCATGCGCCATCCGCACCGCGCTTTGCGCGACCTGTTCAGTGTGACCGAGGGCATCGGCATCTCGATGCTGCGCCAGCCGGTGGGTCCCTCCGACCATGTGACGCGCCCATACCGATTCACGCGCAGGCGCCCCGACCGGCATCTGCGCACCCTCGACTTCAGGCCCGAGGAATACACGATCCTGCCGATGGTCAAGGCCGCGCAGGCGATGCGCGCGCAATCCATAGGGCCTCCCGCCTCCGCCCCCGACCTCAACATCATCGTCAGCCCGTGGAGCGCGCCGTGGTGGATGAAGACGAACTTCAGCGCGCTCGGCAAACGCCCGTTGACGCGCCTGACCGGCTGGCTGCGCCCCGCCGCCTACCCGGTGTACGCCGAATACCTGGCGCGGTTCATCGAGACCTACCGGCGCCACGGCCTGCATGTCTTCGGCGTCACGCCCACGAATGAACCCGACTACCCGCAGTCACGCTGGCCGTCGATGGCGATGAGCCCAAGCCAGCAGGCGCGGTTCATCACGCGGTTCCTAGCGCCGTGCCTGCGCGCGCATGGGCTCGGCGACGTGCGCATCATGTGCTGGGACCACAACTACTCCACCGACCACTACCCCGACGGGCGTTTTGTGCGCGAACTATATATGGACCCGCGCGCGTTCGCCGCCACGGCCGGCTCGGCATGGCACTACTACGGCGGCGCCGCGCGCACGATGAGCGACATCCACCGCCGTTGGCCCACGAAAGGCATCTGGGTCACCGAAGCCTCCGGCGGCGACTGGGGGCCGCGCAACTGGGACGACGCGCTGGTCACGATGGGCGCGCGCGTCATCTCGATGATGAACAACTGGGCGCAGTCCGCCGTGCTGTGGAACATCGCGCTCGACACGCGCGGAGGCCCCGATTACTACTATCTGCGCAACGACCACACGCATTCGAGCAACCGCGGCCTGCTGACGGTGGACCGGCGCACCGGCGAATGCACGCGCAACGCCGACTATTACGCGCTCGGCCACTTCTCCAAATTCGTGCCCATCGGCTCGCACTGCATCACCAGTGAGCTGCGTAAGGCACAACGGCTGCATGCCGCCGCGTTCGCCACGCCGGACAGCGCGGTCGCCGCGGTGCTGTGCAATGAGCGCGTGGCCCCGGCCACACTGCGCATTGACGTGCGCGGCCGGGAGTCGCAGACGTTCGCACTGCCGGCGCGCTCGTTGACGACGATGGTGTTCGACTAGTCGGCCACCGCGGCGAAGGCCTGCTCAAGGTCGCCGATGAGGTCGTCCACATCTTCGATGCCGACCGAAAGGCGCACCAGGTTGGCGGGCACTTCGAGTGTGGTGCCGGAGACCGACATGTGCGTCATGGCGGCGGGCACTTCAATCAGCGATTCGACGCCGCCCAACGATTCCGCCAGCGTGAAGATCTCGGTGGAGGCGGCGAACCGGCGCGCGGCCTCGGCTCCCCCACTCAGCTGCACCGAGATCATGCCGCCGAACCCGCCATGCATCTGGCGTGCGGCGATCTCATGGCCCGGGTGCGATTCGAGGCCCGGGTACCAGACGCGTTCCACACCGCTGTGGCCTTCGAGCCACTGGGCGATCGTCATCGCGTTCTCACTGTGGCGCAGCACGCGCAGCTCGAGCGTCTTCAAGCCGCGCATGTCGAGCCATGCGTCGAACGGCGAGGGCACCGCGCCCGCGGAGTTCTGCACAAACGCGATCCGGTCGCGCATGGCTTCGTCGTTGACCACCACGGCGCCGCCGACCACGTCGGAGTGGCCGCCGATGTACTTCGTCGTCGAATAGACCACGGCGTCGGCGCCGTCGGCGAGCGGATGCTGCAGGATCGGCGAGGCGAAGGTGTTGTCTACCACCACTTTGGTGCCGTACTGGTGCGCGAGGGCGGACGTGGCGGCGATGTCGGTGATGTTGAGCAGCGGGTTCGATGGCGTTTCCACCCACAGGTATGTGTAGTGCTTGGCAGCGAGTGCGGCACTCACCTGGGCCGGGTCGGTGATGTCCACCACATCGAGCCCGATGCCCCATGGCACGAACACTTTGGCGAGCAGGCGGTAGGTGCCGCCGTACACGTCGTTACCGATGAGCACATTGTCGCCGGGGCGCAGGGTGGAGCGCAGCAGCACGTCGATCGCTGCGAGCCCGGAGGCGAAGCTCATCGCGTATGCGCCGCCTTCGACGGCCGCGAGCTGCTCGTCGAACGCGGTGCGTGTGGGGTTGACCGAACGGCTGTAGTCGTAGCCGTTGCGCATCTCACCCACACCGTCCTGCTTGAACGTGGATGTCATGAAGATCGGGGTGACAACGGCGCCCGTGGTGGGGTCGGGCGTCTGGCCGGCGTGGATGGCGCGGGTGGCCACGCCCAGGGTGGTGTTCTGCAGGGTCTCGTGCGTGTTTGTGCTCATTGGTGTGTCTCCGTGCGTGGTTGAGTGTACTTGGTTGGGATTGGGTGGTTGGGCTCAGGCGATGACTTCGGCGAGCGCCGCGTCGAGAATCGAGGGGCGGCTTGTGGCGGCCACCACGTCGGCGAAGCCGTTGTCGATCATCCAGTCGTCGTTGAAGATCTTCTCAAGGTAGCTGCGGCCCGAATCCGGCAGCAGCACCACAACCGTCTGTGATGCATCGAGGTCGTGCTTCTTCGCGTAGGCCACGGCGGCGGCCACCGCCATGCCGCTCGAGCCACCGACGAGCAGGCCCTCTTCGCCGGCGAGCCGGCGCGTCATCAGGTAGGCTTCGGCGTCGGTCACCTGCTCGATCGCATCGGCGATCGTCTGGTCGTAGGCGGCCGGGTAGAAGTCCTCGCCCACGCCTTCGATGCTGTAGCCGTGCACGTTGGTCGGGTCGGAGTAGATCGAGCCTTCCGGGTCGGCGCCCACGATTGTCACGGCGCCGTTGGACGCTTCCTTGAGGTAGCGGCCGGTGCCCGAGATGGTGCCGCCGGTGCCGATGCCGGCCACGAAATGCGTGATCTGGCCCGCGGTCGCTTCCCAGATCTCCGGGCCGGTCGTCTCGTAGTGGCTCAGCGGGCCGTTCGGGTTGCTGTATTGATTGGGCTTGAAGGCGCCGGGGATCGTCTCGGCCAAGCGGTCGGACACTCGGTAGTACGAGCGCGGGTCATCGGGTTCCACGTCGGTGGGGGTCACCACGACCTCCGCTCCGTAGGCGCGCAGTACGGCGCGCTTGGTCTCGTTCACTTTGTCGGGCACCACGAAGACCGTACGGTAGCCGCGCTGCTGGGCCACCATGGCGAGCCCCACGCCGGTGTTGCCGGACGTCGGCTCTACGATCACACCGCCGGGTTTGAGTTTGCCTTCGCGTTCGGCGGCGTCGATGATGCGTGCGGCGATGCGGTCCTTGGACGATCCGCCGGGGTTGAAGTACTCCACCTTGACGGCGATGGTGGCTTTGACGCCGTCGGTCACATGGTTGAGCTTGATGAGCGGGGTGTTGCCGATGAGTTCGGAAAGCGAGTTGTGGATTGCCATGGGTCTGTTCCTTGCGTGGTTGGTGGTCGGTTGGTTCGTACGGGGGTTGTGCGTAAGACGGCCCCGCGTGAATCGCGCGTTCAAACCATGGCGTTGAGATGGGTGCGGCTGCCAGACGGTATATCACCGTGGCGTTCCGTCAATCCGGTGTGGGTTGGAAATCGGGCGCGCCTGTGGCCACACATGCAGTTCACTGGTGTGGGCGGCGTTGGGGCCCTGAGGAATCAGACCGGTACCATCTCAAGTTATGCGTCGAAGACCGCGCGCTGTGGGGCGTGTGGTTAGCGACAACAACAACATGAGAGATACGTCATGTGCCATACCGTACTCACGGTGCCCCGGCAACCACGGCGGCAGGTCCACATAGTGGACATGCCGTTATCGCGAGCCGGCCATGTCGGCCGTCACAGCGTGGCCGCCTCGATGAGCGCCTTCGTATGGTCTTCCTGCGGCGTTTCCAGAATCTGGCGCACCGTGCCGCGCTCCACCACACGCCCCTCGTGCAGCACGAGCACGCGGTCGGCGATGTGCTGCACCACGCCAAGGTCGTGAGAGACGAACAGCATGGCCATGCGCGGGTTGCGCGCGCGGATCGCCGCGAATGCGTCGAGGATCTGCACGCGTGCGGCCACGTCGATCGCGCTCATCGCCTCGTCGGCGAGCAGCACGCTCGGCCCGGTCACGATCGCGCGCGCGATCGCCACGCGCTGCGCCTGACCGCCGGAAAGGTCCATCGGATAGCGCCACATGATCTCGTCCGGGTCGAGCGACACGAGCGTGAGCGCCTCACGCACCCGGCGCTCGCATGTCTCGTCGTCGATGCGCCGGTCACGCAGGCGCAGCGGTTCAGCGACCGAACGGAACGCCGTCCACCGCGGGTCGAGCGATTCGAAGGGGTTCTGGTACACGATGCCCGATTCGTCGCGCAGCATGCGCAGTTGCGGCGCGCCGGCACGCCCCTCGATCGACGCGCCTCGGTAGCGCACATCGCCGCCGTCCGGCGTCTCTAGCCCCAACAGCATGCGCGTGAGCGTCGATTTGCCCGATCCCGAGGCGCCGATAATCGCCACGCACTGCCCCGCCGGCACGCTGATGTCGACGTCAAACAGCACTTGGTGCCGCGCGCGCGCCGGGCCGAAAACCTTGCATACGCGCTCGCCCTGGAGCAGCACGTCCGTCTGTTCCGCCTGCGTCAGTGCACCTGTCGCTGCGTCTGTCATTGCGCCCGCTCCCCTCGTGTGCCGCCGCCTTCGCTTTCCGCTCCGTGCAATGTCAGTTCGCGCGCGGCCATCACGAGGCGCGCGCCCTGCGGTGTGCTCGGCTCGGCGAGCACACGCCGCGTGCGCCCCTGCTCCACAATCGTGCCGTGGTCCAGCACGTAGCAGTACTGCGTGGCGTGCGCGAGCACCGAAAAGTCGTGTGTGATGAACAGCATCGCCGCGCCGGCCTCGTCCACGAGCGAGACGAGCAGTTCCACGATCTGCCGTTGCGTCATCGAGTCGAGCGCCGTCGTCGGCTCGTCGGCGATGATCAGGCGCGGCGACGTGATTAGCGCGGTGGCGATGCCGACGCGCTGCTGCTGGCCGCCGGACAGCTCATGCGGGTGCCGCCCGACCAGGGACTCGTCGAGCCCCACTTTGCGCATCATCGCCAGCACGCGCGCCTGGCGGTCTTCGGCGGTCAGGTCGTAGTGCAGTTCGAGTGGCAGCGCGATCTGCTTGCCCACCGTGAGCAGCGGGTTGAGCGAGGCGCCGGGATTCTGGAACACCATGCCGATCGCCGCGCCGCGCAGGGCCGCCAGGTCGCGGTCCTGCATGCCGACGATCTGCTCGCCGTTCACATCGATCGATCCGCTGACCGTGGCTTCAACGGGCAACAGGCCCATCATCGCGCGCGCGATCATCGATTTGCCTGAGCCCGACGAGCCGATCAGGCCGACGCGCTGGCCGTCGCGCACGTCGATATGCACATCGGAGACGATTGGCGTACCGCCGATGCGGATGGTGAGGTAATTGATCGAAACGCCCATCATGCACCTCGCAATCGTGGATTAATGAGTGGGTCGGAGGCGTCGCGCAATGCGTCGCCGAACAGATTGAGCGCCACCACCACAATGGTGACGAGCAGGCCCGGCCACAGCACGGTGAGCGGGTAGATGTTGATGAACCGCACCGACGTGCTCAGCGAATGCCCCCAGCTCGGCACGCCGGACGGCACGCCGACGCCCAGATATGTCAGGCCGGCTTCGGCGAGCACGGCCGTGCCTGCCGAAAGCGAGCACTGCACGATGAGCACGGGCATGATATTCGGCACGATATGCGTGAAGAACACGCGGGGGGCGGATGCGCCGTTCGCGAGCGCCGACTCCACGTACATGCTGTGCGCGGCGAGCAGCGCCTGTGGGCGTGCCACACGCGCCAGGTTGAGGCCGTAGCCGAAGCCGCACGCGAGCACGATGACCGCCACGGACGCGCCCATCGGCACGGCGAGCATCAGTGCGATCAGCACGGTGGGGATCGAGATCAGCGCGTCAATCGCCACGACCGAACCGTGCGCAAGCGCGGAATGGCGCGAGACCATCATCGCGACGAGCAGCAGGCCGAACGCCGCAGCGAAGGACACGGTGAGCAGCACGATGAGCAGATTGGTGCGCGAGCCGGCCATGAGCCAGCTGAACAGGTCGGCGCCGGTGCCGTCGGTGCCGAGCCAATGGGCGCGCGAGGGCGCGGACCAGACGTGGTAGCCGTCGGTCTTCCACAGTGACTGCGGGGTCCAGAACAGCGAGACCACCGAAATGAGCATCCAAAGTCCGAGCACGATGAGCGCGAACCGACCGGTGCCGTGGCTCCACATCGTACTGAGCACAATGCGCACGCGGCGCCAGCCGTGCACGCCGCGCGCGTCGGTGCGCACGCGTGGGGTGGGTGTGGGTGAATCTGGCATATCAATCTCCCAACCGCGGGTCGAGTGCGCGGTGCGCGATGTCGACGAGCAGGCCGATGACGAGGAAGAACGCGGCGAGCATGAACAGTTCGCTCTGTACGGCGATGAGGTCGCGGTGCCCCAGGTCGTCGACGAGCCCGCTGCCGATGCCGGGCAACGCGAACAGGTTCTCGATCACCATCACGCCGGTGATCATCTCGGCGAAGGTCAGGCCGATCACTGAGACGAGCTGCGGCATGGCGAGCCGCAACCCCACGCGCGTCAACGCCTGCGTGCGTGTCATGCCGCATGCCATGGCCATCTCGATCGTGCCGGTGGAGGCCACGGATTGCAGGGCGGAGCGCGTGTAGCGCATCATCGACGCACCCACGATCACCCCCACGGTCAACGCGGGCAGCACGAGCGAGGCGAGCGCACGGCCGGGGTCGGCCCAGCCCGCCTGTGGGAAGCCCGACGCGGGAAGGACGGGGATCAACCCCGATCCGCGCGCGAACAGCAGGATGAGGATCAGGCCACCCCACAGGGCCGGCACGGCGCCACCGACAATGGCCACGCCCTGATAGACGGCGCGGGCGCGCGGGGAACGCGCGAGCACGGCGGCGCACCCGGTGGGGATGCCGATCGCAAGCGCGATGATGAGGCCCAGGATGATGAGCGGGAAGGTGATGGCGGCACGGGTGCCGACGAGGGCGGCCACGGGTTGTCCGGTGAGCATGGCGGTGCCGAAGTCGCCGCGCACCAGACCGGCGATCCACGCGCCGTACTGCACGATCAGCGGGCGGTCGAGGCCCATCTGCGCGCGCAGTGCCTCCACGCGTTCGGGTGGCGAGTTGAGGCCGGCCATGATGGTGGCGATGTCGCCGGGCAGCACGCGCAACGCCAGGAAGATCACCACGGAGATGGCGAAGAGCGCCACAACAAACAGCAGCAGCCGGCGTGCAAGGTATTTCATAGTCCCCTTAGGGTTGTGGGCGGGCGGCACATGCGCTGTGCCGCCCTGACCGCGGGGCCCGGCTCAGACCGTCCGGGCGGTTCGCGTATTGGTTGTGATGTTACTTGGTGGCGGCCGGCGTATAGCTGAGTTCAGCCAGCGGCATCAGTGTCTGGTTCATGTTCACGGGGAACCCGCTCACGCCTTTGTCCATCGCCGTGGTCACGCGGTAGTTGAACAGCCAGTCGGCGGCGGCGTCCTGCGAGACGATGCGCGCGGCCTGCGCGAGCAGCTCGTCGCGCTTGGCGTCGTCGGTCGAGCCAAGCGCCTCATCGGTGAGTTCCACCACCTTGGGATTGTTGTAATTGTAGTAGTAGTCCGCGTTCGACCATTGCGTGAAGTCGTGGCTTTCGTTGTGGTCGACGAGCGAAAGGTCGTAGTCCTTGTCGGTGTACACGTCCTGCAGCCATGTGGAGAACTCGACCACGTTCACCTTGAGGTCGATGTTCACGGCCTTGAGCTGGCTGCGCAACTGGTCGCCGATGTCGGTGCCGTAGGTGTTGGCGTAGGTGAGCGTGAGCTTGAGCGGGTGCTCCTTGGTGTAGCCGGCCTCCGTGAGCAGCGCCTTCGCCTTCTCCACGTCGTGCGGGTACAGGCCCGTGAGGTCCTCATAGCCTGGGTCGAGCGACGGGATCGGGCCGCCGAGCGCCTTGTCGGTGCCCCCACGCGCGGCGATGAGCTGGTCATGGTCGATCGCGTAGCGGATCGCCTCACGCACGCGCTTGTCGCCCGTGGGCTTGTCTGCGGCGTTGTTCATGCCCAGCACGTATTTGTCGGTGCCGTCGCCGGCTTCCACCGTGTAATGCGCCGGGTCGTCTTCGAACGGCTTGGCGAGCGACGCGGTGATCGGGGCGAGCACCTGCACCTCGTTGGATTTGAGCGCGTTCACGGCGGCGTTGTCGTCGGCGAAGTACTTCACCACGACCGTGGGCGTCTTGGGCTGGGCGCCCCAGTACTCCGGGTTGGCCTTCAATGTGATCGAGCTGTTCGGGGTGAACTGCGCCACCACATACGGGCCCGAGCCTACCGCCTGCGTCTTCGTCACATACTTCGCGTCCTTGTCGAACACGAGTCCGGCACGGCCCGTCAGCGCCCACAGCAGGTTGGCGTAGGGCTTCGTCAGTTCGATCACTACGGTGTCGCTGTTCGGCGCACTCACTGACTTGAAGTTCTTCAGCGCATCGGCGTCGTGGTATTGCTTGCTTTCGAGCTCGTTGATCGACCACACCACGTCTTCGGCGGTCAACGGATCGCCGTTCGAGAACGTGAGTCCTGTGTTGAGATGGAACGTGTACTTCAGGCCGTCAGGGCTCACATCCCAGCTTTTCGCGAGCGCCGGCACCACCTTGTTCTCGCTGTCACGGGCCACAAGGCCTTCGTACACGTTGCCGATGAGCACCTGGTCGAGCGCGGAGCCGGCCGTATTGCGAATATCGAGGTTGGTGGGCGCGAGTTTGAGCCCGATCGCCACGGTGTCCGCGGCGCCGCTGGACTGCGTCTGGTCCGCCTTGCGGGCCCACGGGTGCCAAAAACCCACGATGAGCGCCACGGCAATCACGATCACGGCCACAATGGCCCAGATGGAACGTCGTGGCCCGCCGCCCGGCCGTTTGGCGTGCGCCTGGAGCGAGGCGTCGGTGCTGAATGCGGTGTTGTGCTGGTTAGTGTGCCCTTCGGTCGCGCCGGACTCGCCGTGCGCGCCATTGGCTCCATTCGTTGCTGTCATGGATTCCTCAATGGTTGGTTGCATGCGGGCTTGCCGCCCGCGCTTCTTGACTTCTGCTTGTTGCATATGGTTGACCGCCCAGCCGGGGTCGGCCACCTCCCGCTATTGTAGAGGGGCGTGCATATTTCGCCGCGCACGCCACGCCCGGCACGAAGGAGACGCCATGCTGATCGCCGTAGACATTGGAAACACGAACATCGTGCTCGGGTTCATCGAAGACGAGCAGGTGGCCGCCACCTACCGCATCACCACCAAATCGAACCACACCTCCGACGAGTTCGGCATCATGATGCTGCAGTTCCTGCAGCTCAAAGGCTTTGCGCCGCGCGATGTGCACGACGTGATCATCACGTCGGTCGTGCCGAAAGTGATGCATTCGTTCACCGCGGCGATCGTCAAGTTCCTCGGTATCACACCGATGGTGGTCGGCCCGGGCATCCGCACCGGCATGAACATCCACATCGACGACCCGCGCTCGCTCGGCGCCGACTGCCTCGCCGACTGCGCCGGCGCGTACGCCACATACGGCGGCCGCACGCTCGTGATCGACATGGGCACGGCCACCACCTACAACTATGTGGATGAGCACGCCACCATCACCTGCGGCCTGATCACGACCGGCATCCGCACCGCGGCTGAGGCGCTCACCTCGATGACGGCGCAGCTGCCCGAAGTGGAGATCCGGCGCCCCACGTCGATTCTGGCGAAAGACACGAAAAACGCGATCCAAGCCGGGCTGTATTACGACTTCCTCGGCGGCATCGAACGCATCATCACGCAATTCCACCGCGAGATCCCCGAGGACTTCCAGGTGGTGGCCACCGGCGGTCTTGCGCGCATACTCGACACGCCGTTGATCGACGTGGTCGACCCCGACCTCATCTTCAAGGGCATGCTCTGGATCTACCGCAAGAACATCTAGCGCATGGTGAAGCCCTGGTTGGCGCCGTACTCCTTGAGGTCGCTCTGCCAGCGTTCGATCCCCTCGCGCAATGTGACCTGCGGGCCGGGGCTTTGCGGCATGTCCTTGCGTTGGATGAGCCCCTCGCGTTCGCGCCGCACCGCGTCATAATACGTGTGCTCGTCGTTCACCCACGTGTATGCGGCGCCGACGGTGGCACGGAAATCGCTGCGCGCATATACCTCGAACGGCAGGTACTGGTAACCGGTGCTGACGTGGCTCGCGGCCTGAGCAAGCACCATGTTGAATTTCTGCCCGCCGAAATACGGCACCTCGATGCCGCGCGCGTCGCGCACCGTGGTCTTGTTCAGGAAGTTGGCGCTGTTGAGCGTGGCGTTGTCAGCAGGGAACGCCCCGCCGTCCACGCGCGTCATGATGCCCGCCGTCTCGTGGCACACATATTCGATGAACCGCCATGAGGCCTCCGGGCGCCGGCTCGAACTGAGCACGCCGAGCGCCGACCCGCCGTTTTCGGCGTTCGTCAGGTTGCCATGCGCCGTGGGCATCTGCGCCACGCGCCACAGGCCGGCGGTGCCGGGCACGTCGGCCAGCAGCAGCGACGGCATCCATGCGCCGGCGAACAGTGACGCCACAGTGCCCGATCCGAGCGCCTGTTTCCAATCGTCCGACCATGTGTCCAGCCGCGTGTTCACGAGGTCTTCGTCGATCATCTGCTGCCAGAACCGCGTGAACTCCTGCGTGCCGGTATCGGTGTCGAGCGTGATCGAGACCTCTTTGCCGTCGTGCGAGGTGTTGTAGGGCCTGCCACCGGCGAGCCAGATCATCGCGTTGTAGAAACTCGCATCACCGTCGTCGGCCGCGATGTAGACGCCGTTCTCCTTGAGCTTCTTCGCCGCACGGTAATAGTCGTCCCATGTGCGGATCTTCGCGGCATCCACGCCCGCCTGCTCGAACACGTCCTGATTGTAGAAGAAGGCCATGGGGCCCGAATCCATCGGCACACCGTACACACGCCCGTCGAGCTGCACCGACGACCATGAGCCGGGCGTATAGAACGAGCCGTAATTCGTGGTGCGGCTCGTCAGGTCGCGCAACTGGCCACTAACCGCATACTGCGGCAAGGCGAAATACTCCAGCTGCACCACGTCCGGCGTGCCATAGCCGTCCTGGATCGCCGAGTTGAGTTTGCTGTAGTCGGCCGTGCCGATCTGCGTCACGTGGATGTCTGGATTGCGCGCCTCGAAATCGGCGATCAACGCGGCCATGCTCGGCTCCCACGACCACACACTGATCTGCGTTCGATTGTCGTGCTCACCGCAGCCCGCCACGGCGACCATCACGCCCGCCGCGCATACCGCCGCCACCATCCGCTTCGCCCATGCGCGCACATCGACTCCTCACCGTGTGTTGACCTGTACGCACTCCAGCATAGCGGGCGGGGCGTGTTACGCGGCGACGACCGTGACGCCCTGGCCGGGCTGCACGCGGATCGTGACGACGCCGCCCTTATGCACGCCTTTGGCCTGCACATCCTTCTTCTTGGCGGCGATGTGCTCAATGTTCGTTTCCTTCTTGCGCGTCGTCTCATCGGGCTTCGCGTTGTACCACATCACTTCCACATCGGCCGTGTCGTCGTCGCGCGGAGTCACATTGCGCACAATGCCCTTCTGGCGCCACGCCTGATGCGAATCGTCCTCATATTCGATCGGCGTGTTGTACAGCACCTGCTGCTGCTCGGGTTCGAGCTCGGTGAACGCACGGGCCTCACGCTCCCCGCCGTCCCTGCCCAGCACGACCGCCGTGCACACGAACGCAGCAAGCACCACTATGCACAGTGCAATGACGTAACCCATGATCTGCTCCTTACCGAATACATCTGCTTCCTCCAGTTCTAGCAGTCTGTATGCGGGGCGGCGCGGATTGCGCTACATGCGTGAAATTGCCGCGCCGAGCGGCACACGCGAAACGAAACGTCGCAGCTCGCCGGTGAGCGGGTCGCGGAATTCGAGCACACGCGCCACGAGTTCGAGCGGCTGCGAGAAATCGTCGTAGGCGCGCTGCTCGATGCGCGGATAGAAGTCGTCGCCGAGGATCGGCAGGCCGAGCGCGTTCATGTGCACGCGCAACTGGTGTGTTTTGCCGGTCTGCGGGTGCAGCACGTAGCGCGCGATCGGCTCGCCTGCGCGCGCCGAGGCGGTGCGGTCGAGCTCTGCGCGCTCGATGCGGGTGACCGCGTTGACCACACCGGGAATCTCTCGCGCGCACAGCACACCGCGCGTTTTGACGATGTGCGAGCGGCGTTCCAATGGGAACGGCCGTGGTGCGGCGAGGCGCACGACGGTGCCGGTGTGCGGCTGTTGCGGCACGCGCACCGGCGCGAGGCACTCGTAGACCTTGCGCGCGCGGCGGTTCTGGAATACGAGCTGGTACGCCCCGCGCGCAGCCGGGTCGCGCACGAACACGAGCACGCCGGCGGTCGGCCGGTCGAGGCGGTGCGCCGGCACGATGCGCAGGTCGTTGTAGCGTTCGCGCAGCCGCATCAGCGCGGTCTGGCGGTACCACATGCCGCGCGGCATTGTGGCAAGGAAATGCGGCTTGTCCACGACGATGATCGCCTCGTCCTCGTACAGCACAGGCAGGTCGAAGGGGATGTCTGGTTCGCTGAGCACCCAACGGTGATGGCCCGGGGCATGCATCTCGGCATGCCCCGGGCCATGGTCGCGGCACTCGGGTGGCTGGCCCGCCACTACTCCACCGTGACGGACTTGGCCAGGTTGCGCGGCTTGTCTACGTCGTAGCCCTTCTGCTTGGCCATGTCCATGGCGAGCAGCTGCAGCGGCACCACATCGACGAGCGGGCTCATCAGCGTGGGGCATTCGGGGCGCCAGAAGACCACGTCGGCGTAACGTTCCACGTCGGCGTCGCCTTCCTCCGCGACCGCGATGATCGTGGCGCCGCGCGCCTTGACCTCTTCGATGCCCGAGATCACCTTGGCGTGCAGCACGTTGCGGCCGCGTGCCGGTGGCACGATGAACACAACCGGCTCGCCTTCGTCCACAAGCGCGATCGGCCCGTGCTTGAGCTCGCCGGCGGCGAAGCCCTCCGTGAACGTGTAGGCGATCTCCTTGAGCTTGAGGGCGCCTTCGAGCGCGACCGGGTAGCCCACGTGCCGGCCCAGGAACAGGAACGAGTTCGCGTCACGCAACTGGCGGGCCGCGGCGGACACCTTGGACGGCTGTGTGTCGAGCACCCACTGGATCTTGCGTGGCATGTCCTTGAGCGAATCGAGCGTCTGCGCGATCTCGTCACGGAACACGGTGCCCTTGAGCTGGGCCAGGTAGAGGCCGAGCACATAGGCGGCGGTGATCTGCGCCACGAACGCCTTCGTGGAGGCCACGGCCACCTCGGGGCCGGCGTGCGTGTACAGCACCGCGTCGGATTCGCGCGGGATCGACGCGCCCTGCGTGTTGCAGATCGCGAGCACCTTGGACCCCTGTTCGCGCGCATGGCGCAACGCCATCAGCGTGTCCATCGTCTCGCCCGACTGTGAGATCGCCACCACGAGCGTGCGCGGCGTGAGGATCGGGTCGCGGTAGCGGAACTCATGCGCCAGCTCGACCTCCACCGGGATGCGCACCCAGTGCTCGATCGCGTATTTGGCCACCATGCCCGCATAGCTCGCCGTGCCGCAGCCGATCACGATGATCTTGTCGACCGTCTTGAAATCATGCTCGTCGATGTGCACTTCGTCGAGGTTGAGGCGTCCTTCGTCGTCCAGACGCCCGATCAGTGTGCGCTGCACGGCGGCAGGCTCCTCGTGGATCTCCTTGTCCATGAACGAATCCCAACCGCCCTTTTCGGCGGCCGAAGCGTCCCAGTCGATCTCGTACACCACAGGCTCGGGCACGTCGTTGCCGTCGAAATCGGTCACGGCCACGCCATGCGCGTCAATCATCACGGCCTGGTCCTGGCCGATCTCCATCGCGGTCTTCGTGTATGCCACGAACGCTGCCACGTCGGAGCCCAGAAAGTTCTCGCCCTCGCCAAGGCCCACGACAAGCGGCGAATCATGGCGGGCGCCGACCACGATGCCCGGCTGGCGGCAATCCACAGCCAGAATCGTGAACGCGCCTTCGAGCATGCGGCCCAAGCGGCGCATCGCCTCGAACAGGTCGGGTTCGCCCGTCTCCGCGATCACCGTGTCCACGATCTTGCCCAGCAGCTTGGCCGCCACCTCGGTGTCAGTGCCCGAAACGAAGCGGTAGCCTTCCGCCTGCAGGTCCAGGCGCAGCTGCGAGGCGTTCTCGATGATGCCGTTGTGGATGATCGCCACCTTGCCGTCACGGCTCGCATGCGGGTGCGCGTTCACGTCGTTGGGCACACCGTTCGTGGCCCAACGCGTGTGGCCGATCGCCACCGTGGCGTCCGGCAGCGGGCGCGCCTCGATGTCCTCCACCAGATTCGACAGGCGGCCGGCCTTCTTGCGCACCGCCACACGGTCCATGCCGGGCGCGGTCAGCGCCACACCGGCCGAATCGTACCCACGGTATTCCAAACGTTCCAATCCCTGCAAGCACACCTCGAGGGGGCGCATCGAAGGACAATTCACATCACCTGCGTAACCTACAATTCCACACATAGGCACCAGCATAACCGACGGCGGCGCGCAATGCACGGAAATCCGGTGCACTTCCACGGTTCCCACGCTTTTGCTTGGTCGCCGGCGGTTTCGCCGTAACCGAACGCGCCCGCCTCCCCCGCCCGTGAAATACCGCCACCTGCGCGCGGCGCTGTGTTCTATGATGATGCACGTGACCACAACCACCAGCAATGGAACAGAGAACGCAAGCCACTCCACACCATCTTCTGGCCGGCAGACGCCGTTCCGCATCGCCATCGTGGACAACGACCGTCTTGTACTCGGGCTGCTCGCGTCTTTCCTCGACAAACAGCCACATCTCACCGTCGACTGGACAGCGAACAGCGGGCGGAGTGGCATCGATGCCTACCACCGCAGCCTATGTGGCACGGCCCCGGCCGCCGACCTGATCGTGACCGACATCGCCATGCATGGCATGTCCGGCCTCGAAATGTGCTCCATGATCCGGTTCGAAGACGACCACACCCCGATTCTTGGCGCCACCTCGTACGACCCGCAGATGTACGCCACCGAGGCATTGGCAGCCGGCATGCAGGGCATCGTCGCGAAAGAAGACCTCGAACGCCTCCGTGAGTCCATCGCCACGCTGCTCGACGGCAGCCGGCTGCCGATGCGAGACGGCGTCTTCTTCGATTCCCCGCAACAGGCGTTCGCACGACTGCAGGCCGACGGCAAACCCGCGTTGCTCAACCTCTCGGAGAACGAGCGCACCGTCATGGATTATCTGTCGCAAGGCATGCTCACCCCAGACATCGCCATGCTCATGGACGTCAGCCCCTCCACCGTCAAGACCTATGTGAGCCGCGCAACGCGCAAGTTGGGCGTCGGCAACCGGCGCGAGGCGGTCGCCGAGTGGCTGCGCATCACCAATCTATAGCAACGCAGCGCATAGCGTGACCATATAGTGGGCGCGTGTAGTCCTGAGGACTACACGCGCTGGGCTTTCGCGAAAAGAACCCCTACAATGCTGAACCGGCGGGAGAGAAGGTCTTGCGCCGACCCGGCATGCGCCTACGGAGCGCACTGAGGAGGGGGCGCCCCTGTGGGCGCATGCCGGAGTCGTCGCATCAACGAAGTCGGCCGGCCGCCGATCATCTCGGCAACCGGCCAAACACCGCCCTCACACTGGAACTCCACTACAGCACATGCTGCAGGAAGTCACGGAACCGCGCCTCGCGCGGGTGGTCGATGATCTCTGGGCCGCCCTGCTCCACCACGACGCCGCCGTCCATGAACACGATCTGGTCGGCGACTTCGCGCGCGAATCCGATCTCGTGCGTCACCACGATCATCGTCATGCCTTCGTCGGCGAGCGAACGCATCACATTGAGCACCTCACCCACGAGTTCGGGGTCGAGCGCGCTCGTCGGCTCGTCGAACAGCATGATCTCGGGTTTCATCGCAAGCGCGCGCGCGATGGCGACGCGCTGCTGCTGGCCGCCTGAAAGCTGGCCCGGGTAATAGTCCATGCGGTCGCCGAGCCCCACGCGCTTGAGTTCGGCGATGGCGAGTTCGCGCGCCTCGGCCTTGGGCATGTGCTTGACGTGCACCGGCGCTTCCATCACGTTTTCGAGCACGGTCATGTGCGGGAAGAGGTTGAATTTCTGGAACACCATGCCGAGCTTGGAGCGCTGCTGCGCGATCTCCTTCTCGTTGAGCCTCTGCAGTGTGCCGTCAGGAAGGCGCTTGTAGCCGATCATCTCGCCGTTCACATCGATCTCGCCGCCGGTGAGCGTCTCCAACTGGTTGATCAGGCGCAGGAATGTGGATTTGCCCGAGCCCGACGGCCCCAGGATCACGGTGACGGTGCCCGGTTCCACTTCGAGGTTGATGCCCTTGAGCACATGCAGGTCGCCGAAGGCTTTGTGCACGTCTTTCGCCTCCACAACAGGCTTCGGGGCCTGCGCCCCGGCGGTTGCGGCGTGCGTTGTCTGTGAGGTCATGAGTGTATGCCCTTCCTGTCCGTTAGGCGTTGTAGCCGAGGAACGCCGCCTCGTTCGTCTTGTTCACGTCGTCTTGCGGTTCGCCTTCGGTCTTGCCCGGCAGCGGCGTCTGCTTGCCCTTGGTGCCCACGGGCCGCGCTTCGAAGCCCTTGCCGAAGTGCTTTTCGAGCATTGACTGGATCACCATGAAGATCGAGGTGATGAGCAGGTACCAGACGCTGGCCACAATGAGCAGCGGGATCGGCTTGTAGATGCGGTTCGCGATCGCGTTCGTGGCGTACTGCAGTTCCAGCGTGAACGGCACGGCGAGCACAAGCGACGTGGTCTTGAGCATGCCGATCGTCTCGTTGCCGGTGGGCGGGATGATGATGCGCATGGCCTGGGGCAGGATCACACGGCGCATGATCATCGAACGCTTCATGCCGAGCGCCTTGGCGGCCTCCTCCTGGCCCGGGTCGACCGCTTCAAGGCCGGCGCGCACGATTTCGGCGAGATAGGCGGCTTCGTTGAGCGCCAAGCCGATCACGGCGGCGTTGAACGCGGTCACCACGGTCTGCGAATCCACACTCCAGAACTCCACCGAGGTGAAGGGGATGCCCAGCGAAAGGCGTGGGATCAGCACCGAGAACAGGCCCCAGAACACGAGCTGCGTGTACACAGGTGTGCCGCGAAAGAACCAGATGTAGAACCAGCTCACCCCGCGCAGCACCGGGTTGGCGGATTTGCGCATGATCGCCAGGATGACCGCCAGGATGATGGCGATGATCATGGAAAGGAACGTGAGGATGAGCGTGTAGCCCACGCCTTCGAGCACGCGCTCGTTGAACAGGTACTTCCACACCACGTTCCATTCGAACCGCGGATTGGTGACCAGCCCATGGATGAGCATCGCCGCCAGCAGCGCCACGATGACCGCCGCCACGATCTGGCCGGTGCGTTTGACTGGCTTGGCTTCGATGCGGTTCGGGATCGGCAGTCCTTCGCCGTCGCGTTCAACATGATGAGGCATCGGTCTCCTCGCTTTCTTCTCCACAACACTGCATGTGCGCGCTGGTGGAGTTCACCGCGCGCACATGGTTACGTTCAGTCCAGGTCTTTCGGGTTGATCTCGGCGGTCTTGATGGCGCCGGATTCCACACCCCAGGCCTCTAGGATCTTCATGTAAGTGCCGTCGTCCATCAGGTGCTGCATGGCGGCCTGCACGGCCTTGGCCAGCTCGGTGTCTCCCTTCTTGATGGCGATACCCTGCTTGACCACGCCTTCGGCGCTGCCCAGATCCTCAAGCGCGTCGCCCGTCTGCGAGATCGCGTAGCCGGCCACAGGCGAATCGGCGTAGAACACATCGGCCTTGCCGGTGGCCACCGCGGTGGCGGCATCGGTCTGCAGCTTGCTCGGCATCACTTCCACAGCCGCCTTGCCGTCGGCCGCGCATTGCTGCTTGATCTCGTTGGCTTCCTCTTCCTGGGTGGTACCCACCTGCACGGCGATCTTCTTGCCGCACAGATCGTTGACGTCGATGTGCTCCGGGTTGCCCTTCTTGACCGCCCAGCTCGAGCCGGCCTTGTAGTAGCTCACAAAATCGACGGCGTCCATGCGCTCCTGCGTGATCGTCATCGCCGTGATGCCCAGATCGTATTTGGTGCCCACCGACGGCACGATCGTGTCGAATGTGGACGAGATGATCTTCGTGTCCAAGCCGAACACCTTGCCCAGCGCCTTCGACAGGTCTACGTCATAGCCTTCCGGCGTCTTGCCGTCGTCACCCACGAACTCGGCCGGGGCATACGACAGCTCCATGCCCACCGTCAGCTCACCACTGTCGGCGACACTCTTGGGCAGCATGGCGGCGATTGTGTCGTCCTTCTTCACCGTGGAGACGTCGAATCCGGCCTTCGCCTCCGCCTTTGCGTCCGTGCTCTCGTCGGTCGTGCCGCAGGCCACCGCCGTCAGGAGCATCGCCGCTCCCAGCATGCCCGCCATGATCTTCTTGAGACTCTGCACTGCCATTCTTTCTTGTTCCTCCGGTCTCATATGCGCGTCGCTGTGCCGCAGGGTTCGGCGCCGTCGATTGGTTTGTATATTTATGGCATACACTGCATAAAATACAAATGTGCTCAACGCGAACACCACCGCTGCTCAATGTGTGTGGCGCGCTCGCCGGGGCGAGCGCGCCACACACATGCAGCTATATCCTACCGTGTGCGCGGGCCAAGCGCGCGCCGGTCACTGGGAGACGTCGGTGGGGTTGACCTCGGACTTGTCGACCGCGCCAGACTGCGCGCCCCATTGCTCGAGGATCTCTTCGTAGACGCCGCTGTCCATGAGCTTCTGCATGGCCTTCTGCAGCGCTTCGGCGGTCTGCTTGTCGCCTTTCTTGACCACAATGCCCTGCTTCGTCACACCAACATCCTCGCCGAGCGCCTCAAGCTGGCCGTCGGTCTGCGTGATCGCATAGCCCGCCACCGGCGAATCGGCATAGAACACGTCAGCCTTGCCGGTGGTCACATTGGTCGTCACGTCGGTCTGCAACGCGTTCGACAGGATATCGATCGCATCCTTGCCGTTCTTGGTGCAGTCCTCGCTCATCTGCGTGACTTCCTCTTCCTGCGTGGTGCCGGTCTGCACCGCCACGCGCACGCCGCACAGGTCCGCGGTGTCGACATTCGTGGGGTTGCCCTTCTTGGTGACCCATGTGGAGCCGGCCTTGTAGAAGCTCACAAAATCGACGGCGTCCATGCGTTCGGGCGTGATCGTGAACGACGAGATGCCCACATCGTACTTGGAGCCGACCGAGGGGATGATCAGGTCGAACTTGGAGACCTGCTGGTCGGCCTTGAGGCCCAGCACCTTGGCGAGCGCGTTCGACAGGTCAACATCGTAGCCCACCGGCGTCTTGCCGTCTTCGGCCAGGAATTCGGCCGGGGCGTACGAGGTGTCCATACCCACGGTGAGCACGCCGTCCTGCTTCACCGAATCCGGCAGCAGCGCGGCGATTTCCTCGTCCGTCTCGATTTTGGACACATCGTATGCCTGCGGCGATGCGGCGCTGGTTTCACTACCGGATGACGATGCTTCGTCGGATGTGCCGCATGCGGCGGCGCTCACACACAGCGCCGCGCCAAGAAGACACGCGGCGATGGACCGAAAGGACTGCTTGCTCATGGTTTCCCTCGCTGTTCGTGACCACGCTCCATGCGTGATGCATGTGTGCAGCGTAAAAATCCGATGCTACGAACAGGTTACTGGCACGAAAACATGAAACACCGCCTGTTTCGTACGATCCCTGTGCATTCATCTTGTTTTCAGGCTGGGGAGGAGCATTTTCCGGGCAGAACCCAGATACCGGCCTCGTGCTGGAGCCAGTTTTTGCCCTACATATATGGGTGATGGCCGGAAAATATTCCTCCCCAGTCAAAATGGTTTCACCGAACGCCTCTCTTACTTGTTCTCACTGGCTGAGGACTGATTTCGTTTTGAAAACCGCACCGCAACCGAACCCATCTGATGACCGGCGGCATCCACCGCTTCCTCCACATTCTGTCAGTATTTTCTGCCCGCTATCCACCGTTTCCACAGGCATCACCACGATGGCTGACAGCCGAGGTTCCATCCGTTAGAGTCGGCACAACATTCGGATTCATAGCGAGGAACAGGACATGCCCGGACACTTCGAAACGCCAGAGCAGCGGCAGGAATGCCAATTGGAGACCTGCCTGCAATTTGAGCGTTATTGCCGGCGCGCCACGGCATGCATATTCACGTTGACCACAGCGCTCCGACTGCTCGGCGTGGATTGGGACCCAGCAGCTTCTGTCACTTCGATGCCCAGACTTCATGCCGATGCGCTCCAGACGGTTGTGGATCACCGCAACAACAAAGGACGTGATAGGCACGCCCTCGCACGCCCCGGCACTAAACGGGTCGCTCCCACCGCAGTATTCGTCAGCAGCATACCAATAGAGACCATCGAAATCGCAGAGGGTATCACCTGCACGACACCCGAATTCACATGGTTCATGTTCTCGCGTTTTCTTGGGCTTAAGGACCTCGTCATCCTAGGTGATGCGATGATGCGCAGGAACACCCTTCATGAGCCACTGACATTGGACGGCTTCGCCGACCTCATCGCACGTGTGGAGTGCCGCGCGCACCGCAATGGCATACGGCCGCCCAAAGGAATTACACAATGCCGCAAAGCCTTGGAATTGATGGAAGAGCACACCGATTCCGTCATGGAAACCATATTGAGGCTCACGCTCGAATGTTATGGCCTTCCCCGACCGGTGGTCAATCTTCCTGTGAGGTTGCCGGACGGGCGCCTCATCTTTTTGGACCTTGCGTTCCCTGAAGCCATGGTGGCTGTCGAATACGATGGCAGGCACCACAGTGAGCAATGGGCGCAGGACTCGCTCCGGCGCTTCGCGATAGAGGCATCTGGCTGGGCCTACGTGCAAGTCATCGGTCTCGGGTTCATCACCGACGCGGATAAACGGCACGTGGCGAAACTGGTAGGACGGCTCATCCGCGAGCGCACCGGCAAGAACTATCTTTTGAGCACCCCGCTCCCCCTCGAACGCGTGCCGGATAGGCGACGCGAAGCGTGGAAGGAGCGTCCCTCGGGGCTTACAGTCGCCTACTAAGCTCCCACAGCAACGCATCTCGGCTGGGGAGGAGCATTTTCTGGGTAGGGGCCATGTATTGGCCCCTTGATGGCGCCAGTTTCCGCCCCTGTATACATGGGCGTTGGCCGAAAAATGCTCCTTCCCAGCCGAAATATGTTTCAACCACACACTCCAACTCGGCCAACGCGCCCGGGAATGTGCCCACAGCGCTATTCGCCGCAAACCACAAGAACCCCAGCATGCTTCGATACGCTTGAAATATGGCATTTTTGATCATCTTTCTTGTGGCGCTCGCAATCAGCGCCGTCGGTTTCCACCGGTACATCTGGTTCATCTCGATTGGCTACGGCTTCTCGATCGCCGGCATCGGTTCGGCCTTGCTTATTTACTTCGGAATCCGTGGTGGCCTCACAACGGTTTCGGCCATCATGGCGGCGCTCCTTATTGTCTATGGCCTGCGACTTGGTGGTTATCTGCTCGCACGCGAGTACCGCAGCTCCTCCTACCATCAGGTCATGCAGCAGGCGATTGACAACGGGAAGCATGTGAAGCTCCCCCTCAAGCTCCTCACTTGGGTGGGTTGCGCGCTGCTCTATGCATGTGAGGCCTCCCCGATCGCATTTCGCTTGCAGAATCATGCGGGCACCGACGCCGTGGCCATTGTGGGTGCGGCGATCATGGGCGCCGGCATCTTGCTTGAATCCGCAGCCGACCTGACCAAGAACCGATTCAAGCAGCAGCATCCGCACCGTTTCTGCGACGTGGGACTGTTCCGCCTGGTGCGTTGCCCCAATTATCTCGGTGAAATCGTCACGTGGACCGGCGTCTTCGTCTCCGGTGTCACCATCCTCAGCGGCGCATGGCAGTGGATCGCCGCCATCGGCGGGTACCTGTGCATCTGCTGGATCATGTTCGGCGGCGCCCGCCGCCTTGAACTGCGCCAGAACAAGGAGTATGGCAGCGACCCGGAGTACCATCACTACACCAAGCACACCCCGATCCTCATCCCCTTCATCCCGCTGTACAGCATCGCGAACGCCAAGTGGCTCATCGGCTGAGCTCACGCTCGACACCGCTTGTCTTTCCACACGCAATACTTGAAGCATGACAGGCCTCACCATCCGCCGCGCGCAAGCCACTGACATCAACGCCATCATGGACATGCTGCGGCAGGTCAACGATGTGCACGCACACGGCCGCCCCGATCTGTTCATCGAAGGCAAGACGAAGTACACGCCCGACGAACTCGCGCGGATCATCGCCGATGATTCGCGCCCGATCTTCGTGGCGATCGATACCGATGGCACGTTGCTCGGCTACGCGTTCTGCGTGGATGAGGACCACACCGGCAGCAACAATCTGCAGCCGATCCGCACGCTGTACATAGACGACATCTGCGTGGACGAAGCCGCTCGCGGCAAGCATGTGGGCACCACGCTGTACAACCACGTGCTCGACCACGCCCGCGCGCACGGCTACCACAACGTGACACTCAACGCGTGGGCCGCGAACCCAGCCGCCGTCAAGTTCTACGAGCACCTTGGCATGAGCGTCTACAAATACGGCATGGAGCAGGTTCTGTAACCGCTCTCGGCCACCCGCATACTACCCGACCCACACGGCGTGCTCACCCAGAAACGCCGCAAGTTCCTCCGCACTCCCGCGCCCGGTGACGATGTCCTGCACCCACTGGTACAGCTCGTTGCGCTCCGGCTCGCTCGCATCACACGCACGCACATCCCATCCGCGCATCTTGAGGATCGCGAGCGACATCTTGACCGCCGTCCGTTTGTTGCCGTCCGGGAAGATGTGGTCTTTCGCGAACCGCGTGGCGAAGTCCGCGATCTGCGCGAACACGTCCGCATACCGTTGCGCGGGCGCAATGCCGAAGAACGTGAGAAACGTCGCGCCAAGCACCGACTGCACACGTCCCAGGATCGCCTCGTCCACCGCCGCCGGCGCGGTCGGCGTGATGTCGAGCCCCGTGCCGCGGATGGTGCCCAAGTAGACTTCGAACACCGATTCGGCGAGCGCGTCCATGCGCATCTGCTCGCCGTCGAGTTCGATTGGCTCCGCGTTTGGCTCTGCCGTATGCATAGGCCGCTCCCCTCTCATCATGAATGCTCCAACAGCCGCAGCGCGTTCGGGTATTCCCGCGCCACTTCGCCCACACTGCGCGCGAGTGTGCTCGTGGGGGCGGCGGCGTGCATGTCCGCGGAGCGCACAATGCACTCGACGGTGATGCGCGCATCGCCCCGTCCACGCGCATTCCACCATGCGCCGCCACGCGCGCTCGACATGCGGAGCAGGTCGTCGGCGGTCAGATCACCGAGCGACGCGAGCACGCGCGCGATGACGCCTTCCGCGCGCTCATCGAAGTCGGCTTCCTGCCATTCATCGCGTTGACGGATCATGCGCGAGCCGAACGTGGCGTATTCCGCCCATACAAGCGGCTCGACCGGCCCGCACTGCCCCACGCTGATCTCGTCATCGAACAGAGGCTCACCCGACTGCCGCAGCGCCTCGACCTGGCACCAGTACACGAGCAGGTTGAGTTTGAGGTTCGTCAGGAAACACGTGCCGCCGTATGCCGCGACGATGCGCCGTGCGATCTGTAGTGATTCCATCTTTCCGCCAATCAGTTGTTCCGCGTTCCCACTGTACCGCCGTATATGTTTATTCCCTCACACCACCCGAATGCCGAGGCTCGCGGCGAACGCGGCGGCGAGGTCGGCGATCTGGTCGAGCGACATGGTGGTTCCGCGCAGATACTCCACATTCTCTATGCGGTGCAGGCGCGCGCCGCGCAGATCCACATCACTGACCGTGGCATGCTGCAGATTGATCGACTCGATGCGCGTGCCCGGAAACGCCACGCGCGTCAGCTGCGCGCCGACGGCGTCAAATTCGTCGATCACACAGTCGACGAACCGCACGTCGCGCCATGTGGCATCGCGCAGATTGAGGTAGCCGATGCGGCAGTCGCGCATCTCCACCGAATGCATTGACGATTCCATGGCGGCGAATGAGCCGAACCGACAGCCCGTAAACAGACAGTCCACGAACCCCGCGCCGACCGCATGCAGCTGCGCGATGCCGCATTCCGCGAACATGGTGCGGCTGATGTGCGCACGGTCGAGCGTCAGCGCCACCGCTTGGGAATGTTCGAATACGCAGTCCAAGAACGTGGCGAGCAGCGCGTCGAGCTCATCGGCCCGCTGATCGAAGAAGCGCGCGAAATCGTAGGAGCCCTCCCGCTCCAACAGCTGCAGTTGCGCTTCATGCAGGTGTTCCGCGGGCGCAAAACGCGCGATGTTTGGCGCTTTGGGCCCGGCTGCGGATTGTGCGTGCGTCGCTGGTTTGCTCATGCCGACAGCCTATAGCGGGCCCATGATTCATACTTCGCTCTGACCGGTGAGATGCTGATACAGCTCCATGCTCAGTGGTTTTGTAAGACGCAGATCGGCGGTCATCAGGGCGATCGTTTTGCCGTCGTCGTGGCGCTTATTTGCGTACGAGTCCACATCACGGCAGCATGAATTCATACTACAGAAAACTCTCCACCTCTAATTGCAAGCCTACGGGATGAGCTATGCCCAAATCACTTTCGAGATTGCTAATGGCTTCGCAGGCAGTCTTAATTTTATGTTCATCCCCGAGCCTCATAGCAATAACAATATTATCCTTTTGTGCCTGTTCTTCCGCCACGGCCATTGCATCCTCTCTAACGCCAGACATATTTTCTACAAACGGAATGCACATATCTCCCATCCACAATGCTCCACGGTAACTGGAAATGGAATCAATCCACGCTTGATCCTTGGCAGTGGCCAACGCGACTTTCATTGGATTCCTCCTTCGCATCTCCCCTACCACATTTCCACTTCCCATCCTATATCCATCAAGAATAGACATAAAATAACAATCCCATGCAGCATTCCATGCTTTATCTTCAATAGGTATATTCTTTTTATCCACCTTCAACAATGCGCGTGCTCGATTGCTCTCTTCGGCCTTCCCTAACAACAAAGAACGCGCAACCATCCGCGGGTAAGCCGCCACACAAGACAATTCATTCCTTGTCCACTGACAGTGCTGGACGAACAGTTCTTCTCTTTGTCGCGCCCCAATTTGCTCATACAACATTATCAGGTGAAGAAACGAACCATAGAAAAGCCAAAAACCCTCAGGAAGGCCCTCAGGAACCATTTCTCCTTCCTCCACCGATATCTTCCCCTTCTGCCATCGCTTATCTCTCTTGACGGGTGGATGCCTATTGGCGAACATTCTTTCTCGGGCACCGTCACTTTTATCCCACACCATCTTTGCAGCATGAATCATCCGTTTGGCGTGAAGCAAATCGCGATTCTCTCTCTTAATACACGTTTCACGGAGAGCAACGTAAAAATCTATCTCACGTATATTTCGCGCACGATACAGTAGCTCCCGAAGAGATTCACGCGTCGGGCGCGAAATCCCCATATAATAAAACTTATCTATATCAATCAACAAATTCGAATCTAGCATAAGAACATCAGATTTTTCTATTTCAAATTCACCTGTTGTAATGATTGAATATTTTCCAACACGTTCTTCCATAAAAGAACCTTCCTGTTTTTAATATTTTAGTATATATAGTTAGATTATATGCTAAGCAGCTTATCTTTACACCCACTCCTTCCTTCTACATCACTGTCCCTATCGAGCAACTCCCCACCTGGACTTTTCTCAGAAACTTCCCTATACTGAACTGTCATGCACACTTTCATCGAATTGTTCGCAGGATGCGGAGGCCTGAGCCTTGGCCTCCGCTCTTCCGGGTTCGAAGAGCTGCTTGCCAACGAGCTCTCCCCCATGCCAGCAGAAACGTTTGCCTTGAATCTCATGGGCGTTGACATGCGATCGCCCGAATTCATTCAGACCAAGCCATCCGAACGTCCTGTCCTCTGGCTTGATTCGGATACTGACGATGTCATCGAACGCCTTTCGGACAATCCCTTCGAAAGGCCACAGACCGATATGAGTGAAGTAGGCGACGCAGACGATCTGACCGGCCGCCTCATCGTAGGCGATATCCGTCGTCTGAACCAATTCGTCGAAAACCGTAAGAGCCCACTCATTCATGGCGAGGTAGATCTCGTCTCTGGCGGCCCACCATGCCAAAGCTTCTCGCTCGCCGGACGTCGCGAACTCGGCAATCAACGCAACCAGCTGCCATGGGAATTCGCAAAGTTCGTGGATTATCAACGCCCGCGCATGGTGCTGCTGGAGAACGTAGAAGGAATTCTCCGTCCTTTCAAAGAAGAGTCAAAGACCTACTACGCGTGGTTTGAGGTATGCAAAGCGTTCGCCTCCATTGGCTACGTCACACGTCCATTGTTAATCAACGCACGCTATGCCGGAGTCGCGCAAAATCGCCCTCGCTTCATCATGCTCGGCATTCGTGAGGATCTCGTAGATTCGCTGACGCCAGCCACTGTAGAGTGGTTTGAACAAGGGCGGCAGCTTATCGATGCAGTAAAAGCCGATGATGCGGACTACGCCAAGAATCGTTGGTCATATCGAGATCTCACTACCGAAGAGTGGCAGGAGAAGGCCAAGCATTCTGCATTCGCCCCCTTGGTTGCTTTCGCCGATGACTCCAAACAGCGAACCATCGAAGATGCCATCGGAGACTTGCAGGACGAAAACCCTGATCCACGCAGTCAGTACGTAAGCGATCTCAACAATGAGCTTGGCAAGCATTTGGCGGACCCGAATCATCCGACACTCAATCAGCAGCATCCAAATAGCACGCCACGCGTGCGTGCGCGCTTCCGCATCTATCAAATCATGGCCAATGCACCAAAATCGGTCGCGGATGAAATCAAGAATGTCATGCGGGGTTCATCAGACAGCCTCTCAAAGGAGGCTGTTGAAGCACTCAAGAATGGACATCTGCTTAAGTACGATCAGCCGATTCCACGTTCGAAGAAGGGATTGGTTGAGTATCTGGCTGGTTTGAACACGAAGAAGTTCTCTCAGAGGGCGTTGCGACGTGGTGTTCCAGCCCCTGCAGCACTATCCATTCCGGATGATGTATGCCATTACACGGAGGCACGCACTCTCTCGGTGCGTGAAATGGCACGTATTCAATCATTCCCTGACGCTTTCGAGTTCCGCGGAATTGCTACAACCGGCGGGCTCCGCCGGCGCTATCAGGTGCCGCAATATACACAAATCGGCAATGCCGTGCCACCCCTCCTCGGCAAAGCTTTGGGAGAGGTGGTCAGCAGCATTCTTGATGAACTCAAAGAGTGAACTCTTCAGGGTTGGCGAAAAGCAGCCCGAGATTCTTCTTGTCTATTTTGAATAACGCTCCATGGTCTCTCCACTTGCCATCTTCGGTAATGTGAGCTGCAAGGTCGACGGTAATCACACCAGCTGCCAGCAATGGAGTTATCAAAGCTGCATTCGGATTCTTGGTGTAGAGGATTTTCGTGTATAGAAAATGCTCTACACCACTAATCATCTCCGACTCGGCAGCAACCCAGAACGTCCGAGGATGCTTCTGGAGCAGTCGCTCGCGAAGCTTCGACATGTCCCACCAGCTCACTCGGGTCTGTTTTCCGGTTTTCGGGTCTTGGTGCAGGATATACAAACGATCGTTTACGTCGTCCACATCGAGCAGAAGCCCATATCCATTGACATGAGAGACACGGAAGGTCTCATATAGTTGCAGACGTGGCTTATCACTATTGCGAGGAATCTGCATTTTGCCGTATTTCTCGACAATCTCACGATATGTCAAGCCACCATCTGGCACCTGAGCAAATAGATTATTCCTTGTGGGCTTCCTTATCTTGCCATTACGTGTAAGCCTTGCAGCTTTGAGCTCTATCCCCTTGTAGTCGGGATTCTTATCATTATTCCTGCTAATGCCCAACGCATGCTCGAGAGTATCGCCGACACCCGGATCACCTTCAGTAATCGAAGGAAGGAAGCCCTCATCGTGAATTGCTTGAATCTTCTTGAGCAGCTCCCGTTCTATGAGGCTTTCTTCAGCGTTAGCGGTAGCCAACAAGTCGAATACATATCCGCTCTGCATAAATGATTGAGCAATATCTGGATCCGATAGGTTGACCACATAGATAGCACCATCGATAATGTCGAGCGCAAGAAGATTATAGGGTTGGCAGTACTGCCGGAGACCTGAGAACCATATTCGCGGATCACCGTGTTTCGTCTTGGGACGGTAGAGTGAAGCCTCTGTTTTTTCCAGACAATCAGGGTGCACGAAGTAGGAATCGACCTTCTTCTTATTCTCAGGTCCCTGCAGCTGCTCCTCATACACATGCACCCTTGCATCTTCAAGAAGCTCGCGAACTGGAGCCGTGGCATCCATGATCGACTTACCATATCCAGTTTGAGTTGGAACCAGAAACGCGACAGGTATATTCAATTGTGCGAACTTAGCCAGAAATGGTCCCAATGGGACATCAGCAGCACTTAGCATGGCTGCCCCCCTCCTTCCTTTGACTCTATGTAAATCTGAGCACAAGATACCCCAATAATATGCATCTCCATTCGCGCATACAATCTGATAGCATTCCCTTATGCCTCTTGAAATGATTCGCTTGCGCCCTGCACAAGACTACGACACACCATTTGATGATGCATGCAATGGCTTTAATCAAAGGTGGTGGACAAATTCTACGCTGGTATCCGAATCACTCAAGGATGATTGTTGGTCCTTTTTTGATGAAGGAAATGAAGTTGCCAGAGCTGTGATTTCTAGCGCAACTATCGATGGCGATAATTACGAAGGGCTGGAAAACATCATAGCCGTTAGAGATATTAATTTTTTTGAAGTGCGACGTCAGTATCGACGGAAGGGCTTAGGACGTGAAGCTGCGGCTCTGTTGGTGGACCATTATCAGAGACAAGTTTTATCAGCTTTCCCGATAGATGAAAGTGCAGATTCCTTCTGGTCAGCAGCCGGTTTCGTCTACTTCCCAAGAAAAGATCAAGCAGACATCCGAGATTCATCACATCGCAGCTACGATCCGCTTTTTCTCCACGGAGTTAAAGTCTAACCGAACACCGCGGAGCTCAGCGACGACGAGCACACAGAGGTGGCGTGGGCACTCGAAGACGGCGCATATTCAGTCACGCGCATACGGCATGACTCACCGCTCTATCGCGCGCTGTTCCAGCGATTCGAAGGGAATGGTCGGGCGCTGACGAATGCGCTTGCACCGTCGATCATCGACGAGCTCTCCGGCGACCTGTATGTGCTTGCATCGTCGGAAGCGCTCACGCAACGCCTCACAGAGATATAGGAGTGACCTCCCCTAGTCATTTCACGTCTTCTGGCCGCCGGCACGCGACGCATGCACACCGACCCCACGCATAGCCATTCAGTCATGGAAAACGCCGCCTCTTGTGGGATCTCCCGTCATGTGGATGATTGGTCCCAATGACGCCCCCAAGCGGCTGATCGTTGACAAGTTTACGAAGGTAGAATTTCAGTCTATTATCCCCCTCTATGTCCAGACAATATCAGGGGACTCGCAAGATTAGTTTGGCATCGCCAATCAGGCACATATACTTCAATGACCACAGGGGCACACCGACCCGTGCCCGCAAACGGCATTGAACAGGAGGTTCCGAGATGATCGACCGCCACTTCAACAGACCACGGTAGGGGGAATGCCCATCGCCGACTGCCAAGGCACAAGCTCATAGCCATGCCACTATACGGGAAGGAGCATCATGCCATTGTATGAATCAGGGACAGAACTCATAAACGCAATCATCAGGCAAGGCAACAAATTCATCAGCGAATTTGGGGACATCCCTGATCAGTATTGGGATACACTGCAGCCCGACGTGGACGACCGCACCCCGCGCCAGATGCTCGCTTACCAACTGGGATGGATGAATCTGCTGCTTGAATGGGAACACGCTGAAGAGCAGGGACATATGGCGGCCATGCCCGCCGAGGGATATGCATGGAACCAGTTGGGCAAACTGTATGAGAGCTTCTACGCAACCTGGCAGGATGCCGCTCCACAACAGATGATCGACACCTTCCATGAACAGGTCAACCATATCTGCTGGATGGTCACCTCGTTCTCACAGCAGGAGCTCTTCGAGGCGGGACAACGTCAATGGGCGTCCTCGACCCAGTCATCATGGCCGGTATGGAAATGGATCCACATCAATACAGTGGCTCCGTTCACGACCTTCCGCACGAAGATTCGGCATTGGAAGCGCGCGATGGAGCAATGGGATGACCTGATGTAAACCTCAGCAAGTGGTATTGCCGCTGTTCGTCGGGTGGTTGTTCGAACCGTTGCCAATGGTGATCCACTGGAACATCGAGAATCCATGGTTGTCGATGACCATCACTTTCGCCGTATTGCCACCTGCCTGCGATGGCTGGTTCGCAATGTTCAGCACGGTCTTGCGGTTGCCGAGCATCAGCAGCAGAAACACTCCCAGCACACCGAAGCACACGATGAGCAGCGTCTTGTGCTGCTCAGCCCATGTCCTGACCGGACAGGTCTTGCGCTTGTCTTCGACATCCTCATGCTGTGCGGGCAGCATCGTCTGGCTTTCCATGCTCTGCGTCATCGGGGCTCCTCATCTCTTCGGCGGAGCTACGGGCTCCGCCTCTCACACTCTAACGGGGAACGCCTCTGTGTTCACTGGGCGTCTTGGTGCATGGAACCGCTCTGCTCACAACCTGCCGATACGCGGCGAGCGCACATTGCCACCTCACACCGTGAAGTCACTAGGCTGACGTGTGTAAGCGATACCAGCTTGGAGGCGACCGTGGAATTCGTGAAATACCTGCTCATCGGCGTCAGCGTCTCGCTCGATGAACTCGCCGTGGGCACCATCAAAGGCGTGCAGGTCAAACACATGCGGCGTGTGGACCCGTGGATCACCGGACTGTATTTCGCCGTGTTCCAAGGCGTCATGCTCATCATTGGATTCTATGGCGCAAGCCTGTTTTCCAAGGGATCGAGCGCCGCCACCGAATGGATTGCCGACGGGTTGCTCATGCTCATCGGCGCCAACATGGTGCGCGAGGCGTTCAGCAAGAGCGGTGACGACGCCAAGCAGCAGGATCTGCTCGCGAAGATGGACGTCAAATCCATGTCAGTTCTTTCGCTGACGATGAGCCTGGATGCGCTCGCGGTGGGCGTTTCGCTCGCCCTCGACCATAGGCTGGATATCTGGTGGGCTTCGCTTTCCGCGGCGCTCGTGTCGTTGGCCATCACCGTTCCGGCAATGTTCGTTGGGCATAAGCTCGGTCACAAGGTCGGTGCCAAGGGCGGCGCGTTCGGTGGCGCGATCCTGATTCTGCTCGGCCTCTACGAACTGCTGCAGTACTACAAGGTGTTCTGACCGTTCTTGTTAAGTGTGCCCCACTCTTTCAATACCAATTGAGCAAAACACTAATAAGTACGTGACTTCGAACGTCATCAAAATAGGTCGCTGGTTGAACCTGGAAGGAACGTATGTTCAGAACGGCACCTGATTCTGGACATAAACGACCTCGATGTTCAGCCACGCTGGTGTTTACCGGTCTCGTAATGGGTTTGTGGTGCCTTCTTGTCAATGCGTTTTCTAGGTAGACAACTGTATCTGCGCTGGGGAGGAGCAATTTCTTGGGCAGGGGCAAGTATCACGCCTGTAGATCGGTGTGGTTTCAAGACTTATACCGGGACGCTGCCAAGAAAATGCTCCTCCCCAGCGCAGATGAATGGCGGCACCGCCTTGAATGTGCCCTTTTCCGTCATTACACACGCAACGACCGCAGCAATGCCTTATGTTCCGGAGTGACCCGGTAGGATTCACAGGCCTTCTGGATGGTTTTGTTGTGGGTCCACGGATCAAGGATGTGCTTCTGCAGCACCGGCAACGCACTCTCCCACTGCTTGGCGAGCGCCGTCGCGAAATACCAAGCCCGGGCCATGTTCACGTAATACTCACTGGAAGATATACCGCCGACAAGGCGCAGATGCGCTGCATCGAAACGGGAGTCAAGGAAATCGGTCATCAACTCGACCACGGCATACCGCACGGTGTAGGTGGCATCGGCTTGCATCCAGCGTTCCAGCTGGTTGAGCATCAACCGCGCATCTGCACCCGCACGGCGCAATGCGCGAATGCGGATGGTGTCGGTCACGGCCCAGTTGTCCGCATAGGGCAGGAATCGCGTCAGCTCGTCGATTGCCTTCCCTACCGAGCCACATACGTTGCCAAGCAGGATTGCGTGCAGCATGTTCTCTTCGAAGTACTTGTGGGGAAGGTCCGCGAAAAACCGGTCCACCACGGCCCTATCGCCGCCACGCAGGTCTTTCGCGACCGCGCGCAGCACGGGAACGCGAATGCCGATCATCGTGTTTGGATCGACGTTCGGGATGAGTTTCGCGTTGAAGGCCTTGTACACCGGATCGGCGAGCGCCTCCAAACGGGCGCGGATGATGGCAGGCACCGCTACTCCAGATTCAACAGTCATGTGCCAATGCCACGCCTACGCGCGCACCATCTTGAACATGCCGGGGCCGTCCCATTCGTTGGGGCGTACCTCGAATCCGTGCCGCTCGTAGAATCCAACGGCGCTTTGCGAGGAGATGAGCTCAAGGCTGACCGCCCAGCCGGGGGCGATCGACTGCTGAACATAACGTTCCAGATCGGCGAGCAGCGCGTGCCCCACACCTTGTGACTGGGCGGACGGTACCACGGCAAAATCCTTGATGTAGAACGACATGCCACCGTCGCCAATCAGCCGGACCATGCCCACGGGCTCATCGTTGAGCATTGCGGTGAATGTGGCGGCTGTATTGGCGAGCGCGGTGCGCACCTGGTCAATGCCGGGTGCCTCCCAGCCAACGGAGCGGTACAACTGCAGGAACAGCTCCGGCGTCAAGGTGTCGCGCTGAATGGTTAGGGTGTTCGGCATGGTGTTCCGCTTTCGGTGGCTGTGGTTGGTTGTGGTTCGAGTGTAGCTCACTTCGCCTGGCGCTCGGCCAGTTCGGTCATGATGGAGACGGTGGCCGCCGAATTCATCGACGTGGCCGGAATGCCGGTGGTGGTGTGGTCGAATCCGAAGATCATGTTGAGGAAGCCCATTGTTCTGTCCTTTCATCCGTGCGCTTGGTGCGCTCCCGTATTGCTTGATGATTACAAGATACGGGTTTGGAAAGGCGTGGCATATCGGGCTGGGGAATGAATCTGCACCCTGCGCGAGGCCACCCTCAACCTTGAGGATGATACGCAGGGATGAGAGTCAGATGGTAACGGCACAACCTGTCGGTACGATTGAGAAAACCGACCATAGAACACCATGAGAAGAGGCAATCATGACCACATTACAGACCGAATGACTCGTGTTGCGGCCTTGGAGGGAATCAGACGCCGAAGCACTGTACGAGTACGCGAAGAATCCGAACATCGGGCCGCCGGCGGGATGGCCGCCGCACAAAGACGTCGAAGACAGCCTTGGTGTGATCCGCAATGTGTTCAACGGACCGGAGGATTACGCCATCGCGCTCGCCAGCGATTCCGACACCGCCATTGGCGCGATTGCGCTCACACTCGCAGGCGGCTCGACGCTCTTCCCCGAAGACGATACGACACAGGCGGAACTCGGGTTCTGGATCGGCGAACCGTTCTGGGGCCACGGGTACATCCCCGAAGCGGCGCGCGAACTGCTGCGCCATGCGTTCGAAGATCTGGGCCTCTCTGCGGTTTGGTGCGCCTACTACGAAGGCAACACCAAGTCGGCGCGCGTACAGCAGAAGCTCGGGTTCGAACCGGTGAGCGTCACACCGAATGTACCAGTGCCGCTGCTGCATGAGGTGCGCACAGGCCACGAGAACAGGATGACACGCGCACAGTGGGAGCAGCTCAACGCCAAGTAGGCGCCCGACAACACCTTATGCAAAAACCCCGCCGAATTGGACGGGGTTTTTGCATAATCAGATAGTTGACTCAGCCGCGCGCGTGCATGTTCTTGTAACGCATGACGCGCTGGGCTTCGCGCTTGTCCTGTTCCTCGCGCAATGCCTGACGCTTGTCGAATTCCTTCTTGCCTCGGGCGAGCGCGATCTGCGCCTTGACGCGCCCGTCCTTGAAATACAGGCTCAGCGGCACGATGGTATAGCCCTTCGCCTGCGTCTGGCGCGCGAGTTTTTCAATCTGGTGGGCGTGCAGCAGCAGCTTGCGCTTGCGCTTGGGTGCGTGGTTGTTCCATGTACCGTTGAGGTATTCGGGAATATTGGCGCCTTCGAGCCAGATCTCGCCGCGCTTGTCGATCGCGATGAACGATTCGGCGAGCGAGGCGCGGCCTTCGCGCAACGATTTGACCTCAGTGCCGGTCAAGACCAGACCCGCCTCATAGGTGTCTTCGATGGCATAGTCGTGCCGCGCGCGTTTGTTCTGCGCAATCAGTTGGATGCTGTCGTCCTGTTTGTTCTGCTTCGCCACTGTCTACTCCTCACACAATCGTGCACCGAGCCTCAGTGCACGTACCAGAACCTCCCGGGGTTATACAGTGTACGGTACGTGATGGTATAGAGACCGGCCACATTCGATTCGGAAATCGTAATGGAATTGCTGCCCACGCTCTCCACAACGGCCACATGGCCCCACGGGGAGGACGCGCCCTCCTGACCGGGCAGGAACGAAAGCGCGGCACCCACCTGCGGCGTGTGGTCCGTACGCAGGCCGTACGACGGCGCATTGCGCCACCAATCGCCGCCATTGCCCAAGTACGACGGCGTGCCGATGCCCATCTGCTTACGGCGCTCGTACGCCCACCATGTGCACTGGCCGGCGGCGTATGCATTGCCGTAGTCGCCGTTCGACGTGCCCTGACCGCCCGACGATCCGCCGGAAGGCGTGACAGGGCGTGAAGGCTGCGATGGCGTGGATGGCTGCGCCGGTTGTGATGGCGTGGATGGCTGCGCGGGCTGCGATGGTGTGGACGGCTGCGCCGGCGTCGTCGTTCCGGCCGGGCGGGTGGTACCTTGCGGGGTCACCTGCTGCACCTGCTGGGCGGCGGCCTCCTGCTCGGCGGCCCACTGTTCGTTGAGCGAATCAAGCTGGGATTGCAGGATCACCTGCTGGGCGGCTTCCTGTGCCGCGGCATCGGAAAGCTCGCTCTTGCGTCCTTCCAGCGCCGTGCGCTGGCTTTCGCCGTCGGCGCGCAGCTTGTTGAGCGCGTCGCGCTCCTGCTGTGCGGACTCGGCGGCGCTCTGGGCGGCCGCGGCCTTGGTGTCGGCGTCGGCTTTGAGCTTGGTGATCTTCTGTTCGATCGCCTTGAGACGCTCACCACGGTTCATCGAGGTGCTCAGGTCATCGGCGGCGTCGGATGCGGCATTCGCCTCGTTGCGCGACAGCGCGTCACGCGACTGCATCGACTGGATGAATTCCTTCGTATCGGTCGCCCCGGTCATCACGCTCATCACATCGGACGTATCGGAACCGTGCATCGATTCACGCGCCATCTGCGCCACCGCGGCATGGGCGTCGTCGTAGTCCTCGCCGGTCTGCTTGATCTTCGCCTCGAGGTCCGACTTGTCTTTCTGTGCGGCCTTGAGACGCTCAGCGGCGTCATCCGCCTCGCTCTTGGCGGCCGCGGCTGCGGCGTTGGCCTGCGACACCTTCTGCTGTGCGGCCGGGATCTTGTTGTTCGTCAGGTCGTCGAGCTGCACAATCGTGTCAGCCAAGTCGCTGCTCACGCCTGCAAGCTGGGAACGTAGTTCGCTTTCTCGCTGGGCGCTCGCCTGCTGCGAGTTCTGCGCGTTGATAAGGTCGCTGTATGTGTCCGCGTGTGCGACCTGCACCGGCATGAGCGGTGCCACGGCAAGCGACGCCGCGCACGCGATGCTCAAGAGAGCAGAGGTGATCACAGAGGATTTCTTGGTACCGTGAAGCATCCATACCCTTTCGTTTGCGATAGTCAACACCCTAACACCCATCCGCGCGCAACACCCGGGTTCGCGCCATCCGTGCCGAGGCTTTTACACAATCTCCAAAATACGCGGCGCGCCAGCTTGCTGTACAGCATGACGCGCCGTGCACGTTACGCCTTGAGATAACGGCGTAGAGCGACCGACGAGGCGATCACCGACAGCAGCACGGCGCCCGCGATCAGCACCGGTGTGATCATCCAGACCGTGGTCTGGTTGATGTACGGAATCCATGTGACCGATTTGGCGAGCCAATCGGTGATGAACACCTTGACGAGCACGCCGAGCGACACGCACGAGAGAATCGAGCCGGCGAGCGCGGCCACCACGCCTTCCAGCACGAACGGCAGGCGGATCGTCCAGTTCGACGCACCCACCAGGCGCATGATCTCGGTCTCCTCACTGCGTGAGGCCGCCGACATGCGGATGGTGGTGCTGGTGAGCAGAATCGCCACAATGACCATCACGCCAGCCAGCATGGCCGTGGCCGCGGTGGCGCGGTTGAGCACAGCGAACACCGGTTCGAAGATCTGGCGTTGGTCCACGACCTCTTCCACGCCGTCACGCCCCGACAGCACTTCGGAGACCACCTTGTATTTCTCGGGGTTCTTGAGCCGCAACCACAACGAATCCTGCATGTCGGCCGCGGTGAGCGTGCGTCCTTGGTATTCACCGTTCGGGTACTGCTTGGTGAACGATTGCTTGTAGAAGTCCTCACGGCTCAGGAAACGCGTTTCAGAGACGTCGTCGCCGAGTTCGTCCTGGATCACCTTCTGCAGGTCATTGATCTGCTGCGTGGTCGCGGCCTTGCCCGTGGCGCAGTTGGCAGATTGGCTCGTGCCATCGGGGCACAGCCACACCACCACTTCCACTTTGTCGTACCAATCGCCCTTCGCCTTGGTGATTTGCGCCTGCGTGAGCAGCGATGCGCCGATGAACAGGAACGAGATGAACGTGACGAGCATGACCGAAAGCAGCATCGGCACATTGCGCCGCAGGCTCGTCCATGTTTCGGTGAGTATGAACCGGAATCTCATTGCTGCGTCTCCTGAGGGTCAGGCGTGGGGTTGGTCTTCGGCGGTTGGGGCGGGGCCGGTGGGGCTGCATGGGCGCCCCTATGCTTCGGCTGCGGAGGGGTCGGCGGCGCCGGCGGCGTGGCTGGAGCGGACTCGGAAGCCGCTGAAACTGTGGACTTCTTGAACGGCTCGGCGACCTCTGGCGCCTTTCCTTCCGCCTCCTTCTGGTCGGCTTCTTGCTGGGCCAGTTCCTCCAGCGTGAGGCCACTGCCCCATGTGAGTGTCTCTTCGACCGGGGTGAACGCCTCGCCGTAGCGGCCGGTCTTGCCGGTGTGCATGTTCTTGGCGAGCCGTTCGATGCCGGCGTCGCTCACATCGCTGGCCAACAGCTGGTTCACGGTGTCCACAACCGACTGCGCGTTGGCGAGCCGTTCCTTGCGGTCCTTGGCCTCGCTGAGCACGGTGATGGACTCGGCGGGGGCGATATGCGCTTCGGCGCGCGCCTGCTGCGCATTGGCCTCCACCTGCGAGTCCGGGAAGTATTCGGCGGAATCATACACACCCTGCGCCTGGTCGCGCACGATGTCGCCGTTGTGCAATTCCACCACGCGCTTGCGCATCGAGTTGACGATCTCCTCGTTGTGCGTGGCCATCACGATGGTGGTGCCGGTGCGGTTGATCGCGTCGAGCACCTCCATGATGCCCAACGAGGTCGTCGGGTCCAGATTGCCGGTCGGCTCGTCGGCCAGCAGGATCTGCGGATGGTTCACGTAGGCGCGCGCAATCGTGACGCGCTGCTGCTCGCCGCCCGAAAGCTCCTGCGGCTTGTTGTGCTCCTTGCCGGTGAGCCCCACGGTCTTGAGGACCTTCGGCACAAGCGACTTGATGGCGGAACGCGGCGTGCCGATCACCTCGAGCGCGAACGCCACGTTCTCCCACACGGTTTTGTTGGGCAACAGCTTGTAGTCCTGGAAGATCATGCCGATCGAGCGCCGGTACTGCGGCACCTGCCGGTTGGGCAGGCGCCGCAGGTCGTAGCCGGCCACGCGGATCTCGCCCGCGGTCGCCTCCTCCTCGCGCAGCAGCAGGCGCAGCAACGACGTTTTGCCCGAGCCGGATGCACCCACGAGGAACACGAAATCGCCGCGGTCAATGTGCAGGTCTATGTCTTTGAGCGCAGGCCGTGTGGAATTGGGGTAGATCTTGTCTACGTGGTCTAACGAAATCAACGCCATGGCATCTCCATTCACGGGTGGTCCGAGACTCCTGAGGCCAATGTTACTCGTCGGCTTCCTCGGCGGCCTCGCGGCGCTGTTCGTGGCGCCAACGGATGCCTTCCTGGATGAACTCGTCAATGTCGCCATCGAACACGGCCTGGGTCTGCGAGGTCTCATAGCCGGTGCGCAGGTCCTTGACCATCTGGTACGGATGCAGCACGTACGAGCGCATCTGGTCTCCCCAGCTGGCCTTGATGTCGCCGGCGAGCTCCTTCTTCTTCTTCGCCTCCTCCTCATGGCGCAGCACCAGCAGGCGCGACTGCAGCACGGCCATCGCGGCGGCGCGGTTCTGGATCTGCGAACGCTCATCCTGCATCGTCACCACAATGCCCGTGGGGATGTGCGTGATGCGCACCGCGGAATACGTGGTGTTCACGCCCTGGCCACCAGGGCCAGACGCGCAGTAGGTATCCACGCGGATCTCGCTTTCCGGCACGTCGATATGGTCGGTCGCCTCCACGAGCGGCACCACTTCCACCGCGGCGAAGCTCGTCTGGCGGCGCCCCTGGTTGTCGAATGGCGAGATGCGCACCAGGCGGTGCGTGCCGCCCTCCACCGAAAGCCGGCCGTACGCGTACGGCGCGTCCACTTGGAACGTGGCGGATTTGATGCCCGCCTCCTCGGCGTACGACGTGTCCATCACCTTCGCCTTGTAGCCGTTGCGTTCGGCCCAACGCAGATACATGCGCAGCAGCATCTGCGCGAAGTCGGCCGCGTCCACGCCGCCCGCGCCAGAACGGATCGTCACCACGGCGGAACGCTCGTCGTACTCGCCGTCCATCAGTGTCTGGATCTCCATGTCGTCGAGGTCCTTCTGAATGCCCTCAACCTCGTTCTGCGCTTCGCTCAGCGTGTCGGCGTCGTTTTCCTCCTGGCCGAGCTCCACGAGTGTCTCCACGTCCTCGATGCGCTGCTGCGCGCTCGCGAGCCGCTTGAGCTGCGACTGCACGGCGGAGAGCTTGGACGTGATCTTTTGCGCGTTCTCCGGGTCGTCCCACAGGCCAGGGGCGCTCGCCTCCACCTCGAGGTCCTGTTCCTGCTGCTTCATGCGGTCGATGTCGAGCGCGAGCGCGATGGATTCATACTTCGCGCGCGCGTCGGCGATGGCCTGGGTGTAATCGAATTCTGCCATGATGTTCTCGCTTCTATGATGATTCGTTCGTGTTGTTCAGCTGTGGTATGGCCGTTTGCGGCCTGTGCCGCAATCCCGGCGGGGCGCGGATCGACGGTGAATGTGGCGACTGGCGCGCGGGGCGTCACAGTGGCCCGCGTGGTCAAAGACCGGCGAATACGAACGGCGCGGCGAAGCTCAGCATCAGTGCGACGGCAACCACAATGGCCACGATGCGCGTGGCATCATGGCTGTGCCCCTCACGGTGCTGGTCTTGAAAGTTCTTATTGGCGCTCACAGCTCACTGAGTATACTGCATCCGCTACCCGAGCCAACGGTTCTATGCTCGCGGCGGTAAGACGGCTCGGTATGGTTGCGCCGGCCGCGTTGTATCGTGGGGCCTTGGAAGTGCGCGGAGTGGCCGCGGCACTGCACATAAGCATGAAGGAGACACTATGGCCGAACAGCGCAAGGCGTGGGGCTGGGGTCTGGCGAGCATCGACGCCGCCGGCAACACACTGGATGTATGGTACCCGAAGGCGCAACTGGGTGAGGCGCCCGCCGAAGCCGACCGCCCGAACCACGGGTTCGGCGCGCTCGTACACGAAGGACCGGACCTGCGCGGGGTGCGCCGCCTGCCGGTGTTCACCGAATCCAATCTGGATGAGCCGATCGAGAGCACGGCCGACGCCTACCTGCGCCTGCACCTGATGAGCATGCGCCTAGCCAAGCCCAACACCCTCAACCTCGACGGCATCTTCGCCAAACTCAACAACGTGGTGTGGACCAACTACGGCCCGTTCGCCGTGGAGGACTTCACGCAGCGCCGCCTTGATGTGATGGCGGCGGGCGCGGAATCGGGCATGCCGGGCATGCGCGCCGAGGTGAACGTGCTCGCGATCGACAAGTTCCCGCGCATGCTCGACTATGTGGTGCCCAGCGGCGTACGCATCGGCGATGGCGACCGTGTGCGCTTGGGCGCCTATTTGAGCGAAGGCACCACCGTGATGCACGCCGGCTTTGTGAACTTCAACGCCGGCACACTGGGCACGTGCATGATCGAAGGCCGTGTGTCGCAAGGCGTGGTCGTCGGCGACGGCTCCGACGTCGGTGGCGGCGCCTCGATCATGGGCACCCTTTCGGGCGGCGGCAAGCTGCGCAACTCGATCGGCGAGCATTCGCTGCTGGGCGCCAACGCGGGCATCGGCATCTCCCTTGGCGATAACTGCGTGGTGGAAGCCGGCCTCTATGTGACCGCGGGCACCAAGATCGAGGTGTTCGACAAGGAGAAGGCCGCGGCCGGCGTGGACCTCGACGTGGTCAAGGGTGCCGACCTGAGCGGCAAGAACAACATCCTGTTCATCCGCAACTCGCTCACGGGCGCAATCCAGGCCCGCCCGCGCAAGAGCGGCATCGAACTCAACGACGCGTTGCACAAGAACTGAGGATGGGGCACGCTGCTAAGCGAGATAGGTTTGAGAGAAGGTTGGAATTCCGCCATTTCGTAAAATCCATCTCGCTTAGCAGCGTGCCTTTCCCGTGGGAGGCTCCCCTATGAACATCGACATCGTCTGCGTGGGCAAGATCAAGGAACGGTATCTCAAAGACGCCATCGCCGAATACAGCAAACGGCTGACCCGGTTCACCAAAATCAGCATCATCGAAGTGGCCGACGAAAAGACGCCAGAACACGCCTCGGACGCGGTGAATGAACAGATCAAGGCGAAAGAGGGCGACCGCATCCTCAAGCACCTGCGCGACAACGCCACCGTGGTCGCGTTGGCCATCGAAGGCAAGCAACTGACAAGCGAACAGCTCGCGGCGCACATCGCACAGTGGGGCTTGCATGGCGTGAGCCATGTGCAATTCGTGATCGGCGGCTCACTCGGGCTTGACCCGCGCGTGCTCACACGCGCCGACATGCTGCTGAGCTTTTCGAAGATGACGTTCCCCCACCAGCTCATGCGCGTGATCCTGCTCGAGCAGGTCTACCGCGGATTCAAGATCAACGCGCACGAGCCGTACCACAAATAACTGATACGCAATACATATATGGAGGTGGAATAACACTACCCATCATCCGCATTGACGCATAAACGCGATACGTCTCACATTACTTCTCATCTCCCATAATCATGCAGATTTCTGCATGACAACACTGTCGATTTATTTCTCTTCCTACTGTGGGTATTGCATTATCAATTACCTCACGGAGGCGTAAGGAGAGGGACCATGGTACGGCAAAAGCGTGTGATTCTGCTAATACTGGCGGCGATCACCGCATGCATTGGCTGGATGTGTGCCACGCAGATCGCAGATGAGGAAACGATATTCCCCGCCGGCGCACAGGTACAAACGTGGGCTGATTTCACGGGTAGCAGCCTTTCCAAGCATGATGCGATCAAGATGCTTGCCACTCTGGCACACGATACCGATGCGAGGATCATCCTCACCCATACCGGCAGCGACCAGCAGACTGTGGACCTCATTGCATGGGGAAATTCCACACCCGAGGTGGGTACGCCTGTCCCATGGTTCTCCTCCAAACGTCATGGCATCTGGCTTTCCGATGCCGCTTTGGAAACAGCCTCTCTCAACGGCTCGTATGCATTTTCCAACATGCCAGCTGCGACTGCGTTCTCTTCATGGCTTGTCAGTGAAGGAGGGAGCGTCGGGGAACTGTCACGGCGCCCCGACACCCTCTCCTTTGCTTCGATGCAATCCAATTCTGGGGCCGCATACGCGCTATTGTCCCTTGCAATGCTGCTTATCGCGCTCTCTTGGGAACAAGCATGTCGTCAATATCGCGCACGTATGATTCGTGTTATGGGTGGTATAACACCCTATCGGGTACAAAGCGCCGATATGCTCATGAACATTGTCCCCGCTCTCCCCGTTATTGCAGGGACATGCATATTCATGATAGTTGCTTTGGGTTTCATTCACCATTGGAATGGAATCAATTTGCTTATTCCGATGTTCCTGCAGTCCGCTCTCCTCATGACCATCGCCTATGCAATTGCTTGTATCACGTGTGTATTCATCATGCGTCCACACATCAAAGACATCGCCTCCCGCTCACTTCCCTATGCCAAGATGCACTGCGGCAATGGCATTTTGTGCGCCTCAACGGTGGCACTAGCTATGATTTCTTTTGCAATCGGGATGGGAGCCATTGCCCAGTATGATCTCACAATAGCTAATCTTGAGGCATGGAAGCCGCTTTCCCGAGTTGTGTCGGCAGATGTGAGCGCATCCACAACTGACGCTTTCACCGAAGAGAATGCATCTCGCATCCACGCCTCGTTCAAGGAGCTTGATGACGATGAGGCCATGGCGCTCTCAATGCCCGTTGGTGTCTTCTTCACCCCATCACAAGGTGAACAGCCAACTATCGAGCAAGTACATGCAGCAACTTCGCCGTATGACGATGTGATTATCTGTAATCCAGCATTTCTCTCGATGTTCAATGTGCATGGCAGTGAGCTGCGATCCATCGACTCCCGTGACATTCCATCATCGCTCTCTGAGGGGATTCATGCATACAACGATCTTTGGCTCACTTCTGGCGCTTCCCCCATGGAGCAGCATCTATTCCGCTGGAATTCGTCCCGGGCTTTTCCTTCACTCTCCTATGGGGCACAAACCGGCACAATCACACACACAACAAACCCCTTGATCATTGTAGTAAATGACATCTCCACGTCCTTGAATCTGGAAGGGTTCCTGATTCCAGCTATGTCTACCGCAAATCTGGTATTTGCAAATGCCGATGTGCTTCATCAGGCATTCGGCCGCCATGGTGTCAATTCGCTCATCACTTCCACCAGCACAATTGCTGATTCCGTCTACGCGCGCACATTGTGGCTTCGTCAGACGATTGCCACATGTGCAATCGCCATGACTGTAGCCATCATCGCGGCGCTTCTGGTGGCTGCATTCGCGGCACGAACCTGGAGCCTTGAGCGTCAGAGAGCACTATTCGTACGGCATGTTTCCGGCTACACATTCACAGCCCTCACCTGCAAACGCACCATTGTCTGCGGACTGCTACTGATTGCCGTAACAGCCCTTGCCTCCTTCGTGCTGCCCAATTGGTCTATAGTGGACCCCACACGCTCAGAAACCCTATTCTTTCTTCTCTTTGCGGCAGTCGGCGCTGCCTTCAATACGCTCATCACTATACATGCTGCTCGCAGCAGCTTCAGGGAAGCCATACACCGTCATTGACATCCATTGCCCTCCTACTGCCCAGACTGAAAGGATCACCGCTATGCCAACACTCACAGCCGATGCACTTTCCTATGCCATCCATGATCACGACATCTTACAAAACGTTCACCTGAGTTGTGCAGGGAGCACTGTGACAGCACTTCGCGGGCGTTCCGGGTGCGGGAAGACGACACTGCTCAATCTTTTGGGGATGCTGCTTTCCCCCACCAGTGGCACCCTCACTGTGAACGGTACCCCTGCCGAACATTGGGGAGATAGGGAACGGTGCCGGTTCTGGCACGACCATGCAGCCTTTGTCTTTCAAGATTACGGCATAATACCGAATGAAACTGTACTGTCGAACATTGTGCTCGACACGCGTGCCGCCAAACGTGCACGGCGGCATATCCCACGTCGACTCTCCGCCATTCTCGACTATCTTCATCTTCAGGACATGTACTTACAACCAGTGGACACCTTATCAGGAGGAGAAAAGCAACGTGTCGGCGTGGCGCGGGCACTGTGGAAACAAGCGGATTTCGTGTTTGCAGATGAGCCAACTGCATCACTCGATGCAGAGAACAAACGCATTGTTACCGATCTACTGTTCGATTTGGCCCAAAAAGGTGCGTGCGTCATCATTGCCACACATGACGATGACCTCAGCGCACACTGCCATCAGGTCATCGATGTGGAGTATTTCTCTCCCCATAGGGATTAAATGACTGGCACACTGGCCTGTACATTCCAGTAGGGACCATCCCACCCCATTTCGAGGGTGCCACCGATTTTGTGGATTCGTTCCCTCAGCGCGCGCATGCCACTGCCCAATCCTGATTGTGCAAGCTCACAATTACGCACCATATTGGTCACGCCTATGCCAATCTGCGATTCTGTTGAAGACACAAGGATGAAATATGGCTTCTCCTTGTCTGCATACTTCATCATGTTGCCAAACAGTTCATGCATGAGGTCATCTATAAGCTCGCTATTTGCTTCGCTACCCCCGCCGCCCTGCGTCTCGTCCTCAATCAACAGCTCACCATGGAATCCAGCAGCATGCAGTCGATTGTCATATTCACGCGCCTTCCGACATAATGCCGATTCCTTATGAATGTCCCTGTTGTGAATGTCCCTGTTGCGCGATGGTGGTTTGGCATCGGCAGATACCTCGCAGTCTTCCAGTTCCACGATGACATGGCGTATACTCTCGAGTGCGTGAGTAGACGTGGAGCGGATGCGCTCAAGCTGCGGATCGGGGCCGGACTGCATAAGACGGTATTCCACCATCATGATCACATCATTGACGTCATTCGCCACCTGATCATGCAGTGTTCGCGCAATCCGCCGACGACGATTGGACTCCGCCACCGCAGCACCAATCCGTTGCTGCCGTCCATGGAGCCAAAGGCCCATCCCTCCGCCGATTGAGATCACCATGCAAAGAAGCCATATTGAAATGCGATTGGGCTTATCCACACCGTAGAGATACATGTTCGTATCCATCAGTCCCATAACACATGCAGCTACTATGCACACACTACCAACCCACGGCTTTGATTTGACTGCCAAAACACCCGCAACCACCACGATGAGCACGGATGGTAAAGGCACCTGCATATGCAATACGAAGCCAATCGCAAAAACAGCGAGAGTAACAAGAGCACCTACAAATGGCAGCCGGATCATAAGGCCACAGCATAATGCGATTACTCCCGCGATTGCTGAACACAGCATTGCCCCATATCCGAAATTCGTCATATAGAGCGTATATCCGGCAACAAGCACACCCACTGCAACGACTACCATGCATTCCGTATGCGTCAATTCATGAGGTTGCACAACATCGGCTTCATTCATTCCCTGTTCCCCCGTCACCACCGCTGCTGGTCCATCCATTGTCAAAACCCCGGCCACGGAACTCATCCAACACGTCATACCAGTCATCAAGCGCCAATTTGTGTTTGATGTTGCGCCGGTATGAAAAAACAGTGGATTCACGAATACCCAATCTGCGCGCAATAACAGGGGTTGGCAAACCGTCAGCGCTCATCGTGAGCAGTTCCAGCTCCTTATTGGTGAGCAGTAAAAGACGGCGGGAACGTAGGTCGCATCCCACATCCTGCGATTTGGATTTCCCAATCTGTACAGGTGCTCCCATTGATGGCAATAGCCGAGGAAGTTCAGTCCGCAGTGTGGCTTTATCCAGAAGGGCGTCAAAAATACCTTCGTCCACATGGTGCCTGTACAAGCTCGTCTCATATGCGGTCATTCCCACGATAAGCGCTCCATGTACTCGAGAGCGCAGCCTCGCAGCCAAATCGACTCCGGATGTTCCGTTCAATGAAATATCGAGCAGCACAGCATCAAAGGGAAGATCAGGGTCTGCACACATGCGCAACAATGCAGTGGGAAATACCGTGGCTGCGACATCAACCTGAAGCCGTACTGACGCACAAGCTTCCCTCACGATGGTGGTGATCAGCTCAAGCGCACATGGGTCATTGTCCAAAATGCCAATTCGCAACACATACCCCCACATCAATCCTCGTCCCTATGTCACTCCTCGCGCTCATCCATCGGCACGTAGTCGCGCAGCACCTCGCCGGTGTACACCTGGCGCGGGCGGCCAATCTTGGTCATCGGGTCGGCGAGCATCTCGCAATACTGCGCGATCCAGCCGGGGATGCGCCCCAGCGCGAACAACGTGGTGAACATCTCCGGTTCGAAGCCGATCGCACGGTAGATCAGACCCGTGTAGAAGTCGACGTTCGGGTACAGGTGGCGGGACACGAAGTAGTCGTCGTGCAGCGCGATGTCTTCCAGCTCGAGCGCGATGTTGAACTGCGCCTCGTCTTCGGGCGTGAGCTTGAACATGTCTTTGCGCTCCATGATCTTGCCCAGATACTGCTTGGCGATCGCGGCGCGCGGATCATACGACTTGTACACGCGGTGGCCGAGGCCGGAGATGCGCTCGCCGGCGTCTTTGGCGCGGTCCACGAACGCGCGCACGCTGAGCCCGGAGTCGCGAATTGCGCTGAGTTGGCGCAGTACGGCCTCGTTCGCGCCGCCGTGCAGTGGCCCGGAGAGTGCGTTGATGCCGGCCGCGACCGACGAATAGAGGTTCGCGTGCGCGGAGCCGGCGATGCGCACGACGGACGTGGAACAGTTCTGCTCATGATCCGCGTGGATGATGAGCAGGCGACCGAGCGCATGCACGTACAGCGGGTCGGAGTCGAAGGGCTCGTACGGCACGGCGAAGCACATGCGCAGGAAATCGTCCACGTAGCCGCGCGAATAGTCCGGGTAGAGCATCGGCTCATCGCGGCGCCGGCGCAGGATGTAGCTCACGATGGTGCGCGCCTTCGCCATGATGATTGTGGCGGCCTCTTTGAGTTGGTCCGGGTCGTTCACATCGCACGTCTCCGGGTGGAACGTGGCGAGCGCGTTGATGGCCGAGGCCATCACGCTCATCGGGTGCGCGTTGCGCGGGAACGAGCCCATGAACGTGCGGAAATCCTCTCCCACCATGGTGCGGTGGTTGATCTCGTTGATGAACTCCTCGTATTCGCCGCGGCTCGGCAGCTCGCCGTAGCGCAGCAGCCACGCGACCTCCAGGAAGTCGGATTGCGCGCACAGCTGCTCGATTGGATAGCCGCGGAAACGCAGCACCGAATGTTCGCCGTCGATGTAGGTGATCTTCGATTCGCATTGCGCGGTCGTGAGGAACCCCGGGTCGAGCGAGACCCACTTGTTGTTGCGCAACGAAGACATGACAATGCCGTCGGGGCCTTCGGTCGCTTCGACCACAGGCAGCTTGAATTCGTTGGATTCAATATGCAGACGCGCATTGGACATGCAAGGACCTCCTTCAGGCGCACGGGTGCCCGTGCATCCGTTGTGCAGATTTCGACCACTATATGGCACGAATGTTTACACAAGCCATAGGTGTCTCAAAACGGCGTGTTTCAGCCCTTGGCGCACATATGCCAATGCCCGTGCACCCAAGGGCACGGGCATTGAGTTCGGCCGGAAGGGCATGCAGCAATCAGTCACGCACGGTGAGAATCTGCGGGCCCGCTTCGGTGATCGCGATTGTGTGCTCGCTGTGGGCGCCGCGGGAGCCGTCCTCGCTGCGCAGGGTCCAGCCGTCCTTCGGGTCCTGGTAGATCTCGTCGGTCGTCTTGAGGAACCACGGTTCGATGGCGATCACGAGGCCCGGACGCAGCTTGTAGCCATGGTGCGCACGGCCGTCGTTCGGCACATGCGGGTCACCGTGCATGATGCGGCCCACGCCGTGGCCGCCGAATTCGAGGTTGATCGGGTAGCCGTAGGCGCGCGCCACGTCGCCGATGGCATGCGAGATGTCACCAAGGCGGTTGCCCGGCTGTACGGCTGCGATGCCAGCGGCCAAAGCCTCTTCGGTGCACTTGATGAGGCGCAGGTCCTCCGGGTCCTTGTCTTTGCCGACGACAAAGCTCACAGCGGAGTCAGCAACCCAGCCGTCCACGTTGATCGCCAGGTCAAGGCTCACCAGATCGCCGTCTTTGAGGTTGTAGTCGTACGGCACGCCGTGCAGCACAGCGTCGTTCACCGACGTGCAGATGTAGTGGGCGAAGGGGCCGGTGCCGAAGTCCGGCGCATAGTCCACGTAGCAGGATTCCGCGCCCGGACGGTCCACGATGCGCTGATGCACGAATTCGTCGATTTCCAGCAGGTTGGTGCCCACCTTGGTGAACTCCTGCAGGTCGCGCAGAATGCCGCCCACGAACCGGCCCGCCGGCTTCATCTCCTCGATCTCGGTGTTGGTCTTCAGTTCAATCATGAAATGTGCCACCTTTGTACTTATGACTTGTGTATGCCTATGTGCACAACCGCCTTCAGCCTATCCCCCGCGCCTTACAACCGGGCGCGTGACGCGCGTATTGCAAAGGCCCGCCGGCGGTTGAGCCAGCGGGCCTTTGCAATACGGAACGCGTCTGCGCGTCAATCAGTTGGCGGCGTTCTTCGACACACGACCGAACGTGAACGCGCGGATGATCGCGAAGATGCCCATGACGATCATGGCGCAGCCACCGAAGATAATGAGCCATACCGTGGATGCGATCGGCATGCACAGCAGCACAAAGCCGGCGAGGATCGAGATGATGCCATAGGCGATTGCCCAGCCGGAGCCCTGGACCTGCCAGGATTCCACGAGCGACATCACACCTTCCATGATCCAGCCGATGCCCACGATGAGGGTGAACATGACCGCGAGCATGGCCGTGGAGATGGTGACGTTCTTGAGCACGACGACGCCGCCCACCACAAGGATGATGCCGATGAGGATGCCAAGCACACGCCAGCCACCCGGCAGACCGACCTCAACGATCGAGCTCACGATACGCACGATGCCGGAGACCAGGAAGTAGATGCCGAGCACAATGCAGGCCACCTTGAGTGTGGCGCCCGGCCACACCAGCAGGCAGATGCCCAGCGCGAGCGCCGCGATGCCGATGATGGCGTAGGCGATGCGCACGGCGTTCTTGGCGCCGGTGGGCAGCGCCTCCTGGACAAGCTTGAACGGGCTGTCCCACAAGCTGTTGTTTGGGTCTTGGTATGGAGCGGACATGATATGTTCCCTTCCTTCCTTTTCTGTTGTGCGCACAACGCCAGCCGCAACTGGGATGCACGCGTGGTGAGGATTCCCGGCTGTCCGCATGTTTCAGCGACCAGTCGAACCTTCTTCCAGTCTCGCTTATTTTTGGGACAGACTGCCCCTTTCCCGCATTTTTTACGGTCAGCGTATCCTCTTTGACAATTCCGCGGAGCTATGCCCTCCCGCCCTTGCGGAGCCGGTTTTGCCATGACCGCACATGCCTTGGGCATAACGGCGGTATGTCAGGAAAGCTCTATAGTGTGGAGCCATGACTAGCACAACCACTGCGCATGCCCCGCTCTCTTCGGGCATTGACCCCTCTTCTTTCTCTTCGGTGATCAGGCCGGCGGACGATCTGTTCCGCTACGTGAACGGCCCGTGGATCGACACCTATATCCTGCCCGACGACCGTTCGCGCTTCGGCTCGTTCGACCGCCTCGCCGAAAACGCCGAGCAGCAAATCCGCGACATCCTCGAATCCAGCGGCGACGAAGCCGCCAAATCGAAGGCGCTGTATGCTTCGTTCCTCGATACCGATGCTGTGGAAAAGGCCGGCGTGGAGCCGATCCGAGACGATCTGAACGCGATCGACGCCGCCAAATCAAAAGAGGAGCTGACCGAGGCGCTCGGCGCGATGAGCCCGTACGGTGGCCCCGACCTGTTCGGGTTCGACGTCTTCGGCGACTTCAACAACCCCGACGTGAACATCATGCACATGAGCCAGGGCGGACTCGGCCTGCCCGACGAGGCGTATTACCGCGAGGACCATTACGCGCCGATCCGTGACGCCTATGTGCGCATGGTGGCACGCCAGCTCACCAATGCCGGCTACGCGCACGCCGACGACGAGGCGCGCGAGCAGGCCCAGCGGCTGCTCGACGTGGAAACGGCAATCGCCGCGCACCACTGGGACAACGTGTCTACGCGCGACTCGCAGAAGACGAACAACCCCACCGAATTCGCCGAGCTCAAGGCGATGCTCGCCGACTTCGGCATCGAGGCGTGGGCGCAGGCCGTGCAGCACGCCTACGACGCGTCCGCCACGGCCGGCACCTATGCGGTGGATGTGCTCGGCGCGCTCGCGCATGTGAATGTAATGGAGCCGTCGTTCTTCACCGGTCTCAACGAGTTCTGGCGCGACGCCCAGCTCGACGACCTGAAGCTGTGGGCGCGTGTGCACACGATCGTGGGCCGCGCGAGCATGCTGAGCCGCGACTTCGATTCCGCGAATTTCGAGTTCTACGGCAAGACGCTTTCGGGCACCAAGGAGCAGCGCGTGCGTTGGAAGCGCGGCGTCTCGCTCGTCAACGGCATCTGCGGTGAGGACGTGGGCCGCATCTACGTGCGCAAGCACTTCCCCGAATCGTCGAAGACGCGCATGGAAGAGCTCGTGCACAATCTGATCGAGGCCTACCACGTCTCAATCCTCAACAGCGACTGGCTCGGCGACGAGACGAAGCGCAAGGCGCTCGATAAGCTCGACCACTTCGAGGCGAAGATCGGCTACACGAACCACTGGCGCGACTACACGGCGCTCGACGTGCATGCCGACTCCGGTCTCGTCGAGAACATGCGCGCCGCCGCCGTGTACGAATTCGGCTACCAGATGGCCAAGTGCGGCAAGCCGGTGGACAAGGATGAGTGGCTCATGAACCCGCAAACAGTGAACGCGTATTACGAGCCGACGCTCAACATCATCGTGTTCCCCGCAGCGATCCTGCAGCCGCCGTTCTTCAACCCTGAGGCTGAGGACGCCGTCAACTACGGCGGCATCGGCTCGGTGATCGGCCACGAGATCGGCCATGGCTTCGACGATCAAGGCGCGCAGTTCAACGGCGAAGGCAAGCTCGAGGACTGGTGGACCGCCGAAGACAAGCAACGGTTCCAGGAGCTCACGAAGACGCTCATCGAACAGTACGACCAGTTCGTGCCGGTGCAGCTGCAGGAGAAGTACTCGGACTCCCCCGAGCAAGCTCCGCATGTGAACGGCGCGCTGACGATCGGTGAGAACATCGGCGATCTGAGCGGCGTCAACATCGCGCTCAAGGCCTACGCCTTCGCGTTGGACGAAGCGGCCGGACGCCCGATCGACGGATCGCCCGCCGGCATCGAGGCCGCGCTCGACGAGGCCCCGGTGCTCGACGGCTTCACCGGTCTGCAGCGCTTCTTCCTGGGCTATGCGGCCATCTGGCGCACCAAGAACCGCGACGAACTGGCGGAACAGTACCTGCAGATCGACCCGCACTCCCCGGCCGAGAACCGCACCAACGGCATCGCGCGCAATGTGGACCTGTTCTACAAGGCCTTCGGCGTGACACCCGAAGACCGCATGTGGCTCAAGCCCGAAGAACGCGTACACATCTGGTGATCTGACTCGCGCCCTTAGAACGACGGCTTCTCATCGGTGAATTCCACCTGTTGCTGGGCCGACTCACCTCCTGCCGTGGATTGCGCAGGCGGTGCGGTTTCCGGGGCGCCCCCACTCTGGCTTGGTGGCATGGCGGCCGCACCGACCAATTCGACCGGTGCGGCCGCTTCTGTATCTGAGGGCGACGGCGGCGTGGTCTGCGCCGTAGGCGCCTGCGCGCGTTCGTCATTGCACTCACCGGTGGACTCCTTCACCATCCTGCGGCAGATCGTGGTGACGTAATTGAGGTCGTGCCCCACATTGCTCGCTTCGAGGACGAGCCGCGAATGCATCTCGCCGTCCTCGCCCGCCCATTCCTCGGTGCCGAGCACACCGCAGACGATGACCGGATTGCCTTTGCGGATGGAGCCCATGATGTTGAGCGCGAGCGAACGGAACGCTTTGACGGCGATCCATGTGGTGGGCAGCTGTTGCCATGTGCCGGTTTTGTCGAGATACCGGCGCGTGCACCCCATTCTGAAGACGCACGCCGGTTTGGCAGGGTCTTTGCCATAGAGCGTGGGGTCGTTGCCTACATTGCCGGTGATGGTGACGAGAGCCTGTTGCAGTGCCATGATGGATCCTTTCGTGCAGAACCATGCGTCCGTGCATGGTGCCTGCATCCACTGTCGCCCAGCGCCCGGGCCCGGGGCAAATCAAACGAGCCCCTGTGGTCGGACGCCCCATGACAAAGGCGGGGTGTGGATGGAGTCAGCTCCATCCACACCCCGCCCACAATATGTTGGCTGGCTGCCCTAGCTATGACCCGGTTACTTGAGCATGGACTCAAGGCGGTCGGCGATCACCTGCGCGGCGGATTCCGCCGGCACCGCCTGGTTGTTCTCGCCGTTGCGGTCACGCACTTCGATCGTGCCGTTGTTGACGGTGTCGCGGCCAGCGACGGCGATGATCGGCACGCCGATGAGCTCGGCGTCCTTGAACTTGACGCCCGGCGAGACCTTCTTGCGGTCGTCGAAGATGACCTCGATGCCGCGACCCTCGAGTTCGGCCACGAGTGTTTCGGCGGCTTCGAACGCCTGCGCGTCCTTGCCGGTGGCCACAATGTGCACCTGGGCGGGCGCGATGTTCGCCGGCCACGCCAGGCCACGGTCGTCGTGGTGCGTCTCGGCGATGCATGCGAGCACACGGCTCACGCCGATGCCGTAGCAGCCCATCCACACGGGCACCGTCTTGCCGTTCTGGTCGAGCACCTTGAGGCCGAGTGCCTCGGAGTACTTGAGGCCGAGCTGGAACACTTGGCCGATCTCCACGCCGCGCTCGAAGCTGAGCGGGCCCGAGCCGTCCGGGCTCATGTCGCCGTCACGCACCTCGACGGCCTCCACCACGCCGTCGGCCTCGAAGTCACGGCCATACACCAGGTCGTAGTAGTCCACGTCCACTTCGTCGGCGCCGGTGAACCATGCCGACCCACGGGCCACGTGCGCGTCGATCAGGTAGCGCAGCGCGTCATCACCGTCGTTCTGCGGGCCGAACGCCATCGGCCCGATGTAGCCCTGCACGAGTTCGGGGTGCGCCTTGAAGTCCTCTTCGGTCGCCTCCTCGATCTCGGCCGGCGCAAACTGTGCCTCGAGCCGCTTCATGTCGATTGTGCGGTCGCCCGGAATGCCCACGACCACAAGTTCACGCCACGGTTCGTCATGCTCGTCGTCTTCGGCGTGCTTCACCGCCACCACGACGTTCTTCAGGATGTCCGTGGCGGCCCAGTCACGGCCGTCCTCACGCGGGTATTCGGCGTTCGCGAATGCCACCATCTCGTCGATCGTGCGTGCGTTCGGCGTGGCGCGCTTCGTGGCGGCGGGCGTGGCGGAGGCGTCGACCGGCTCCACTTCGGGTGTGTGCAGCGCCTCCACATTCCATGCCTTGCCGCTCGGCGCAAGTGCGAACGTGTCTTCGCCGATCGGCATCGGCGCGAGGAATTCCTCGGACGCCGAGCCGCCCATCGGGCCGCTCATGGCGAATACCGGCACATACTTCAGGTCGAGGCGCTGGAAGATGCGCTCATACGCGCCGCGCTCGTCCATGTACGCCTGGCGCATGCCCTCTTCGTCTACGGTGAACGAATAGGCGTCCTTCATGATGAACTCGCGGCCGCGGATCAGGCCGGCGCGCGGGCGGAACTCGTCGCGGTACTTCGTCTGGATCTGGTACAGCGTGACGGGCAGGTCCTTGTACGACGAATACATGTCCTTCACGAGCAGCGTGAACATCTCTTCGTGCGTAGGTGCCAGCAGATAGTCGGACTCATGGCGGTCCTTTAAGCGGAAGATGTTGTCGCCGTATTCCTCCCAGCGGTGGGTCGCCTCGTACGGCTCGCGCGGCAGCAGCGCAGGGAAATGCACTTCCTGCGCGCCGATGCCATTGATCTCCTCGCGGATGATCTCTTCAATCTTGTTGAGCACGGACAGGCCGAGCGGCAGCCATGTCCAGATGCCGGGCGCGGCCTTGCGGATGTAGCCGGCGCGCTGGAGCAGTTTTGCGGAATCGACATCTGCGTCTGCGGGGTCTTCGCGCAGGGTACGCAGGAACAACGTGGACATTCGAAGTGCAGTAGTCATACCCCTCAAATTATGCGCATTCCCAGACATCTGCGGGCGGCTCACCTGCCGTTGCCGGTACGGCTTTCCACATCTTCCTCGAGCATCTCGTCGTTCACCGTGTGCAGCGGGTAGACGAAGATCATGAGCATGCCCACGCAGCCCAGGAAGTACAGCACGTCGCACAGCGCCACGGCACCGAACGAGACGAAATCGTTGGGAATGAGCAGGCCGATGATCATGAGCACCATGCCCACGACCGGCAGCGCCTGCCACACCCACGGGTTCGGCGCGTGCTCGCGCGTCTTGACACGTACCGAAAGCTGGTAGAACGGCACGATGAACATGAGTCCGCCCGCAATGGTGAGCAGGTCGGAGAGTTTGATCCAGTTCCACAGCGGCACTGGCGCCGAGTTGTACATGACGAACGCCACGAACAGCACAAGCGCGCCGATCCCCGAGATAATGTATGCGTTCCTGTGCTTCATGGTGTCTCCTCTTCCTGACTGCTGTGGGCACGGGGTCATACCCGCGCGCTGGTTCACAGCACCCCATTGTAGTGAGGCCGCATTGGCGCGCGCGGCGGCACTCCGCAGAGCGTAGCCGCGCGCGTTAGAACAGTTCGTCCTGCACGAACTCGTCCTCTTCGAGCGCGCGCTGCTGCTGCACGAACGATTCGGCGCCGTCGCGTTCCAGCTGCCGCACCGCCGCGACCGACTTGGCGCGCAGGTCGCCGTCGAGCCGGATCGCGTCGTCGCTCATGAGGAACATGCGTTCGTTCACACCGGTCAGATACAGGCCGTCGAGCCGCTCCACGCGCGAAAGTGCCACATAGCCCATGCCGGGCGCGAATGTGCGCTTGAGGTCCATGACCGCCGAGTCGAGCGTCATGCCCTGCGATTTGTGGATTGTGATGGCCCACGCGCACCGCAGCGGCACCTGCGCGACTTCGGCAAGCACGGTCTCGCCGTCCATCATCTGCCACGAGGCCGGGTTCATCGTGACGATGTTGCCGTTCTCGAATTCGACGATGGGCCAGCCGCCCTTGTTTTCGTTGGCGAATCCGCGCACGGTGCCGAGTGACCCGTTGACGTACTGGTGGTCGGGATCGTTGCGCACGGCCATCACCTCGGCGCCGGCTTTGAGCACGAGGTGCTTCGGCGCGAGCATGTTGCGTTCGAGCCGCTCCACAAGGTTCGCCGGCCCGGCCGTCTGCGCCTCGAAACTGTGTTCCTCGGCGTCGATGCGTTGCAGACGGTCGCTGTTGAGGCGGTCCGCCTGCTGGTTGCTGGGAAAGAGGTGCACGGCCTGCTTGCCCTGCGGCGGTTGTGCGCCGAGGCGTGTGACGAGCACGTCGCGGTCCTGTTGGCTCACGCAGCCTTGGCGGATATCGGTGAGGACGCGCAGCAGCTGGCCGTCGTCCTGGCGGTGCTGTTCGTCGAGATAGCAGATCACCGGGTCGAGCTCGCCCCATGCGAATGATTCGGTGATGAACCCCTCCGGATTGCGGCCCGCGCGCGCATAGCGCTCACGCGAGGCCAGATATTCGGGGCTCGGGGTGATCACGTCGTGGTTGCGCGATGAGACGCTGACCGGCGGCAGTTGGAAGAAATCGCCCGAACACACCACCTGCAGGCCACCGAACGGCCGGCTGTCGCGCCGCACGATGCGGCAGATCTGGTCGACCATGTCGAACAGCCACGCATGCATCATCGAGACCTCGTCGATCACGAGCACGTCCGCCGCGTTGAGTTTGGTGCGCCGGCGGCTGCGGATGAGTTTGATGAGCTGATCGGTGAGCGCGGTCGCCACGCCCGCTCCGCTCCATGCGTGGATCGTCTGCCCGTTGATATGTGTGGCGGCGATGCCGGTGCTCGCCGTGACGGCGACCGACGTGCCGTGTGTGCGCGCATGGTGGATGAACTCGTTGAGCGTATAGGTCTTGCCCGCGCCCGGCGCACCGGTGAGGAACACGTTGGCACCGGCCTCCATGATGCCCAGCGCTTCGGACTGCCGCATGCTAGCCGACCAACCGGTCCACGACGCGGATCACACCTTCTTCGGTGTTCGCCGGCGCGAGGTAACGCGCCGCCTTTTTGACGCCTTCGTGCGCATTGGCCATGGCGAACGAGAACTCCGCTTCGTTGAGCATGCCGATGTCGTTGAGGTAATCACCGAACGCGGCCGTCTGCGCGCGGGTCACGCCAAGGGCGCGCTGGATGGCCTTGACGCCTTCGCCCTTGTCCACATGCTTGTCCATGATGTCGACCCAATGGGCGCCCGACACCACGTATTCGTAAGGGTCGCTCACGAATCCGAGCTCGTTGCGCGCCATGGCTTCGGCGTCGCCGAAGTCGAAGATGGCGAGTTTGAGGATCTTCTCGTCGGGGTACCGCAGCACTTCGCGCAGGTCCTTGACCTCGGTGAGCGCCTTGTAGTATTTGCTCGCCTCGGCCACGAACGGCGCGTCGGTGCGCTGGATGTACGCGCTGTCGAGTCCGCACACCACCAGTCCCAGGTCTTCGCTCGTGGCGTCGACCATGCTGATCGTCTCATCAGCGATCTCGTGGTTCACACCGTGCGTCTCCACGACCTCGCCATCGACCGCCACCACGTTGCCGTTTTCGGCGATGACCGACATCGGCCGGCCCGCACGCGCGAACATCTGCTGCAACGTCTGGTATTGGCGGCCGCTCGCGGGCACGAATGCGATGCCGAGCTGTTCGAGGCGGTCGAGCAGCGGCCAGAAGCCCACTGGCAGCTCGCTGTCCGCGTCGAGCAGTGTGCCGTCCATATCCGCCACCACAAGGCGAATGTCCTGCGGCGTTTCGATTGAGGTCCAATCCTTCAGTTCATTGGTCATACCATGCCAGCTTTCGGTCACTTGTTCAGGATGCTTGACTGTTCCACCGCCGCGGCGATCTGCTGCGCCTGCGCATCGCTGGGCCCCGGTTCGGGTGCCATGACCGCGGCACGGTAGTAGCGCAGTTCGTCGAGCGATTCGATGATGTCGGCGAGCGCGCGGTGGCCGCCGTTCTTGGCGGGGCGGTTGCGGTAGACGGCCGGGTACCAGCGGCGGGCGAGTTCCTTGATCGTGCTCACATCGATCACGCGGTAGTGCAGGTGTTCCATGAGGCCGGGCATGTACCGGTCGAGGAACTTCTTGTCGGAACCCACGGAGTTGCCCGCGAGCAGCGGCTTGACGCCTTCCGGGGTGAACTGCTTCACGTACTCGATGACGCGGCGTTCGGCCTCGGCCACGTCAAGGCCGTCGGCCCATTCGTCGATGAGTCCGGAACGGGTGTGCATGGCGCGCACGAAGTCGTTCATATGCGCCACGGCGGCATCGGATGGTTTGATCACGAAGTCGATGCCCTCGTCGAGCACGTTGAGCTCGAAATCGGTCGGCACCACGGAGATCTCGCACAGCTCGTCGTGGAAGATGTCGAGCCCGGTCATCTCGCAGTCGATCCAGATGAGCCGGGAGTTCTTCGCCGAATACACTTCATCGTCGTGTGCGTCCACCATGTGGTTCCTCTTTTCCTTACTGGTTGCATGCGGTGCGTTCATGCCGCGCATGCCCCGTGTTTGTGAACATTCGAGACTACCTCACGCTACCGCATTGCGCCACGTTCTATCCTGACCGCAAAACAATTGTCCACTATACGCGCGCGGGGCCGCACCCGGCTGTCCGGTTGCGGCCCCGCGGGGCGTGTTCAGCTGTTTCAGTGCTTTCGCGGAGTGCTGCGGTCGTTCGAATCACGACGTGCCAGCTTGAGCGTGCCGAGGCCCGCGCACAGCAGCGCCGCGGCGATGCACACGATCAGTGCGACGTTTGAGCCGGTGTTCGCCGGCGATTCGGACGCCGGAGCCTGCGGTGCCGCGTCCGTGGCCGGCGCCTCAGGCTGCGCGCTCGCGGCCGGTTCGCTCGGTTCCGGGGTCGGCACGGCCGGTTCCTCGGCGAAGGCGAGGCGACCGTTGTTGCCGAGCGCCACGTTGACGGCGTTGCCGTCCCAACGCGGGGCGATCGCGGCCGTGGCCGTGTTCGTCACATTGGACTTCTTCGCGACGGTGTAGTTCGCGAGGCCCATGCGCACGGTGCCGGCCGGCACGTAGACGTTGCCGTTCGCACCGGTCTGCGTCTTGCCGTTCGCGTCGGCGCCGCTGACGGCGATCCACTGCTCGTGCTTCGCGTTGTCCGCATAATACGTGCGCATGTAGTGGTAGGTGCCGTTTGCGTCGACCGACTTGGCCGGGTCGTTGGTGTTCTCCGTGTTGTACAGCGGCGTGTCGTTGACGAAGTAGTAGAAGTCGTTCGACTTGGCCGGAGTGAACGCGGCAGTCGTGGAGCCGAGCTCCGCATTGGCTTCGTACTTGTTCGAGGTGAACGTCTCGCCGTTCGCAGCGATGTACGCGGCGAGGGCCTCGTCCGGGTTCGCCAGCGCCTCCTCGACGCCGTCCTTGAGCGCCACGGAATAGAACACGCGGATCGGGAACGTGTCGTTGATTGTGGTGGACACGGCGCCGTTCTGGTCGACCGTCGCCGAGTACAGACGCAGCGGAAGCAGCTGCTCGGGCACCTGCACGCTCACCGTGTCGGTCTGCTCGCCGTGCGTGACGGTGACGACCAGGTCGGCGAGGTTCGCGGTGCCGTAGATCGGGTTGCCGGCGACCTCGCCTTCGAACGTGTAGGCCGTGGTCTTGCCGTCTTCGCTCGTCTCGGCGGTCTTCTTCGTGAACTGCTCGCCCGCGAACACGACGCTGGTGAAGTCCTTGACCGTCATGTATTCACCGAGTTCGTCGGTGAAGGTGACGGTGCCGCGCTCCATGCCCGACTCGGTCGTGGTGGCGATCGGCGAGCTCGGCTTGCTCGAAATCGCGGTCCAGATGTCGTTGAAGATGCCCGCGAGCTGGTCGGCGTCCGAGGCGTTCATGTAGTAGTCGGAATCCGGCGCGCGCTCTCCGAGTTCGCTGAGCGTGGCGCCCGCCGCGTTCGGGTAGTTGCTCGATACGGCCTGCATGTAGCGGTTGGAGTACGGGGTCAGATCGTTGATGTCATCGGTCTGGAACGTGCCCACCGCATAGATCAATGTACCGGAGTCCTTGAGCGATTTTGCTTCCTTGATGGCCTCGTCGCCATCCCATGGATCGCCGTCGGTGAAGAAGATGACGACGGAATCGGCGTTCGCGCGCTTGTCCTCGTCAATCAGCTGGTGGGCGAGCTTGAGGCCTTTCGCGGAGTTGGTGCCGCCAAGGTCGGTCAGGCCGTTGACGATGCCTTCGAGGGCCGCCGTGTCATCGGTGAAGCGTGATTTGAGCTCCGCGTTGCTCTCGAAGGTGACGATGCCGGCGCGGTTCTTCGCGGCCGGGTCGGCGATCTGCGCGTTGCGCGCAGCCAGCTGACCGAGGAAGCCGTTCACCGCCGTCTTGAGCGCGGCGAGACGCGTGATGCGGTAGGAGTTGTACAGCTGCACATGATCTGGATTCGCATCCTCGGCACTCGTCTTGGCATAGATGACCGTATCGCCGTCCTTGTAGGCGACGTTGCCATCGACACTCAGCGTGTAATCGTATGACACGGCTTTGTAGCTACCGTCATCGGTCTTGACGTAAGCCGTGTAATCGAGGTCGTCGCCATATGCCGGGCGGTATCCCCATCCCATCGAGGAGGACATCGAGCCGGAGACGTCGAGCACGAGCGTCACGTCGAGCGGCTTGTTGCCGCTGCTCATGCCGGTGATCTGCTGGGCGCTCGACATGGCGGACAGGCCGACGAGGAAGTCGCTGGCCTGGTCCTTGGCAATGACGACCTGCTTGCCGTCGCCGGCGTCGAGCGTCACATCGCCGGTTGTGACAGACTTGTCGGTCCAGACGCGGCCGGTGGAACGCGGGTCGACCGGATTGCCGACGCCTTCGGTCCACTGCGTAAACGTGGTCGGATCAGCGCTGGCCGTCAGCTCGGCGGCCTGTGCACGGCCGACACCGAATATGGCGGTCGCGATGAGCATCGCTACCGCAACGACGACCGCGGCGATGCGAACGATGGCACCGCGGGCGCCGTGTTGTTGGGTGGATGTGATGTCCATGAACAGTTCCTTCACTGCCTCTACTGCTGCAAACCGGTGCAATTACGCGGTTTTATTAGACTTTTCGCGTATTCTCCGTTGTCAGAGATGTTCTCTCATAGTGAACGAATACGTTGGCGCCCACAGTAGCAGATAGCAATCCTAAACTCAACAAACGGCGTCCAAGTGCCGGAAAGCATCACTGCTCCATGCCGGTGAATCCCTTGTTGTTCGGCCCTACTGATGTGACGATGCGGCTGTAGCCCTGCAGGCGCATGCCATCGAGCTGCACGGCGTCGATCGGCTTGAGCTCGAGGTCTTTGTTCACGGTTTCAAATGTGCCGGCATTACTACTGTCTTTCAGGTAATAGTCCGCATACTGCTCGTTGAAGCGGCGGATCTGGAAGCTCAACATCTCCTCGGAGCTGTTGGTCTTCAGGTAGAATGGCTTGGCCGCCGGTTCCTCGTACTCCGTCTTGCTGAGGGTCTTCTGGAACTCCTCGCCCTTCTTGGTGATTTCCTCGGCTTTGGAAGTGTCCTGTTCGGCCTTGTCCGCGAAGAACTTCGCGCTCGTGGACAGGTAGTTTTCGCGCGCGTTGTCGAAGCAGTCCTTGTCGCGGTCCTTGGCGAGCTGGATGAGCTCGTCCTCGGAAAGGCCAAGGAGGTCGCCGTAGGTGGTGGTGACCGGGCCAATGCCCGTGTCCGTCGGCGCATAGCCGGTCTGGTATGCCGTGACCCCGCCGCTGCCGTCGAACACATAGATGTAGTCGACCGTCGCGTCTTCGCTCAGATCCTCCTCGCTGCCCTTGTCGAACCACACGCTCTTCGTGCCGAACGCCTGTTCCGCCGGGATCTCCGTCTTTGAATCGAAGAACGCCGCCGTGGCCTTGGACACGCGGGACTCCCCCGCCGTGCTCGCCGAGCCCGCGCCGGACGGCTGGTCCTGCGCGCCGTTGCCGCCGCACGCCCCCATGGAGACGGCGAGGCCCACCGCCAGTAACGCCGCAACGGCCCTTTTCCCAACCGCATGCTTCTGCATCATTGTTGTTCCCTTCTCTGCATTGTTGTTATATGTGCATGCCGGACATGGCATATGGGCAGGGGCCGCGCACTTGCATGGCATGCATGTGCGCGACCCCTATCCATTGGCCCCTCTGTGCCGTCAGCGGCCCGAGTAGTTCGGCGCCTCGGCCGTCATCACAATGTCGTGCGGGTGGGATTCACGCAGACCCGCGTCGGTGATGCGGATGAAGCGGCCCTTTTCGCTCATCTCGGGGATGTTGTGCGCGCCGATGTAGAACATCGACTGGTGCAGGCCGCCGATCATCTGGTAGAGCACGGCGTTGAGCGGTCCGCGGTACGGTACTTCGCCTTCCACGCCTTCCGGCACGATCTTGTCGGTGCTCGTCACATCGGACTGGAAATAACGGTCCTTCGAATACGACTTCTTGCCGCGCGGCGCCATGGCGCCCATCGAGCCCATGCCGCGGTACAGCTTGTACTGCTTGCCGTGCAGCAGCACCTTTTCGCCCGGTGCCTCCTCGCAGCCGGCGAGCACGCCGCCGAGCATGACCGAGCTCGCGCCGGCCACGAGGGCCTTGGCAATGTCGCCGGAATAGTGGATGCCACCGTCCGCGATGCACGGCACACCGGCTGCACGGCAGGCGCGCGCGGCCTCGTAGACCGCGGTCAGCTGCGGCACGCCGACGCCCGCCACAACGCGCGTCGTGCAGATCGAGCCGGGGCCCACGCCCACCTTGACGGCGTCCACGCCGGCGTCAATCATCGCCTGCGCGCCCTGGCGCGTGGCGATGTTGCCGCCGATGATGTCGACGCCCTTGAACGCGGAGTCGCTCTTGATGCGGCGGATCATATCGAGCGCGATCTTCGCCTCACCGTTGGCGGTGTCGACCACGAGCACGTCCACGCCGGCTTCCATCAGTGCCGAGGCGCGCTGCCAAGCGTCGCCGAGGTAGCCGATGCCGGCGGCCACGCGCAGACGGCCCTGCTCGTCCTTCGTGGCGTCCGGGTACTGCTCGGTCTTCACGAAATCCTTCACCGTGATCAGGCCGGTCAGGTGGCCTTCGGAATCGACGAGCGGCAGCTTTTCGATCTTGAACTTGGCGAGCAGGTCGTGCGCATCCGCCTTCGAGATGTTGGCGGGACCGGTGATGAGGTTCTCCTTCGTCATCACGTCACGCACACGCAGGTGGTCATAGTCCTCGGAGGGGATGAAGCGCATGTCGCGGTTGGTGATGATGCCCACGAGCTTGTTCTCGTGGTCCACGACCGGCAGGCCGGAGATGTGGAACTTGCCGCACAGCTTGTCAAGGTCGGCGAGCGTCACATCGGGGTTCACCGTGAGCGGGTCGGTGATCATGCCGGACTCCGAGCGCTTCACCACGTCGACCTGCGCCGCCTGGTCGTCGATCGACAGGTTGCGGTGCAATACACCGATGCCGCCGTTGCGGGCCATGGCGATGGCCATCTCGGCTTCGGTCACGGTGTCCATGGCGGCGGAGATCGCCGGCACCTTCATCGTGATGTTGCGGGTCAGATGTGTGGAGGTGTCCACTTCGGAGGGGATCACATCCGTCTCGTTCGGCAGCAGCAGCACATCGTCATAGGCGAGGCCAAGCTGGGCGAAAATCGGAGGGAGAGGGGCGTACGGGGATTGCGCATTCATATCAGGATTTGTAGCCATAGAGTAACTATATGAATTCGCGGCGACGAACGCCACCCACTGTCCGCTATGCGTTACGGATGTGCTTGGCGCGCCCGTTGCGTCGGCGCTCCCCGCCGCCAGTCTCCCCCCGCTCATCATATGGAATCTCCTCCACCGTGCCGTGCATGAGCCGGTTGAGGTAAGGCGACATCGTGGCGACGGTGAGGGCCACCGCGGCCACCGCGAACACGATGAACACATGCCACGCCGTGAAGAACAGCAGCATGATCGATCCGAACGCGATCAGCGCCGCCCACCCCCACAGGATCAGCACGGCCCCGCGTACGCTGTGCCCGATGCGCAGCATGCGGTGGTGCAGATGCATGCGGTCCGGGTGCATCGGTGACTGCCCTTTGCGCAGGCGGCGCACAATCGCCATCATCATGTCGAGCACCGGCAGGAACAACACCAGGACCGGCAGCAGGATTGGCATGAACGCCGGCAGGTAGATCGACGTGTTCACAGTGGCCGGGTCAAGGCGGCCGGTCATGACGATCGACGCGCATGTGATCAGGTAGCCGAGCAGCATCGACCCCGAGTCCCCCATGAACAGCTTCGCCGGGTGCCAGTTGTGCAGCAGGAAGCCCACACAGATGCCCACCATGGCAATGTCGAGCAGCGTGGCCATCGACGCGTACGACGGCGAGGTGCGGGCGAGGATGTACGAGTAGATGCCGAACGCGATGCCGCCGATGGCCACGATGCCGGCGGCGAGGCCGTCGAGGCCGTCCACGAAATTGACGGCGTTGATCGACACGACGATCAGCAGCGCCGTGATGGCGATCGAGATCGTCGGCGACGCCGTAACGAGCGAGCCGATTGGCAGTGCGATGATCTGCAGGCCGCCCCACGCCACGAACACGGCGATGAGCAGCTGTCCGGCGAGTTTGAGCATCCAATCCAGGTCCCACACGTCGTCGGCGATGCCCAACAGGCAGATCAGTATGGCGCCCGCCATCACGATCCACGCCTGATGGTTCTGCCGGAACACGCCTTGTAGGAAGTCAAGCCGGGAGGCGAAGAGCATGGCCGTGAGGAATCCGCACAGCATGGCCAGGCCACCCATGCGCGGGGTCGGTATGGTGTGCACGTCGCGTTTGCGCACCTCCCCCACCGCGCCGAGACGGATCGCCAGATGGCGCACGATCGGCGTGAACAGATACGTCGCGCACGCCGCCACCAAAACGATGAACAGATAGACCCTCATGCGCCCAGACCACCGCCGTTGAGGTGGATCGCGCGGCGGATCACCGCGGCCGGGATCACGCCTTCGCGCAGGATCTCGATGCCGTCGAGCCCATATGGGTCGGCCGCAACAACGGTGCTTGCCACATGCCCGGCCGTCGCGCCGCCGTCGATGTACAAGTCGATGGCGTCTCCAAGCGACTCCACCGCCTCCTGCACGCAATGCGCGCTCTGTTCGCCCGAACGGTTCGCGCTCGACGCGGCGACCGGCCCGGTCACGCGCAGCATGGCGAGCGCGGTGGCGCTGTTCGGCACGCGGATGCCCTGAGTACGCACGCCGTTCGCCGCCACGCGCACGGTGGCGAGCGGGCTGCCCTCGCTCGCCACGGCGATCGGCGAGAACGCACCCGGCAGGAATTGCGCGGCGAGCCGGTTGAGCGGCGCGGGCAATTCGAGCCCGAGCGCGTCCAGATCGTCCACCGAAGCCATGATCACTTGGAGCGCCTTGTATTGCGGACGCCCTTTCGCTTCGTAGATGCGCGCGATCGCCTCTGGATTGCATGGGTCGCACACAATGCCGTACACGGTGTCGGTGGGCATCACCACGAGTCCGCCGCGCGCCAAGATCTGCTTCGCCTGTGCGAACGACTCCTCATCCGCTTTGCATATCTGGCTCATACTGCCTCCTTCATCACACCGTGCACACGCGCGTCTCATTCCAACCTAGTACGGCAATCAGCCAACGCGCCAGCTGTCGAACACTACCGTGTGGCGACGAGGTAGCGCGGCCGTCCGGTCAGATCCGTGTGCGTGCGCGCTTCCGTGAACCCGTTCGCGCGCGCGAACGCGACGGTGCGGTCACCCTGCGTGATGTCATGCTCCATGACGAACAGGCCGCCCGTGCGCACAAGTGCGGCGGCGCGCACGATGATGCGCTCGGGGATCATCATGCCGTCGGCCGAGCCGCCATAGAGCGCGGTGTCGGGGTCGAAGTCGCGCACTTCGGGCTGTTGCGGCACGTTCGTGAGCGGAATGTACGGCGGATTGCTGATCACCACGTCGGCGGTGCCGTCGAGTGTGGCGAGCGTGACCGGGCACGTCGCGTCGGCCACTTCAAGGCGGTAGTTCGCCACCAGGTCGGGGAAGCGCTCGCCCACCTTGTGCATGTTGCGGCGCGTCCACTGCGCGGCCTGCGTGTCGAGCTCAACGGCCCACACCTGTGCTCCGGGCACTTCGGTGGCGATCGCCAGTCCGATCGCGCCGCTGCCCGCGCACAGGTCGACGACGCGCGGCGAGTAGAGGCCGTGCGCGGTGATCCAGTCGATCGCCTCCTGCACCACGAGCTCGGTTTCGGGGCGTGGCACGAACACACCGGGGCCCACGTCAAGGTCGAGGTAGCGGAACGGCGCATGGCCCACGATGTGCTGCAGCGGTTCGCGCGACTCGCGCCGGCCGAGCATGGACTCGAACGCGCCGCGCGCCTCGGGCGACGGCGCAAACTGGCTGAACGCGTCGTCCATCAGCACGGCCTTGTCCACGTCGGACAGCGAACGGCCGGCGGATTCGGCGAGCAGCAGTTTCGCATCGTGGCGCGCGGTGTCGATGCCCGCGCGCGCCAAACGCGCGGCGGCGGCTTCGAGCACCGCGCCCATACGGGGGGCGTCGGATTCGATGGGGCGCGTCTGTTCGTTCATCGTGGTCCGTCTCCTCACAGGTGGTTGGCACAGGTGTGCGCGCGGTGTGTCACTGGTCGCTCTGTTGCGCCAGACGCTGCTGTTCGTCGGCCTGCACATCGCTGTCGATGACCGCCTGCAGGTCACCGTCGAGCACGGCGTCGAGATTGTAGGCCTTGTAGTTGGTGCGGTGGTCCACAATGCGGTTCTCGGGGAAGTTGTAGGTGCGGATGCGCTCGGAACGGTCCAGCGAGCGCACCTGCGAGTGGCGCATGTCGGCGGCTTCGGCTGCCTCCTGCTCGTGCTTCATGGCGAGCAGGCGGCTCTTGAGCACGCGCAGCGCGGCCGCGCGATTCTGGATCTGTGACTTCTCATCCTGCATGCTCACCACGATGCCGGTGGGGATGTGCGTCATGCGCACAGCGGAATAGGTCGTGTTCACGGACTGTCCGCCGGGGCCGGAGCTCATGAAGATGTCGACCTTGAGGTCCTTGGGATCAATCTCGATCTCGTCGTCGTCCTCGTCCGCTTCCGGGAACACGAGCACGCCCGCCGCGGACGTCTGGATGCGCCCCTGCGATTCGGTCACGGGGATGCGCTGCACGCGGTGCACACCGCCTTCATATTTGAGCGACGCCCACACGCCGTCTTCCGGTGCGGGCGTGCCTTTGGCGCGGATCGCGAGCTGTACGTCTTTGACGCCACCGAGCTCGGTCGCGTTCTCGCTTTGCACAGTCACGCTCCACCCGCGCTTTTCGGCGTAGCGCGTGTACATGCGCAGCAGGTCGCCGGCGAACAGCGCGGCCTCTTCGCCGCCAGTGCCGGCCTTGATCTCCATGATCACGTCGCGCGCATCGTCCGGGTCGCGCGGGATCAACGCCGTGCGCAGGCGTTCCTGCGCGGCGGGCAGCTCGTCTTCGAGGCGCTTGGCCTCGGCGGCGAAGTCGGCGTCGTCCGCGGCCATCTCTCGTGCGGCCTCCAAGTCGTCCGCCAGCGCGCGGTACTGCCGGTAGGCGGTCACGATGCCGGCGAGCTGCGCGTGGCGGCGCCCGAGTTTGCGCATGGTGTCTGGGTTCGACGCGGCCTCGGGCTGTGCCATCTGCTGTTCGATGTTGCGGTACTCCTCAAGCGCGGTGAGTGCGGCGGGGAATTGTTCGTCTGCCATATGGTCTTGTGTGCCTTTTCTCTGTGCGCCGTGCGAATCGGCCTTATGCCCGCATTCGTCATGCGTGTGCGCGGTGCGTTCATAACCAAACTGCTTCATCCTATCCAAGTGGGTAGTCTGTGCGGTTTTCACCGTTTGCACCGGTGGCGAAAGGAAAGTGGGGCCTCAGGGGCTTGAACCCTGGACCGGCGGATTACTACCACACAGCATAATCTCGTCGTTATCGGCAGTCGGTTTTAAGCCCTCGCGCAATACGCGGGGGCTTTTGTGTCTTTGCACATAGCGTCACGAGATGCCAAACAAACAATATGCAGCGCCTGCATGGCGCAAGGAAATTGAAAACTATCTCGCTTATCTGCGCGCGTCGGGGCAACGTCCCGAAAGCGTGAAGACCCGCTCGCGGCAGCTCGTGCGGTTGAGCAACGATCTGGCGGACATGACACCGAACGCGGTGACGCCCGAGCTTTTGCTGGAGTGGTTCGAGTCGAAGACATGGGCGCGCGAGACACGCCGTTCCGCGCGTGACGCGGTGAACGGCTTCTATCAGTGGGCGGTCATGAGCGGCTTGCGCGTGGACAATCCGGCCACGGTCCTGCCGCATGTGCAGCGCAGCACGCCCAATCCTCACCCGTGCCCTGACGAGGTGATTCGCGACGCGATCTCACGCGCGACGCCGGATGTGCGCATGATGATACGGCTCGGCGCCGAGTGCGGCCTGCGACGTAATGAGATCGCCCAGGTGGCGGCCGGTGACGTGCTCGATGGTGGCGACTGTTACAGCCTTATCGTGCATGGCAAGGGAGGACGGCAGCGTATCGTGCCCATGCCCGACAATCTCGCACGTGAGGTGATCTCCTGCGGCGGGTATTGCTTCCCCGGGCGCTTCGGCGGCCCTGTCGAAGCGTCCTATGTCGGCAAGCGCGTGGGAAGGCTCATGCCGAACGGTTGGAGCTGCCATAGCCTACGGCACCGGTACGCGACGAAACTGTATGCCGAGACACGCGATATTCTGCTCGTCTCGAAATTGCTCGGGCATACGAAGGTCGAGACGACGCAAGCGTATGTCGCCATTCCCGCGATTGGGTTGCGCGAGACGATGAAGGCAATGGCGGTCTGACCCATTGAAACGGTTTTGGCCAAAACGGTTGCATGCACAACTGTTTTGGCCAAAACTGTTATTCCTTGTCGGGGTTGTCGGGTTCGTCCGATGGGTGTGCGGGGAACCTGTTCATGATGCCTCCGATGTCGGGGTTGATGTCGCGCAGGTTCTCGAGGACGCTCACTATTTCCGTGAGGATGATGTACGCGCAGATCGCGCCGGTGATGGGCAGGTTCAGTTCGATCTGCGGGATTTTGTCAGCGGCGAGCTCGGTGAGCTGCGCGAGCCCGATGACGCCCAGGAACGCGCTTTTATGGTAGAGGCCGTTGCGCAACGCCTGCGACTTGACGTCGTGTGCCTGCCATGCCTTGAGGCATCCGCTGATGATGTCGGCGAGCATGAACGCGCAGGTGATGCCGATGATGTAGACGTTCGTCATGGGGTTCCTTACTTGAGTTCGAGGCCGAAGGCGGGCAGGTCCTTGAGCGCGACGTCGCCGTAGCCGGAACGGCCCTTGCCGGCGCCTTTGGCGTCCTTGTTGCACTCGTACCATGACTTGACGTTGCAGCCGGCTTTCTTGAGGATGTACAGGCGGGTCTTGAGCGTGTCCATGCTGGGGACACGCTGGTAGGTGCCGGCGAGCAGGTTCGCGATGTAGATGTGCTGGGAGCCGCTGACTCCGAAGACGATGTGTGTGGTGCCCATGGTTTTCTCCTTTTCGATCGTGGTGGGCGTGGACGGGGCCGACGTGTTGCCGGCTAGAATCTGGTTGGCTTTGTTGACCACGTAGCGCCAGTCGAGGCCGTTGGGGGCGAGGTCGGGGCATGTGGTGTGGTCGGTGCCGGGTATCTCGCGGTGCAGGTAGATGTTGCCGTTGAGCCCGTCGTGCACGAGTTTCTTCCATCCGTGCCGGCGTGCGATGTCCGCGCACAGGGCGGCCGAGGCGTCCATGCACGCGCGCGTGCAGCGGGCTTGCAGCAGGCCGCCCTCGTGCTCGATGCTGATGCCGGTGGCGTTCGCGAGCCAGTCGCCATCGCTCCACGGGGTATCAGATTCGCGCACGTATTGGTGGATTTGCCCGTTCGCGCCGATGCCGTACGTGGCCGAGGTTTTGCGGTTCGGGTCCTGGAATGTGGCGTCGGTGCCGGCCAAAAATCCGGCCATGATGTGCAGGGTGATGTGGTCCACCCTTTGGCCGCGCCGGCCGGGTTCGTAGTTCGGTGTGCCTATCCATGTGGCGTTCACCATGTGGGGCTCCTCTCTGTCTAGTTGAATGCGCAGGGCCATGTGAGCATGGCCTGCACGGTGCCGCCGGCCTTGATGCCCACGTTGTTCTGCAGCGCCTCGATCATGACGGCGCCGGATGGCTGCATCTGGATACCGAACGCCACCGCCGGGCTGTTGGTGGTGGATTGGCTCGTGAAAGCTGGCAGGTGCATGTAGTAGGGCGGTTTGAACTTGTCGATGAGAATCCGCCCGACGTTCTCGGTGTTAAGTATGGCCGTGGCGCCCATATCCACCTTGCGGTTGAGGCGCAGGGACAGGTGCACGGTGCCGGCCGAGAGCCATGCGCGATACTCAGGGCGCCAGTTCGTGACCTCACGGAACTCGAACACGTCGGCGCCCAATGTGACGCTGCCGCGTGTCCACCCGGTGCCGTTGTGGATATAGGGGCCGTTGTTGCCGCTCGTGTCGTTGGTGACGTAGCCGGTCTGCCCTACCACGCCCGATAGTTTCAACAGCTGGTCGAGGGTCTGAGCGATGACGGGCGTGCTTCCGGCGGGGGTCGCGCGCTGGTCCACCTCGTGCAATGCGCTTTCGACGGTGGTCGCGACTGTTTTCATGTGCTGGTGCACGTCGCGCACGAGGTCGGACTCGGTGGGATAGGTGATGCCGTAGATCGGCGTCTGAGCGCTCATGGTGTCTCCTTCATGATGCTGTTGATGGTCTGTAGTTCGCGGATGTCCAGATAGTCGGGCACCTGCTCGTATGTGGCGCTCACCGGCGCCATGTCCGCGTAGGTGGGCGGGTCGGTCACGTCCGCTCGGGCGTGGGGCCAGAGCGTGGCCTCGTGGCGGAAGCGTGGTTCGCCGTGGTGCCAGTCGTAGGTCAGGGTGCCGCCGAGCAGGCTCCACGCGCCCTCGATGGCCGGCAGACCGTCCATGTCGTGCAACCGGTCGGCGATGGTGCTGGTGAACGCGAGGAACATGGCCGGCTGCGCGCGGAACAAATACGGGTAGTCGAACGGGGCGAGATGCCGCGAGTCGAACACGATACTGCGCGGACGTAGCCGCGTGTCGATCGTAAGCAACAGCTGCGCGATCTGGGCGCGCTGCACGGCTGTGGGCTGCCACGGGTCATACGGGCTAACGCCCACGGGGCTCACGATCGCGTCCGTAGACACCGACGCGCTTTTCTGGGTCGCGTCCAACCCGGCCGGCAGTGTGTCGCGGTCGCCCTGCACGGTCTCCGTGTCCCCGAACTCGAAATGATTGTCCTTCAGGCTCACGCTGTGGCCGTGTATGACGACCTGCGTGTAGGGTTCGGGCAGGTCGAACTCCACCGGGTCGCTTGTCTCGACCACCGCGCCGTCCAATACCTCGTGGCTGGTCACGCCGTCGCCAACGTGCACATGCATGAGCGGGTCGAGCGTGCGCTGTGCGAGGTCACCCGCCATGACATACGAGAGCGTCGTGGCTGTGGCCTCGTACGTCTCATACCACAACGGGGCACGCCCCGAATACGCGAACATCCTATGGAGTAGATCAAGCTGGCTGGGGAAATCATCACTGTACGGGGCGAGCGATGGCGGCAGGATAAGCCCCGTGGCGTCCGCGACCGGCGCGCCCACCGTCTTCGCACGCCGGTTCATCTCCGCGAGCCGGTCGGCGGGCGTGCCCGTCCAATGGTACCCGTCCAACCGCCGGTCACTGCTCGTGGGCCCCTGTGACTGGAGGCGCTTCCACAGCACGCTGATACCGGTCGCGCTCAAGTGCAGTATCCATGCGTCGCCCTTGTGGTGGCGCACGGTGCCGCCGGTCGTCACAATCCCGTTGAAGATCGTGAACTGTGTGAACGACACATGTTCGGGCGGCGCGTAATGCACCTGATTGTGCAGGTCACGCAACCGAATGTCGCCCATGTCCTTGTAGGCGCGGGTGTCGTCCTTGAGCTCGAAATACATCGGGTCGGAACTGCATGTCACACACACCTTCGCGCCGGCCAATAGCGCCGCTTTGCCGGCGAGTGAGCCCGAGCGGTCGTAGAGGCGGAACGAGAGTACGGCAGGGTCGGGCTGGTCGAAACAGTTGTCCGTGCCCCACTGGATGCTCAGCGAGTCCAACGCGGCGATGTCGCGGCTGCGGTCGTTGAGCGGCCGCCACCCCTCCCCGTCGTTCAAATCGATGTACATCCATGCTTGCTGTCCCATGATGGTTCACCTCCGTTTCGCCGTGTAGTCGTCCAGCAGTTTGTTGATCTGGCGTGCCACGCCCTCCGGGTCGCCTACCACGCCGTTGAACTCGACGTTCACAGTGATGGGGGTGGCCGTGTCTTTCGCGCCGCGCTCGTATGCAGCTGTCATGTTCAACGGCATCGTCTTCAGACGGCCGTTTACGCTGGTGATGGCCTTGCGCACGTCCGAATCGAACCCGCTCGTGAGGCCTTTGGCGAAGCCGGACATGATCAGTTTGCCGTTCTCAACGAGCATGATCCGGTCGTAGGCCGGTGGGCCCTTATGGCTCTTGATCCAGTCGCCGATGCCGCCGACGAACGACGTGACGTTGTTCCATGCCGACTTCAGGCCGCCGAGCAGACCGTCCATGATCGCCTGCCCCGCGCCCGCGAGCCATGAGCCCGCGCCCGCGAAGATGCCCTGGATACGACCGGGCAGGCCGGCAAACCATGAGACGACACCGTTCCACGCGCCCTTGACGCTGTTGCCCGCGTTGGAGAAGAAGCCCGCGATACGGGAGCACGCACCGCTGAAGAAGCCAGCGATACGGCTGCCGAGGCCGCTGAAGAAGCCGCCTATCGCGTTCCAGATGTTACGCACGGCGTTGCCGGCGCCTTCCCAGTCGCCGCGTATGACGGCGGTCGCGAAGTCGAAGATGCCCTTGATGACGTTGACGATCGTTTCGATCGCGCTGCACACGGTGTCCCAGACGAGTTTGATGGCGTCGCCGCATATCTGCCATTGCGTCATGATCCAGTCGATGACCGGCTGGAGTATCGGCTGGATCGCGGCCCATATCTCCGCGAGCCGTGTGCTGAACGCCTCCCACAGCGCGCCGGCGAACTCGCAGGCCGAGTTCCACAGTGCGCCTATCGCGTCGATGACCGGCTGGAGCGTCGCCACAAGCCCGTTCCATGCGGCGCCGAGCCAGTCCATGAACGAGGCCCATTGCTGCCGGCCGGTCTCGGTCTGGGTGAACCAGTAGGCGAGGGCGGCGACGACCGCGCCGATCGCGGTGACGATGAGCATGATCGGGTTCGCGTTCATGACCGCGTTGAACGCGGCCTGCGCAAGCGTCGATGCTTCCTGAGCTTTCTTGAACGTGTCGAGCACGTCCTTGCCGTGCTGGATCGCGGCGATCGCTGTCTTGATCTGTCCGGCGGCCTTGAACGCGCCGAACGCGGCCGCGATGCCGGTCGCGGTGCTGATGATCGCACCACCGTGGCCGGCGGCCCAATCGGCCATGCCCTTGAGCACGTCCAGCACCTTGCCGAGGACCTTGCCGGCACCGTTGAACGCGTCGCCCAGGCGTTTGCCGACTTCCTCGCCGCCACCCATGCCGGGAATGGCTGACACGATGCCCTTGATGGCGTCCACAACGGAGTTGAACACGTCCTTGAGTTTGTTGAACACGCTAATGGCCGTCTGTGCAGCGCCCGACGCTTTGAGACCATTGGCGAGGTCCTTGAGCCACCCGGCGGCGGCCTCGATCTTCTGGCTTGCCACGCCCACGTATTCGGTGAGCGTGTTGAACATCTCACCGGCCATGCTTCCCGCGTCCGTGGCGTCCTTGACCTGGCCGCTGAACGGGTTGACCGCATCGACCAACGCGCCGAACGCGCCCACAACGGCGCCGCCGGCACGGCCTAGGTCTTCGAGCATGACGCGCCCGGTCTCGATCGCGCCGGAATCGGTGAACGCCTGCATGAACCTGCCCAGGTTGTCGGTCGCCATGGAAGCGAATGATGTAATCGCGTCCGCGGCCGTGCTCATGGCGCCGGTCACGGCAGGTTTGAACAAATTGAACGCGTCGGTCAGGCCTCCGGTCACGGCGGCTTCGAGGTTACCCAACGCGCCCTCGATGGTCTGCGTCGATGTGGCGGCCTCTTTGGCGACGTCGGTCATGCCCAAATCGAGCAGCGCCTTGTTGAACTCGTCGGCGGTGATCTCGCCTTTGGCCATGGCGTCACGGAAGTTGCCAGTATAGGCGCCGTTCTTCTTCATGGCCTCCTGGAGTTTGCCCGAGGCGCCGGGGATGGCGTCTGCCAATTGGTTCCAGTTCTCCGTGGTGAGCTTGCCCGCGCCCGCGGTCTGCGTGAGCATCATCGCCACCGATTTGAACGTGTCCTTGTTGCCGCCGGCCACGGCGTTGAGGTTGCCGGCCGCCTGCGTGAGTTCGGTGTAGTCGCCGATGCCGTTCGCGGCCAATTGGGCCATGGTGTTCTGCACGTCACCGAGCCCGTACACGGTTTCGTCGGCGTACTTGCGGGCCGCTTTCGCTGCCTTGTCCACGGCGCTCGTGTCGAGGCCGGCGAACTTCATCGTGTTCTTGAACTTGTCCACGCTGTCGGACATGTCCACGACGTCGCCGGCGAACCCGGTGAGCTTGTCCCACAGTTTCTCGACGCCCTTGGCGGCGACGTTGCCCATGAACGACCCGAAGGCGGCGGCCTTCCGTGTGGCTTTCTCGAATGCCTTGACGGCATCGTTCGAGTTGCCCGTGATGCGCACGCTCATGATCGCGGAATGCCCCATAAGGCCACCTCCTTCGTCGTCATTGTTTGTTCATGCGTTCGGCCTGTTCGTTCAACAGGTGGACGGCCGTGGCCCAGTCCTGTTCAAGCGCGCGGCTGCGCCATTCCCATGGCGTGCCGCCCGCGTGCAGGGCGAGCAGCACGCTCAACTCGCCAAGGGAGCCGGCAGGCCACGCGGTCAGCCCAAAGGGTCCGCGTCCTTGTCCGTGGTGTCGTCCTCGACGGGCTCGAAGTCGTCCACGGCGTCGAGCCATGTCTCGAACGGGTCGCCCGTCTTGCCCTGGGCGCGCAGGTCGGCATAGATCGCGTGCATGGTCGCATTGATGCTGTCACGGCTCGCCACCATGCCTTCCTTCGCCATGACCTCCTCGGCCTTGCACATCGCGCGCATGGTCATCGCGGCCGTGTCCGTGTGGCCGTCCGTGTAGGTGATTGTGAACTTCTTCGCCATGTCATATTCCTTTCACTTGGCTCATGGTCTTCTTGATGAAGTCTTTGTACAGACGCGTCCATTGCGGTTCGCTCTGGGCTACGCCAGTGTTCGCATATAGCCGTCCGGTGATATGCCGGTGCGGCCACCCGTAATTAATGACGCCCGCGTACGGCACGCTTTTGCGTCCCGCGCGGATCACGCCGGCACGTTTCGTGGCTCCCGTGCGCAGTGAACCGGCCAGCGTGCCGGTGCGGCTGGGCACGAGCGAGCGGACGGCCGGCAGCGCGACACGGGCGGCCTGCGCGTTCACGTCGCGCAATTCGTCCATGTCCGCGCCGGCCTTGCGCATCGTCTGCACGAAACGCTTCTGCCCGACGACGTAGAGCGCCTTCGTCATGTCAGCACGCGCTCACCGGCACGTTCTGGAGGTTCGAGATCGGCCAACTGATCTCCTGCGTGTTCTTCGCCTTGACGTCACCGCCGATGCCGATGGGTGTCACGGTCGCGTCGAACTGGTAGGCCATGCCCTCTGTTTCGTTTGTAGGTTTGAACTGCATGGGAATCTTCTTGCCCGCGTTCACCAGACACCAATCGTTGATGCCGCCTTGCGTGTAGTCGTCCATCACGGTCGCGTCCAGGGTCCAGCTGGTCGTGGTGTTGACCTCCGAACTGCCGTCGAGGAAGTTGACGGCATCATCACTGGAGTTGGACGGGTTGAGCATGACCTTGGTCACGTCGGCGCTGAAATCACGAGCAAGCGTGGTGTCTGTGCTCTTGAGGACCCCGGGGCCGAGCGTGCGAATCTTCGCGGCAGTGGTTGTGGTTGCCATGGTTTTCTCCTTAATCGATGTCGAGGGGGTTTAAGGTCACTTCGTACGCGGCGAGCGTGCCCGCGCCGTTCGGCAGTGTGAACGACACGGGGCGCGCGGACGCGATGTTCAGTTCGTTGTCGGCCAGCGTTTCGATCGCGTCGGTTATCAGGTCGAGCGCGGTCGGCTGTGTGGCCGGCGTGCCGGCGATGATGTCGAGCTTCCACCCGATCTCCGGTGCCGCCGTCCAGCTCGCCGAATAATCCAGTTCGGGAGGTTCGATGAAGATCGCGATCTTGCCGGGTGACGGCTTCGCGGCCGCCGGGTCGATCGTCACGATCTGCACGAGATCGCCCAACCGTTCTTCGAGCCATGCGATCAGCGTGTCACGGGAGCGGGTTACGCGGTTGCTCATGCGATCACCTGCCGTCCGGTCAGCACGCCTGCCGCGCGCAGTTTCGGCCATACGCTATACAGCGGATCGGTGCTGATGCGTACCGCGTCGAGGCCGTCCGCGCCCGCGTTGAGCACACCGAAGCGCGCGTTCCGCGAGTTGTACAGGTCGGCCGCGCACGCCACGACGCAATCAGCCCACACGTCGTTATCCACTTGCGCTTCCTGGTCTCCGATGGCCGCGTTCACGTATTGCTGCGCGCGGCGAATGGTGGCGGATATGCGGCTGTCTTCGCCGGCCGGGATGCTCAGCTCGTCGCGCAGCAGCGTGGTCAAGGTCGCTTCACTTGGTCGTCCCATGTCACGCCGTCTTGAACTTGATGGGCAGCATCGCGTTCGGGTCGGTCGCGCCGATCGCGAGATAGCCGTAGACGCTGTAGCTTTCGGTGAGGTGGATGGCGTCGCCGTCGGTGAGCTGGGTCGGGCCGCCGGACTCCCACACAGTGACGGCGGACGGGTCGAGGAACACGGCTGTGTTCGCTTCCGCGCCGGGCAGGATGTGCACGGGCACGCGCATGAGGTCGCCGACGACGCCGGTCAGGTCGAACGATCCGAGCGTGTCATTGCCCTTGCCGCTGATGTCGAGGAAGCGGCTTCCGGTGTCGGTCAGGGCGAGCAGCGCCTTGGCGACGTCCTTCGAGACGGCGAGGGTGCCCAGCCCGGTGTTGCGTTCGTCGGTGATCTCGGCGGCGTCGAGGATCAGCGCGGCCCAATCGTTCGGGGTCATGGCCGTGGCGGTCTTGGTCGCGTCGATCTTGTTAGCGTTGCTTGTCGCGTCGCGCTGCGCCTTGATAAGCGCGTACAGTTCGGCGCGCACGGCGAGCTCGGTCGCCTTCGCGTAGCTGTTGGTCAGGGCGCGAAGCGCGGTGTTGAGCACGGCGACGGTCGAGCGTTCGATTGTCTGACGCGACAGCGTCGTGTAGCCGCCGTACGTGTTGATGTCGGCCGTCTTGGTGCCGAACGTGACCTTGCCGAAGGTGAGCGCGTCGCCTTCACTGGCCTGCTTCGCCGTTGCCGTCGTGTCGGTCGCGACGACGTTGTATTCCATCGTCATGCCCTTCGGCGGCAGCGCGGCGTGCGTCAACAGGCCCATGACCTTGCGGCGCAGCTGGATCAGCTTCAAATCGTCGGTGATCCAGGTGACGTTCTCGCCCGCGTCGGGCGTGGTGATCAGGTCGCGGGTCGAGGCCATGAACTCGCGTGCCTGCTCATCGCCGGACGCGAGGGCCTTGAGGTAGTCGCCCGGCGTGCGCCATGCCCCGCCCACGCGCGCGGCGGTGTTCGTTGGGTGTTCCAAGTGCGCGAGTGTGGTCTTGATGTCGCGCAGTTCGTCATTGAGTTCGTCACGCAGTTCCGCGACCTCGTTCGTGTTGCCTGCCATTGCGGTTCCTTCCTTATCGGTGTTGTTGGTGATGTCTCGTTGTCCGGTGATCTTCGCGTCCGTGTAGGCCGGAATCCCCGTCACGCTGACCTCGAAGAGTTCCACGGCCGTGCGGTGCACGACGGTCGTCCCGTCGTCGCGCTGTTCGACGATGTTCGTGATCGGTTTGAAGCCGATGCTGAAGGCGTCGTACACGCCTTCGCGCACTAGGTCGGCGACCTCGCGTCCCTGGGCCGTGTCCGCGATTCGGGCCGTGATGTGCAGGCCGTCCGCCTCTCGGCTCTGGTCGGTGATGCGCCCGATCAGGGTGCCATGCTCGCGGGCGAGCTTCACGTCACGCGTGCCGAAGTCGCAATCCGGGTCGATTACCTCGCTATAGTCGTCGAACATCGCGTATTCGCGGCCGAAGGGCACGGCCACGCCCGAGAGCGTCAGCCCGTCGCCGTCCTCCGCGTCGCGCAGCTGGATGCCGTTCACGTCGATGAGGCGTGTCTGCATCAGTCGTTCGTCAGTCATTGCCCGATCTCCTTCGTCTTCAGTTCGTCGCCGCCGGGAAGCGGTTCGAGGCCTTCACGTTCGCGCACCTCGTTGATTGTGTAGATGCCCGCGTCGATGGCGGTCTTGTACGCCGCGAGCCGGTCGCTCATGTCGGTGCGGCGCGAGGAATCCCAATTGAACTCCGCCGTACGGCCGCGCGGCAGCAGCCGGTTGAACAGCTCCTCGATCTCCTTCGTGTACGCGGCGAGCGTGTAGTCAGAGAACTCAATCCACGACTGTTCGATGTTGGAGTAGGTGAGGTTCGAGCCCTCGACGCTGGCGAGCATGATGGACGCGGGAACGCCAAGCAAACGCGCGATCTGCGTCGTATCGAACTTCTGCGCGGCGAGGAACATGAGGTCTTCGGCCTTCAATGCCGGGGTCACATAGTCGAAGCCGTTGCCGAGCACTTTGACGCCATTAGGGTCCCCCGGCTTTTCCCACGCGGCCTTCGCGGCCTCGGCTTCCTGCTGGGTGATCTGCTGCGTCGAATGGAGGTAGGCCTTGATGTTGGAAGAATCGTGGTAATACTTCGCCTTGCAATCCCTGGCGGACTGCGCCGCGTTGATCTCTTTGCGCGCCGCTGAGATGGGGCCCATGCCCCGCAATTGGCCCGGCACGTTGAGGAACTTCATATGCACGATCTGCTCGGCCGTGTAATTGCGGCCAAGATAGCTATAACGAAGACGGGGCGCGGCCGGGTCATTGTTCAACCGCGTGACGGTCACCAGCTCGGGCGGCAGCACCTCGCACGAGACCGGCGCGCCGTTGAACTCGACCAGGCGGACGAAGGCATTGCCGTCGAGAGCGAGCGATGCCACGAGGTCCGAAATGAAGTCGCTGCGGGAACGGTTGCGGTCAGGCTGCACGATCAGCGGTGACGTGGCCGGCGCGCGCACGCCGCCCTTGACCTCGTCCACCGGAAGCGTACTGATCGCCGTCTGGAGAATCTGCACACCGCGGAACACGGTCGAAAGCGTCAACGGGTCCGCGTCGGCAGGCTCACGCTCCGGTGGGCGCACACCGTCGGGCATGTCCGTCGCGCCGGTCAGATCACGCGTGAACAACGCCTTGACGTTCGAAAAAAACTTCATGCGCCACATCATGCGCGGGCGGCGAGGCCCACGCAAGCGTCATGCGGCCATGAGCGGCCATGAGCGGCCATGAGCGGCCAATCGATCAACCGATGACGATCGGCGCGTGGTGTATTGGCCTGTGCGTCACTCCCCATGCGGCGAGCATCGCGGCTTCCAATGGGGCGGTGCGCCCCATGCTGCCGCGTCTGGTGATGCGCCAAGCGTCGCCGGTCCATGTGCGCGCGCTGTTCGCGCAGGATTCGTCGAGCTCCGTGTCAGCCGCGTGCCTGATGCGCCCGGTCTCCAGTCCACTCACGAAAGCCTGACCAGTGGCGAGGTAGTCGGCGGCGCCCATGTCACACCACGTCACACGGTCGGCGAGCCGGTCGCGCAGGTCGGCGGCCGGCCCCTTCGAGTCCATGCACACCGGCGCGTTGTATGTGCCGGCGAGCCGTATGATCTCGTCGGGTGCGCTGCCGGTGCCGTCAAGCACGTTGACAAGCTGCACGCGCGTGGTGTCCCCGTCCAGTATGGCGACACAGATCGCGGTCGCCACTGCGTCCACGTCCACAGCCACACCGAACGCCAACGGCAGTTCGGTGGACGGCGGGGACGGTTCGCACCACGTCGCCGCCCACAGGTCCTCGCTGATGATGCGTTCCGATATGCCCATGTCACGCCGGTTGCCGAACGCTCTAGCGAAGCCGCGTATGTTGTCCTCGAAGCTCGCGCGGAAGTCGGCGAGCTGCGGCTTGTACCACAGGTAGCCGGCGGCGGGGTGCCACTTCATGATCTCGTCGAGGTTCTCGGGGTCTGCGTCCGCCGGTATGCCGAAGTCGAACCAGCAGGTGCGTTCGGGCACGTCGCCGGCGCGCAAGGAATCCAGCAGGTCGTTGAAATACGTGCTTTCGCTCGTGCCCTCGGTCGAGGTAGTCCAGCGTTGAGCGGTCACACCGGTGTGCTTCAAGCGGGTGTTCATCGTGGGTAGAATCGCGTCGTTGATGGTGTCGCCGGCTTCCTTGGTCAGGCTGAACGCCTCATCGATCGTGATCAGATCCATTTGCTTGCCGTGGCCGGCGACCTTGGTCATCGCCATAGGCGCGATCGTCGACCCGTTCGCGAACGCGGCTGACATGTTGCCGTTGGAAAAACGGCAGCGGTTTACCTTCTGCCGAAGCCTGCTCTTGCTCAGCAAGTCCGTGAACGCCTTGAAATGGTCCTCGGCGTCCTTGCCGGTCTGTGCTGCGTACACGATGCGACGGCTAATGCCGAGTGAGGCATTGAACGTGCTATTGACGTCCACGAGCGCGCTCTTGCCGCACTGGCGTGGTGTCGAGAGCACGACGTGATCGTAGCGGAAGCTGCCCGTGGCCTCGTCTATCTCGGTCGCCACGTCAGCTACATAGCGTTGCCATGGCAGCAAGGGGGTACCGAGCATCGCGGCGACGGCTGCCATGCGCGCGCCCAGGTTGCGGCGTGACCCGTCCGGCCGCGTACCGCCGCGCAATGGCACTAGTTCTCGATCCCGTTCCATACCGCCTCCACGTCGTCGTCGGCTTTGCGCTCCTCGGGGTATAGTTCGGCGAGCTTGTCCAGCGTCGCGAGCCACTGCGCCATGTTCCGGGAGATTTCCCTGCCTTTGGAGTTCTGCCGGTCGATGTTCTGCGCAAGGGATAGCAAAGCCTGCAACAGGCCCGCTTGTATCGGGTTGTCGTCGGCGTGGCTGGCGCGGAAATCAGCGATGATGCCGCGCGCGGTCTGCTCCATGGGCCCGATTGCCCGGCCGGTATCCTCGTCGAACACATCGAACGTGGTCTGCATGGCGTCTCCTTCTGGTCATGTGGTACAGTGATGGAGACTTTCAAGGGCAAGAGGGTCAGGCAATGCTAATCGGCCGCGTTTCGTTGGATTTCCAACGTTTCGCGGCCATTTTTTTCTGAAAACTGGGGGGAGAGAAAACTGGGCGCGGGGTCTGCCGGTGGTCGAATCGTTTAAAAAAACGAGCATCGCGGCGGCGTAGCACGGCAGCGGTGAGATGTCAATCGGCCGAGTGGTCTCCGTGAACGCAATCGTCTCACCATCTGACACGCTCCACGTTGGCAGTGGTGTCGGCCGAGCGTAGGCCGAGGCGCACGAGCTCGGCGTGGCGCGCGGCGAGCTTGGAGTTCACGCCCGCTTGTGTCAGGTGCAGACTGTACCACTGGCGCGCCACCTTGAGCGCATCCGCGTCGAGGCAAGCCCGGTCGAACACATAGGCGGCGCCGGGGTCAACGATGGTCACAGCATAGTCGAGCGCTATCCACTCGTCCAGCAGGCGCGGATGCGTGCGGCTCATGGGCAGCGTGCGCAGCAGCCACACGTCCACTGGCGCACGGCTCTTCGCCAGCCTCCTGTAGGCCGCGTCCCACGCGCTGCCGGCCGCAGCCCGCAACGCCGGTGCCGGCGTCGGGTAGAGGCCTTCCGGGCATAGCGCCTCCATGATCTGCATGTGACTCACCACGATGCTGTCACGCTGCAAGTATGGTTCGGCCGCGCCCATGAGGTCGGCGCCTGGAGGGCCGAGCACGACATGCATGTTCGGCCCATAGCCGCTTAGCACACGGTCCTGCCGTGCGGCGTTGCAATGCTTGCACGCGCGTCGAATGTTGTCCACGCTGTCGCGGCCACGATGGCTCCACGGCACGATATGGTCATCTTCCTCGCCCTTGCCGGTACAGCCCGGCAGGTGCAGCCAGCAATCATTGCCCCACCGGCCGATGACCTCGCGGCGGATCGCGGCCGGCACTGTCTGTCGTCTCGCCATTACCGCCGTCCCTCCTTGAGATACGCGAGTATGTCAATGCCGAAATACCCGTAGCGCAATGCCGTGCCGTAACGGGTCCACCTTGGGCCAGTGTCCTGCTTGCGCCAGCGTCGCAGCGTGCGCTCGGACGAGTTCAACAGTTCAGCCGCCTCGCTTGTCGTGTACAGGCGGCGCGGGTCGATGGGCGCCGTCATCCGATCTTCCCGTCCGCGAACAGCCTGAGATCATGCAGCAACGGCTCGACCTCGAACCGGTACTTGCCATTCACGCGCTTCGGCCGCTGCACGATCTCCTTCGCGATCAGCATCTGCAGATCATTGTCAGCCGCAGCTCGCCGCTCCTTCTCCGTGCGGCACCGAGACGGGGCGATCGCCTCCAACCGCAGCAGTGTGATCAGGTCGTCACGAGCGATCATGCTCACGAGCACATACTCACGTTCGATCGTGTCCAGATTCCACTTCACTTGCCGGCGGATGACGTTCATACGCCTCTTCGTCGAAGCCGACGAACCACGGCGCTTGCCTTCCCTAGCCGTCTTGCGCTTGTCGGTCTTCCGTGTGTCCGTCATGGTCGGTGCTGTCAATGTGAGGTTCATGAGCTGTCTCCTCTCGGTGCTCTGGGTGGATTGTGGATTTGTGGATTCAGATTGTGGATGATGTGACTTCGGTGGTGAGTGGGTTGGGAGCGGGGTGCCTTGTGCAGCCGTCGAGTAAAGGGACTTCCCCTTACCCCACGGCTAGAAGGCACTCACTCGCTTAGCTGGCTTCGTCTGGAGCCGGGGCCGTACAGCATTGTGGCGGCGGGCCGAAGCCCGCGCGGTTGGTCTCGGAACGGTCGCGCACACCCCCATAGGGGTGCCATGGCAGCCGTCACGCCCTTACCTGCGCGCATGATGACCGCCCGATACGGTTACAGCCCGCGACCCATCCCCGCTCAGGATGATGCTTGTCAAGCGCTGGGCAAAGCGCCGCCGGATAATCTTCACTGGATAGCAAGCAGCCGACTGAGGTCTTGCGTCATCTCCGTTCAGTTATGGGAAAGCCACGCGAGCGATCACTCGCGTAGAATCTCGCCCATATCATCGAAGATGGGAACATCCTCGAAATCGGCATGAGGCCGCACGGCCACCACAAGCCCATAGCCCTGCCACTCGGGAATCGAACCATCGGCGAGCACCGAATAGCGCACGTCTCCATCGTGAACGGGCTCCGTGTATGTCGAATGCTTGCCGCACTTGTACTTCACATTCCCGTTCTTGGACACGTAGACGAACATGCACAGATCACCGGCCGAAAGCTCGGTCTCAGGCTCTAGAATCTCGTATTTCATCTGCTGAGCACCTCCGCCATGACCTCACACAACTGCGTGCCCGTATCTGTACGCCTGTAGCCGTTCTCGTCCACGAAACGCACGCCATACACGAGACGGTCAGAGCCATACGGGACGTAATAGAAGTCATCGCCACAGCACAGCACCACACGGCCGTCATGCCTACGCAAGCCAAGAATCTGTTTACCCTCAGCGTCGATATCCTCGTGCAGTGTGGGATTATGCACACCGGCGCGCACAACCATCACGGTCTTGGCGTGCCGGTCGAAATCCTTCTCATAGACCGCAATATCACCCGGCCGAAGCTCGTCCTCGTGATACAAGTACACCCGACGGCCACCCGTCAAATCAAGATCAGGCATTGCACTCAGCCTCCTCGCTAGAATCGCGAATATGGGAAACATTGATTTGATGAACGGCATCATCGCCGCCATCGGCGTTGTCTGCGCTGTTATCGCCCTGTTCCAGTCGCATAGAGCGAACAAGGCCGCGAAGAACTCCAACACTCTCGCCGAACGCGCGAACGATCTCGCCGCTGAAAGTGTCCAGATTGCGCACGGGGCCAACGATCTCGCAAAAGACGCGAACAAGATAAGTGAAGACGCGAACGCAATCAGCAAGCGGGCGCTCGGCACAAGCCAAGACCAAACGATGTACCGTTGGACGGTCCAATGGGATACCGAGCGGCGGCAGATTACTATCACGAATGACAGCGCAAGCCCTGCAGTCAACGTGTCCGCCATAATCCGAAGTGAAGACAAGCCGATAGTCAACATTCACCGGCAACGTCTGGAACCATTCGAACAAATGACATTCGAAGCTTCGCTCATACGCGAGCAATTGAGTGAAAAACTCGGCGGCGTCGCTATCGACATCCCCTTCGTGAATCTGCGCGCCAGCATCGTCTGGAACAGCAAGTTGGGGAAACGCTTCAGCCTGGAAGGCCAGCAGTCGCTCAGCGACTGTGGTGATCCGCTCATACTCACTACCGGCGAATGACATCATCATCACGCCCCAGCAAGTAATCAACGCTCACGTCGAAGATGTCCGCAAGTCGCACCAGCTCGTTCACTGTGAAATTTCGATTACCGTTTTTCTTGTTCATGAATGCCGTAGCTGATAGATTCAAGGACGGTGCGATTTCCGTCGCTGTAATACGTCGTTCGGCGCATATGCCGCGCACGCGGCCTTGAAGAACGCTCTGCGCGTTCGCTGAAGTTGCATTCATACTGAAAGAAATATCAGTTAAACTTTAACTTGTCAAGATGACACGCCGTCAGTTTGACTGCACTCGCGTAGCAATCATAATGAAATCATTCGACTATGAATGAAAGGAACCGTTATGGACAGCACCTTTGCTATCAGCAACAAAGTACTAGAGGAAATGCAGTCTACATATAACGCAGCAGAACGATTCATGCAGCAATACAAGAGCGTTGTGGAATCCATGCAGAAGATTGCCGATGTAGCCAAGCCCATGCAGCAAGTTTCAGAGATGGGGAGAGAGATGATGAAGCCCATGCTGGATGCATCTGAATCATATCGGCGTGTCGCTAAAAACACGGAAGAGGCATTCCCGCTACAAGAAATCGTTACCGACAATATCCGCAATCTTATGAGGACGCACCAAATGAAGCAGATTGATCTTGCACATGTGCTGGGCCTTAGCAAAGGATCAGTAGCACAGAAACTGACCAATCGCATTTCGTGGACGTTGCCGGATATAAGCAAGATGGCGCAATACTTTGAGATTGCGCCGTCTCGCCTGTTGGTGGGGCCTGTGGGGCTTGAACCCACGACCGGCGGATTATGAGTCCGATGCTCTAACCGACTGAGCTAAGGCCCCACGCTGTGCCGCGCCGTGCGGAGGTCCCGCGACCGATGCGACCAACGGCATAAGTCTAGCAGCACGACCGACAACCGGCCCCGTCCGTCCGAAAAAACGGTGGCGTTCCGTGTTTTCGCACAGTTGCAGCCCGTAACTGTCTCAAATCACGTGGCGTGTGCGGGATTTCGGTCGCAAACGGATGCCAACCGACCGAAATCCCGAGCGCTGCAAGATTTTTGCGACAATTGGCAGCTCGACCGCATAGGGCCATGGGGCATGCGGCATGGAGGCATATGCCACCAGATATGAACAACGCCAGCCCTGAGGCTGGCGTTGTTCATACCACACGGAAGAATCAGTTGCTCTTCTTGCCGTAGCGCTTCTCGAAGCGAGCCACGCGGCCACCGGTGTCGAGAATCTTCTGCTTGCCGGTGTAGAACGGGTGGCACTTCGAGCACACGTCAACAGTCATGTGATCGCCCTTGGCGGTCGACTTGGTGACGAAGGTGTTACCGCACGAGCAAGTGACCTGCACGGCGTGATAATCAGGATGGATACCCTGCTGCATAATTTGTCTCCTAAAGATACGGGGGACCCGGGTCGCCATGCCCCAATGGCAGGCGTGAACCGGATACATGCCATTGTACGACCCCGTTGGACGGGGATCGCAGGCCAAAGCCGCCTCACACGCTCCGTTGGGCATGCTTGCCAGCCTCGCCATTACTACCCAACAACTCGGTGGCCGTGGTATTCCCGAACCGTCACGGGCCGGCGAGGCGCGATACACGGCACCGCGACTCAATCCTTCTTCTGTTGGCCCTGCTGCTTCTGCTTGTCCTGTTCGGCGCGTTGCTGCTCCTGCTTCGTCTTCTCCTCGGCGGCGCGGCGCTGCTGCTCGGCGGCCTTCCGTTCGTCGTCGGCGATTTTCTGGTCGCGCGAGGCGTTCACGCGCTCGACGGCGGCGCTCAGTTCGCGTTCAAGCGCCTCCATGCGCTCCATGTCCCCCGCGTCATGCGCCTGCTGCGCCGAGGCGAGCAACTTCGACAGATCGTCCCACGTCGCATTGTCGGCCACGTTGCCGCGCGTCAGGTCGAGCGTCGTCTGCACTTCGCGCAGCGTCGCGCTGAATGTCTCACGGCGGTCCGCCAGGTCTTTGCTCTGCTTCGACGCGGTGACGCCATCCACCGCGGACTGCAGCGATGCGGTGTGCGCCTCAAACCATTCGCTGTGCTCGTCGATGAGCCGCATGCGGTCGTTGTATTGCGCGGCGCTGGCCACATCGCAGGTGATCCGCTCGGGCATCGTGGCGCTGAGCTGTTCGTCGAGCGCACTGATGGTGGCGGTGTCATCCACCTGGATGTCGGAAATGGTGCCTGCCTGCGCGCCGTCGCCTTCACGCAGCTGGGTGTAGGCGGTGCGCTTGTTTTCGAGTCCGCTCATCGCCTGTTCGCATTGCGTGCGGTAGAGCGCGACCTGCTGTTCGCGGCGCTGGTTGGCGACCATGATGCCGACCACGATCAGCGCGAAGACCGCGAGCACAGCGAGCGACCCGAGGACCATGCGCACATACATCGGATGGTCGTCCTCGTGGTCAGGTTTGCGTGGGGCCGGCTTCTTTGCCATGGCCGCGATTTCATTGGGATTGATCAGCTCGGTCTGTGTACCCGGTTCGGGCGATGCGTACAGGATTGTGCGATCGTCAAGCATGAGCCTTCCTTACTTCTTCTCCGCTCATTCTCAGGCGCGCGCCCAGACACTGGGCCATGGACACGATCAACTCCAGTGTATGCCGTGGGCGTACTTTCCGTGCACAATCCATCTTGCGTAGTGATACGCGCGTACGCATGACGCCCACCTCAGGGGCGGGCGTCATGCATGCACAATATGGAACGGAACGCAGCTCAGTCGAGCGGTTGCACGGCCTTCTGTCGGTCGGCGAAACGAACCGCGCGCCCCGAGGCGAAGCGGTCGAGCACGCCCGTCTTGGCGATGGCGATATACAGGAACCACGAGAACACGCCGGCGATCAACACACCGCCCACCACTTCGCTGATCATATGGATGATGCCGCGCGGGCTGAACCATGCCACCCCTTGGTAACGGAACAGCATCAGGTACACGCCGTATTCGATGCCCGTGCACAGGCCCGAAAGCATGGCCATTGGCAGATTGAACACGCGGTAGCGCGTGACGGCGAACGGCAATTCGGCGAACAGGCCCTGCAGCGCCGCCGAAAGGAAGATGAACCCGAACGAGAAGCTGTTGCCGAGCACCATCTCGGCCGCGCAGCCCACCAGGTTGACGAAGATCGCGGATCCGGGCTTGCGCAGGATGAGCACGGCGAGCGTGCCGGAGAAATACCAGACGCCGTGCAGGATACTCGCGAATCCCGGCAGCAGGCCTCCCAGGACCGGCGAAATCGAGCTGTATGCGAAATTGAATCCCCAGAAGATGATGCCGGCGGCCACGCCGAGCGCGGCGGCCACGGCGATGTCGGCGGGCGTCCAGCGCAGGCGGACGCCGGAACGGACAGGGGTTGGTTGTTGGGTATGGTCGACCATGGAAGTCCCTCTTCCTCACGGCACTGCGCACAGCATGACTTTGGCGATCTGCCGACGTCCCTTGACCTGCGCAGCTCGGGCGGGGACGCCGCAAGACAGCGTAGCACCGCACCGCGAGACGGCCACTATGCGAACTGCATATTGAGATGGAGCGCGTGCGCGCTCATCCGAGGTAGCGCAGCGGGTCGTCGATGAAATTGCGCAATCCGGTCTGCGCGGCGCCGAACAGCGCCGGGCGCGAGATGCCCGAAGCACGCAGCAGGCGTACATTGAGCGTGCCGCGCGCGAGGATGCGCTCCTGGATGCGCGCCGCCATGCGCGCCAGCACATCCGCGGGCACACGCGACCAACTGCCACCGATGATCACGGTGTCGAGATCGGCCAGATTGATGACCGACGTGAGCATCGACGTCATGGCATGCCCGGCGTCGGCGAACACCGCCGTGGCGACCGGATCGCCTTCCTGCACGCGCCTGCCGAATTCGTCGAGCGCCTCCTGCGAGACAGCGGCATTGCCTTCGGCCACGCCGGCGGCCTCCACCATGGACCGGCGGCCGGCGTAGGCTTCGACGCAGCCGCGGCGGCCACAACGGCAGACGGGCCCATCCATCTGCACCGAAAGATGGCCGATCTCGCCGGCGAAGCCATGGTCGCCGGTGACCACGCGTCCCCCGCGCACAATAGCGCCGCCGATGCCGATGTCGGTCGACACATACAGGAACGATCCGTTCGGCCCCACGATCCCCTCGTCGGTGCGCTGTGTGGCATACCCAGGCAACTGCGCCACGGCGGCCATGTTGGACTCGTTCGCCACGGTCACGTCGAAATGGCGGATCAGGTCGAAACGGCTCAGGTCGAGGTCTTCCCACCCCAGGTTGCGCGCCATGAGCAGATGGCCGTCCTCGGTCACCAGACCGGGCAACGCAAGGCCGACGCCGGCGATCATATAGTTCTGCGCGCGCAGTGTCTTCTCCTGTTCGATGAGCATGGTGTCAAGCTCGTCGAACAGCGCATCGGCGTCGGCGTCGTGCAGGTCACGCGCAATCCAGCGTTCGGCCACGACACTGCCATCGAGGTCAAGCACCACATAGCCATAGCCATCGGTATTGATCTGGATGCCGATGCCGCACACACTGCCGCCCGCGATGCTTAGCGGCGTGCTGGGGCGCCCGTACACCGACTGGACAAGCGGCGCGCCCTCCTTGACGATGTGGTGCGAGAGGAGCATGGAGACGAGTAGCGACATCGTGGCTTTCGTGAGGCCGGTCTCCTTGGCAAGGTCGGCACGGCTGAAGGCGCTTGTGGAACGGAGCATCGTATTGAGCACCACGGATAGGTTGTGGTTGCGTAGGTCATCCTGATTAATACGCTTGAGAACCGTCATAAGACACTCCTTGTTTGTTCCGGTCCGACAGTGCAGCCACTCTCCGACCCGCGTGGCGTTGCCCCGCCAACACATCGTATGCTACACTACCCATTATAGTTTATTCATCTAACTATATAGGCTGTCCGCACGCTGCGCACGCACGCCGCAGTGCCCCGCACACGGCGGACGGACGAACAAAGGAGTCATCTCATGAGCAGAGTTCTTGTGGCCGGAGTCGACACTTCGACCCAATCCTGCAAGGTGCGCGTCACCGACGCCGCGACCGGCGAACTGGTGCGTTTCGGACAGGCGAAACACCCCGACGGATCCACCGTCAACCCCGAGCACTGGTGGCGCGCGTTCCAGGAAGCCGCCTCGCAGGCCGGCGGCCTGGACGATGTGTCCGCGATCGCCGTGGGCGGCCAACAGCACGGCATGGTGGCGCTCGACGAACAGGGCCGGGTGATCCGCGACGCGATGCTGTGGAACGACACGAGCTCGGCGCCGCAGGCCGAAGCGCTCATCGATGAGCTCGGCGCCGCGCCGGCGGCCGACGGCGAACCGGAGGACCCGCACCAGCGCGGCATCGAACGTTGGGTGAAGGCCGTGGGCTCCTCCCCCGTCGCCTCGTACACACTCACCAAAATCAAGTGGGTGGCGCAGCACGAACCGGCGAACGCGGCACGCATCGCCGCCGTCTGCCTGCCGCACGACTGGCTGAGCTGGCGCATCGCCGGCTTCGGCCCCGTGCAGCCGGGCGAAAACGCGCATCTCGACGCCCTGTTCACCGACCGTTCCGACGCCTCGGGCACACTGTACTTCGACGCCGCTTCCAACACCTACCGGCGCGACCTGCTCGCGCTGGGCCTGCAGCCCGACGACGCCACCACACCGGGCGCCGCCGCCACCGAACATGCCGAACGCATCGTGCTGCCCCGCGTGCTTGGGCCGAACCAAGTGGCGCCGGTCAACGCGGACCCATCCATCGCCGGCGCGCAAGTGCCCGGCGGATGCATCATCGCACCCGGCGGCGGCGACAACGCCATGGCCTCGCTCGGCTTGGGCATGGCCGTGGGCGACGTGTCCGTTTCGCTCGGCACATCGGGCGTGGCAGCCGCGATCAGTGAGCAGCCCGTCTACGACCTGAGCGGCTCGGTCTCCGGATTCGCCGACTGCACCGGGCATTTCCTGCCCCTCGCATGCACGATCAACGCCTCGCGCATCCTGGACGCGGCGCGCGCGATGCTCGACGTGGACTACGACGAGCTCACCACGCTCGCGCTCGATTCGCATCCGGGCGCCGGTGGCATGACGCTCGTGCCGTATTTCGACGGCGAGCGCACACCGAACCGCCCCGACGCCACCGCCACATTGAGCGGCATGACGCTGCGCAACACCGAGCGCCGCAACGTGGCGCGCGCCTTCGTGGAAGGCCTGCTGTGCTCGCAGCGCGACTGCATGGAGCTCATCCGCTCGCTCGGCGCACAAATCGACCGGATCCTGCTCATCGGCGGCGGAGCCAAATCGCTGGCCATCCGCACGCTTGCGCCATGCATCCTGGGCATGGATGTCTCGTGCCCGGCAACCGACGAATACGTGGCGATCGGCGCCGCACGTCAGGCGGCATGGGTGCTCAGCGGCGTGGACGACGCCCCTGACTGGCCGATCTCGATCGACGCGGTGCAGACCGGCACACCCACCCCACAGGTCTACGAGGCCTACGTGCAGGCCCGCGGCTGATTCTTGCCGTGTCCAAGCCGGGTGGTGGGCACCATCCTCATATTGCGCCCACCACTCGGCATCCCCATTGTCGATTCCTACCCCCGGAGGCCTCTATGAGCGTTGTCCAGAATCCAATACTCAATTCGGATTTTCCCGATCCCGACATCATCAGGGTCGGCCATACCTATTACATGGCGAGCACCACGATGCATTTCATGCCCGGATGCGACATATTGAGGTCGTTCGACCTGACACATTGGGAACCGTATGGCCATGTCTACCACACACTTGGGCACACGGGCGCCTATATGCTGGACGACGATCAGGACCTGTATGGGCAGGGAATGTGGGCGCCGTCCCTGCGATGGCACAACGGCAGATTCCATGTGTTGTTCTCCGCGAATGACACCCATACGACCCATCTGTTCACCGCTGAGGACGCCCGCGGTCCATGGCGTCATCATATCGTCCAGGGCTTCTACCACGATCCTTCGCTGCTCTTTGACGATGGGCGTGTGTTCATCGTTCACGGCAACACCGCACTGCGGCTGACCGAGATGGAGGTGGATCTGTCCGGACCGAAGGCCGGTGGACTCGACCGTGTGCTCGTGCAGGATTTGCCGAATCAGGATCTGGGATACGAAGGATCCCATCTGCAACGGCATGATGGGCGGTATTACCTATTCACCTGTCATTTCGCCCGTGGCCACCGCAAAACTGAGGATTGTTTCATCGCGGATTCGCTTGACGGTGAGTTCCGGGGCCGCTGCATTCTGGATGACGACTTGGGATACCATGACCAAGGTGTGGCGCAAGGTGGCATGGTGGACACGCCCGATGGCCAATGGTACGCGTTCATGTTCCAGGACCGCGGGGCATTGGGCAGGACACCCGTGCTCATGCCGATGCATTTCGATACGGACGGCATGCCCGTATTGGGCGTGAACGGGCGAGTTCCGGCATACGTCGAAAGCGCGCCTTCCGCCGAACCGCACCATCATTATGCGCCGCTCAACGGCAATGACGATTTCCGCTACACGCCCGATAGCAGGGGAACCATCCATCTGGCCCCCTATTGGCAGTTCAACCACACACCACATGACGAGACATGGTCGGTGACCGCGCGCCCCGGCGCATTCCGCATCACCACAAGCCGCGTATCGGCCACCATGCTGCGGGCGACCAATACGCTTACGCAACGCACGACCGGCCCACGGTGCGCCGCGGAAGTGACCATCGACGCCAGCGGACTCATGGAAGGCGACATCGCCGGGCTCTGCGCATTCCAAGGCTGCTACGCATACGCCGCCATAACACGCAGGCAGGGATCTTGGCATGCGATCATGGCGGAACGCAATGCGCTGCACCCGGACAACACCGCCGAGCGCCATTACGACGAGATCCCGGTTGAAGTGGAGTCCCTGCCATTGCCGTCACCGCAGGTCACGTTCCGTTTGGAGATTGACTACACCGACATGCGCGATACCGCGCGCTTCCTTGTGCGGACAGACGCCGGGTGGATACCGATCGGACATCCCCACCGCCTATGGTTCAAACTGGATCATTTCACAGGATGCCGGTTCGCACTGTTCACCCAAGCGACCCAGCATGTTGGAGGACATGCCGATTTCATGCGCTTCCGTTATCACGATGCCTCGAATATGGGAGCTTGACCCAAGGTGTAGTCATGCGCCGCGATGCCCACTGCGCATTTCCACAGGGAAACCCAGATGCAGGAAGCGGTCGCCATGCATGTCAGTGCGGTCCCAGTGTACAAGACCCGGTCCACTGGGATCGCCCATCGCCGCAAAACGCGTCCAATACCGTGACATGCATTGGGAGAGCTCAACGTGGCATCCACGCATGGGTCGCCAGCATGAGCCCAAGGTCCCGAACACGAACCAGAGGTCGGAAGAATGGAAGGAGCCCGCGTCATCGCCGGGCATCGGCACATCGAAATGGTAATAATACGGTGCGCGACCGCCACCATGCTGCCATGCTGCGATCAGCCGGCGGTTGCCTTCGCGGCCAGCCCGCACCTGATGGCCTTGCCCGTCGGACACCATGAATTCGTCTTGCGTATCGCCCACCACCAAATCGATGTTCTTGGTTTGGCCGTCAAGTATCAAATCGCGCTCCTGCCGTGGCATGAAGACGCCATCGACACATGGCACCCAATTGACCATCATCGGCCATGCAGCATCATCCACACCTTCAGGCGCCTCAAGCCTAGATGCTCCCTCGAACAGGGTCTGCGCATCGACAGCCCGTGCCTCATCGAGGTTCTCCACCCCCAGACGCCGCATCAACCTTGCGCCCGTCGACTGTGCGGATTCCAGTGAGCACAGTGTTGCATTGAAGTAGCCAAGGCCCGCACCTGATTGCATGATCGCCCGGGAGAACAGTCCGGCATTACCCGGCGCGCAGCATTGCGCCAATACCGAAGCCGCACCCGCGGACTGCCCGAAGACGCATATGCGCGTGGGGTCGCCACCGAAAACGGTGATGTTGCGGCGCACCCACCGAAGGGCGGCCTGTTGGTCCAACCATCCGAAATTCGCATACGGGGCGCCTTCCTCCGCTTCCTCCTGCAGCCAGCGGTGTGAGAAAAATCCGAACACGTTCAGCCGATACGCCACCGACACAACCACAACGCCCTGACGCGCGAGCGCGGTGCCGTCGAACTCCTTCTCCATCGCGCACCCGCACTGGTAGGCGCCTCCATGGATCCACACCATGACCGGCAGGGGTTCGCCGGTGAGGCGCGCATCGGCGCCGCTCCCCCGCAATGCCGGCGTCCAGATGTTCAGATACAGGCAATCCTCATCGAGCGGGATGGCGGGATCCATGCCCCATTCCTTGTCATAGAACGGGTTTGACGCTCCCGGAATGGGTTGCAGGCAGGCCGGGGCATCGTCAAACGCACACCGTACACCTTGCCAAGGCGCCGGCGGCTGGGGTGGTCGCCAACGCAGCGGCCCCACTGGTGGAGCGGCGAACGGCACTCCACGAAAAGCTGTGATGGAGGGATCGCCCACCGCCAATCCCTCCAGTGTCCCCTGCTCGCATGTGACTTGCCTGCGCATCACGCACGTCCCGTCCCGGCATCGACGTCTCCGCCAGCGCGCACCGATGGCTCGATCATGGCACCACGCTTCAAATCATAGGCAAATGGAGGCATCGGAGTGCCCCGGCCATCCACAAGCAGACCACGTGACGGGTTGTTCCGCCATGCATACCGCAGTATGTCGGGACGCCGCTCAGGCAGCGGAATGCACACTTCCGCCCCCTCAACCGTCGCAGGTGCAGGCACCGCGCACATGGCATCGCGCCAGACAAACTCGAATTCGCCCGGATCGCCGCCATCGAGCGTCAACGGCGTGCAAGGGACCGGATTGGCCCCTTGGCGGGCAACAGTGGCATAGGAGACGCACAGCATCCCATCGCGTTCCTCAATCCTCTCCACCATCGGCTGCACATTGTCGCCTCCATAGAGCAGCGCACATGCCGCGTCGAACAGACGTGACGCGACGAGCTTCTTGTCATGCGGATGCAAGTCGTTGGGCTCACCGGCATCCAGCGTCACGACCGTCTTCACGTCGGGCACTCGCTTCCCGACGGCCCACTGCCCGGCGCGTACGAGCGGCCAACCGCCGTCCTCGATGCAATCGATGCTGATGCCGGGCAATTGCACGATGAGGAAGGGCATATGCGGATCATGCCAACGCTCCCGCCACAAATCGATCATCGTGGCGAGCAGTTTGCCGTATTGCGCCGCCCTGGTCCCGGTGTTTGATTCCCCTTGGTACCACAGCGCGGCGCGTACCGGGAAACGGAAGCAAGGCGCGAGCATGGCGTTATACAACCCGGTGGGGCGCCAACGCACGAAATCCTCACTCGGACATGGCCTGTCCATGCTCGCCACGACGGCAAGCCTCCAGATGCCGCTCACATCATGGACCTCATCGCCGACCTGCAAGGTCATCGCCTTGCCTTCGGTCACCCGTCCGGATCCCGCGTTGCAGACAAGGCGCACAACAATCTCGTTGGCCCCCGCGCGCAGCATACCGGCAGGAATCCGGTAGTCACGGGGCTCATATTGGTTGGGGCGTCCCCCTATGCTGATTCCATTGATGTAGGTCTCATCGATGTCAGCCCATGCCCCCAACCGCAGCGTGCCTTCAGCACCCTCGCAATAGGGCGGCAGCACCACTGTCCGCCGCAATTCGAGCATTCCCTGGAATCCCGGCAACCCGCAATCCTCAAAACGTGCCGGCAGGTCGACATGGCGCCAATGCAGCTTATCGGCAGGAATCCGCCGCGCTTGCAGCTCCTCCATCCATCCAGCGACCGCGGACAGACTCTCTTCGCTCCGCGCCTCGGCCACGCCATCACCCAGATAGGAATCCAGCTCCTCCAACGCTTCAGGACAATCATCGAGTGAAGCGGCGTCCATCCATGCTTCGATGGGGGAACCGCCCAACGATACATTGAGCAGTCCGACGGGGACCTGCAACCACTGGCGCACCATTCGCCCAAAGAAATACGCGACTGCGGAGAATTGACCCAGCGTCTCAGGTGCACACCCCAGCCATGAGGCCTCCTCATGGTCACGCACCGGCCCGGAGAAATCGTATCGGTCCACGACCTTGAACTGGCGCAGCAAGGGGTCATCCTGCCGCTGGAACTCGCTGGGATAGTACGGATGCACCCATTGCATGGAAAGCTCCATATTGGATTGCCCCGAACACAGGAACACCTCACCCGCATAGCATGAGCGCCGTACCGTCGTGCCATCGCCAATCACTTCGAAGGCATACGGGCCGCCAGGATCCAATGCGTCCAACCGCACCTGCCAGCCGCCATCCGCGGCGCTTATGGTTTCCCCTGTACATTCACCGATACGTACGGAGACACGCTCCCCCGGTGTACACCATCCCCAGATGTTCACGGGTCTGCCGGATTGCAGCACACATCCATCATCCAGCAGCTTTGGCATTGTCAATGTCATATGCGTCCCTTGCCTTCCATGCGGTCATGTCATTTGCACCGCAGATATGAAGATGCACGCTGGGCGGCCCATCCCGGAGACGGCTCACCCAGCGTGCATCCATGGTCATTCACTCAATTCGCGGTAATCGAAGTCCACGAACTCAGCCGTTGCGTCATACCCCGACAGATCCACTGCCGCAAGACCGACGAACGCACCGGTGAAGAACCCGCCATACCGTTGGTTCACATAGTCGTCCGACAGGATCTTCGCGTCCAGCTCGACACCGAGGTCATGCCACTGCTCACCGTCGAACGAATAGTCGTAACCATAGGTCTGCGTACGCACACGCGTGCGCAGCCATACAGTCTCCACATCATCGGGAACCGGCACCGCCCGGTCCCGCAGGAACGAGGTGTAGGAGTTGAAATCGTTCTGGGCGACTTCGATCACACGGCACTGCCGCTTCTCATCCCAAGTGACGAAAGCCCACGACCAGCACAGGTCGTTGTAGTAGTTCGTCAGGCCGGCCATCTGCCGGTAGTTGGTGGGGTCGAAGCGCACACCGACAGACGCGTCGAAATCGAACGCCTGCCAACGGCGGGCAACGAGGGACAGGTCGAAGAGGTTGCACAGCGATCCCTGCCCACGCAAGGTCAGCGTGCCGCCTCCGACGGAACCCATCGATTCGTCGAAGGGCACACGCAGCGTGTTCCAATCCAAGGCGAGCTGCGACGCCTCGAAATCGTCATGCTGGCTGTGATCGGCCGGTGCCTCGGTCTCGATGGCGTCTTGCGGCGCCTCGACGACGCGTTGTCCGCCATGACCGCCGACGACGACAGGCCAGCCGTCATCGGTCCATTCGACTTTCTGGATGGACGTCTCACGGCCCAAGGTGCACCATCCACGCGGATCGGTCACCGATTCGTTCTCATGGTGCCAGGGCCGGGCACACAGCGACGCGTAGTACCATTCGCCGGATGGCGTATCCACGAGTGCGCCATGCCCCTGCTTCTGCAGATAGCTGCGCGGGGTGTCGAAGTTGCTGATGAACGGGTTGTACGGGCTCCCCTCGAACGACATCGCATCGAGCGTCGAGGAACGCGCGACGACCTCCTGATGCGTCCAGACAGTGCCGCCCTCGGCGCAGAACAGGTAGTACATGCCGTTGATTTTGTACAGGTGCGGGCCTTCGACGAGTTTGACATCGGTGCCACGCCAAATCGTGCGTTCAGTCTCAGGGAGCAGGCGCATGGTCTCGACGTCGAACTCGGTAAGCGTGATGCCATCGAAGGGATGGTTATATTCACGGAAATCCCAAGTCTGCTGGACGAGGTACTTGCGCCCGTCATCGTCATGGAACAGGCTTGCATCGAAGCCAACGCCGTTGATCCGGATCGGTTCGCTCCACGGGCCACGGATGTCCTCGGCGGTCACGAGGTAGTTCGTGCAGTCCTTGAACGCGCCGTTGACGATTTTGACATCGGAGTACACGAGCCAGAACTTGCCGTCCGCATAGGACAGGTCGGGAGCCCACACGCCGCCGGAGGACGGGTTGCCGCGCATATCGATCTGCGAACGACGGTTCAGCGGGCTTGGCAACAGACGCCAGTGCACCATGTCCTTCGACTCATGCAGACGTACGCCAGGCCACCATTCGAATGTGGAATTTGCAATGTAGTAGGTGTCTCCGACCCTGATCATCGACGGATCGGCGTTGAATCCGGGCAGTACCGGGTTTTCGATCTTCATAACGATCTCCTTAAGGGAAACGGCGGCCCGGTTGTGCCCGGGCCGCCGTGCTTCATGTGTTGCAGGCGGCGGGTCGGATCAGCCCTTGACCGCGCCGGTCAGGCCACCCACGATCTTCTTCTGGAAGATCGTGAAGCAGATGAGGGCCGGAAGCATGGCGAGCGAGGTGAACGCCAGGACTCTGGCCGTATCCACCGAGTGCTGGGAACTGAACATCTGCACACCAAGCGGAAGCGTGTACTTGCTTTCATCACTCAGGACGAAGAGCGGAAGCATATAGCCGTTCCAGCTTCCCACGAAGGTGAGGATACCGGTCGTGGCAACGCCGGGCATCGACAGCGGGATGACCATGCGCCAGAAGAAGCCAAGGCGAGAGCAACCGTCCAGCAGGCACGCCTCCTCCAATTCCATCGGGATGGATTGCAGGAAGGGGACCAGGATGATGATGGTCTGCGGCAGACCGAATGCGATCTGTGGAAGGATGATGCCCGCAAGGGAATTCGACAGACCTAGGTTCCTGATCATCAGGTACAGCGGAGTGATGCCGACGGTCATCGGGAACATGAGGCCCGCTGAGAACAGCGCATACATCAGTGTCGAGTACCGGAACTTGTAGCGGGCGATGACGTAGCTGACCATGATGCCGAGGACGACGACGCCGATCATCGTGCAGATGCCCACAATCAGTGAGTTGACCAGCTCGGTCCAAAAGATGTCACTGGTGATGACTTCCTTGTAGTTGCTGATCACCCAGGGATTCGGCAGACCGGCAGGGTTGTTGGTGATCTGCGCGTTGGTGCGGAATCCTCCAAAGATGATGTAGAGCACCGGGACGACGCAGATCGCCACGAGCACAAGCGAGAAGAAATAGACTATCGGGTTGCCCCATGGGGTCTTTGATGACTTATGGAAACCGTTTTTCTTGGAATATGCCGTTGCAGCACTCATCTCACTTCACTCCTTCCATGGCGACCGCCAGGGCCTCATCCTCTGCGGTCTGCCTCTTCTTGCGCTTCTTGGACGCCTTCTTATCGGTCAAGGCGCCATCGAGATCACGGTTGAGCACAAAGTGCTGGTAGGTCAGCGCCACAATCAGCGAGATGACGAAAATGATGAGGGCGACGGCGGAGCCATATCCGTAGTTGCCTGCACCGCGTCCCTCACGGACCATGTAGGTGGCCATCGTGGAGACGCCGGCCGTCGTGGAAACGTACTGGCCCCAGATGATGTAGACCAAATCGAACAGCTGCAGCGAACCGATCATCGACAGGAAGACCCAGATGCGCAGCGTCGGGGCGAGCAACGGCAGTGTGATGCTCTTCTGGATCTGCCAGAACCCTGCACCGTCCACCTTTGCCGCTTCGTACAGTTCCTCAGGAATCGACTGCATGCCTGCAAGCATGAGGATGACGGCGAATCCGATGTATTTCCAGCTGATGAGCAGCAGCAGCGTCCAGATCGCGACCTTGGGGTTGGCGAGCCAATCGACGCCATGCATGCCGAGTGATTCAAGGATCTGGTTGACCGCGCCCTTCTTCTGGAGCAGCAGGCTCCAGCCGGTGCCGACAATGACTTCCGAAACGACATACGGCACGAAGATGAGCGTACGGATCAGACCACGTCCCTTGAACTTCTGGTTGAGCAGGAGAGCGAAGAGGATGGCCAACGGACCCTGGATAACGAGGGATCCGATGACGATTTCAAAGGTGTGCAGGATCGCCTGCTGGAAGTTCGGATCCTTCAACGCCACAATGTAGTTCTGCAGTCCGACGAACTTGCCGTTCTCGGACGGGGTACCAAAGCCCTTCCATTGGTAGAAACCGTAGTAGGCGCCCAAAATGATCGGAAGAATCACAAAGCAGCAGAAGAGGATGATCGCGGGTGCGGAAAGGATGAAAATTTCGAGATTTCTGCGCCCCTTGCCGTTAGAGGGTTTGCGTTCTCCGCCCCGCTTCTTCGTTTCGGCAACCGGTCGCCCGACTGCCACGGCATCATTCATTTCAGTCATGTCATCAATCCCATGTATCTAAGTTTCGTTGTACGTCATCCAGGGAAAAAGGATGGCTGGACCATGTGGAACAGCCCAGCCATCCCGGACCTTGCTCAGACGCGATCAGCCCTTCTGGGCGGCGTCCTCCATCGCCTTGACGATGTCTTCGGGGCTACCCTGCCCCGACAGCATGTTCACCACAGCGGCATTCAACGCATTGCCGATGTTGGTGCCCAGAGCGGTATCCATCCACAGCTGCATGGACGGAGCCTTGTCCAGATATTCGATGACTTGCTTGAGAGACTCATCGGTCACCACACCACGCGCGGGCTCGGAGGCAGGGATGGTGGAGAACGCCTTGGCGTAATCCTCTTGGTTCTTCTTCTCGCCCATGTAGTTGACGAAATCGATCGAGGTCTGCGAAGCCTTCGGGTTGACACAGAAGTAGGTCACGCCGCCCATGAGCGCACCGGGTTCACCTTCGCCACCGGCGACCTCGGGGAACGCGAAGAATCCAAGGTCAGCCATCGGCTTCTGATCGGGGGTGAGGTCCTTGAGCACGCCCGGCTCCCAAGCGCCCATGAGCTCCATGGCCGCTTTATGGTTGGCGAGCAGGCCCGCAGAGGAGTTGGCGCCCTGCTGTGCGGTCGTGGTCAGGAAGCCGTCGTTGAAGGCCTTCAGGTCGTTGAGCTCCTGCAGCTTCTTGCCGGCGTTGACCCAGCACTCGTTCGAGAAGTCGTGGTCCTGGACGCTCTTGTCGTAGACTTCAGGAGAGCACTCGCGCAGGACCAACCAGTAATACCAATGCGCCGCGGGCCAGGCGTCCTTGGCGCCGAGTGCGATGGCATCGGTGCCGCTGTCCTTGAGCTTCTTCGCGTCCGCGAGCAGGTCCTCGTAGGTCGTCGGCACATCGGAAACGCCCGCCTTCTTGAACAGATCCTTGGAATACCACATGCCGCCCGGTTCCACGCTGACCGGGACGCCGTAGACCTTGCCGTCGAACGTGGCAGCGGAAAGGGTCGTCTTCATATCGGTCTTCACCGTGTCCGAGATCTTATCGGTCAGGTCCATGACCTGGCCGGCGTCGATCATCTCCTGGGTCTTAGCGCCACCAAGCGACATGAAGACATCCGGACCGGATGCGGGATCCTGCATGGCGGTCTGCAGTTTGCCGGCGAAGTCCTCGTTCTGAATGGCCTGGACCTCCACCTTGGTTCCGGGGTTGGCCGATTCGAAGGACTTTGCCAGATTCTCCCAGTACTGGCGCCCCTCACCGGCGGAAGCATTGTGCCAGAACGTGATGGTCTTGTCATCGGACGACGACCCCGACCCGCCACATGCGCTCATGCCGATTACGGTCGCAACGGCCAGTGTTGCTGCTGCAAGCGTCTTGAGTTTCATAGTTCCTCCTTGATCTTTGTCCACGCTGACATTGACGTGGAGCCGTCCTCGCTGACGCGCATTGCCAGAAGAGCAATGCATCCGAGCTTCTACGAAGCCTCTGGTACAACATTGAGAACTTCCGAAAACTTACGTTGTTTTCGTTAGAAACTATCGTAAACCTACTTTGTCAATTAGTCAAACAAAGTGCGTTTTCGGCGTTTCGCGCAATTCTGTATACATTTGCTCGCCATTTTCACAACAAGCGTCTCATTTCGTTTGCGAAGACACGAAACTTTCGTTATCATGGCAGATAGTATCACACCCATCCATTGGCGGCAAAGGAGCTCCATATGTCGGAATCCAAAGTCAGATTGGCGGACATCGCAAAGCACACCGGCTACTCGTTGGCAACCGTCTCCAAGGCGCTCAACGGAAGGTCCGACATCTCCGACGAGGCCCGCACAGCCATCGATCAGGCACTCAAGGCCTCGGGCTACCAGCGCCGCGGCCAGAAAGCGGCCGGCCAAAGGTACATCGAAGTGGTCTTTCAGGACCTCGACACAATCTGGGCTCTCGAAGTGCTGCGCGGCGTGCTGCGTGAGACAAGGCACTCGCCCGACATCAGCGTCATCACGACGGAAAGTGGCACCCGCCAACACCCCGACGACGACTGGATCACTGGCATGCTGAGGCGCAGGCCATTCGGCGTCATCTTCATCTTCGCCAATCTCACCGAAAAAGAAAAAACCAAATTGCAGGCCAACGGCATCCCCTATGTCATCTTCGACCCTTCGGGCGAGCCGTCGAACGATGATTTCTCCGTGCAGGCGGACAACTGGGCCGGCGGCGTGCTCGCGACTCGGCATCTGCTCGCCCTGGGGCACACGCGCATCGGCATCATCACCGGCCCCGAAGAGATGATGTGCTCGCGTGCGCGGCTCGACGGCTACACGTCGGCGCTCGCCGAACAGGGCATCGCGCTGGATCCCGAGCTGGTGACCGAAGGCGATTTCACGACCGAAGGCGGCTACGCGCAGGCGATGGCGTTGCTGGAGAACCCGAACCGCCCCACCGCGATCTTCGCCGGCAGCGACCTGCAGGCGATGGGCGTCTATGAGGCCGCCCGGCAGAACCGGCTGCGCATCCCCGAAGACCTTTCGGTTGTCGGGTTCGACGACGTGCAGACCTCCGCGTTCCTGGGTCCGGCGCTCACCACGGTGCGCCAGCCATTGCACGACATGGCGGCGGTCTCGACGCGCATGCTCATCGACACGGCGGAGGGGCGCCCCACGCAACACCATGTGATCCTCCCGACGACGCTCGTCGTGCGCGGCAGCACGGCCCGCTTGGCGTCGGAGGCGCGCTGATGGCGGCCCAGCGCGCCTCCGACATCGGCATGGCATGCGGACTGCTCATACCGGTGCTCGGCAATTTCGCGATGCTGCTGCGCAAACGGCAGCGGCTGGTGCACGGCGAGCCGGCCAAGGCCACCGCAACAGCGGCCCAACCATCCGCTTAGGTCGCCGCCTACGCGTCACAACCGACGAGGCACCCCACGAAACCGCCGGACCATTCGGTGCTCAGCGGCGCCACGTCGATCACCTCGACGGCCGGCGCCGTCCATGCCTGTTCCGCGGACTGCGCCACGACCACACGCACCATGCCTTTGTCGAAGACGAGCATAACCGATCCCGGCTCCCCATCGGGGATCGGCACCATGCCTTCCCTGCGCTCCGTCCCCTCGCCGAGCGCCCACTGCACCGACGCCCCATCGGTCGCCACGCTCAGTGTATGGCGGCCGTCCTGCCGGATGCGCATCGTGCCACGCGGCGGGCACAGCACCACGCACCTGTCTTCCGGCATACGCCGGTACACCGTGCCATCCGCGCGCACGGCCGCGCCTTCGCCTTCGCCGACGGCAAAAGGCACGCGTGCATCGACGACCGCCTGTGATTCGCACGGCCCGATGCACATGTCGAGCAGGGTCCCGTCCGCCGCATCGATGCGCAATGTCTGCGCCAGACGCCCCGCTCCCCCGGCGAGCACCGGCCATCCTGGGTCATCGGACTCCCCCTGCGCGGGCCCATTGGATTCCAGCGACCATTGCGCCGGATCGTGCTGCCAGTCGACAGGTGCCACAAAGGTCTCCCTGCCCAAGAAACTGAGCGCCCCATGGTCCGCGGTGGGGGTCTCGCGCGAACCCAGGCACGCGACCCACCAGCCAAGCCGTGGATGATGCAGCAGATCGGCGTGGCCCACACACTGCACGCGCTCCTCCAAACCCAGATGCCGGTGTGTCAGGAACGGATTCTTCTTGCACGGATGGAACAGTCGCGCATACCGCCCCACAACCGACCGTTCGTCGGCACGCGGCGCTCGCGGCTCGGTCCCGTCCGCGTGCGCCTGGAACTGCAGGGCTTCGACCGCCGGCCCGAGCCCGTCGGGTGCCCACGTGCGCATGGTCATCTCGCTATGGTCGAAGCTTGTGCCGCCTTCTGCGGTCATCAGATACACCCAATCGCCGATGCGGTACAGGTGCGGCCCTTCGGCCCACACCGCCTCCACGCCATATCCCGTCCAGAGGACCGTCTTGCCATAGTCGCCGTCTGCGTCATGCGACGCGCACAGCCGCCACGCCTCCGGGTCAATCCGCTGGGTCCACACCTCGGTCTGCCCTTCCCAGCGCGGGCGTACGGCCGGCCTTGTCTGCGTCCAGTACACGGAGCCGTCAAGGTCCTCGAAGACGTCTGGATCGATACCCTCGGCGCCCTCGATCCAGTACGGGCCGCGCCATGGCCCCTCAAGCGCATCGGCTTCGATGATGAAGTTGCCTTGGCTTGCACGGGCCCCCTCGATCGACTCCGGGTCGACCCCAGCTGCGGCGGCCGCATCCAGATCGATGCGGGCGACCGTGCATGCGATCACGTACTTCCCGCGGATCATGCGCAATGTCGGCGCATACAATCCCCCAGAATCAAGCACGAAGGGGATCAGCAGCCGTTGCGCCATCGCCTCGTCGACGGCGTTCCCCGCAAGCTCCCAGTTCGCGATATCGTCTGAAACGTGGATCGGCAGTCCCGGCACCAGTTCGAACGAGGAATTCACCAAGGCCACGCGCTCCCCGGGCTCGTCCCACATCCAGCTTGGGTCGGGGTACATGCCCCGCAGCACGGGGTTGGTGATGTCCATGGTCGCGGTCGTTGCGGTCATCGCGGTCCTCCATATCGGTAGTGGTCAGTCATAACAGTACATTCGGTTCGGCAGCAGGGCCGGAGGGTATAAGGGCGGTTCGTCGGTGCGCCATGCGCCTTGCGCAAGCAATAGGCGAACACACCGTCGTGCCCGCCCGTATGGAAAAAGCCCATGGGCCTCCGGGAACCGCCGTGCTCCCCGCGCGCGGTGTGTTTGATGGGAAGGATGCGCGCGGAGCGTATGGGTGCACGGTGTGGCCCGGTGGCCCTTGGGCCTGCATCGCGCCTGCAGAGGAAAGGAAAGAACAGGCGGCGATTCATTGGAAGGAAGGAAGGAAAGAAAGAGTTACTGGCGGCATATGCCATACAGCGTGCACTGCATATGCCACGCGCTGCAGAGGTTGGATGGACGGTCCGGCCGCCCATGCGGCAAGCGGCCGGACCGTGCGGCGTCAGGCGTTGGCCAGGGCGTCGATGATGTAGTTGTTGATGGTCGCCTTCACGTCCTCGAGGTGATCGGGGTGCGTGGATGCGATGATCTCGGACTGCGGCATGTCGATGGCGTAGTCATTGAGCGACTCGAGGGTGGCGGTGCCGTCGTCGATCGACTTGCCGATGCCCGAATCGTAGGAGCCGTAACGGTTGGCCACAAGGTCCTCGATGTACTTGTCCTGATGCATCTTGTCCGCCACGAGCAGGCCGGCGGCGAACGTATCCATGCCGGCGATGTGCGCGCGGAACAGGTCTTCGGCGCTGAACGAAGTGCGGCGCGGCTTGGCGTCGAAGTTGAGGCCGCCGTGAGGGCCGATCTGACCTTCGTCGAGCACTTCCCACATCACGGAGGTGGTCTCGTACAGGTTGGTCGGGAACTCATCGAGGTCCCAGCCGAGCAGCATGTCGCCCTGGTTGGCGTCGAGCGAACCGAGCACGCCGTTGTCGCGGGCGACGCGGATCTCGTGCTGGTAGGTGTGGCCTGCGAGGTTGGCGTGGTTGCCTTCGAGGTTGAGCTTGAAGACGTCGATCAGGTCATAGGCGCGCAGGAAATTGCATGCCGTGGCCGCGTCGAAGTCGTACTGGTGCGTCGTCGGTTCCTTGGCCTTCGGCTCGATGAGGAACTGGGCGTCCATGCCGATCTGCTTGGCGTAGTCGGCGCACATGTGGAAGAACTTCGCCATGTGCTCCTGCTCACGCTTCATGTCGGTGACCCACAGGTTCTCGTAGCCTTCGCGGCCGCCCCAGAACACGTAGTTCTCGGCGCCCAGGCGCTTGCCGATCTCGAGGGAGTGCTTGAGCTGCGCCGCGGCATAGGCGTAGACGTCGGCGAACGGCGAGGTGGAGGCGCCCGCCACGAAGCGCGGGTTGGTGAAGAGCGACGAGGTGTTCCACAGCAGCTTCACGCCGGTGGACTGCATGTTCTCTTCGATCTTGTCGACCACGCGGTCGAGGTTGGCGTTCGTCTCGCGCAGCGTATCGCCTTCCGGGGCGATGTCGCGGTCATGGAAGCAGAAGTACTCGGCGCCGAGCTTGGTGAAGAACTCGAACGCGTAGTCCACCTTGGCGAGCGCGTTGTCCATCGGGTCGGAGTACTTGCCGTCCCACGGACGCTGGGCGGTGCCATCGCCGAAGGGGTCGGTGAGCGGCGCGTCGAAGGTGTGCCACCATGCCACACCGAAGCGCAGCCAGTCCTTCATCTTCTTGCCGGCGACCACTTTGTCGGCGTCATAATACTGGAAGCCGAGCCCCTCGACCGGGCCGTTGCCGCGGCCGACGTACTCGATCTTGTCGATATCCCACAGTCCCATGGATCACTCCTTTGTTGATCGTGCGTTGTGACGAACTATTGTTCATTCGTCTTACAAAGAGAGTGTAAACGACGCATAGGCGCTTTGTCAAATCGTCTAACTATAAAACCGTCAATGGCGTGTCGCGTTGCAATGATTGGGTTTTACGGCCATTGTGGCATGCCAGACGCAATCATTCCATATGCGCACGGCACGGATTGCTAGCGCAGGCGGGCCACGTACTCCTGTGCCACGGCGGCGAGCGCGCCGTCGTCGAGGTCGGGCGCGTAGGCGCCGTGCACAATGAACGGTTCCTCGAACTCCAGACCCAGATACTGCGCCATGATGCGGTACGGCAGCAGCAGTTCGCTCATGGCGGCGTGGTGCTTGCCCTCGACCGAATAGGTGTCTTTGAGGCCACCGGTGCTGACCGCGAGCATCATGCGCTTGCCGGCGATGCGCGCGTCCGGCCCATATGCCCAACCGGAGCTGAGCACCTCATCCTCCCACTGCTTCATCAGCGCGGGCGCGCTGTACCAGTAGAACGGGAACTGGAACACCAGGCGGTCCGCGCCATCGGCCACACGTTGCTCCTCTTCCACATTGATATGGAAATCCGGGTACAGCGCATACATGTCACGCACCACCAGGTCGAGCTCCGGTTCGTTCTGCGCGCGCTCCATGAGCGCCGCGTTGATGCGCGAGCGCGCGATGTTCGGATGGAACACCATCACCGATGTCTTCATTGATCACTCCTGTCCGGGTTGGCGCGAGGCGTGGATGGCCTGCACCGCTACTGTTCACACTACCGCTCGCCCTCCGCGCCGCGTCCGGCGGAGCTACGCGCATCGCTGAAAGCGGTGGAAAACGTGAACAAGCGCACAACCCCGCAGTCCGGTTTTGTTACGATGTGGCCCACATCGCCGAGCACGCCCATGGCCGAACGGCCGACCACAAGCAAGGGGGATTGATGAGCGGGCCAAACACCAACTCACCACACCGGTACCAGCAGCATGCACGACCGCAGGCACCCCAATCGACGCAGCAGCCGCATCCCGGCCCGACGCCGGTCGCCTTCCCCACAGGCCCCACTGCGCAGACACCCGCCGCGCAAACACCCGCCACAACGCCGTACGGGGCCCCACCACAAAGGTCACCACACTCTCCCCACACGCCGGTCTACCCCGCGCCAGCCACCGGCACGATGCCAGGCGCGCATCCCAGCGCACACAATCCGTTCACCTCCGGCACCCCATACCAGACCACGCCATACCCCACATGGAGAGCGAACAGCAGGCCGGGCTACCCCATGGGGCCCAGCACCATGGATCCCCGCGCCGCCTGTGCGCCGACCGTGGCGCGCAAGCACACCAGCGCCGTGGTGATCTGCGTCATCGCCGGCGTTATGGTGCTGCTGCTCCTTGTCTTCTTCGGCATCGGCACGGTCGTCTCCTCGGCCGGGCGCGCGGCGCACCAGACGATGGACACGGACGACTACGACCAGAGCGCGCTCGAGGACCTGCGCGCACGCGGCTACGAGCCGGAGGACTATCTCAACGACGACGGCACGGTGAAGGACCAGAAGGTCTACCGGTTCTCGGAAGCCGACAGTTATACGCAATACAAGCAGTTGCTCGAGGGCAAATCCAGCGAATACAACAGCAAATCCCCCGACGATGCGATCAAGTTGCTGCCCGAACTGAGCGACCGGGGCGTGGAGTATTACGGCGCATGGCTCAAATACCTCCTCACTGCCGAACAGGAGCTCGAAGCCTCCGGCGAGCGCACCACAACCGACCCCAACGAGATCGACATCTATTACAACGCGCAGACCACCGCACTCAACGAATTGGAACAGAAGTTCCTGCACGGCGAAGACCTTGGCATCCACGCCACGCTGCGGGATTCCGAGGGCAATGTGCGCGACCTGTACACGGGGGCCTTCGACCTCAAGTCTTCCCAGCCGGACATCCCCACGCTCACCGCGGACTGGGAGCAGAAGATCAAGGCCGTACCGATTGCGATGGGATCCGATGGCACCTACCTCGCCGCCGGCGAACAGCTCATCGCCTCGGTGGGGCTGAGCCCGACCTACGACTTCAAGTCGGTCTACGACCACTGCTCCGGCTCCACGCGCCTTGCCGACGAGACCACATTGGGCGCGTTCTGCTCTGCCACCCCGAACCTCATCTACATCAACCAGGACTCCCGCAACTGGACGTACGACGTGACAGGATCGTACTACCCGAACGCCGTGAAACACGAACTGGCGCACGCGATGATCTACCGCATCTGCGGCACCACGGCGCCTGCACTACGCGTGGATCACGAGGCGCTCACCAACAGCTACGCCACCCTGTACTTCGGCGCGGAACGCGACGTGCTGAACTTGGGCGCGCAAAACGCGCCATGGTATACGATGACCGACGCCTCCGACACCGCCGCGCAGCTCGTGCACGACGGCCACTGCAGCATCTCGGCGGACTGACCCGCCGCACTATGCGGACATGCACGCCGGCGGCATGCCTGTGTGTGGTGTAATACCACACACAGGCATCCACGCCGCCCGCGCATGGGCGGCCGACCGTTGAGGAGACGAATCCATGAGCGAACATGTTGACACCATCTGCGTGCAGGGCGGCTACCAGCCGGGCAACGGCGAATCGCGCACGCCGCCGATCATCCAGGCGACGACGTTCAAATACACCTCGAGCGAGCAGATGAGCCGACTCTTCGATCTTTCCGAAAGCGGTTACTTCTACACGCGCCTGCAGAACCCCACGAACGACACCGTGGCCGCCAAGATCTGCGAGATGGAAGGCGGCGTCGCGGCCATGCTCACCTCGTCCGGCCAGGCGGCCAACTTCTTCGCGCTGTTCAACATCTGCAACGAAGGCGACCACATCGTCGCCTCGAGCGCGATCTACGGCGGCACGTTCAACCTCATCAACGTGACGATGCGCAAGATGGGCGTCACCTGCACCTTTGTGAGCCCCGACTGTTCCGAAGAGGAGCTCGAGGCTGCGTTCCAGCCGAACACGAAGGCCGTGTTCGGTGAATCGATCGCCAATCCCGCGCTCATCGTGCTCGACTTCGAGAAGTTCGCCGAGGCCGCGCACCGCCACGGCGTGCCGCTCATCGTCGACAACACGTTCCCCACGCCGATCAACTGTCGCCCGATCGAATTCGGCGTAGACATCGTGACGCACGCCACCACCAAGTACATGGACGGCCATGGCTCATGCGTGGGCGGCGCGATCGTGGACTCCGGCAACTTCGACTGGATGGCGCACGCCGAGAAGTTCCCGGGACTGACGACCCCCGACGATTCGTACCACGGCGTGGTGTACGCCAAGGACTTCGGCAAGGCCGCGTTCATCACCAAGGCCACCGCGCAGCTCATGCGTGACTTCGGTTCCACCCCGGCGCCGATCAACTCGTGGATCATGGGCATGCACCTTGAATCCCTGGGCGTGCGCATGGAGCGCCACTGCGCGAACGCACTGGCCGTGGCCGAGTTCCTCGAGGCCGATCCGCGCATCTCGTGGGTCAGCTTCCCTGGCCTGCCGGATGACCGCTACCATGCGTTCGCCGAAAAGTACATGCCCAACGGCACGTGCGGTGTGATCGCGTTCGGCGTGCCCGGCGGCCGTGAGACGGTCTCGGCGTTCCTCGACCACCTCAAGATGATCTCGATCGCCACGCACGTGGCCGACGCGCGCAGCTGTGTGCTGTACCCGGCGGGCACGACGCACCGCCAGCTGACCGAACAGCAGCTCGAAGAAGCGGGCGTCGGCATCGACCTGGTGCGTCTGAGCTGCGGCATCGAAAACGCCGCGGACATCATCGCGGATGTCAAACAGGCGCTCGATGCCGTGCTCCCCTCCAACAACTAGCTCCTATCCGGATGATGGATGGTCTCTGTGATGGTTCCCATCGCGAGAGCCATCCATCTCCGCCCCCCCCTATCCGAATGGCTTCCATTGGCGAATTCTAGTGGTCGTTGCAACACCATCGAGAGTCGGAGGTTGCAACGATGGCATACGAGTTCGAGGGCGTGCAGTACGGGAAGCTTCGAGACATGCAGGAGGCCCGGCGCGCCCGGTACGTGCAGCTGCTTGAGGAAGGACTGAACTTCACCCAGGCAGCGCACGCGGTCGGCGTCTCCAAGCGCACGGGAAAGGTGTGGCGCAACGGGCGAACCCGTTCGAACGGACGCAACGAAAGGGGCTCTTCTCAAGTTAGTGTGTAAGGGCCGTGCTTCATCATTGCTTGTG